>ERZ777011.520-NODE-520-length-58453-cov-3.972910_pt1 | contig 58453 bp, 53 predicted proteins | sample MGYA00374964_ERZ777011 | MGnify/ENA primary metagenome ERZ777011 (study PRJEB29310, sample SAMD00008975) | mouse gut metagenome | study: EMG produced TPA metagenomics assembly of the Metagenome analysis of fecal microbiota from mouse which was promoted...
AGCAGACATTTGGCGAATGTGCGCGAACCATGATGAAGCAAAGCGAAATCATGGTATAATATGCCTTGAGGAGGGGCCCGGCGTAAGCCGGGAGGAGTCCTGAAGGCGGATAGCAGTAACGTATAAATATAGTTAATAATTATAGTATACTAAGATAAATAGGAATTAGACGAAGTCTGGATCGGAGGCAACAGTATGGATATTAATTTATTTTTTCAGGAATTGGACGATCTATTTGAGCAGGGTGCTATGGAAGAAGTAGAACCCTGCTTTCAGCGTTTCCTGAATTTGGCAGAGCAGGAACAGGATATTGGAGCCAGAATAACAATTCTAAATGAAATGATGGGCTTCTATCGGGAAACAAGCCAGTATGAAAAGGCAAAGGAATGTATTCATACTGTATTAGCACTCATTGATCAGGCAGGACTGGCGGATTCCATGCCTCATGCTACTACGCTTCTGAATTCCGCAAATGCTCTGCGGGCTGCGGGTGATCTGGAAACAGCAATGGAATATTATAATCAGGTATTTGCATTATTTGAGGGGCAGGTTCCCCGGACAGATTTTCGTTATGCAGAATTATATAATAATGTAGCTTTGTTATATCAGGAGTTTAACCGTTACGATATGGCTTCCCAATGTTTACTAAATGCTTTGGAAATCGTGCGTATGACGCCGGGAAAAGACTTTCAGGAGGCGGTAACACTAGCGAATCTGGGAGCCAGCGAGTTGCAGGAGGAGAAACTGCAGGAGGCAGTAGGACATTTAGAGCAGGCAGTAACGTTATTTCAGTCTATGCAGGTAAGTGATACCCATATGGCAGCCGCTCTGGCCGCAATGGGTGAAGCGCAGTTCCGGCAGGGCAGACTGCAGGAGGCAGAAGCATATTATAAGCAGGCACTGCAAATGATTGAAGCATATGTTGGAAAAACAGAAGCATACAGAAGGGTAGAGGAAAACTTAAAGCAGGTACAGAGGAAAAAACATGATTTCACGAATGTTGAATCAAATATACATAATTCAGGATTAAGTCTGAGCCGTAGATTCTATGAGGAATATGGTAAAACCATGATCCAGGATCAGTTTCCGGAATATGTTGCAAGGATTGCAGTAGGCTTTGTAGGGGAAGGTTCAGATCGGTTTGGCTTTGATGATGTGTATTCCGAAGATCACGATTATGGAGCAGGGTTTTCTCTCTGGCTGACAGAGGAGGATTATGAAAAGATTGGAAAACAACTGCAACAGGCATATGAAGAACTGGAACAGCAGTATGCGAAACAAGGGGAACAGGTACTTTGGACCAGTCATTCCCGGGGACGGTTTGGTGTCCGAAAAATCCACGATTTCTATGAGGAGATAACCGGTTATCCGGAAGGACCAATTACCCTGGAGGAGTGGAGCCGGGTTGCTGAGGAACGTCTGGCTGCATCTGTGAACGGAGAGGTGTTTCTGGACGAACTGGGTGAATTTACTCGGATTCGTAATCAAATTAAACGATATTATCCAACAAAAGTCTGGTTACTAAAACTGGCACAATATACATCACTTTTTGGACAGTATGGACAATATAATTACAAGCGCATGTCGAAGCGGAAGGACTGGCCGGCGGCCGGACTGATGCGGGAAAAGGCGATAGAGTATGCCTTGCATTCTGTGTATTTAATTAATAAACAGTTTTGCCCACATGATAAGTGGCTTTTTAAGGGAATTGAAGGATTTGAAAAATGTGAAGGAGTAAAAAAACTCTGTGAACAACTAATTATAACAGATATTCGAAGCGTAGAGGAAAATTGCCGGCTTTTAGAACAGATAGCAGCATGTCTGTTAGAAGGTATGATTGCACAGGGACTTGTATTTTCAAGAAAGCGCGGAGATATTCTTTATCTTGAAAACTATGGAGAAGAGCTGGCTGAGAAGGCAGTTCTGGCAGATATGTCAGAGGAGGAATTGGCAGAACAGATTGCACGACTGGAATTCAAAGCATTTGATCAGGTAAAGAATGCAGGAGGCAGAGCAGACTGTCAGGATGACTGGCATACCTTCCGTATTATGCGTGTCAGTCAGTATCTTACCTGGACAAAGGAGATGCTGTTACGGTATATTATGGATTTTGAGGGAAACCTGCGCGATGGATGGAATATGATCACAGAAAAATATGGACGGATGATGGAATCCACTGCGCCGGAGGAGTATGAAAAACTGCAATCGGAGTTGCCGGTGATTTCCCAGGAGAAAAGAAGGATCGTTGACGAGATTGTAAAGGTTCAGGTTGCCTGGATGGAGGAGTTCCAGCAGTGTTATCCCAGACTGGCTTCGAATGCACGAAGCATTCATACAGCGGAGGATAATTTATGGAATACCTCTTATGAAACGTATCTTAGAGGAGAATTGTTAACTTATTCGGATGAGATGCTGGTAATGTATGGCCGATATATTGTAAGATTAAATCAGGAAGGAAAGAATCTGACAGAATGGATCATGCAGAACACAGCCGAGCTTTATGGTTACAAGGGACTGGAAGAAGCAGAAGCTGCATTAGAAGTCTGAGTTCAGAAACAGACAGATGGAATGTTCTTTTGACTTTATAAAGAATGAAGTTTGTATATAAAAATTATATTATAAGCATATAATAAATTGACTTGAAAAAGGCGATTTATAAGGGGATAAAATGGAGCAAGAATGGGATTTGACTGATATTTCTGATGGAAAACTTTATGATATAGATGATTTGGTAAAAGTGGGGTGCCGAGATTGTAAGGGATGTTCTGCCTGCTGTCATAATATGGGAAATTCCATCGTTCTGGATCCTTATGACATATATCAGTTAGCAACGGGACTTGGACAGACCGTAGAAGAATTACTCGCAACTGCCCTGGAGTTACGTGTAGTGGATGGTATTATTTTACCTGATCTGAGAATGCAGGGGGATTCCGGCTCCTGTCATTTCCTGAATACAGAGGGACGTTGCAGCATTCATAAATTCCGGCCCGGTTTCTGTCGTATGTTTCCATTGGGACGCTTATATGAGGATCAGAAATTCCGGTATTTTATCCAGGTAAAAGAATGTAAAGCCGGAAACCGGACCAAGGTAAAGATCCGGCAATGGCTGGATATACCGGAATATAAGCAATACGAAGCTTTTATTGCGGACTGGCATTTCTGGCTGAAGGAATATCAGGATCAGATCAAGCAGGGGGTGTTAAAGGGAGAGGCACTGAAACAGTTTAACCTGCAACTGCTAACTGTATTTTTTCTTACGCCTTATAACACGCAACAGGATTTCTATCAGCAGTATGCACAGCGCAGGGAAGCAATTAAGGCTTTAACTGGTTAACCGATGCAGATAAGGTATCAATATGTTCTTTCATTTGTTCTGAAAGTCCCAGATTGTTCTGTGCCATTTCGTAGGTCTGCTGGGTAGTTGCAGATACCTCCTCACTGATGGCAGATATCGTTTCCACACTGGATATCAGCTCCGCGTTTACTTCCAGGAGCTGTCCGATAGAAGAAGCTTCAGCCTGGGCATTGTCTGCAACAGAAGAGATCGCATGGCGGATTTCTTCAAAGGTGGATTTGGTATTCAGAATCAGACTGTTTTGGCTGGAACCGGCTGAGACGGCATTGTCTACTGCCTGATTTGCAGTTTCTGCTTCTGTCTGTAATGTATTCAGCAGATTTTGTATATTGGTTGCCGCATCGCTGGTCTGTTGGGCAAGACTGGTGATTTCAGATGCGACAACAGCAAAGCCTCTTCCGGCTTCTCCTGCCCGGGCGGCTTCGATCGATGCATTTAATGCCAGCAGATTGGTTTGACTGGCGATATCCTGAATGATCTGAATGATCCGGAGTGCATGGGTGGCACTCTCCACTAACGTATTCATCTCTGTACTTAATGCGGCATTGATCTGCTGTACGTAATCAGCGCTTTCCGTAAGAGAATCCATATTCTGCATTCCACTTTCAATACTCTGGTGACTCTGTGAAATAGTGTTCTGCATAAATTCCGAAATGGCACCTGCTTCTTCTATAATATTCTGGATATGCTCTGTCTGTGTCAGCTGTTCCTGTATGGATTCGGCAGTCTGTGTGGTGCCAGAAGAAATTTCATTCATGGATTGTGTCGTAATGGTAGATGCTTCCGCTACCTGCTCAACCATGGCCAGCACTGAAGACGTTTCCGCAGATACCGTTTCTGCGACCAGAAGAATTTCATTCAGTGTGGTCCTGGTCTGTTCCTCCTGCTCCAGAACGGTATTTAACTTATGCTGGTTAATGGCATATTGTAATCTGGTTGAAAGAAAGGTATAGATCAGGCATAACAGTGCGGCCAGGAACTGAATCTCGTAATCAGCGATATGATCCGGGGTTGTTTCCTTTAATACCAGGATATGGTAGAGGATAGAGCCTGCATTCGAGGCAAGTGTCCAGATCAGTACAAGCAAAAGGAGTCTGGTATCGGCACAGACGATCAAAAAGGACAATGGAACCAGAATATACACAAAGGTCATAGGAGTATCTCCGGTGATCAGCACCATGGTATACATGGCAAGATAACCGATTACACTGATATAGCGGCATATACTGCTGTCGGGTCTGGTTTTGAGAGAAATCCATGCAAGGATACAGGGAATCAGAATGATGGCGGATAGTGTCAGATAGTAGAAAATTCCGCGTTCTCCTTTTATGACCTCCAGCAGATAGGCAAGTAATATAATTCCCTGTGTAATACTGATTGCTGTCAACAGGGAACGACTGATACGCTTTGGATCTGTATTCATTTAGAAAATCCCCCTTACAATTATTCTGAAAACTATTATAATTCTATAATACTAGGTAAAAAAATGCAATAAAAAACATAAAAATGGAAATTTTCTTGTTTTGTCCGGTATATGACAATTTCTACATGACAATTTCATTTCTAAACAAATTATAAATTATTAGCACTCAAAGCAAATGAGTGCTAATTTTCTATTGACAAGTAATCAGGAGGATATTATTATTAGATGCAGGGTGAATTCTATGAAAAGAATTTACAGGAAATAATAATGAAAAGACGTTAGGTAAGGAGATGTTAAAGAATGGCAGCAAAGCAGGGTAGTTTAACAATTAATAGTGAGAATATCTTTCCGATCATTAAAAAATGGTTATATTCTGATCACGATATCTTTTTTCGGGAGTTGATATCCAATGGTTGTGATGCGATTACCAAATTAAAGAAACTGTCTATGGTTGGAGAGTTTGAGGAGCCGGAAGACAACCGGTATCGTGTGGATGTGATCGTCAGTCCGGAGAATAAGACCATTCAGTTCATTGATAATGGACTGGGTATGACAGAGGAAGAGGTCAATGAGTACATTTGTCAGATTGCATTCTCTGGAGCCGCTGATTTCCTGGAGAAGTATAAGGACAAGGCTAATGATGATCAGATTATCGGTCATTTTGGTCTGGGCTTTTATTCTGCCTTTATGGTAGCGGATAAGGTTACGATTGAGACGCTTTCCTATAAGGAAGGTGCAGAACCGGTATACTGGGAGTGTGATGATGGAACCGATTATACGATCGGTAAGGGCGACCGGACGGAACGCGGGACTGTTATTACATTATTTTTAAACGAAGACAGTTATGAATTTGCGAACGAATATCGGGCAAAGGAGGTCATTCAGAAATACTGTTCCTTTATGCCGATCGAGATTTACTTTACAAATGCGGATGCACCGGAAGAAGAGATTGATGAGACGGAGGAACCGGAGGTAATTGATGAAAATGGTGAAGTAGTGGAAACGGACAGTGAAGCCGATGAGACTGATTCAGGAAATGAAGAAGCCGATGAGGATACCACATCCGGAGATGCAGATCAGCCGGCCGGGAAGGAAAAGAAGAAGCCGCAGCCGGTGAATGATACGAATCCGCTTTGGGCAAAGCACCCGAATGATTGTACAGAGGAAGAATATAAAGCATTTTATCGAAAGGTATTCATGGATTACCGGGAGCCGCTGTTCTGGATTCACCTGAATATGGATTATCCGTTTAATTTAAAGGGAATCCTGTATTTCCCGAAGATTAATCTGGAGGTTGAGAATGCAGAAGGAAAGATCAAGCTGTATAATAATCAGGTATTCGTTGCAGATAATATTAAAGAGGTAATACCGGAATTCCTGTTATTGTTAAAAGGTGTGATCGACTGTCCGGATCTGCCGCTGAATGTATCCCGGAGTGCATTGCAGAATGATGGATTTGTAAAGAAGATTTCAGACTACATTACCAAAAAAGTAGCGGATAAGCTATCCGGTATGTGTAAGACGGATAAAGAGAATTATGAGAAATACTGGGATGATATCAGCCCGTTTATCAAGTATGGATGCCTGCGGGATGATAAGTTTAATGAGAAGATGACCGATTATATCATCTTCAAAAATCTGGAGGATAAGTATGTGACCCTGCCGGAATATCTGGAGGCTGGAAAGGAAAAGCATGAAAATCAGGTATTCTATGTAACAGACTTAAAGGAGCAGTCACAGTATGTGAATATGTTTAAAGAGGAAGGGCTGGATGCGATCCTGCTTACCACCAATATTGATACTCCATTCATTACCCATCTGGAGCAGAAGAATCAGAATGTGCATTTTTTGAGAATTGATTCCGAACTGTCGGACAATTTTGTTGAGGAGACCGAAGAAGACGAGGAAACAGCAAAAGCAAATGCAGATAAACTAACTGAGATATTCCGTAAGGCGCTGGATAATGATAAGCTGGAGGTAAAGGTACAGAGATTGAAGAATGCGAATGTATCCTCCATGATCACGGAGTCCGAAGAGAGTCGAAGGATGCAGGATATGATGCGAATGTATAATATGGGAGGCTTTGATCCGTCCATGTTTGGCGGTTCGGCCGGAACCACACTGGTTCTGAATTCCGGTAATGCACTGGTTCAGTATATATTAGAGCATGAGGAGGGAGATCATACGAAGACCATATGCGAGCAGTTATATGATCTGGCATTGATCGCTCATAAACCGTTGGAGCCGGATGCAATGACGAAGTTTATCAACAGAAGCAATGAGATTTTAAGTATACTGGCAAAATAAACATATAAAAACTGCTTTGGAATTTATTCCGGAGCAGTTTTTATATTCTATTCAGTTCTGAGAATGCCGGCAGCTAATCCGTCATCAGGGTAATCCCAATCCGTTGAAAAAATTGAGAAAGCATTTCATCCCACATATGTTCTACCGTTTTATCCAGCGTAAAAATGGTCAGGGCAGTCCCGGCAGACAGATTAAGTGTTCCGTGTTCATAGCGTATATTCAGATAAAGACCGGCAATCTGTTCTGACGGTATGAGAATGTGGTACTTCTGCAGGAAGTCTTCCATCTGCTCCGGTGCCAGCATCAGCACGATCTTCATGGCAAGAGGAGGGCGGGATCCTTTGATGATCTGAAAGGCGACCGATCTGCATGCAGACCAGTATTGATAGATACGGTGGGAATCCATGTGCTCATCATCCGTATCGTAGAATTCTTTATTAATATGTCCATCTATAATATAAGTTGCCCCGGTCTTAATGGAAGCTTCACAGAGCAGAAACCGGTCGAATTCCGTTCCGGTGAGAAAATGATTCATAAACGCTTTAATGTCAGTTGTGGTAGCAGCCAGCATAGAATACTCCTTGTAATAAATAAGTATATTCATAGTAGCATAATTCTGAAAAAAATTCTATAATAGAATCCAAGGAAGATACAAGGAGGATAAGATGTGAATAAGATAGATGAAATACAACAGGAGATTAACCGTGTAATAAAGGGAAAGGAAGCAGTGGTTGAAAAGGTACTGGCCGCTATGCTGGCGGAGGGGCATATTCTGTTAGAAGATATACCTGGAGTAGGAAAGACTACTCTGGCGATGACGATTGCAAAATCCATGTCTATGGATTACAAGCGGACACAGTTTACACCGGATGTACTGCCAAGTGATATTCTGGGTTTTTCCATGTACAATAATCAAACCAGAGACTTTGAGTATAAGCCGGGATCCATTTTCTGTAATCTGTTTCTGGCAGATGAGATTAACCGGACCTCTCCAAAGACACAGTCGGCCTTACTGGAGGTCATGGAGGAAGGAAATGTTACGGTAGATGGCATTACCAGACAGCTGCCGGTACCGTTTACGGTAATCGCGACTGAGAATCCGATTGGTTCCGCCGGAACACAGCTGTTACCGGAATCTCAGCTGGACCGGTTTATGGTCTGTCTATCCATGGGATATCCTTCTCATGAAAATGCTGTGGAGATTCTGAAGGGAAATGCGTCAAAACCGCTTTCTCATGTAAAGGCTGTGATTACCACGGAGGAATTCAGCAATCTGCAGCGACAGGTAAATGATCAGTTTGTCCATGAGATGATTTACGGATATATCACAACCCTGGTAGAGAAGACCAGAGAAAGTGAATTTGTAGCATTGGGTGCCAGTCCCCGGGGCAGCATTGCCCTGCTTCGTATGGCAAAGGCAGTTTCTTTTATGCGGGGACGTGATTTCGTTTCCCCGGAGGATGTGGAGGCGGTATTCCTGGATACCCTCGGTCATCGGGTGAAGATCAGTACAAGGGCAAAGGCGGCAGGTCTGGATACTCCGGCAGTGTTAAGAAAGATATTTAACGGCGTAGAAGCACCAAGAACCTGATTCGGGCAGAATGCAGGAACTGTAGGATAGTTCATTTGTGGACAAGAGGTACATATGGGAAAACGTATCATACGTATAATTGGATATTTCATCTTATTTACAGTGAATGCCGGGCTGTTGTGGTTTTTCCACAATTTTCTGAATTTTGTTATTATGGCAGTCATGGTGTTTTTGCCGATCATCAGTATCGTTGCTACGAAACAGGTTGCAGACCGGTTGAAGGCGGACTGGAGGGGTCCCTATGAAACCATGAAAAAGGGAGAAGAATTCTTTGTTCATCTGGTCTTGACCAATCCAACCTGGATCGGGATCATGAATTGCAGGCTGAACTTACAGGTATCAAATCTCTTCTATGGAACAGGAAGGATTCATGATTTACGGGTTCCGTTACGGGCCGGAAAGGGACAGACGATTACCTATCCGGTTACGGTTTCCCAATGCGGTATGATTGAATTTCGCATACAATCCATTATATTGGAGGACTTTTTGGGAGTAATGGCTTTTCGCAGAGAAGTTCCGTCCGTCTATCTGGCATCAGTATTACCCCGGACAGATGCCGGAATGGAGACAGATCTGAACGGCTTTACAGAAGGTATGGAGGAAGTGGAGGAGAGTACAAGGAAGGGGACGGATTTTTCAGAGGTTCAGGATGTCCGGGAATATCAGCCGGGAGATAAAATGCAGAATATCCACTGGAAGCTGTCTGTGAAAAAGGACATTCTTATGGTAAAGGAACGGGTCAGTATGTCTTCAAGACAGTTATTCCTGCTTCTGGAATTACATGATAATGAGAATGGGCTGATGGAAGAGGTATTAGAATGTACCTACGGAATTGCGAAGCTCATGCTTCAGTATCAGCTTCCGCTTTCACTGGTATGGTGGAGTACCAGGACGCAGGAACTGGTCATATGGAAGGTTGATTATGCAGAGCAGCTTGCAGAAGGTTATCGTATGATTTATTACGAGGAGCTGTATCCACAACAGATATTAGGAAAAGAGATGTATCAGACGATCCGAGGAAGCGAAGCACAGTTTTTATGGGTGGGAAACCGGAATTTTGGTACAGGTGATCCGATCATGGAGTATGGTAAAAGCGCAGGTGTATTTTATGGGATTCTTTCATAAGAAAAAACAAAATACGGATATTGTTCTATCAGATGGAATCGTAATGAAGCAGCCGCTTCAGATGGAGACCAGCAGCTGGCTGCGGAATTGCATGGTAAAGAGCCTTCTTGTGTTCAGTGTAGTATTTGGAAGTATCGGCTGCTTTTTAAGCAGCTTTGAAATGGATTATTATATCATACTCACTGCCGGTATTCTGTTTGCCATGGCATTGTTATTTACGACCATTTATTATCGCGGCTGGATCATGGACGTGGTATATATTGTGTTTCTGTTCATTTTCTTCTTTGCGGTTCAGGCGTTCTGGACTTATATCAATAGTGGATATTATCTTCTGATCAACCGGGTGTTGTCAACCGTAGAGGATTATTTTGAACTTCCCGGTATGCAGTATTATGAGATCGCTGCTAAAAATGAGGTATTGGCAGTATCGGTTGTAGTAATATTTATCGGAACGGTCATGATGATCGTGGCAAATGTGATTATTTCCCGAACAATGAATGTCTGGTTTCTGCTGATCATGACAGGCCTTTTATGGATTCTTCCCATGTATTTCCGCCTGGAAGCCGATGCGTTCTATGTGATTCTTATGCTCACCGGTTATATTGCAGTCTGGTCGATCCGCAGCAGCGGTGCGTATGGCATGGACCGGAAGCATCGGGACTATAAATGGAAGGATAAAAGGGGAAAGCAGCTTCGGATCTGGTATGTGCAGGATGCCGCTACCATGCTGGAGGGAATGGGGATTTTTGCTGTTGCGGTTCTCCTGCTGTACGGGCTTGCATCTATGATCGGACAGAAGGATACCTTTAACATCCGTTACAGGCAGAATCCTTATAAGGAAGAATCTGAGGTGCTGGCACAGGAACTGACATCAAAGGGATTTTCCATCTTTAACCGTTATGAGGCAGTCGGTGGCGTGGCGAAGGGGCAGCTTGGCGGCGTGGGATCTGTCAGGCCGGATTATCAGACAGATCTGATCGTGACATTTGCACCATACAGCTATGAACCTGTATACCTGAAGGCTTATACCGGAATTGATTATGTATCCGGAGATTTTACATGGCGGACGAATGTATTATCTCTGAGCGATTTGATAATGGATATAGAAGATACTCCATACGGGGATGTGAAGTCGCCGGGATCTGACTATGAGGCAGGACTGTGCAAAGGCTCGGAGCGTGGAGCAAGGGGTTCGATGTGGATTCAGAATACGGGAGCCGATGTGGATTCTCCATATGCGCCATATCATACGCCGGCATTTGATGTGGCATCTCTGAGTTCGGCTGTCATAAAAACGACAGAGGATGAAGACGATTTTGATTTAGGTGTGATGTATACGGATTTATCTATAATCACTGGCGGTATTGGACTGAATGGGGTTAAGTCTTATACCTTTTATCCTCCGGTCAATGAAGAAGAGCTGCGAAGGAAGGCGGAGACGCTTTCAGAAGAAGAGGAACAGGAGCGTCTTGCCCATTTACAGCAAGCGGAGGAATGGTATCTGAATGTTCCGGAGGAATGTTATGCGGCAGTTGCAGAGGCCAGTCAGGCTGCCGGTATCCGTCCGGGTGATACACAGGAGGAAATCGTTCAAAAGGTAAAGGACTATTTTGAGGCAGAGTTTCAATATACCACGAGACCGGGACGAAGTCCCCGGAGTGAAGATTTTGTCACTCATTTTTTAAGAGAGAAGAAGGGATATTGTACTTATTTTGCAACGGCGGCTGCCATGCTGTATCGTTACAACGGGATACCGACCCGTTATATCGAAGGATACGTTATTACCTATGAGGATATCATGACGAGTGATCTGAATGAGGAATTGGATTATGAGGATTTCTATCAAGGCTTTTCTCCACTGGGAGAGACCGGTGTGGTTGAGGTTGAGGTAACGGATGCCAGAGCACACGCCTGGGTTGAGGTATTTGATCCGTACCTTGGCTGGATGCCGGAGGAGGTGACTACGGCGGCCGTTGCGCCGGATGAGGATCTGGAAAGCTTTTGGGATATCTTTGGAGATGATCCCTCCGGAAATGAAGAAGGAGAGCTTGGCGACGGGTTCAATCTCGGGAATATGGACTGGAATCTGGATGATATCCGGGGAATCTGGATCGGATTACTGGCGGTTCTTTGTCTGCTGGGCCTGTTTACAGCCGGCAGAAAGGGTTACCGGAACTGGAAGCTGTATCAGTCCTGGCATACAGAAAGTATGAACGAGAATGTGCTTGCATATTATCATATCATTAGTGAAAGACTGAGAAGGAAGGATTCTGACTATGCACAGTGTCCGACTTATCAGAGACAGCTGCAGTATATTGCGGTTCACTGTGAAGAATGGAACTGGGATGCCGGATATATGGCGAAGCTGTTAGAGAGAGCCTGCTATAGCCGGAATGGAATTTCAGATTTTGATTGCAGACGTCTGATGATAGAGCTGACTGATATAGAAAAGAAGGTGAAGAAGTGGAAACATTAAAACAGGTAATCCGGGAAGGGGTAACAGCTTTTCACGGGGCTGCTTATGTGAAGCAGCAGTTATTGCAGTGCGGTTTTCAGGAACTGCAATACGGAGCGGACTGGAAGGTAGAGCAGGGCAGAGGATATGTGCTCATGCCCTATCCTGCCATGCTGATCGCGATAAGTATCGGAGAACTGGGGGAAGGATCTGCCTTGCGGCTGGCAGCAGCACATACGGATTCCCCATGTCTGAAGGTGAAGGCCAATCCGGAACTGCCGGGAAAATGCTGTGTTCGTATGAATGTGGAGCCGTATGGAGGGCTGTTGAAAAGCACCTGGTTTGATCGTCCGTTGGGAATTGCAGGGAAAGTGGTGCTAAACGGAAGAGATGTCTTCCATCCGGAGGTACGATATATGAAATCAAAACAGGCAATCTGTATCATACCGTCTCTGGCGCCACATTTATCAAAGGAAAATAAACAGCAGGAGATTGATGTGCAGCGAGAGTTGATCCCGATCGCCGGATCTTATGAGGATGCAGACTTTTTATCAGTATATCTGGAACAGGTATTGCAGGTACAACGTAATGAGATTCTGGATTATGACCTGTATCTGTATAATATGGAACAGCCGGAAGAGACCGGTATCCGGGGAGATCTGTTTACTGCCCCAAGGATTGACAATCTGGCATCTGTTGCAGCATTGCTTGAAGCAATGGAGGAAACGGTCAGTTCTAAACATAAAAACATCGCAGTTGCGGCGATGTTTGATAATGAAGAAATCGGAAGTCGCTCGAAGCAGGGGGCAGATTCCGTATTGCTGCTGCAGGTATTGGAAAAGCTGGGTGCAGCACTCGGAATAGAAGAATCGGAATGGAAGGACAGTATTGCAAAGGGCTTTTTGTTGTCCCTGGATGGTGCGCAGGGATATCATCCCAACTATTCGGATAAAAGTGATCCGACCAATCCGGTGTATCTGGGAAAGGGTGTGGTGATCAAGACAAGCGCCAGTCAGCGTTATGTAACTGACAGCGAGGCATCTGCGATCATAAAGAAGCTGTGCTTCTATGCAGATATACCCTGGCAGCAGCAGGTAAACCGTTCAGGAATGCCGGGCGGACAGACGCTCGGACCGATGATTTCCTCCTATCTGCCGATTCTGGGAGCAGATGTAGGAATTCCAATGCTGGCAATGCATTCTGCAAGAGAACTGGCGGCCGGTGGGGACTATCAGGCACTTGTGAAGCTGGTAAAGGCGTTTTATCAGTATGGTGCTTCCGAATGATCGGAAAGGATTTTTACCGCTGCAAGCGACCAGGCGAAACTCGCAAAGCGTGTTTCGCCTGGTTGTATTATTTAGGAAAACATAGATTCTACATAGCTTCGCATTTCACTTTTTGATTTAACCTGTCTGGCGCCCTCAACGACTGCCTGTTGTTCTTCCTCCGGTAAACGGGCAAACTGATTTAAGAGGTCAGAGCGCTGGGCGAGCGCCATGGTAAAGCCGATCGGTAATTCTTCATTGTGTATCATGTTGTCACCATCCTTTCGGGATAGTGTGTGCATTTATATAAATTATATACAGTAGTCAATATCTTCTTTTTTTCTCAAATGCCTGCAGAATGGCATACAGCAGCATTGCAATGATGCAGAGCAGAATGATAGCCAGCAGAACCCAGTCCATTTTAAATACCTGACTTCCATAAATGATCAGGTATCCAAGTCCGGCTCTGGCCGCCAGGAACTCTCCGATAATGACGCCGACCAGACACAGCCCGATGTTAACCTTCATAACGCTTAAGATATTCTCCAGACTACCGGGAATGACTACCAGACGCAGACAGTCAAAGCGGTTTCCGCCAAGCGTCTGAATCAGTTTTATTTTTTCCGGTTCTACAGTTATGAATCCGGTGTAAATATTCAGGATGCTTCCAAATACCGCTACAGAAATGGCACATACAACGATTGTCTGATAGTTGGCACCAAGCCAGACGATCAGGATCGGGGCGAGAGCCGATTTGGGCAGGCTGTTTAAAACAACCAGATATGGCTCCATAATTTTTGATAGTTTTGGATTCCACCAGAGCAGGATTGCGATCAGAATACTGCCAAGGATAACGATGGCAAAACTGACAAAGGTTTCCAAAAGCGTAATGCCTACATGCTGAAATAATGTACCGCCCTGCAGCATTTCCCAAAAGCATTTGGCAATAATGCTGGGACTGCAAAAAATAAAGGAATTGATCCATTCCTGTCCGGCAGCGATCTCCCACAGGATAAGAAATCCGATAAAGATCAGCCATTGAATACCGCAGATCAGGATTTTATCGTTTCGCTGTTTTCGGAGGAATTCGGCCTGCTCTGCTGATATCTGAGAACTGTTGCTATTTGTGCTTTTTCTTTCTCTATGGCGTTTTGTATTTACAGATTTAGTGTTGCTCATTGTCTACCTCCTTCCATATAGCATTGAAATAGTCCCGGAATTCCGGAGCATTTCTGGAACTGCGTGGTGTCCGCGGCTCAATGCTCAGTTCGATGGCATATTCCGCTTTTAGCATGCCGGGACGGGAGGAAAGGACTAAAACACGGTCTGCCATACTGATCGCTTCGGACAGATCGTGAGTGACCAGGATGGTAGTGATCCCTTGCTGCTTTAATATGCTTCCGATATCATCTGCAACATGCAGCCGGGTCTGGTAGTCCAGGGCACTAAAGGGTTCATCCAGTAACAGCAGCTTTGGTGAAAGAGCCAGGGTACGGATCAGAGCGGCCCGTTGGCGCATTCCTCCGGAAAGCTGACGTGGATAAGCATCTTTAAAATCAAATAATCCATAGGTTTTTAACATGGTATCAATTCTTTGTCTGGCGTCTGGCGTTAGTGTTTTTTGAATTTCCAGACCCAGGGTGATATTCCGATATATCGTCCGCCATTCTAACAGATGATCTTTTTGAAGCATGTAGCCGACGGGTTCCTGATAATCCCCTCTTGGCATGCCATTGATCAGAAGCTCGCCCTGCGACTGAGACAGCAGACCGGCAATTATATTTAAAAGTGTGGATTTTCCACAACCGCTAGGGCCAACAATGGATATGAATTCTCCCGGATTGACAAAAAAGGAAATGTCTTTCAGGGCAACTGTTTCTCCAGCGGTGGTGTGATACGTGTAACCGACATTGTAAAGCTCCAATATTGGCTGCATAAAGCTACCTCCGCAATTTTTGTGATAAGATATTTTATGCAGAGCGGGGAGTATCGGCTACTCATCCTCTTCGATTACATAGAAGTCCAGATAGTCAAAATTGATAGTATCAATAAAGTTATCGACGGTAAAGCGGGTTCGGGCATGACGGATAAAATCATCCTGATTGGATTTTAACCAGACCGGTTTTGATAAGTCGAATTCATAGCATAACTCGTCCAGGGCCGCATACACTTTTTGGGTTCGGCGCAGATCCCGGGTATCAATGCAGACAACATGATCCCGGATTAAATGATTGTCCTTTATAATTCTTCCCCATACTCGAAACATTGATGAAACCTCGCTTTTGTTCTGCGGGCAACAGGACGGAAGCGTATGTCCGCAGGTATTCTTGTCTGATTACTGATTATAGCATATATAATAGTGAAATCACAGAAGTATTATAATTTCTACACAAATTAAACACAATTATTTTTTATGCTGATTTCTGTTCAGAAGTATAATCAGTGAAGCAGGATCACAGAAATATTGAATATTAAGAAAGGATTGGTGAATATGAAGAAGTTCGTTCAAAAATTGGGAATCATTGCTGCCAGCGGTCTGCTGTTTGGTGCAGTAGCCGGAGCATCCTTTACCGGTGTCAAAGCAGGGGTAGAGTATGTAGGAGAAGCAGTATCGGAACGTTTCGGGATTGAGCAGACGAAAAAGGATCAGGAAAAGGATGGAGATACAAAATCCAATGCTGTTGTCGGCGGAACACAGTCCGTGACGGTTTCTGCCAATGAAGACAGTAAGCTCTACGATGTAGCGGATCTGGCGGAACAGCTGACCCCGTCTGTAGTATCCATTACCAGTACCACGATTTACCAGAATCCATATGCATATTTCTATTACGGAGAGTCCGTAGAACGGACGGTAACCGGCTGCGGCTCCGGTGTTATCATTGGTGAAGATGATGACCGGCTGTTGATCGCAACGAATAATCATGTGGTAGAAGGTACGGAATCCTTAACCGTAGGTTTTTCAGATGGTACGGATGCAGAAGCAGAGATTGTGGGCTCTTATGCAGGAAAGGATCTGGCAGTCGTATCTGTAATGAAATCAGCGTTGTCAAAAGAAACATTGGATACGATTCATATTGCAGGTCTGGGAGATTCAGAGACCACCCGGATCGGTGAACCGGTAATTGCGATCGGAAATGCTTTGGGATATGGGCAGTCTCTGACAGTCGGATATGTCAGCGCCAAAGAAAAACCGGTAACGATTAATAATGCTTCAATTAATATGATACAGACGGATGCTGCAATTAACGAGGGAAACAGCGGCGGTGCCTTATTTGACATGCAGGGGAAGCTGATCGGTATTAATTCTGCAAAGGCAAGGAATATGAATAATAATGTAGAAGGGATGGGGTATGCGATACCGATATCGGATGCAATTCCGATCATTCAGAGCATCATTGACGGTACACAGTCAGAGCTGGTTCAGGGAAATGCCTATATGGGGATTCAGGGAAAGGATCTGACGTCCTATGAAGCTGCTTCATTCAATATGCCGCAGGGCGTTTATCTGCTGGCGGTTGTGGAAGGTGCTCCCGCTGATCAGGCAGGACTTCAGTCTGGAGATGTCATTACTGCAGTTGACGGAATTTCCGTTACAACTATGGCTGAGATTAAGACGATCCTGGCAGATAAGCAGCCCGGAGATACGGTCGAAGTTACGCTGTCACGATCTGATCAGCGTGGAAGTTATATAGAGCAGACGGTAACTGTAACTCTGGGAAATCATGTAGAATAGCTGTTGCTGTATAGAATGGAATCATAATCTGAAACTGCATGTATATGGAAGCTTTTGTTATTCCATAGTGCATGCAGTTTTTGTGTTGCACATACCTGCTTTGTGGAATACATTAACCATAAGAACTGAAAATGAGCAGTCTATGAATAATCAGAAAGTTGATACAGAACTTCTCTTATCTTTAGAATTAACAAAAACGGAACGGGAAAAAAGTCTTGATTTAGGAGTAGGATATGATGCGCTGTTTGAAGAATGGGAAGTAATCGTTAAATACTCCGGAGATCTGGCACCGATCGAACAGGAATTAACAGTAAGAATAACTCCCCTGTTAAACGAATATGCGATATTGCGGGTACGGGAGAACCAGTTGGAGCAGTTGGTACAGTATCCTCAGATTGAGTATATAGAAAAGCCCAAGGCACTGGTTCTGGAGGAAATGGAAGGGATTCGTGCTTCCTGTATGAATTCCGTCCGGCTTCCGCCTTATTCGTTAACCGGTTCTGGTGTAGTAATTGCGATTATTGATTCCGGGGCTTGTGTTTTAGAAATGCAGAATGCAGATGGTAGAACGGATGAATGACGACAGCTTAACAGGGAAACCGGCTTGTGGATAGGCGTTGACGTCAGGAAGGCAATTTGATAATATGATACTGGTTCCGGATAATAAGGTTTGGCAATGGTAGAAAGAAGGAGTAAGGCCGTGGATGAGGTATTCAGAAGACAGATGGAAGAGAATGGTGCAGAAGTTGAAGAGGCACTGAAACGTTTTTTAGGAAATGAAGCCCTGTACATGAAATTCGTTGTGAAATTTCTGGAAGATGAGAATTATACAGCTACGATCAGAGGAATCGATGAACAGGATTATGAAGCTGCATTTAAGAGTGCACATAGCCTGAAAGGGGTGACTGCCAATCTGGGATTGGAACCGGTGCGTGCCGCTGCCTCCCGTATTACAGACCTGTTACGGGATAAGAAGCATCAGGAAGTGGATACAGAACAGTTAAAGAAATGCAGAGAACAACTGGAAGAGGCATATAACCGGCTTTGGAAGACGATAAAGGAGAACAGAGAGCAGGGGAACCTGCTTTAACATAGAAAGGAATTGACATCTATATTGAAAAATGATAATTTATATTATAGTAGAAATTAAAGATCATGTGGGGTAATCGAGGAGGAAGTATGAAGAAGAAGCAGCAGATTTTAATTGTTGATGATGAAGAAGTGAATCGTACAATATTGAATGGTCTGTTTCAGGATGAATATGAAATTATCGAAGCGGCGAATGGCCAGGAGGCGACGGTTCAGATTGAGAAGAGCCGTAATCTGGTACTGATTCTGCTAGATATTGTAATGCCTGTCATGGATGGATTTGGCGTATTGGATTATATGCGGGATCATGACCTGCTGGAACGGATACCGGTCATACTGATTACTAGCGAGACGGTTATGAACAGTGAAGATCAGGCATATTCTTATGGTGTTGCGGATGTGATGCACAAACCGTTTTACCCGCATATCGTCAGACGAAGAGGAAAGAATATTATTGAGCTATATCAGAGTAAGCAGTTGATGAAGGATCGACTGAAGGAGCAGGAAGAGGAGATTCGAGAACAGGAGCGTGAGATTCGGGAAAATAACGAGTTTATGATTGATGCCCTAAGCTCCGTGGTAGAATTCCGTAGCTCAGAAACCGGTGAACATATTCGGCGGATCAAATATTTTACCCGAATATTACTTAAATATTTAATGAAGTATTTTCCGGAGTATGGCATTACACCAGAGCAGTTGGATGAAATATCAAGAGCAGCCGCCCTGCATGATATCGGAAAGATCGGTATTCCGGATGCGATTCTGCTAAAACCGGGGCGTTTGACTCCGGAGGAATTTGAGATTATGAAGACACATACTACGATTGGCTGTGATATTCTGGAGAAGTTCCGTCAGAATCAGACTGGAGAATTTTATCAGTATTGCTATGAGATCTGTCGTTATCACCATGAACGATGGGATGGAAACGGATATCCGGATCATCTGATCGGAGATGAAATACCAATCAGTGCACATATTGTTGCTGTTGCAGATGTTTATGATGCATTAGTAAGTCCGCGGGTATATAAAAGTGTATATGCGAATAATATAGCATATGATATGATCATGAATGGTGAATGTGGACAGTTTTCGCCAGATGTATTAGAATGCTTTTCACTTGCAAAGGAAGATTTCTTCAACATTGTAGAAGTAATTAAAATGTTTGACTTTTCATCATAAAGCGGATGACAGGCAGCAAAAAATATTTTGTTTTTTGCTGCCCGTTTTTGACCGTACCGGAGGAGGGTTGTGTATGCAACAGGAAGACGGAAGATATCTGTTTGATGATGCATTGGAAATGATCATCACGTTTGACGATGCAGGGAAGATATCTTATCTAAACAATTCAGCCAGAAAGAAACTGGAATATGGAGACGACCTGTTAGGCAGATCGATCGGAGTCATCTTTCCGAATACCTTTGAAACTTCCGGGGAACGTTTGTCCTGGGAGGAACCGGGGGAGGATCAGATTAAAAATCTGGTCGCGTATCGTAAAAACACCACATGCTTTCCGGTTGAGGTGAGAATTGTACAGAACAATTCTTTATCTAACGAATACATATGCATGGCGAATGATATATTGGAACGGGAATTCCTGAGCCGGGAAGTGGAACGGATTCGGGATGAGGCACAACAGGCCATGAAAGTGAAGTCGGAATTTGTTGCCAATATCACGCATGAACTTCGAACTCCGGTCAATGGTATCCTTGGTAATGTCAGGGAACTGCTTGAGAGGGAATTAGAGGAAGGCACTGAAAAGTCTTTACGTCTGATTGAACGGTGCTGTGATGATATGAATAAGATCATTAATAATATTCTGGACTTCTCCAAGTTAGAAGCAGGAAAGTTTAATCTGGAAGCGCGTAAGTTTCATTTTCGTGATATGATGGATTATGTGAAACAGACGCATATGAACCGGATGACAGAAAAAGGACTGGATTTCTTTATGACGGTATCTCCGAATATACCAGAGTATATCATCGGAGATGAACTTCGGATCGTACAGATTTTAAATAATCTTCTATCCAATGCACAGAAGTTCACCTCCTGGGGTAAGATTACTGTTGAAGTGTTTCGTACAGCGATGGTAAATGATCGGATGGAGCTGTTCTTTCTGGTTTCAGACACCGGAATCGGCATTGATAAAGCAGACAAGGATAAATTATTTCAAAGTTTCTCCCAGGTAGATGCATCGATTTCCAGAAAGTATGGCGGTACCGGATTAGGACTGAATATCTGTAAGCAACTGGTAGAGTTAATGGGCGGGCGGATTGAGGTCGAGAGTGAAAAGAATAAGGGAAGTAATTTTTCCTTTTCGATATGGGTTGGGTTCTGTGAAGGGGATGAGGCTGTATTGCAGCAGCCGGACGACAGCAGACACAGTCCGGGTATGATATCCCAGAGCAGTGAGAACGGAGAAGGACCGGATGATATCAGGATCTATGGAACAGAGGAGAATCAGAAGAGCCTGAAGAAAAACCTTTCGAAATTGATCCTTTGTGTGGAAATGGAGAATTGGGAAAAGGCGGAAAGCTTTATGGAAACCATTCGACAATTAACAGAGGAAGCACCACAGGATGTAAAGCGGATTGTGTTAAGACTGAAGATGGCAGTTCAAAAGGAAAATTACGAGAAAACAGCCACAGAGTTTGAAAAGTTAGACAGTTTCCTGAACTGAAAGGAGATGGATGCGGAATGTATGAGAATAAGAATACTGAAAAAGCAAAGATTCTCATCGTAGACGATGTGGAAATGAATCGACTGGTCCTGGAGGAGATCATAGCAAATCTGGGTGCAGAGCCTGTACTGGCTGAAAGCGGGGAGCAGGCCCTGGAACTGATAGGAAAATATCATCCACAGTTGGTATTGACAGATATTTCCATGCCGGGAATGGACGGTTATGAACTGTGTCGAATCCTGAAGAAAGATGAAAGAACCAGGAATATTCCGATTATCTTTATCTCTGCTTATGATGATCCGCATGATATTATAGAGGGATTCAAATTAGGCGGTGAGGATTATATTACGAAACCTTTTATGGCAGAGGTGGTAAAGGCACGGGTTGGTGTCCGGCTTCGTCTTCATGAGGCGAACCGGGAACTCATGGAGATGAACCGGCGGCTTCAGATTTCTGTCAATGAGCAGTTAAGACAGATGGAACTGGAAAAGAAAAATATATTATATGCCATGGCAAATATTTCTGCACAGAATGCAGATTATGAAAAGAAGTATGTAGACCGCCTGGGCAGAAATTGCAGACTGTTAGCGCAGGGGATGCAGTTGTCTCCTGCATTCGAGGGTCAGGTATCAGATTCATTTATTGATACGATTGAACTGGCGGCACCGCTTTGTGATATCGGGAACATTGGAATTCCGAAGGAGCTTCTTCGCAAAAAAGAGGCATTGACAAAGGAGGAGGCTGCGATCGTACAAAACCATACGAATATCGGTGCAAAGTTACTGCGTGACATTCATGTCAATAGCGATTATAATGATTTTATCCGTATATCCATGGAAATCGCCCAGCATCACCACGAAAACTGGGACGGGAGCGGTTATCCTGCGGGATTGTCGAAGACAGAGATACCCCTTGGGGCACAGATCGTATCTGTAATAGAACGATATTGTACGTTGACGGAACAGGAGAATTGTTCAAAGGAAGAAGCGCTTGAAGAAATGAGCAGCGAATCAGGAGTCAGATTTAATCCTGAAATTTTTAAGATATGCCGTAAGATTTCGCGTCAGTTATGTTAAGTTAATATTTCTGCCCTATTACAGCAGGAATCATATATCATTACTATAATGACAGGAGGTAGGAAGCTTTGATTACGGATGAGGAGTTTTTAAGGATTGCAACGTTTATGAAGCAGCGCTATGGTATTGATTTAAGCCAGAAAAAAGTCATTGTAAACGGACGACTGGAAAATTATATTAAACGAGGCGGCTGGAGCAGCTTTAATGAATTTATTAATGCTGTGGAAAATGATAAGACCGGCAGGCAGGAAAAGATGCTGGTTAACTTTCTGACGACGAATCATACATACTTCATGCGTGAATTTGAGCATTTTGAGTACTTCAAAACAGTCGTGCTTCCCTGGTTAAAGAAAAAGGAAAGTGCAAGAAAAGATTTACGGATCTGGTGCGGAGCAGCGTCTTCCGGAGAGGAACCTTACATGATAGCGATGGTACTGTCAGATTTTTTTGGTCTGGAACGGGATCAGTGGGATACGAAGGTACTGGCTACCGATATTTCTACAAAAGTGCTGCAGCAGGCAATGGCCGGGATTTATAGCGCAGAACAACTGGATAAGCTTCCGGATCAATGGAAGCGACATTTTTTCAAAGCCATTGCAGGCGGGACACAGTACCAGGTAACCAACGAATTGAAACAGGAGGTAATCTTCCGTCAGTTCAATCTAATGGAGCCTTTTCCGTTTAAAAGAAAGATGCATACTATATTTTTGCGCAATGTTATGATATATTTTGATGAGAATACAAAACGAGAACTGGTTCAGAAGGTGTATGATGCGTTGGAGCCTGGAGGGTATCTGTTTATCGGAACAACAGAGACTCTTGATCGGGGCAGTACACCGTTTCAGATCATCCAGCCATCGATTTTCAGGAAATAGGGAAGGAGAATGATGAATATATGAAACCAATCAGGGTTTTGATCGTAGAAGATTCCATTGTGTTCCGGGAACTTCTAGTACAGAATTTGAGTAAAGACCCGGCGATTGAGGTTGTTGCAACGGCAAAGGATCCTTTTGAGGCCCGGGATGCTATTCTGGCACATAAACCGGATGTTATGACGTTGGATGTAGAGCTGCCGAGAATGAATGGAATTGAATTCCTTCGTAAGCTAATGCCTCAATATCCGCTTCCGGTTGTTGTCATCAGTTCTTTGAGTGATAAGGTTTTCGATGCTATGCATGCAGGAGCAGTGGATTTTGTTGCGAAGCCTGCAGTGTCCAGCCGGGCTCAGTTAGAAGATTTCATAAGAAATGAACTTCTGGTAAAGATTAAGATTGCATCTACAGCCAAGATCAGCAATATTAAGCGGACGGTCATGGCGCAGGAGCAGCAGCAGCTTTCCGGTAATAAGAACAACCTGATCGTGGCAATTGGTGCCTCTACGGGCGGTACGGAAGCAACCTTTGAAGTGGTAAAGGATTATGGTACGGATATTCCGGGGATTGTGTGCGTACAGCATATGCCTCCAGGATTTACAAAGATGTATGCAAAACGACTGAATGACCAGTGTCGTATCCAGGTAAAGGAGGCGGAAACCGGAGACCGGGTACTGCCTGGCCATATGCTGGTAGCTCCCGGTGGTGACAGACATATGAAACTTGTGAAGGTGAACGGAAGCTATCAGGTAGAGGTGAAACCGGGGCCAAGGGTAAATGGACATTGTCCATCTGTAGATGTCCTGTTTGAATCGGTTGCCAGGGTGGCAGGTTCCGATGCATTGGGAATCATCCTGACGGGAATGGGTGGTGATGGAGCAAAGGGATTACTGGCCATGCGGAAGGCCGGAGCCAGAACGATCGGCCAGGATGAATCAACCTGTGTGGTCTATGGAATGCCTAAGGTTGCCTATGATCTGGGGGCAGTGGAATATCAGGACAAATTAACAGATATCGCCAAACGGACATATTCGTTGTTAAATAAAATGTAAAGGAGAGAGGATATGAAAATACTAATGGCAGAAGATGATTTTGCAACAAGAAAGTTTATGATGAACTTCCTGTCAAAGTACGGTGAATGCGATGTTACTGTGGATGGAATGGAAGCAGTGGATGCGTTTATGATGGCTTTGGAGGATGGAGAACCTTATGACCTGATCTGTCTGGATATTATGATGCCGGTCATGGATGGTTATCAGTCCCTGATGGGAATCCGCAATCTGGAAAAAGAGCGGAATATACCGGAGGATAAGGCAGTTAAAGTCATTATGACCACTGCACTGAATGATGAAGCGAATGTCAAAATGGCATTTGAGTTAGGTTGTACCATATATTCCGGTAAACCTATCGATCAGGATCGGTTTGAGCAGGCATTAAAGAAGCTGAACCTGATTTAATAAATGTATATCAAAATTTACAGGAAAGGAGAAGGAGATGGCTGAGGAATTTAATACAGACGGCATGCTGGACATGTATCTATTTGAAAATGGACAGTTGCTGGAGCAGCTTCAGGAAACAGTTCTGGAACAGAAGGATGCAGATTGCTTTGATGAAGACAGCATTAATGAAATATTTCGGACGATGCATACCATCAAAGGTTCATCTGGTATTATGATGTTCGATAATATTACGGCTGTATCGCATAAACTGGAGGATGTCTTTTATTTCCTGCGGGAATCTCATCCGGAACATGTTCCTCATGTAGAACTGGTGGAGCATGTATTGGAAGTAGAAGATTTTATTTCCAATGAAATGGAAAAGATACGGAATGGCGATCCTGCGGACGGTGATTCCAGTGATATTATTGCGGATCTCAATCAATTTTTGGAAAAAATAAAGAATGGTGCAGCGGAGGAAGGTGCTGAACCGATACCGGAAAATGTGCATGAGGAGCCAAAGCAGTTTTATATTGCACCCGTTGCTACCAGTGCCAGTCGATTTTATAAGATCTATATTACTTTTTTCCCGGAAACGGAGATGGCGAATGTTCATGCTTACAAAGTAGTATATTCCTTAAAAGAACTGGCTGAGGATCTGTTATATTCACCGGAGGATATTATCTCCGATGAAACCAGCTCGGAGGTGATTCTGCAGGAAGGCTTCCGTATGCTTTTGCAGGCACAATGTACAGAGGAGGATATCCGTAAGGTTGTTACGGAAGGATATGATATTAAGCAGGTTGACATCTATGAATGCAAAGCAGAGGAGTTTCTTCAGGGCTTTGATTTCGGCAGTCAGCCGGCAAGTGTGCAGATCGATCTGGAATCCAGTGTTGAGGAGATAGAAGCCCGCAAGGAAGCATCAGACGAAGCGACTGCTAAGGAGGAGAAAAAGCCTGAAAAGCCAAAGATGGCACCTGGTGATTTTGTCATTAAATCAAAGGAACCAGGAAAGCAGAAGAAGCTCGCAAAGGATAAAAAGAGCGAGAAGGCGTCCTTTATCAGCGTAGATGTAAGAAAGATGGATCAGTTGATGGAATTGATCGGAGAGCTGGTTATATCAGAGTCCGTAGTATTGCAGAATCCGGATCTGAAGGTGCCGGGACTTAATCTCGCTAATTTCAATAAGGCCGCGGCACAGTTATCCAAGATTTCGACGGACCTTCAGGATGTCATTATGTCCATGCGAATGGTTCCGTTGACCAATACCTTCCAGAAGATGAACCGTATCGTGTTCGATGTATCAAGAAAGCTGGGCAAGGATATTGAGTTTGTCATGGTCGGCGAGCATACAGAGGTGGATAAGAATATTATTGAGCATATATCGGATCCACTGATGCATATAGTAAGAAATGCGGTTGACCATGGAATTGAGACCAATGAAGAACGACTCGACAGCGGAAAGGCAGATAAGGGTAAGGTAACCCTGTCAGCTAAGACAGAGGCTGGTAAGGTCTGGATCAGTGTAGAGGATAACGGAAAGGGTCTGGATCGAAATAAGATCATCGCAAAGGCTAGAAGACTGGGTATGCTGGATGAGAGCAAGCCGGAAGAAGCCTATACGGACAAAGAGGTATTTCAGTTCATTACTCTGCCAGGGTTTTCTACCAATGAGCAGGTTACGGAGTATTCCGGCCGGGGCGTTGGTATGGATGTTGTAGTTCAGAACCTTCAGGCTGTTGGCGGTACTCTGGATATCGAGAGTACCGCCGGATTGGGCAGTATCATGAGCCTGAAGATTCCGTTAACGCTGGCGATCATTGACGGTATCGTACTGGAGACCGGCAATTCTGCCTTTGTTATGGAGATGAGTGCAATTAAAGAATTTATCCGTGTGAAGGAGGATATGATGATTCATGAACCAAATGGAGATGAATACATCATGATACGCGGAGAATGTCTGCCGGTTATCCGATTGGGTGAGTGGTATGGCCTGAAAGATTATAAGCAGACGATTGAAGACGGAATCATGCTGATTATTTCTGTAGAGGATAAGAGCGTTGCCATCTTCATTGATAACCTGATTGGCGAGCAGGAGATTGTTGTAAAACCGATTCCGTCCTATATTAAAAAAGTAAAGGGCTTATCTGGCTGTACCCAGTTAGGCGACGGAAGCATTGCTTTAATATTAGATCCGATTGGATTTATAGAATAAATATTATAGAAAGGAACGGAATATATGAGCGAATTGAAGAAATCGACAGAAGGAACGCAAGGGTCGAAGGCTGAATACGATATGCAGAGCAAGTATATGACCTTTAAGTCAGGGAATGAGTATTATGGACTGAAAATTCAATATGTAAATGAGATTATTCAATTTCAGGCAATTACTGCAATTCCTGAGACAGAGGATTACATTAAAGGGTTGATCAATCTGCGTGGTAAGGTTATTCCTGTTATCGATGTCCGGCTGCGATTCAAGCAGGATGCCATGGAATACAATGACAGAACCTGTATTATTGTCATTAACGTAAAGTCTACGATCGTTGGACTGATCGTTGAAAAGATCGCAGAAGTGGTTGAGATCAAGGAAGAAGATATCCTGCCGCCGCCTCCGATTATCGGGCGTGGGGATAAGGCCCAGAACAAGTATGTTTATGGCATTGGTAAGGTTGGAAACGCCGTGAAATTACTGCTGGATCCGGATAAATTGTTAAATGATGAAGATTTATCAGTGATCGAGCAGGTAAATGGTATGAATAATGATGAAGAAGGAGAAGTGTAATTATGAAAAACTTGAGCATGAAAGTAAAAATGATTGTGGGTTTTATTATTCCTATTGTATTTACGATTATTAATGTGGTACTCGGAATGCTGTCTGTAAGCAATATTAACAAGTCTGTCACAACGATGCAGCAGGAGCAGACTGTTGCAGTCGAGGAAAAGATGCAGGAAATTGGTGCAGATGAAGCAAAGGCTAAGATCCTGAGTGATACAATTCAGGAGATTTCAACCAAAGACCTTGCCGGTATTAACCGGAGAGCAACTATATCCAATTTGTTAAGCTTTGGACTGGTATTTCTGTCTGTACTGATCACGATCATCATTGCAGCATCCCTGGTTAAAGCAATTAATAAGTCTGTAACACAATTATCCAAAGCGGCAAAGGATATTGCCATGGGACGTGTGGATATTGAGATGGTAAAATATAACAATGATGAGTTTGGCGAGCTGGTTGATGAGTATACAGAAGTGATCAACAACATCAAGTATCAGGCTAAGGTTGCAGAGGAAGTATCCGGCGGTAATCTTACCATTCAGGTAAATCCGAAGTCCAGTGAAGATGTACTGGGTAATGCATTGAAGAAGCTGGTTGATGACAATCTTCGTGCATTGTCAAATATCAGCGAAGCAGGTTCACAGGTTACCATCAGTTCTTCTCAGGTAGCAAGTGCAAGCCAGTCCCTGGCACAGGGCTCTACCGAGCAGGCAAGTGCGATCGAAGAGATCACAGCATCTATTGACGAGATTGCAGAAAAGACCAAGCAGAATGCAGAGCAGGCAAATTCAGCAGCGAACCTGGTAAAGACAGCAATCGAAGATGTAAAGAAGGGTAATAATCAGATGCAGGAGCTTATGGTTGCCATGCAGGGTATCAACAAGTCTTCCGAAAGTATTTCCAAGATTATCAAGACCATTGATGATATTGCATTCCAGACCAATATTCTTGCACTGAACGCAGCAGTTGAGGCAGCTCGTGCAGGGGAAGCAGGTAAGGGCTTTGCTGTCGTTGCAGAAGAAGTACGTAGTCTTGCAGCCAAGAGTGCTGCTGCATCTGCTGAGACCGCAGAACTGATCGAGGATTCTATCAGCAAAGTAGGTTCCGGTTCTCAGATTGCAGATGATACTGCTAAGGCAATGGAATTAATCTCCAATGTTGTACAGGAGAGTGAAGTGATCATCAATGATATTGCAGAGTCTTCAAACTATCAGGCAACTGCAGTAGCACAGATCGAGCAGGCGATCACACAGGTTTCTCAGGTGGTTCAGACCAACTCTGCTACCAGTGAGCAGTGTGCGGCTGCCAGCGAGGAATTATCAAACCAGGCATCCAGAATGCGGGAGATGCTGTCAATCTACAATCTGGGCAGCGGTTCTTCTTCATCATTCGGCGGTGGTTCCTCTTATTCATCTGCACCGTCCAATATGAATGAGCAGGTAATTTCTCTTGGTGATGATTTTGGCAAGTATTAATATTTCGAATAAATAAATAAATAGTTGTCAAACATGTAAGTATAAGGACTGTGTCATGGACATGGTCCTTATATTTGTTTAAATAAAATAGCCAGGCAGAAAGCGAGGGAAGAAAGAGGAAGTAGATTTTTAATGTGGGTTATTATATAATATTATGGGGGGATATCATAATGTGAAAGGCTGGTGCGAATATGGATCTAAAAGGTGCCCCACCAAAGAACTCAGATTTTACCATCGCAGAGGATTCTGAATATTTGAAAGAACAGCGTCAGGAAATATTTCTTGGAAAGGAAGAGGGATTAGATGTATCACTATACTCGAATCCCGAGCTGAATTGGCTTCAGATGGAGCAGATCCGAATGGGAATAAAGGACAAGGTAGATGTATCTGTATATGCCGATCCTTCTTACAGTTACGAAACCATGAAGCAGGTCCGGCTTTCTTTTTATTCATCCACGAATCTTATTCCTTACCTGGAGCGGGGATTTGTAGATGATGAACTGGAACAGATCCGACTTGCCTTGGAAGACAATCTGCCGATTGATATGTGGCTGACGGATGATATGTATGTGCAGCAGATCTGTGAGATCCGGACCGGATTATATGAAGAGTTGGATGTATCCGTATATGCTGATTCTCAATATAACTGGATGCAGATGAGAGAGATCCGTCTGGGACTGGAAAAGAAGCTGGACGTAGCAATGTATACCAACTGTCTGTTCAGTCATTGGCAGATGGAGGAAATCCGCCTGGGGCTGGAAGCAGGGCTGGATGTATCATCGTATGCCAGATTAATCCTTTCCAGTACAGATATGAAGAAAAAGCGTGAGGAGCTATTAAAGGAGTTAACTGCAGAGCACCTGCCAGCAGAGAATCTGGATATAGATATTAGATCATTGATGAATTGTGAGTTTAGTATTTTCGTAGAAGATGATGGAACGAAAGCCTTTGCATTTATCCCATGGCTTCCAGGCAATATGGTGACAGAAGCCGACATTTACAATGAATTGAAAAAGCGGGGAATCACAGTCGGTATTAAGCAGGATGTAATTACCGAGATGATCAGAAAAAGGAGAATGAATGAAAAGATATTGATTGCCGAAGGAACGCCTGCAGAGAATGGTGAGAATGGCTGGTACGAATTTTTTGTCCGGCTTGATCTTCCCCGGATTCCGGCGCCGCTTCCGGATGGGGGCGTCGATTACGTTAATATAGAGGCATTTGAGATGGTGGATGAAGGAGAAAAGCTTGCTGTTTATCATCCTGCGCAGAAAGGGAAAGATGGTCAGAATATCTTTGGTGAAACCCTTCAAGCGACTAAGGGAATTGAAAAGAAGCCATTGAAAGGCAAGGGATTTATGATCGCACCGGACGGGGTGACGTATCTTTCCAAATTGAATGGAAAATTTGAATACCAGAATGGCCAGATCATAATTTCCAACATGATCGTTGTGCGTGAGGATGTAACTGCCGTTACAGGTAAACTGGAGGTAGATGGTTCTGTATATGTTGTTGGCAGTGTTGGATCAGGAGGATGTATTGTTGCGACTGGAGATATCATTGTTGAACATAATGTTGAAACCGCAAGACTTATTGCCGGCGGCAATGTAATGATCAAGAAAGGAAGCTGTTCCAGATATGACTGTTTTATAGAGGCGAAAGGAGAAGTTTCCGGTAGCTTTTTTGAAGCGGCCAATATTAATTGCGAAGGCAATGTAAAAGCAAATTATATTATGAACAGTAATATAAATACCTTTGGGAAGGTTATTGTATCCGGCAGCAAGGGAATGCTTCTGGGTGGCAAAATCTGTGCAGTAAAAGGGGTAGATACGTATAATTTAGGAAATAAATCTAATATAAGGACTGTTTTGGAAGTGGGGAAAAATGCCCTATACGATAAGAAGCAGTCCATCTATGAAGAGAAAAAGGAACAGATTTTAGGTGAGTTATCAATGCTGGAAGAACAATGGAACAGAATCTTGAAAAAAGTTCCTTCTAACAGAGAGCAGGCAGTATTACTCGTTAAGCAGTTAAATGCAGCGATCGTAACTAAGGATAAGGAACTGGCTGAACTGGAGGCAGAGGTATCCAAGCTTGCAAATATTACGAATCCGGATATGAAAGCGGTAATTGTCAGAGGAAATGCATACGAGGGAAGCTCCATAGAAATTAATAAAATAAAATATACATTGTCTTCTCGTGTGGTAAGAGTGGCATTTAAGTTAAAAAACAATAATGTTGTTATGGTCAGATTATAATCATCCAGGGAGGTATTGGTAGATATGATGCGGAATACGATTTTGATTTTTGAAGATGATATTGCCAGTCGTGAATCATTGGCTGAGATATTCCAGAATAAGTATAAGATATTAGGAGCCTCGAATGAAAAAGAGGGCCTTACTGTATTAAGGGAACATGCATCCTCGATTGCTGTTGTTCTGGTAAATCTGATGATACCTGCCAAGGATAATTTTCAGGTATTGCAGCGCTTAAGTGAAAAGAAGGTGTTAAGCCGGATACCGTTTATTATGATCACCAGTGAAAGGACGGAAAAGTATGAGAAAAAGGGATACGAATGCGGTATTGTCAGTTATATAAGAAAGCCCTTTCAACCTGAAGTTATAAGGCAACTGGTAGATAATGTAATCGAGGTGTTTCAATATAAAGTACAACTGGAGGTTACGGTAAGAAATCAGACCGAAACTTTAAAGAGACAGAATGAGATGTTGAAGCGGATGGCGGAAAAGCAGAAACATACGAACGAGACTCTGATTCAGTCCTTAAGTAATATTGTGGAATTCAGGAATCTGGAATCAGAACAGCACATTAAGAGAATCCGTGAACTTTCTCTCTGCCTTGGCGCAAGTGTAATGAAGCTGTATCCGGAGTATGAACTTACGGAAAAGAAGCTGGATGTGATCGGCTGGGCTTCTTCCCTGCATGATATTGGAAAAATTGTAATACCGGATTATATAATATTGAAGGCCGGGAAGCTGACAGAGGATGAATATGAGGTTATTAAGTCGCATACAACCAAAGGAGCAGAAATCATTGATAAGATAATACATCTGGATAGTGAGATTTTCTTTGAATATGCATGTGATATTGCCAGACATCATCATGAAAAATATGACGGACACGGTTATCCTGACGGATTAAAAGGTGAAGAGATCAGTATAGCAGCACAAATAGTTTCTTTGGTAGATGTATACGATGCGCTTACTTCGAAACGGGTTTATAAAGCAGCATATGAAACAGAAAAGGCTTATCAGATGATAATCAATGGTCAGAGTGGCGTCTTTTCTCCTAAATTACTAAAAGCATTTACTGAGGTAAAGGGAGAATTTGAAACGATCGTAAAGAATTATTGCGACGAATAAATGGCGGATGCATGAGGAAAATAGCGTATATATCAGCAGTAGCATTGTAGAAATCTCTTCAGTATAAATGTATTGAAGAGATTTTTTGCAGTTATGCGACACGAGAGGGGATAGATTATTCCCACCCTGATTTTCGAAATGAGGATGGAACCACACGAATCCTGCAGATGTGGGATCAGTCTGTTTCCGGTAATCCGCCCGTTCCTTATAATATGGGAACGGTATATACTGCAGAGGATATTAACCGGGCCTTGGAAGCGGATATAAGCAGAAGGCAGGAACTGGTGCCAGAGGTAGATCTGTCGGGGCATGGTACGCATGTGGCAGGAATTGCCGCTGGAAATGGAAGAGCATCCGGAGGACGGTATGCAGGTGCAGCGCCAGAGGCAGCATTACTTGTTGTGAAGCTGGCACCGGGGTCTGCAAAGTCCTTTCCAAGAACCTCGGAGTTAATGCAGGGAATTGACTGGGCAGTCCGCATCGGACTAGAGGCGCAGCTTCCTCTGGTGATCAACCTCAGTTTTGGAAACAATTATGGTGATCATCTCGGCAGCAGTCTTCTGGAGCAGTATATGAATGATGTTGCGAACCTGGGACGTATGGTGCTTGTAACCGGAGCAGGAAATGAAGGGAATACCGGGCGGCATACCGGTGGTGTTCTTCCAGGCGGGATTGCAAGACCGGGAGATGTCTATTCCATAGAATTTACCGTTGCTCCTTTTGAGGCCGGGATTAATCTGCAGGTATGGAAAGACTATGGAGATGAATTTAGTGTTGGTCTGCGAACGCCCTCCGGAGTTATGGTGGGGCCTTTTAATGAACGTCTGGCCAAACAGTCAGTTATTGCAGGGCCTACGAATATTTCTCTGTATTATGGACAGCCAACCCCTTATAATGTCAGTCAGGAAATATATATTGCGTTGATTCCCACAGGCAGTTATATCGAGGAGGGCATCTGGACGCTGTTCCTTTATCCGGAAAATATACGATCCGGAGCTTATAATCTATGGCTTCCGGTATCCGGGGCTACAAATGCACAGACAGAATTCCTGAGACCGGAGGTGCTGATGACGCTTACGATTCCTTCTGCCGCCAGGCGTGCGATCACGGTTGGTGCTTATGATTCCAGGACGGACAGCTATGCTGCATTTTCCGGCAGAGGAGGCGTAGACGCCGGTGACCGGAAACCGGATCTGGCAGCACCTGGTGTGGGAATTACCGCACCTGCTCCCGGAGGAGGATATGATACTCGCAGCGGTACTTCCATGGCGGCTCCATTTGTATCCGGCGGGGCGGCACTGCTGATGGAATGGGGAATCATAAAGGGGAATGATCCCTTTCTTTATGGAGAGAAGATGAAGGCCTATTTGATCAAGGGAGCGCGGAGACTGCCGGGATTTACAATATATCCGAATCCCCAGATAGGATGGGGGGCGTTGTGTGTGAGGGATAGTCTGCCGGGGTAAAAGTTTAAATAGAACGAAGAAAAGATATTGATTTTTATTGAATTATACAGATAGTATGGTATAATATACGCGAACACAATGAGGCAAGCGGCTGCGAAGCAGACATTTAGCGAAAGTGCGCGAACCATGATGGAGCAAAGCGAAATCATGGTATAATATACGCGAACACAATGAGGCAAGCGGCTGCGAAGCAGACATTTGGCGAAAGTGCGCGAATCATGATGAAGCAAAGCGAAATCATGGTACAATATAACCTGAGGAGGAGTCCTGAGGCCGGAAAGCAGAAGAACATAATTTATTAAATAATTAAGAAGACGGTATGGGTAATAGCATGGCGTTTTCCCATCCATACCATCGAAAAGTATTGCAAAGGAGTGAGGATTATGGCAAAACTTATCATTACGGTAGAAGGTGGAAAGGTAACACAGACACTGAATTTTCTGGACAGAAACATCAAGGACAATCGATATGTCTATGGAAATGGCAATGAATCAGGAATTATGACTGATGTAGAAGAAATATATTCAGATATTCCGGAATGCCAGAGAATAACAGAAAATTATGATGAATTGACAGAAGCAATGGACTTGGGGAAAAGCCAGCTTACTGCAATTATGCGTCAGTTGAATGAACTGGAGAAGGAAATGGATCCGTATGTTGTTCCGCAGCCAGAAAGCCAGCGGGAGCATGTAATTACATTGAGTAACGATGATTTGATGAAGCTTTCCAAACTTATGAGAGTCCCGTCACTTACCACAGATCAACAGATTGAAGAGGCAATTCGAAAGCTGATACAGGTTTAGCAGGAAGATATAAAGAAATAGGCAGGCATACGCCTGCCTATTTCTTTATACAAAAAGCAAAATATCCCTTTCCCCCGGTATTGAACAGCAGGCTGTATGGAGGAAATTCTTTATCAAAGGTTCGGATAAACTGTTCGAAGGTCAGTACATCATTCCGTTCCAGTTCATACGCACTGGTTAATTCAAAAAAGGCTGCAACACAATCCACAAGCTTCTGGGAAAGAACCCGCATAGCGTAAACCACCGTTTTGTCAACCCGGCTGATCTTTTTACCCAGCATGTCACCAAGAGCGCGGAGTATCATTCGCTCTTCGTATGCTAAAAAGACCTGAATACGTTCCCCGGTCGCAGACTTATAATTCAAACGGTAGCAGAGGGCATTACCGGAAGAGAAGTCCTCACAGCTGTAATGGACGCTGATCAGCTTTGCATCTAACCGGAACAGATCGTGCAGAACCTGTAAAAGGGCCTTTTCCAATGATTTCATTTCATCATCGGATGCGCGATGCACCCATTTGTTTGCAGTTCGTCCTGTGATCGCACGGTCTTCGATCATAATATGGGCATTCAGCCATCCTACGCAGATGCCCAGAAAGTGCTGGACAGATTCCGTGGAATAATTCTGTTCCTCTAATTCCTGTTCCAGGGCCGGGATAGTCTTGTCACGCATATTGTCATGGAGATGCTTATGCATGTCATATTTATCATATTCGATCGACTGCATATATGCTTCCTCATCAGCAAAGTGCTTTAAGGTATAGTTCTTGAAGTATTTGATCCCCTCCTGACAGGCATGCTGTTGCTTTGCTGTATCCTCATTTAGATTGATCAGTTTTCCAACAATAGAAAAAAGCCGCTGATGTGCTTTATCAACGCTTTCCACCCCGATATTAAACCGGTCATTCCATTTCAGTTCGTTCAACGCCAAGACTCCCTTCCTGTGTGAATTGCAATTTGCTGTATATTGTCGACAGAATAAAAAATTTCATCACTATTGTATTATTTTAGCATATTTTCCTGAATGAAACAATGCGGATTTTTGTTTCTAAACTTTTTATAACCTTTCCGTTTCTTTGGAATCCCTACTTTAAAATGCCGGATAAAAATGGTATTATAGTTATATGATACTAAAAATATATGAAAACTTACTTTTGGATTATGGGTGACAGGGTAAGAGAAGGGGAATGGGGAGGTATGTGAATGTATTCACCGCTGGAAATAGCAAGAAACTATGTAGACATCGGGGAACATAAGACGCATCTGTCAATCTTTAAAATGTTATTATTAGGCTTCTTTGCCGGAGTCTTTATCGGCTTTGCAGGGATCGCCTCCACGACTGCTTCCAGTACGATTGCGATTCCTTCGGTGGCAAAGCTGGTGGGAGCCTGTGTCTTTCCAGCCGGGATTGCCATGGTGATCATGGCCGGAAGCGAATTATTTACGGGAAACTGTCTGATCATCATATCCGTTCTGGAAAAGAGGGTTACACCGGGAAAGATGCTGAAGAACTGGTTGTTTGTATATATCGGAAATTTCATTGGTGCAGCATTTGTAGCGGCTATGGTAGTTTATGGTCATACACCGGATTTATTTCAGGGAAATCTTGCAGAAGCGATCGTAAATGCAGGTAAGGCACGAACGGATCTGATGGTGATGGATTCCTTTATCCGGGGAATCCTGTGTAATGTCTTAGTGTGTATTGCCATCTGGATGTCCTTTGCTGCGGTACGGATATCCGGTAAGCTGATGGTAAGCTTCTGGCCGGTTATGCTGTTCGTTCTGTGCGGCTTTGAGCATTGTGTTGCAGATATGTATTTTGGAGTGGCGGCTCTGCTGGCATCTGTTGAATATGGAATTGCAGCAGAGGGCTTAACCTGGGCAAACTTTCTGATAAAAAGTCTGCTGCCGGTAACGCTTGGAAATATTATCGGTGGCGCAGGGATCGTAGGAGTAGGCTACTGGCTGGTATATCTTCATCATACGCCATATACACAGGCGACAGTGGAAGAGGAACAGCTTGAGATTGACATAGCAGAGAAATATTAACGGATCATTATGAAAGTAACGTATCTTAGTCACAGTGGATTTCTATTAGAAGCGGAAACTGCTAATTTCATATTTGATTATTATCAGGGGGAGCTTCCCCGGCTGGAGCCGGAGAAGCCCCTTGTTGTGTTTGTCAGTCACGGTCATGCAGATCATTATAATCGGAAAATCTACCAATGGCTGAGGTATTATCCAAAGGCACGATATATTCTTCCAAAAGATATTCCGACCCGGCGGCTGATCGCAGAACAGGAGGCACAGGGAATTCCCCTGGGAAGGGCAGTGATTCAGCTCCGGAAGAATACCACACAGGAGTTGCTGCTGTTTAATGGCTGTCCTTTGACTGTTACGACGTTGAAATCGACAGATGCCGGAGTTGCATATTTAATTGAATATGAGGGCAGTACGATTTATCATGCCGGTGATCTGAACCTTTGGTATTGGAGCGGAGAAACCAGACAGTACAATGAGAATATGACCAGGGCATTTTTGAGAGAAATGGAGAAGCTAAGGGGAATACGGATTGATCTAGCTTTTATTCCGCTGGATCCGAGACTGGGAGTCCATAGCATGGATGGCCCCAGGCTGTTCCTGGAATATACAACGTGCAAATGGGTTTTTCCCATGCATATGTGGGGAAATTACGATATAATTGCAGAATTTATCCATAAATATCCCCAATATCAGGAGCAGCTTGCAGTTATCACCCACGAGGGGCAGGTATTTCAGTGTTATTAATTATGATCCTACAGCCGTCTATGAATATTTGCGCAACAGGATACTGGAATTCTGACCGCCGAAGCCGAAGGCATTGGACATGGCAATGGTTACGTTCCGTTTTCTTGCCTTCCCTGGTACATAATCTAAGTCACATTCCGGATCCGGCTGTTCTAAATTCAGTGTCGGCGGGATGATGCCATCCTGAATCGCTTTGACACAGGCGATGGTTTCCGTTATACCGCCGGCACCCATCATATGACCGGTAGACCCCTTGGTAGAGGTTACTGCAAGCTCATAGGCATGACTGCCAAACAGTTGCTTGATGGCACTGGTTTCAATCACATCACCCTTTGGTGTGGAGGTGCCGTGTGCATTAATATAATCAATTTCATCTGGCTGAACGCCAGCCTTTTCCAGACAGTGACGCATACAGAAGACTGCGCCGATCCCCTCCGGATGCGGTGAAGTAACGTGATAGCCATCGGTACTGTTTGCCCAGCCGATGATAGAAGCATGAATATGAGCCTCTCTTGCTTTGGCATGTGCCTCTGTTTCAATTACGATACAGCCGCCGCCTTCTCCCATGACGAAGCCGTCACGACTGGCATCAAAAGGACGACTGGCAGAAGCCGGAGAATCATTCCGGGTAGAAAGCGCGTGAGCGGAAGCCAGACTCATGATCGGCAGGGGAGAGGTTGCTGCCTCGGCACCTACGCATAATACAACATCTGCTTCCCGGCTGTTCAGCAGCATGATACCGGTGGACAGGGCATCTGCACCGGAGGAACAGGCAGTGGTCACAGTCAGACTTGGGCCGCGGAGTCCCTTTGCGATCGCAATCTGAGCCGCTGCGATATTACCAATGATCTTTGGTACAAAGCGGGGACTGACCTTCGTATGAGCACCGCTGGTAATGCCGGACTGTGTTTCCGCAATGGTGGCAATGCCGGCGAAGGCTGTACCTACGACGATTCCAATCCGTTCCGGTGGTACCGGACAGCTTTCCTGCTGCTCCGGATGTAAGCCTGCATCAGCCATGGCTTCCTCTGCAGCAACATAACCGTACTGCATAAAGGTATCCATTTCCTTTGCCAGCTTTCTCGGAATATAGTCTGTCGCTGCAAATTCCTTTACTTCTGCGGCAATCTGTACCGGAAGAGCAGAAGCATCAAACCGGGTAATGCTCCCGACGCCCTGTACGCCATGGATCAGCCCGTTCCAGTAGGCTTCAATACCGATTCCGATGGGAGTAACAGCTCCCATACCAGTGATCACAATGTTTTCGTTCATATGTAAATTCTCCTGTTTCTTATTTTTCTGTTTTTGCCTTCCCGGTTAATATGTCAACCGGGCAAAATGTGCCTTGGTGCAGATCAGAAAACTATGGATAGGCAATCGAACGCTTACCTATCCATAGCAGTAAGATCAAACTAGACCGGCTCTGTAGTTCCGGCACTTTTTCCCCAGTCCTTTTCCTTTATTTCCACCCGACGGATTTTTCCGCTGACAGTCTTTGGAAGCTCCTTCACAAATTCAATGATCTTTGGGCGCTTATACGAAGCCAGGTTCAGCTTAAAGAACCTGACCATTTCTCTCTTTAGAGCATCACTGGGCTCTGTTTCCTCCGTTAATACCACACTTGCCTTGATCGCCTGCCCCCGCATTGGATCCGGAACAGAGGTAACTGCACATTCTACGACATATGGAAGCTTCATGATCTCACTTTCAATCTCAAAAGGCCCCACCCGGTAACCGGTGGATTTGATCACATCATCGGCACGACCGACATACCACAAAAACCCGTCCTCATCCATATAAGCAGTATCCCCGGTATGGTAAAATCCATGATAGCAAACGGATTCTGTCCGGCGTTCGTCCAGATAATAGCCTAAGAACAGTCCCTCCGGAGTGCCATTCTCTACGCTGATCACGATCTCGCCCGTTTCACCCGGCTCACAGAAGGTTTCATCCGGACGCATGATCCTGATGGTATACTGGGGACTCGGTTTGCCCATGGAACCGGGCTTTGGTTCCATACCTGCCAGGTTGCCAATGGCCAGGGTCGTCTCTGTCTGGCCAAAGCCTTCCATGATCTTCAGGCCGGTTGCCTGGTAGAATTTGTCATAAATTTCCGGATTTAATGCTTCTCCGGCAGTCGCTACATTCTTTAAAGAGGACAGATCAAATTTATCCAGCTTCATGTGAACCATGACACGGTAGACGGTCGGCGGGGCGCAAAACGTTGTGATCTTGTATTTTTCGATCATCTGTAATATCTGGCTCGCATAGAATTCCTCGAAATCATAGGTGAATACTGCGGCCTCGCAGAGCCATTGCCCGTACAGCTTTCCCCACAGGGCCTTTCCCCAGCCGGTATCGCTGATCGTAAAATGAATGCCCTCCGGATCCACCTGCTGCCAGTATTTTGCAGTGATAAAATGTCCCAGAGCATACTTGTAGCTGTGTGCTGCGATCTTCGGATAAGAGGTGGTGCCGGAAGTAAAGAACATCAGCATCGGGTCATCTCCGCCGGCAGCATTGACCGGACGCTTGAATTCAGGAGAGAAAAAGCGGATATCCCGTTTAAAGTTACTCCAGCCCTTCAGAGTGGAATTGCCAACCATGATTTTAGCTTTCAGACCGTCATAGGTCCTGGATGCCCGTTCTACTTCGTTTGCTACTTTACCATCAGCAGTACAGAGAACTGCATCGATCTGTCCTGCCTTGAAGCGGTATTCAAAATCCTTCTTCACTAACAGATTGGTAGCAGGAATGGCGATCGCACCGATCTTATGGAGTGCCAGGATAGCAAACCAGAATTGATAATGCCGTTTCAGCACCAGCATGACCCGGTCACCCCGGCGTATGCCCAGATAACGAAAATAGTTAGCTGCCTTGTTGGAATAGAGCATCATATCCCGGAAGGTAATCCGGCGTTCCGTTCCGTCCTCAGCAATATGGAGCATTGCCAGTTTATCCGGTTTGGTCTTTCCAAGAACATCGACTACATCATAGGCAAAATTAAAATGCGTATCGTTATGGAATTCAATGGCGCTTAATATCCCGTTCTCATCTTTGGCGGTTGAAATGAATTTGCCGGCAATTCCACATTCCGGCTGTAAGCTTGTCTGACTCATGGCACGATCCTTTCCATATTTTATATTATATTTAATCAAATAAATTGTTTTTTTGTCTAGCATTGATGGTTTGATAGATTTTTTCACATGGTTTCCAAAACCACATAGCCTATTTTCTATGGTAAAGTGTACCATGAAAAATGTCAAGGGCTATATCGTATGAAAGAAATGAATTTTTTCATTTTTTATAAAATTTCACAAAGCAGGGAAGCGGGAGAGGAGGGAATGGGAAAATGTTACTAAAATGTTTCAAAACTGGTATAAATCGGTTGACAAACAGGGAATACTTGATACAATATACTTGGTTAGAAGATTAAAATTTTTTAACTAAAAATATTGAGTAAGAAAAGGAGAAACTACTATGTTCGAAACAATTAAGAAAGTGATTGCTGATACCTTAAGCTGTGATGAGGATAAGATTACCTTAGAGGCTTCTCTGACTGACGATCTGGGTGCAGATTCCTTAGATGCAGTTGAGTTGGGCATGGCAATCGAGGAAGAGACCGGTGTGGCGATCGCAGATGAAGATCTTCCGAACATGAAGACTGTTAAGGATTTAGTAGACTACGTTACCGCTCACCAGGAGTAATTGTAGTAATTTGAGCTGATGGATAGAACAGGTATATATAAATCGGTACATAACAGTTGGATTTGTGTATACCTGTTTCTTTTACAGCTAGTTAGAATTGGAGTGAAGAGAATGGGTTTGTTAGGTAAGACGAAAGCAGAATTAGCAAGATATGCAACGGTTCTAAGGGGCTCCGAACTGAATTCCGCGGAGTTAAATGATGATTTTGAGCCTGCTGTCATACGGGAGAAGTCGGAAAAGCAGGAGGAAGAATATACCGGAACCATGGTTTGCTCCGTCTGCAAGAAGGAGATTCCATCCGGCATCATGAAGCAGAATTTGTGTGTCTGTCCGGAGTGCGGTGCGCATAATAAGATTTCTGCCGCACGCAGAATGCGGAGTATGGTAGATGCAGGAACCTTTCGGAAGCTGAAATGCAAGGTGCCTTTTGTGAATCCGCTGGATTACCCGGATTATGAGGAGAAGATAGTAAAGCTGCAGGAAAAGACCGGGTTAGAAGAAGGTGTTCTGATCGGTGTCGGTGATATTCAGGGACAAAAGGCGATGATCGCTGTCATGGGGAGTGAATTCTTCATGGGAAGCATGGGAATCGCCGTAGGTGAGAAAATAACATACGCATTTGAAGTAGCAGATAAAAATAAATTGCCGGTTGTTATGTTTACTGCAAGCGGTGGTGCCAGAATGCAGGAGGGTATCCATTCTTTAATGCAGATGGCAAAAACCAGTGCCGCTGTACAGCGGTTTAGTGAGCATGGCGGTCTGTATGTGGTGTGTCTGACCCATCCGACCACAGGTGGTGTCAGCGCCAGCTTTGCAACGCTGGGAGATATCACGCTGGCTGAGCCGGGAGCGCTCATCGGATTTGCCGGTCCGCGGGTGATCGAGCAGACGATCGGCCAGAAGCTGCCGGAAGGGTTTCAGCGGGCAGAATATCTGGAAAGCCATGGATTTGTTGACCAGATCGTACCAAGAAGTGAGATGCGGGAGGTCATTGGCCAGATACTTAAGCTTCATGAAAGAAAAAGGAGGCCCATATGATTCGAGAGATTGATGAACAGATTCAGAATATTGACAGTGAAATGGAAGAGCTTTCGGCAAAGACGGATGATTATGCGGCGGACGTAAGATTGAAGGAGTTAAAGTCCCAGCGGAAGAAGCTGTTACGACAGTGTGAAAATCTGACGCCTGCAGATAAAGTATATCTGGCCAAGCATAAAAGACGTCCCAAGGTCGATGATTACATCAATGCATTGTTTGATGATTTTTTCATTCAGCGTGGAGACTTTCTCAGCAAAGAGGATAAAAGCATTTATGGTGGTATTGCCATGTTTCACGGATTGCCGGTGACAGTATTCGGACATCGGAAGGGCAGAAACATCAATGAAAATATGGAATATAACTTTGGAATGCCGGAGCCGGAGGGGTACCGGAAGGCGCTTCGCATGATGAAGCAGGCGGAAAAATTCGGGCGTCCGGTTATTACTTTTATTGATACGCCGGGTGCTTATCCGGGATTGGAAGCGGAAGAACACGGACAGGCGAATGCGATAGCTAGAAATCTGGCAGAAATGAGTGCGCTGAAGGTTCCGATCATTGCGATCGTTACCGGAGAAGGAAACAGTGGCGGTGCGCTTGCCATAGGAGTAGCCAACAGTGTCTTCATGTTAGAGCATGCTGTTTATTCCGTATTATCACCGGAGGGCTTTGCTTCTATCTTATGGAAGGATTCCAGCAGAAGTGCAGAGGCTTGTGACCTCATGAAGCTGACAGCACAGGATTTAAGGAGTCATAATGTCATTGACGGGATCATCCGGGAACCGTTGGGCGGTGCACATCAGAATCCGCATAAGGTATACCGGGAGATAGATGCCCTGCTGACTCTGGAGCTTGCAAAGTATCGCAGAATGACACCGGCAGAACTGGCGAAGCAGCGGTATGATAAATTCCGTTATATGGATGCGGCGATCATCGAAGCAGCCAGGAAGGAGAACGCATAATGAAATTAAATGAGATGTTGAATATAAAGTATCCGATCATTCAGGGAGGTATGGCCAATATTGCAACCGGTAAGTTTGCAGCCCAGGTATCCAATGCAGGTGCCCTTGGTCTGATCGCTTCCGGCGGACTGGATGCTGCTGCGATTGAAAAGGAGATTTCGGAGTGCCGTAAATTAACGGATAAGCCCTTTGGTGTAAATCTGATGCTGTTAAATCCGGATGTGGATAATATCGCACAGCTTCTGGCAGACGAGAAGATTGAGATCATTACTACCGGAGCCGGTACGCCGGGGAAATATATGGGAATGTGGAAGGATGCCGGAAGTAAGATCATTCCGGTGGTTGCCAGTACCGCATTGGCACGCAAGGTGGAACAGTTGGGAGCGGATGCCGTGATCGCAGAAGGCGGCGAGAGCGGCGGACATGTGGGTGACATGACGACTATGACACTGGTACCACAGGTAATTGATAAGGTCAGTATTCCGGTGATCGCTGCCGGCGGTATCGCAGATGGAAGACAGTTTGTGGCGGCTATGGCACTGGGGGCCGCCGGTGTTCAGATCGGTACCTGTCTTCTGGTCAGTGAGGAATGTCCGATTCATGAGAATTATAAGCTGGCATTGATAAAGGCAAGAGATAACGGAACTACGGTCACCGGACGATCTCTGAATGCTCCGGTCCGTATCCTGAAGAATGACATGGCAAGGGAATACATAAAGGTAGAACAAAGCGGCGGCACAAGAGAGGAGCTGGAACAGTTTACCCTGGGCGGACTTCGGCGTGCTGTATTTGATGGCGATGTAAAGAATGGGTCTGTCATGGCAGGACAGGTATGTGGACAGCTGACAGAGATACAGCCTCTGGCTGTTATTCTGGATCATCTGTATCAGGATGCGAAAAAAGAGTTAGACCGAATGAAAACAATGGAACTTTAAATAAAGCGGGAGGAAGCATATGAAGTTAGCATTTATGTATGCCGGACAGGGGAGTCAGGCAGTAGGAATGGGAGCAGATCTCTATGAAGCATATCCAGAGTTCCGGGAAGTCTTTGATCATACAGACGCAGGCTTTGATGTGAAGGAATGCTGCTTTCACGGACCGGCAGAGCAGTTAAATACAACGAAATATACCCAGCCATGTATGGTGGCATTTGCAGTAGGCGTAACGAAGATTCTAAAGGCAAAGGGCATTGTGCCGGAACTGGCGGCAGGCTTAAGTCTTGGTGAATATTCCGCCTTGCATGCGGCCGGTGTATTTGATGACCAGCAGGTAATATCCCTGGTAGCTTATCGGGGACAGGCGATGGCAGAAGCAGTGGTAAACCGGGAATGCAAGATGGCGGCAGTCCTGAATCTGGATCGTGAGACAGTAGAAGCCTGCTGTAAAAAGGCGCATGAGGAATTTGCGGATCAGGAATACAATGTGGTAGAACCAACCAATTATAACTGTCCGGGACAGATTGTTATTTCCGGTGATAAGGAAGCCGTAGACCGGGCGATCGAGCTGTTAATGGAGGCCGGAGCAAGAAGATGTCTCCCATTGAATGTCAGCGGTCCATTCCATACGTCTCTGATGAAGCCGGCCGGAGATAAGCTGAAGGAGCGTTTTGCAGAAGAGTCCTTTGGGGACATGCAGTTTCCGGTTGTATTTAATACCGTGGGACGGGCAAAGACGGAGGAAGAAGCGATACCGGAATTACTGGAGCGCCAGGTACAGAGCAGTATCTATATTGAGGATTCGATCCGGTATATGGCAGAACAGGGAATTGATACGATCGTGGAGATCGGACCGGGAAGTGCATTGAGCAAGTTTGTAAAGAAAACCTGTCCGGATATTACCTGTTATAGTGTTGAAAAGGCGGCGGACATTGATGCTCTGCTGGAAAAGCTTGGATAACGGAACCGGTTGAAAAGGAGAAAAGCATGGGAAATCAAACAGCAGTTGTGACCGGCGGAAGCCGGGGGATTGGCAGGGCGATCTGTGTTGCCCTGGCAAGGGAAGGCATAAATATTGTAACCTGTTATGCAAAAGGCTCTGCGGCGGCAGAAGAAACCATAGCCATATGTAAGGGGTATGGAGTTCAGGCAGTTGCAGTACAGGCGGATGTTGCAGTGCAGGCGGATGTGGAGCGGTTGTTTGCAGAAGCGCTGAAGCTGACCGGAACCATTGAGATTCTGGTCAATAATGCCGGAATTACCAGAGACGGATTGCTGATCCGGATGTCGGATGATGACTTTGATCAGGTGATCGATACAAATCTGAAGGGTGCATTTTATTGTATGCGTGCCGCATCCAAGCTGATGATGAAGAAGCGCTATGGAAGAATTGTCACCATCAGCAGTGTGGTTGGCCTCATTGGTAATGCAGGGCAGGTAAACTATGCAGGAAGCAAGGCAGGCGTGATCGGCATGACGAAATCCCTGGCAAAGGAACTGGGTTCCCGGAATGTAACTGCCAATGCTGTTGCACCGGGTTTTATTACGACAGATATGACGGAAGCGCTTCCGGAGACGGTAAAAGAACAGATGGCGAAGCAGATCCCGTTAGGCAGGATGGGGAAGCCGGAGGATGTGGCGGAAGCAGTTGTATTCCTGGTATCCGACCGGGCATCCTACATAACCGGACAGGTATTAAATGTGGATGGCGGTATGGCCGGCTGATGCTGCTGTAATGACCTGCAGAGTATGATCGCCTGGGAGGAGAAACCTGTCAGGCAGGAGTGAAACAAGTAAGGAGACTAAAATATGAAGAGAAGAGTTGTCATTACCGGTATGGGTACAATCAATCCACTGGGTCACAATACCCGGGAGACCTGGCAAAATGTGAAGAAGGGCGTATGCGGGATTGACCGGATCACCCAGATTGACACAACAGAATTTCAGGTGAAGATTGCCGGTGAGGTAAAGGATTATCGGCCGGAGGACTATTTAGATAAAAAAGAAGCCAAGCGGATGGATCGTTACACACAGTTTGCAATGATTGCGGCAAAGGAGGCCTTTGCAGACAGTGGTCTGAAGATGGAGCAGGAGGATCCGCTTCGCTGTGGCACCATCGTTTCTGCCGGGATCGGCGGTCTGAAGACCATTGAGAGTGAGCATGACAGGGGATTGAGCCGGGGCTTTGAACGGATTTCTCCATTCTTTATTCCAATGTCCATTGCGAATATGGCAGCAGGACAGATTGCCATTGAAACGGGCTTCAAGGGTGTGTGTACCTGCGTGGTGACTGCCTGTGCTTCCGGAAATAATGCGATCGGAGAGGCGTTTCATTATGTACGGGACGGATATTCGGATGTAATGCTCTGCGGTGGTGCAGAGGCCTGTATCTGTAATATGGGTGTAGGCGGCTTCACTGCGATGAAAGCGTTAAATACAACAGAGGATGTGAATCGTGCATCCATACCGTTTGATAAAGAACGAAGCGGGTTCGTGATGGGTGAGGGCGCCGCCATTCTGATCCTGGAGGAATTGGAGCATGCGAAAGCAAGAGGAGCCAGGATCTATGGTGAGATCCTCGGCTATGGCGCAAGCTGTGACGCATATCATATTACCGCACCGGATCCGACAGGGGCAGGCGGTACCGCCTGTATGAAACTGGCCATGGAGGATGCCGGAGTCAGGCCGGAGGAGGTAGGTTATATCAATGCCCATGGTACATCCACGCATTTGAATGATGCAGGAGAGACGAAAGCAATTAAGGCGGCCTTTGGCGATCATGCATATAAGCTGATGGTAAGCTCAACGAAGTCCATGACGGGTCATCTGTTGGGCGCCAGTGGTGCGGTTGAGGCGATTTTCACCACTCTGGCATTAAAGGATGGCTTCATTCCGGCGACGATTCATTATCAGGTGCCGGATGAGGAATGTGATCTGGATATCGTACCGAATGAGGGAAGGCAGGTTCAGGTGGATCTGGCAATCTCCAACTCCCTCGGTTTTGGCGGACATAATGCCAGTGTTTTATTTAAGAGATGGGAGGAATAATCATGGAATTGAATTCAAATCAGATTCAGGAAATCATCCCGCACCGTTATCCCTTTCAGTTAGTGGATAAAATTATAGATTGTGAGCCGGGAATCCGTGCCACGGGAATCAAATGTGTATCGGTAAATGAGCTGTTTTTCTGTGGACATTTTCCACAGCAGCACGTTATGCCTGGGGTATTGATCATTGAAGCACTGGCGCAGGTAGGTGCAGTTGCTATTTTGTGCGAGGAAGAGAATAAAGGTAAGATTGCTTTTTTTGGCGGGATTAAGAATGCAAGGTTTAGAAAGCAGGTGGTGCCGGGGGATGTGCTGACTTTGGCGTGTGAGATCACAGAGCGCAGAGGGCCGATCGGCTTTGGAAAGGCAGTGGCAAAGGTAGACGGCAAGGTGGCAGCACAGGCGGAATTATCCTTTGTGATCGGAAACGAGGAATCAGATGCATGATAGAGGAATCATTTTCGGAAGTATATAAGAAATTCAAGATCCGGTATTATCAGAATGTATTTGCCCAGGCACCCAACCGGGAATTAAGTCTGACTACCATAGAAGCATTCTGTGCTGAAATTATCGGGGCCCTGAATAATCCGACCATCAATGAATTTGCCAGTTTTATTAACATATCCTCTCCCAATGCAACTTATCGGGTTAACAGCCTGATACAAAAGGGTTATGTGGAGAAGGTACAGTCAGAAACAGACAAACGGGAGTATCATCTGCGTGTTACGGACAAGTATTATAAATATTATAATATCAGTCAGGCTTATGTGGATACCGTTCTGAAACGGGTAAAGGAACGCTGCTCCCGGGAGGATATTGATGCATTTGACCGGGTACTTACTATTATGAAGGATGAATTGATGCCGGAGGTCGGATTCGGGCAGACAAAGTAATTAATTCAAAAGGACTGGACAAAAAAACAGGGATATATTAAACTATTGATAGTGTGAAAAGGCAGCAGGACCGGATTGGTCTTGCTGCTTTTGTAAGTTAACAGGAAGTAGTTTTGTATACTACATTCCACAGTAAATGAAAAAGCGGCGAATAGAAATCAAGGCTAGGTCTTATGAAAATGACTATGGCAAATGAGGATGAGAAAGGAAATACATATGGCGACAAGAATAATGGGAACAGGAAGTGCGATACCATCCCGGATCGTGACCAATCAGGAGTTGGAAGGGTTTCTGGATACCTCGGATGCATGGATCCAGGAGCGGACGGGAATCGGAAGCAGACATGCGGCTACCACAGAGACAACAACTTCTCTGGCGGCAAAGGCATGTTTGAAGGCATTGGAGGATGCGGGGAAACAGCCGGAGGAGGTGGATCTGATCCTGGCGGCAACTGTATCACCGGATTGTACCTTTCCATGTCTGGCATGTGAGATTCAGGCGGCCATCGGAGCGGATCATGCTACTGCGTATGACATTAATGCTGCCTGTGCCGGCTTTTTGTTTGCCTTGAATTCTGCGGATGCTTATATCCGTTGCGGTATGTACCGGAATGCTTTGATCGTCGGTGCAGAGGTTCTGACGAAGATCGTGGACTGGAATGACCGCTCAACCTGTATTCTGTTCGGGGACGGGGCCGGAGCGGCATTTGTGCAGGAGGCGGAAGAAGGTGTGGTTGACATGGTGCAGGGAGCCAATGGAAAGAAGGGTATGGCATTATACCGGTTTGAAGCCCGCACCAATACCCCGTTTTCTGAAGTGGCGGCGGCTATGGAGGAAACGAAGGATAGCGGTTATCTGGAAATGAACGGGCAGGAGGTATTCCGTTTTGCAGTGAGTCAGGTGCCGGATAGTATTCAAAAGGTATTAGAACGGACCGGCTGGGAAAAGTCAGAGGTTGATCATTATATTCTCCATCAGGCCAATGCCAGGATCATACAGTCCATTGCCAGACGGTTAGGGGAGCCGGAAGAGAAGTTCCCGATGAATCTGCATCATTACGGAAATATGTCCTCTGCCAGTATACCGGTTCTGCTGGATGAGCTGAATCGTGCAGGAAAGCTGAAGCGGGGAGAAAAGCTCATCCTGTCCGGCTTTGGTGCAGGTTTGACCTACGGGGCGACTGCTGTGATCTGGTAGTAAAATGGAGGCGGATCATGGGAAAGGGCCGAATTCACATTTTTATAGTAGAGGATGAACCGGTCATACGTCGGGAATTGAAGGTACTCTTAGAGAATGCCATGTACAAGGTAACCACACCGGATGTCTTTGACAGGATCGTAAGCCAGATCGTGGAATGTCAGCCGGATCTGGTATTGCTGGATGTAAATCTTCCGGGAATCTCCGGTTTTGATATCTGTACCTGCCTGCGGGAGCAGTCTGCAGTGCCAGTGATATTTCTTACAAGTCGTACGGATTCCATGGATGAACTGAATGGAATCTTAATGGGCGGGGATGATTATATTACCAAGCCTTATCAGGCACCGCTGCTTCTGGCCAGAATTGCATCTGTATTGAAACGGACCAGAGGTACGGAAGAGAAGGAAGGTACATTGCCAGTCTGGAAGGGTGTGCAACTGGATACTGCAAAATGCTGCCTGTTTGTGCAGGAGCAGAAGGCAGAACTGACAAAAAACGAAATGAAGATTCTGCATCGGTTATACCAGAATCCGGGCGAGTTTGTAAGCCGAATGGATTTAATTGAATATCTCTGGGAAAACCGTGTTTTTATAGATGACAATACCCTGAGTGTGCATATTACGAAGATTCGTGAGAAATTGAAATCCCTGGGCGTGCAGGATTTCATTGAAACAAAGAGAGGGATTGGATACCGCATATGAGATTAAAGGATTTTTTTAAGGATAAGGGGCTGCTGCTGTTACTGCATCTGGTATGCATGGGTGCCGGCAGCGGCTTTTTAAGGGTGACCGGTTATTCGAAGGCGAATGTTCAGATCGTTCTGATTGTATGGGGACTTTTGCTGACGGTCTGGTTTCTGGTCAGTTATCTGCAGAGAAGAAAATATTTTCGGGAAATGGAACGGATACTGGAGACGGTAGACCAGCGGTATCTGTTAGGAGAGTTAATGCCTTCCTCTGTTCGATTGGAGGATCGGTTATATCGGGAATTTATTCGAAGGTCTAATCAATCTGTAATCGAACGGATCCGACAGACAGAGGAGGAACGTAAAGATTATAAGGAATATATTGAAAGCTGGGTACATGAGATCAAGGCGCCCATTACCAGTATTGCCCTGCTCTGTGAGAACCGCCGGCGGGGGCGACAGGAGGAACCGTCTGACAGATTGACGGAAGCTGAGAAACCGGAAGAGGAGAGAATGGATTTTCTGACCATCGGACTGGAGAATCAGAAGATTGAAAATTATGTGGATATGGCTCTTTATTATGCCCGCTCGGAGGAGGTCTACAAGGATTATCTGATCCGGGAGACAGATCTGGATACCGTAGTGTGTGAGGTGTTGGAAAAGAACCGTCTGCTGCTGATCCGGAATCAGGTGCGGGCAGAGGTGGACTGCAGGGATCGGGTGTATTCAGACCGGAAATGGATCGCATTTATATTAAACCAGTTCGTACAAAACAGCGTTAAATATCGAAGCGATATCCCGGTATTCCGGATTTATACAAGAAGAGAGAAGAATGGCGTGGTATTGGTATTTGAGGATAATGGAATCGGTATTCCCGGCGAGGAGCTTTCCCGCATTTTTGAAAAGGGATTTACCGGAAGTAATGGAAGGGAGCAGGAGCGCTCTACCGGAATGGGATTGTACCTGTGCCGCAGGCTTTGTGATAAGCTGGGAATCGGGTTGTATGCAGAATCGGAATATGGAGCGGGAACCAGACTGTGTCTGGAATTTCCCATCAGCAATTATATAAGCAGGGAGGAAACAGCTTGAAGTTATCTTACGAAAGCTTAAGATAACTTCAGGCTGTCTTTATATGAAGAAGAAGAAAAACGGCATAGAATCAGGGAAAAAGATGAAAAAGGAAGGTGGATCATATGAATCATTCTCCGGATTACATTCGGGTATGTGAGGTTGAAAAGTATTATGGAACGGATGCAAACGTAACAAAGGCAGTAGACCGGGTCAGCTTTTGCGTAGAGAAGGGAGAATTCGTAGGTGTTATGGGGGCCTCTGGTTCCGGAAAATCAACGCTGCTGAATATGCTGGCGACGATCGACCGGGTAGCAGCGGGTCACATCTATTATGAATCGGTTGACATTACGGAACTGTCAGAGGATGCACTTTCAGAATTTCGAAAAAAGAATCTTGGTTTCGTATTCCAGGATTATAATCTTCTCGATACCCTGACCATTGAGGAGAACATAATTCTGGCATTGACTCTCCAGGGCGGGAAGCGGGATGCCATTCAGGAAAGCTGCAGGGAAATACTGAAGCTGCTGGGGATTGAGGAGATCCGGGAAAAGTTTCCCTATCAGGTGTCCGGCGGTCAGAAGCAGCGGTGTGCCTGTGCCAGAGCATTGGTAAATCATCCCAGACTGCTTCTTGCGGATGAACCGACGGGAGCCCTGGATTCCAAATCCGCTCAGACGTTATTAGAGACTTTTACAGAGCTGAATCAGAGGATGGAAGCAACGATCCTGATGGTCACCCATGACGCATTTTCAGCCAGTTATTGCGGACGGATCCTGTTTCTGAAGGATGGAAGGCTGTTTCATGAACTGGTACGGGGGGAAAAGAGCCGAAGAGTGTTTTTGCAGGAGATTCTGGATGTCCTGTCTCTGACAGGAGGTGAACTGACAGATGCTGAATAAACTTGCCTTTCGTAATATGAAACGCTCAGTAAAGGATTATCTGATCTACATCCTTACCATGACCGTGGTGACAGCATTGATGTACTCCTTTAACAGTCTGTTCTTTCAGAATGAGCTGGCCGCCTCGTTTATGACCAACGGGGTAGATGTTATGACGGTCATGATCGGTCTGGCAACCGTATTCATTCTGCTGATCACAGCCTGGCTGATTCATTATATGATACGCTTTATGCTGGAAAAGCGGAGCAGTGAATTTGGTTTGTATCTTCTGCTCGGCATGAAAAAGAAGGTGGTTGCAAGACTGTATATCCGGGAGAATCTTCTGCTTGGCACCGCTTCCTTTTTTCTGGGGACATTGCTTGGTGTGCTGTTACAGCAGATATTGTTTTCCATTCTCTTTTCCATGGTCCGGATGGAATATCATCTGCAGATTTCCCTGAATCCATGGACGATCCTTACCACCTTTTTGCTGTATGCCGCCTGTTATCTGCTGTCCCTGGGCCGATGCCGGCGTAAGTTTAAGCGGATGAATATCTACAGTCTGATGAATGCAAAGCGGCAGAATGAGGAGATCCGGGAGAAGCATGAAGGAGGAAAGCGGATTCTTCTGCCGCTTTCCATTGCAGGAATCCTCATGTTCTGGGCAGTATTTGAAAAGCTTTCAAGCACGTTGGAAATTATGCTGTTTTTAATCGGACTGGTGGTCAGCATTTACCTTTTCTATGCGGGCCTTTCTGCATGGATCATCTGTTATGTGCGAAAGAAGGGACGGGGAATCTATCGTGGACAGAATCTGTTCCTGCTCCGTCAGTTTGCTTCCAAGGTGCGAACCATGCAGTTTACCATGGGAACCCTGACTTCCTTATTTACCCTGGCCCTGCTTGGGGCTTCCATTGCCCTGATGTTCAATGATTATGAGAATACAGTTCTGGAAGATAAGTATCCCTTTGATGTGCAGATTTACAGTGCAGATACAGAGGAGGATTTTGCAGAGGAACGGGCAGTTCTGGAGGCAGACACAACGGTAACCGGATATTATTCTTATCATATTTATACCGATGAGGCCGATCAGGTCAATACATGGATGTTGACGCATTTAGATGTATGGAGGGAGCGATATTGTAATGCCGATGGAAGTCCGAACCGGACGGACATTGAGAAGATGCTGCGAACGGAGGGCGTTTATTACCCGTATGATACCTATATGGGCCTGACGGATTATAATCATCTGCGGCAGATGATTGGATTGGAGGAGATTCAAATGTCTGCAGAAGAATATCTGGTTCAGATCAAACCACGTCTGTATTCAGAAATACAGGAAATCGGAGGAGATCTGCAGATTGCTGACGGGACAGGAGAACGGATGCTGAAGCTGCGGGAGATCGTTGATGATTTCTTTTCCCAGGATGGTCATAATGGTGCAGATTATCTGATCATAGTATCGGATGCGGTGCTGGAACGGATGCACCCGTATTATTCTGAACTGGTAGTGCAGACGAAGGGGGAAATTCCAATGGGATTGGAGGACAGGCTGGATGCCCTGGCCGGAGGAAGCCGGTATGATCTGGAGAATATGGATGAATTCTATGACGAGCTGGATGAATTTATGGAAGGGGATTATATCACGTCGTCGGGAAAGAAGTTTGCCTATGAGGGGATCCCGACCTTTGCGCCGGCTCCGATATGATCGTTGTCAATGCCTCCGTAAATCCGGTCAGAGAAAACCTGATTCCGGAGGTAAAATATCTGCTGAGCTCGGTGATCCTCCCCTTGTTCTATATGGGACTGGTATTCGTCTGTGTGGCAGTGACGGTGTTGTCCGTGCAGCAGTTGAGTGATTCTGCAAAGTATAAGTTCCGCTATGATGTGCTGGCAAAGCTGGGCTGCGGGCGCTCTCGGATCCGACGTCTGATCCTGCAGCAGCTTGCCGCTTATTATCTCTGTCCGGCAATTCTGGCGATCATTATCAGCGGCAGGATGATCCTCTTTGTCAGCAGGGCCTTTGTAACAATGACCGGCGTTCCGGCAGCGGCGGGCAGCTTTTTTTTACGGAGCATTCTGTTGTTCTTTGGAATCTATCTGGTGTACTTCGTTGTAACCTATGCAGGATTTAAACGAAATGTGGAGGAGAAGGGTCATACGGTAACAGAATAGGAAATAAGCAGGGAAGGGGTTCTTAAAGGGAAGGTATTTCTTGGATTGATATTATAACAGAGATAATGATAATGAAACAGGTAATTATGCCTAGAACGAATCCGGCAGTTCCGTTTTTCTGCTTTTTGCGGATGCTGCGGAAACCAAACAGGATTGCGCTGCCTGCCATACCTGTAGTAATAAGATTTATAACGATTGAAACAGCAATGGCAGAAGAGGTAAACATGAATGAAAGCCCTCTGGTTGGAGGAAAAGCTAGGAAGAAGCTGATCAAGGTAAAGTAGCCAAATAGAAAAAGATTTAAAAAAATAGAAATTGCAAGAGAGCAGGAACCAAAAATAATAGAAAGATTGCTGACAGATAAGTTTTGCTTATTTGATTTCTTTGTCTGGTTGTTATCCAATGGCTTGTACCTCAGTTGAAATGTATTTTATATATATGATAATATAATATTGCAATAAATGCTACATTTTTTAGCGACAGTGATAGCTCTCGGGACGTGAACTGCTTGCAAACATGCAGAAAATGGTATAAACTGTTTAAGTTAGAGGAATTATAAGAATACCGCAGACAAGTATCTGTACGGGCAGGAGGATAATATGTTAGATATAAGGTTTTTAAGAGAGAATCCCGATATCGTTAAGCAGAACATTCGGAATAAATTTCAGGACAGCAAGCTTCCGCTTGTCGATGAGGTGATCGAACTGGATGCCGAGAGTCGGAAGACCCAGCAGGAGGCAGACAGTCTCCGGGCAGAACGGAATAAGATTTCCAAGCAGATCGGTGCTCTTATGGCACAGGGAAAGAAAGAGGAAGCGGAAGCTGCCAAGAAGAAAGTGACGGATTCATCCGAACGCCTGGCAGAGCTGGAAGCACGGGAAGGTGAACTGCAGGAAAAGATCCGGTCGATTATGATGACGATCCCGAACATCATTGATCCTTCCGTACCGATCGGAAAGGATGACAGTGAGAATGTAGAGGTTCAGAAATATGGTGAGCCGGTAGTGCCGGAGTTTGAGGTACCGTATCATACGGAAATCATGGAACGGTTTAACGGAATTGATCTGGATGCAGCACGCCGGGTGGCAGGAAACGGATTTTATTATCTGATGGGAGACATTGCCCGTCTGCATTCTGCGGTCATCTCCTATGCCCGGGATTTTATGATCGATCGGGGCTTTACTTATTGTGTGCCGCCCTTTATGATCCGCAGTGATGTTGTGACCGGGGTTATGAGCTTTGCAGAGATGGATGCCATGATGTATAAGATCGAAGGTGAAGACCTGTATCTGATCGGAACCAGTGAGCATTCCATGATTGGCAAGTTTATTGATACGCTTCTGCCGGAGGAACAGCTTCCGCAGACCCTGACAAGCTATTCTCCATGCTTCCGGAAGGAAAAGGGCGCTCATGGTCTGGAGGAACGTGGCGTCTATCGGATCCATCAGTTTGAAAAACAGGAGATGATCGTGATCTGTAAGCCGGAGGAAAGCCCGATGTGGTTTGAGAAGCTATGGCAGAATACGGTTGATCTGTTCCGTTCTCTGGATATTCCGGTTCGTACACTGGAATGTTGTTCCGGTGATCTGGCAGACCTGAAGGTGAAGTCCATTGATGTGGAGGCCTGGTCACCACGCCAGAAGAAATATTTCGAGGTAGGAAGCTGTTCCAATCTGGGCGATGCTCAGGCAAGACGGTTACGCATCCGGGTAAAAGGGGAAGACGGACAGAAATATCTGGCACATACGTTGAATAATACGGTTGTGGCACCGCCGAGAATGCTGATCGCATTTTTAGAGAACAATTTGCAGGCAGATGGAAGTGTAAGGATCCCCGCAGCTCTGCAACCATATATGGGTGGAAAAACTGAAATTCAGTAGTGGAAAAATCTGTGTAGTATGATATAATTATATAAGCAATTTCGGATGACAGAAACAGGTATATAAAGAGAACTTTTATATGCCTGTTTTTCTATCATACCTGTCTGGAAGACGGATCATAACAGCATGATGGGTCATAATATACGAGCGTTAGATCGGGAGGGTAAGGATTTGGAGAAAATGGAACGAAAACAAGCAATGCAGGATATCATGCGAATTCGTAGAGAGCATTTGGATGTTATATATTTTTACGGAAATATTGCTGCAGATTACTATTACATTGAAGAAAATCCGTACATACCAGAAGCAATTATGAATAGTGATCAGAATTTTTTATATTACCTTTATAATGATACCTGGGTGGAACCGCAGGACAGAGGAAAGATCATTAATCTGTATGAACGGTTACAGCAGGGAATAAAAGAGCCGATCCATATGCGGGAATTATCTGCTGAAATCTATGTGAACAGTGATGTTTATGATGTGGAGCTGGTTTCAATCCGTTGTTATCTGGATCTGGATGAGAATGGCCTGATCCGCTCCTATGTGGGAAAGGTAAAGGCATTGCGGGATAAGGAACTGGAAGACCGGGATATTCTGATGTCTTTTACGAATGACAAAAATCCAATGGTCTTTATCAAGCGGATCGCAAGATTTCAGGCAGCAGACCCTGACCGGCAGTACGCTTATATTCAGTTTGATATCCGGAAATTCCGTTATATTAATGATACCTATGGCATAGAGGCAGGAGATGCCATATTGCAGTACATATCGGACACCCTGAAGGTAATGTGTGATGAAACACATTTATATTGTCGCCTGTCAGCAGATTTATATCAGATTGTTACATATTTTAACAGCAAAGACGAGATTCTGGCATTTGTAGAGGAATTGGACAGCCGTCTGCATCGCTGCGGTGATATCCGGTTTAATATGTCCTATGGGGTTCGTATTGTGGACGGTAAGGATACAAGATTTCGCAAGAACGGGGATGAAGCCGGCCTGGCAAGGGTACAGGTAAAAAAGTCGATTTTAAAAAAGGTGGCTTTCTTTGAAGATGATTTCATGAAGAAGGTAGTGAATTCCGGTGCCATTGAGGAAGTGGAAGAGGAAGCACTGCGGAATGGGGAATTTCATATTTATATTCAGCCAAAGTATCGTTATGATAAAAAGCAGGCAGAAATCGTAGGTGGAGAAGCACTGGTACGCTGGATCGATTCGGATGGTACTATGCGGTCTCCGGCAGAATTCATTCCTGTATTTGAAGAAAACGGATTTATATTAAAGCTGGATCAGTTTATGTGGGAGGGTGTATGTAAGCTGCTGCGACGCTGGATCGATAATGGGAAAACACCGATTCCGATCTCTGTGAATGTTTCCAGAACCTATCTGAAGAAGTTTGATGCAGTCAGTTACATCAAAAAGTTAGTTGAGGATTATCGGATTCCGATCGAATTGCTGCAATTAGAAATCACAGAGACGACAGAAAGTGAAGAGACGCTTTCCTATGCAACCGGTTTTAAGGAAGCGGGATTCACCCTGATGATGGATGATTTTGGTTCCGGATATTCTTCATTAAGCATGTTAAAGGATACGCCGTTTGATGTATTGAAGATGGACCGGTTCTTTCTGGATGAATGTATGGATAATGAAAATGGAAAGAGTATTGTATCCCATGTGATCTCCATGTCCAATGATCTGGGACTGGATATTATTGCCGAAGGCGTGGAGACAAGGGAGATGGCTGATTTCCTGTATGACAAGGGCTGTGATGTTTCTCAGGGATATTATTTTTCCAAGCCGATTCCGGTGGAGGAGTTCGAGAAATTATTTCATTTATCCTGAGCAGAGGAAAGACGGATGAAAGAATGACAGGTGAATTGACAGAGAAACGTGTCAGGAGAAGGAAGACTGGAGAGGGAGGCGGGAAGTGTGTATATGGATATATTGCAAAATATGAAGGTTTCGCCCGGAGCAGTTCCGTCCTTGATCATAACTGCAGTGGTTCTGTTCCTGCTTCCGATTCTATGGGTGGTCGTATGGAAACGGCATTGTAAGGAAACGGTTTCTCTGGCGCCGCTCTTTTTTGGAGCAGCAGGTTTTCTGGTGTTTTCCCGTGTGCTGGAGCAGGGACTTCATATGATCTGTATCGTTGGGGATAATCCGGTTTCACGGTTTATCAATAGCAGTACGGCCGCTTATGTAATTTATGGAAGTCTGATGGCTGGAATTTTCGAGGAGTGTGGCAGATATATTGTCATCCGGTTCATAATGAAGAAGAATAAAACCAGAGAAAATATGGTTATGTACGGGATCGGTCATGGCGGTATCGAGGTCTGGGCAGTTGTACTGTTATCTGTATTGAATCTGCTTATTATTGCGCTTATGATACAGAATCAGGGTATAGAGCGTGTCCTGCAGTCTCTTGGGATATCCGGAGATGTTCCGGATCTGTTCTCCGCTCCGATGCTGTCAAATGTAATGTCTTTGATCGCTTCTGCAGCAGGTTATAATGCCATGACAGCTCTTCTCTGCGTATTGGAACGGATCGTCTGTATGTTTATTCATGTCAGTCTGACAGTTCTGGTCGCATATGGCATCAATAAAAACGAAAAGAAGTATCTGCCTCTGGCGATTCTGGCACATGCCATTGTGGATACAATGCCTGCATTGTCCCAGCGTATGTCAGGAAGCATAGGGATTCTGATAACGGAATTGTGGATCTGTATTTGTGCGGCGGGTTTAACGATCTGGGCGGGAAGGCTGTATAAGCAATGGACAGAACAAGCGCCATGCAGCACCTCGTGAGCATGGCTTATTGCTTTCGTGCATAAAAAAAGCGCGAGACGGGACTCGAACCCGCGACCCCGACCTTGGCAAGGTCGTGCTCCAC
>ERZ777011.522-NODE-522-length-58278-cov-5.957148_pt1 | contig 58278 bp, 47 predicted proteins | sample MGYA00374964_ERZ777011 | MGnify/ENA primary metagenome ERZ777011 (study PRJEB29310, sample SAMD00008975) | mouse gut metagenome | study: EMG produced TPA metagenomics assembly of the Metagenome analysis of fecal microbiota from mouse which was promoted...
TCGTAATTCGTTGTTTGTCAGACTTAAAATTATAAAATAGTTCTATGATTACCAACTTTTACAAGAACTTTCTTATCCCGAACTCACGTAACGAATGCTTTTATAGCTATTGAAGCCGGGCTGCGGTATATGGGATTGGAACTTATATCCGGCAAATGGTATCATGCTTAACCAGTATGGATAATGTTTCTTTGCATCTCGTCCAACTCAATTCGGATGTTGAAAAAGTTACTTTCTCTCAACAGGAAGGTTATGAAGAAATCCAATGACATACAAAAGTGAACGGAGTAAAAAAAGGTACTATTTTCGAAGCTTTTGCAGGTTTTCAAGTCTCGTGCGTCGCGAATCGCGGGCTTCCATGATACCCTCCACAATCATGACAAGTTCCCGCCATTTTATATTTGCACAGACCTCATTATCGCTGGCAGAATCAGGCTTGCCTAAAGTGCCGACTTCCAGAAGTTTGGAATACAGCACCATGCCGCCTGGCTCCCAATGCAGGAGTTTTATACGGTCACGGTTTATGAAGATATACACGTTGCCGTTGCAGGGGTCCTGCCCCATGGCGTCGGTGATGATACCGCTGAGGGTATGGAAGCTTTTGCGCATATCAGTCGGGCGGTTATACAACAGATAGCGCATATTGTCATTAAGGCTGAACATGGTTGCAGGCCCGGATGATTGAAAACAGTTCCTTTTCATTTAGCTCACCGCAAATGCGTATGGCACTACCGGCCGGTGTACGTATTTCCATCTCTTTCAATCCGGCGTAGCCGGTGTATTTTTCTGTTTCCGTCCGGTTGTATCGGCAAATGAAGGAACCGGAACAAAAGATCCGCTGTGTGGAAGCTCGATAAACTCACCTTGAGCCGTTTTACCCGATGATTGCTCGGCGGCATAACGGGATTTGCTGTCGTAAAACCGCCATACAGGGATGTTGAGTTCCTCTAATCTTGACTTATAAGTCACTTTGTGCTCTTTGCAGTAGTTCATTATCTCTACTACTTCTTCTCGTGTCATCATAACTTTGCTTTTTGGACGTAAAGTTAATGACGGAAGTTTGAGGAAAAAATACGTGGTTTACCGAATGCTTACGAATAAACTGCTTAAGGGTAAGTGTGTGTTATGATATTAAGGAGGTTACAGCAGCTGTAGAGAAAACTGTGTTTTTCTATAATACCGAACACCTCACATGAGTATCAATTGATGGCACCTCAGGAGGGTGTCACTCATACAGGTGAAATCAAGAAAGGATGGACCAGTTATAGAGATATTGCAATAAAAAATCTGCAACCAGAGAACATCATTACTATCAGATAAATAAAAGCGATAAAAGGCCGTGTAAATATTTTCGAGCCCGTAATTCAAACTGTATCAATCCTTAACAAGCCTGATTTTATCTAATTTTACTTTCGAATAAATATCTGAGAATCAGATATGTTTAAAACAATGCTAGACCAAAGAAATGACAAGTTAAAGGCCTGACAAAGTTTTATTTACATAGCCTATTTCGAATGTTTATGCCAATGAAGACTCACATATTCGTTTATAACTTCTCAAATATCCTCTTCCAACGAATCGATTTCCAACCGCATTTATCCGAATCAAAGGAATACAGCACTCTATCGAACTTTCCGACGATTGCATCTTCCGAAATATAACCGAAGTAACGGCTATCGTGCGAATTATCCCGATTATCACCTTCCATAAAGTAGAACGTATGCTTTGTAATATAAAGCGAATCGCATTTGCCATTGATGAAGATACGATTCCGATATTTCGCAATAGAACTTCCTTCCCGAATAATTAAAGAGCGATAAGAATTTAGTGTTTCTTTATTAATGGCTAAAGTATCGCCTTGTGGTATAATATGGGTGATACGTTTTACCAGCCATACGCGCTCATCCATAGGGCTGTTGAACACCACAATATCTCCCAACTGTGGCTGGGTAAAACCCGGCAAGCGGAAATACTTCCAATGGTTCTGTTCATCTGCTATACGGAGCGGTCGAATCCATGTGAATACATTGAGCAACGGAATATCTGCCCAACGTTTCGGGAGTCGTCCTCCGTATGCCAACTTATTTATCCATAAACGATCTCCGCAAAGCAAAGTGGGTTCCATACTACCGGATGGAACCACACACGGCTCGCCAACCACGATACGGATAAACACACAGACGAAAACCAGTAGAATAGTTCCTTTTAGAATTCGCATTTTATTTTTTCTATCTGATATTTATTTATATCTTTATGTATGTTAAAATAACAAGATTTATTGCACATACCCTCTTTAGCTATGAAATCGGATATATATAAAGCATAGCCCGGAGCCAGCTCTTTCATGCTTGCCGTATCCTTCGTATGGCAAATAATGAGAGTATTGGTGCAATTATATGGCTGATTGCTGTTCAAGGCTTCTATCAAATGAAAATAAGTGCTTATAGTAGTATCTTCAGGAATTAAAACGGCATATTCATAACTTGATTTCCAGATAGAATCTAATTCAGCAGATTGAATATATGCTTGATCCGGTTGTTTTATGGCAATTGTGTATTTTCGTGAAAAATTCCAGTTGAAATCACATCTGGTAAATATCAATCCTAACGCACAAAGGGATAGGAGTAGTAAGTTTGTTCTTTTCATGTTATTTGTATTTATTGTTAATTGAGACTCCATTCACCGAACATATTCGAGCAATACTTTTGATATAGGAATCCGTTATATCAGGTTTTGACTTTTCCGGTAAGAAAAAGTCAGATGCCCTTTTATTCGGATGTAAAACAAAATAATAAGGAACTTCTAATTGTTCCACATACCATTCATACATGCAATCATAGGATATATTAAAAAATGTAACGTCTTTGCATCCTTTTGTGCGTAGAATTTTTCTTGCTATGGAAGGATTATTATACGTTGTCAAGATAATACAGTTTACACCATTTTCTATTAAATCCCTAACTCGATCCAACTCATTGAATATACATGATTGGCAACTCGTCTCCTTGATTCGAAGCATTAAAGTAGGAGTCTTTAAATTCCTTATAAACAAGGATAGACTATCATTCTGTAATTTTTTATTGTCTGGAAATTCTTGCCATTGTGTATTGGCATTAACTTCCATATTTCTTAACATCACATACATCTCTGTATTATCCATGTCGTTGCTTATATTGTATCGATTATTGTAGAATAAAACACCAGCTATAATGACAATTATGATGGATATGATAATATTAGCTATACTTACTTTTTTCATAACGTCTTTACTTTAAAGAATACCAACACCATATTATCATCTTCTTTCAAGCTCTCTATCATTATCCGGTTTTCCTCTTTCATCGGATAATGCGTTGTAGTTTCTATATGCTTCTTTAAACCTTTCAATGTTTCCGGTTCCACTAAAGCTACAAAATAGTCTTTATAGCTGAATATATTATTCATAAATTCTAAGGCAAAATCCATATCGTAATAAATGTAATACCAGCTGATCATTTTTTTACTTCGTTTGTCGTAAAAAGATACAAAATCTTTCCCATCTTCACTTGAAATTTTAAGAAATAGGTGCGTGCTGTTTTCAGCAAAACCGGATAAATAAGTATGAGAAGAACAATACCGATAAAAGTCCTCATAGTTTTCGAAAGCCTCCAAGTCTTTTTCTTTAAACGAACTGAAATTGCTATAATCGAATTTATATCTCATCTCAAAAATAGAATCTTTCAATGTATATACTTTATCCCTATACAACGAGAAATACAACAATTCATCATTTGCCCAAATTAACGGATCATAAACAATCGTAGTATAAACTTTTTCGGGGAAGATGTAAGCTGCTTTCAATAGTCTGCCTAATGTGTCCGTATAGAGAACTTTATAATCAGCGTATTTCCCTAAGTGATAATTTCGGTCGCCTGCATCAGTAAAGGAGACATATTCTCCATTTGGAAGTATCTGAAAACAACTTTTCATTCTAAAGTTAACATCATACGAAGTAATAAAATCTCCCTTATCCGTAAATACCATCCATTTACGTTTTTGATTGTCATAGATGACAAATTGCTTATTAGTCCTATTAACGGCAAATGCTTTAGGAGCATAAAATTCGAGGGAGCACCGCCCTTATCTCCTACATAATTCAAGAACTTGCCATATTTGTCGAATATAAACAATTTCTCCGCCCCCAACCTATCAAACAAATAAATCTTATCCTCATAAAACTCCAAGTTATTGCAATATGCAAATAATGATTCATCAGTCGTTTCCAATGGAATGTAATAGAAGTCCTCTATTAGTTCGGAAGATAAGACTTTACTTTTTACATTATCCGATACTTTTATTACTTCCGCGTGTTCCTCATCGGTTGGAATAACCGTTACACTATCTGTATTTACTTCAGGAAAAGGTCGTCCTTTTCTTATTGCTTCTTGGCAGCTACAATATAAAGTAATTAGTCCTAAGAAAATAATCTTTGCTTTCATAATATGAATTTTTATAAAGTAGAGTTACGACTAATAACTCTACTTTTTATAAGTGTTTTAATATCAAAAATGATTTATTATCAGAAATAAATCATAGAGGAGCTCTACAATCTTTTGTACAAAAAGGATTCCAGCCGTCATAACATTCCCAAACTTCTCCTTTATATGAAATAATGGAACCATCACTCATTGAACCGCTTATAGAACCGCTTATAGTTCCTCCTGAAATACTTCCAGAGCTAGGTGTAGATGTATATGTACATTCTGTTGAAGTATGTGATAAACACCAAAACCAGCCGTTACTATCACAACAAGAAGATGATGAAGTAGAGTTTGCTTGTGCCAAAGCAAAAGTACTTCCAGCTATACGCGGGTTACGTTCATAATAAATAGCTTTTTTCTTCAATCCAATGAAAGAAAATAGTCCTTTCATATTGCGTTCACACTCTTTTAATTGCCGTAACGCACAAATGGCTTTTTCGCTGAACATGCGGAAATCACCCGTGTCTTCTTGAATCGGGATATTGGCTAAGTAATGTAGCCACCGGTAGTAAGTTCTTGCCGACCAGCATTTGAAATGGGTTTCCCCTTTTCGTGAAGTTCGGCAAGCATACACATCGTCATACCCGTTTTCTATTTCTCTCCACATTAAAGGTATCAATTCCGGCGGATCCTGCAAGTCTGCATCAAGGATAGTTAACGTATTTCCCTTTGCATAGTCTATGCCTGCGGACACAGCTTTTTCTTTCCCGAAATTCCGGGAAAGATCAACTATGGATATACGCGAATCTTTCTGCTGCAAATGACGTATAGTAGATAGAGAACTGTCCGTGCTGCCGTCATTTACAAATAGAAATTCTATTTCACAAGGTAGTATTTCTGCTACTTCTAATAAGTGCCTATATAAAAAAGGTATACAATTTTCTTCGTTATAAACAGGTATTAGGATCGTTAACAATTGTGTTTTCATATTTGTATCTTATTTTAGAATATATTTTATATTTCAATCATAAAATTCATTACCTCAAACATAAGCTTCACTTGATTCCCTATTTTAATCTATTCATTCACTTTTTTCTCGGTCAATAACTATTATGATTGGCTCTTTTTACAAAAAAAGCGATAATATTCTAATTTGAATCTTTTGTTTGTATAAAATTTGTTAATATATACGTGGGTTCGATGCAAATGATACTATATTATCGTTATAGTATGAAATAGGAGGTCTTTAAGCCCCGTTATATATTACATTGTGGAGAACGTCCTGATTTTGCTTCTTTACACAAAATGGCAAAGGACACTTTTGACCAGAACGAAAATAGCTGGATTGCCAAATATGAAGCAACAGATTTGTTGGAACAGATTGATATTGATGAATTGAAAGTAACCGAAGTGTTGATGCCGGAAGAGAAAGCGCAACTGATCCGGATTTTGGAAAACTTGAAGGAAGATGATAATCCGGTGATTATGATAGCAACCTTAAAATAGAATGATATGAGACAAAATTTGATTTTTACGTGAGTTCGGGATAATCAAGTTTCAAAAAAGAGTCATTTGTGCAGAATTTTCCACATGTACATGCATAGCCTCCGGCTTGTTCTCGAAGAAGGAGTAAGCCGTGAGTGCTGCACATATGTTCATGATGATTGTGTATTGATCGATGCCTCGAATGCACGATGTCCGCCTTGTTCTTGAGCATGTCGTTGATGCATTCTATGATGTACCTCTTTCGGAGCATGATTTTGTCCCACATGGACATGAGCCTGTTCTTCATGTTCGCCCTCAATCCATGCACAAGATGTATTCCCCTGTCAAAGAGTTCCTCAAATAGTGCCTGCTTGATGTATCCCCTGTCGGCAAAGACCTTTCCGTAGAGTTCCTTGGCAAAGACCGTCCACACCCGTTTGTCTCTGTTGTCGACTTTTGCACCTGTAAGACAGAAGGTTATTATTTCTCCGCTGTCATTGCACAGAAGGTGTAGCTTGAAGCCGTGACACCATCCCATCGTCCCCTTACCGTCAGTGGCCATGCCCTTGAAGACCTTGTTGGCATATCGGCGCAGGTTGTGGCACACGGGTATCATCGTTGAATCCACGAAACTGATGCCGCTGCACTTGCCAAAGCCGCGGAGCTTCATGAAAAGCATCATATGGAAGAACACCCGTGGCATGAGTTCCACGAAACGGTTGTATGAAACTGCATCAGGAAAATAGCCGGACAGATGCCGACGTATATAAAAGAGGTAGTAGTGCTTGAAATTGGCGAACGAGCCGAAATGGTAGCAGATGATGATGGTCATAATCTCACTTGCAGCCAACTGTCCTTTGCGGTTCCTGTGGCATTTTCCATCGGGCGAGGGAAGCCCTTTCAAAAGATTTTTGTCCATTTCCGCATCAAAATTCTTGCAGAATTCATCAATAACACAAAAAATCTCTGTAACTTTATCCTCGGTAATCATAGGTGTCTGTTTCGTAATTCGTTGTTTGTCAGACTTAAAATTATAAAATAGTTCTATGATTACCAATTTTTACAAGAACTTTTTTATCCCGAACTCACGTAAATTCTTCTTTCATAAAAAAACTGTGTTAGCAAAGTTAATATTTTATTCCTTGTTGACACAGTTTAAATTACATCCTCTGGTTTTGTGTGCCAATACAGAGATGAAAAAAGTCATAACACTTCAAGTATTTGCTTCCTATAATTTAGAATAAAAGAATGACCTTGTAAAAACTCTATATTTAAATAACCAAGTTTTTTATTACCTATTATGAAATCTAACACAAATTCGTTTTTGCCGACTTTAAACTTGACATCCCTGCATAATTTTTCTGTTTTAACAGACAATTTATTCCCAATATCAGCCGATTCCTTTTGTATCAATTCCACAGGTCCATCATAGATGTCTAATTGCAATTTATTATTTTTGCATCCTGTATCAAATATAAAACGAGTATTTTTTCCACCAACTTTTCCATCCAAGACTATATAATCAATTGCCACATCCGAATAAGACATGTGGTTCTTCCATTTGTAAACAATCCCTTTCGCTTTTTTATTATAATCATATGGTTCAATAATACTTTTCTCCATATCAAATTTCCAAGCTCCTTGTTTAAGAATACCAGCTCCTATAATAAATTTAGGTGCATATTTTTGATAAATGCCAGAAAAATCCGCTACAAGGCAATGAATTTTAGTATATGTTTTTCCACAAAAAGCTAAAGAATCAATAATGGTAGTAGAGATTTTTGTTCTATTTTGATTAACATAAACCGTCTCCAACTCACTCTTTTTTATTCCACAAGAATCGATGGCAAAAATAGAATCGATAATGCACAAAGAACTCCCTGTATCAATTAAAGAGGATATTGAATACCTATTTTTATCATGGAATATTTGTGTGTTAGAATACATGAACTTGTCCTTAAAAACAAGTTTTGATTGAGATTTTGCAGTAATAAAAACTGCAAACATCATACTTAATGATATAAAAAATACTTTCATTATTATCTAAAAAAATCTTTCTTCGATTTGGTGGCTGGAGGAAAATAAAGAAATAGGATTTTATGGTTTTGTGTTGGAAAGTAAGCTTTTGCATGGATTTCAGCCCCATTTCCAATAAGAAATCAATCGGTGTTTTATTTGGAAATGGAGCTGAAATTCAGTAATTATTGATTATTTTGCGTTTTCGATGCGGAACGAGTATGAATAGTCTTTGTTTTTTTCGATTTCATAATGCGGACGCGGGCCCGGTCCGCAACTGCCGTTACCGATACCACGCTGGATGCAATCGAGGTTCAGGATCACTTCGGCACGACGGATATTGTCTAAGTCGTGCCCGTAAGTCACTCCCCACAGTTCCGGATCGGTGAAGTGGAGCGCGCTGAAGTTCAAATGATCTTTGGAGGTGATCCGGATGCCTTGGCCGTCTTGGCCTGTCAGCGCCAACCAGCGCACATCGTCGCGGTTTCCCATCGATTGGGCATGGACGTATGCTTCTTCCATGCCTGTTACCGTATTCTTATACAGGCCAACGTATGCGGCATTTTTTCGGTCCCAATAATTTTCGATCGGCCCCCGTCCATACCATGTCACCTGCTCCAGTTTCGGATTTAAAGCGATCTGCAGGCCGAGGCGGGGTAGGTTGAAGTCGTTACCGGGTTTGAACGTGCCGTTCACATCGACAATGCCGTTTGCATAGATTGTATAAGTTATGTGGTACGGAAGAGTGACCTTTTTCGTACCGTTGCCTATGACAGCTTCATGGTGAGTGGTAACCGTCACCGATTTTTTGTCATCGGATTGTTTCCAGTCGAAAGCTTGTTTCGTGATGGTTGTCGGCAGATATTCTTGTTTGTCGTTATCTATCGCACGGAACCAATTGAGGTCAAATCCTTCCTTATTATAGATCATGTCCGTACCGGCATAACGCAGGGAGATCATTTTTCCTGTTTCAGGATTGAAAGCGACGAAGAACCTTGGAGCACGGAAACCGATCTGCCCCTTCTCTTCTTCCACTTTCAGAGTGTCGCTGAAAGTCCTGTCGGCAGGAGCTACAGCCACCTTGACTGTCAACGGATATTGCTCGGATGCCACTTCATGTCCGGCATTCGCCCAGTTGCAATCCTTTTTCAACCGGGCCGACAAGTTAAGGAAGTATTCGTTATCGGTATCCAACACTTTTTTATATGGAATCGTCACTTCGGTTTCTTTGTTCGGTGCTATATTGCCTAACGGTAATACACCCGATTCGACTGCTTGTCCGTCTTTCAGCAACTGCCATTGAAGGTCGAATTGGTCCAGGTTCAGGAAGTCATAGCGGTTTTCCAGTTTTACCTTGCCGGTCTTCAGGTCGATCGGTTTGAATTTGATGTATTGGTACACTTTCTTTACTTCGAGCAGTTTCGGCGTCACCTGGCGGTCCGGTGTCACGATGCCATTGCAGCAGAAGGCGAAATCGTTCGGCTTGTCGCCGAAACCGTTACCGAAATAGTAACGATTCGCCAATTCTCCATATTTGTTGATACCTTGGTCCACCCAGTCCCAAATACAACCGCCTATCATGCGGCATGAATGATTCTCGATGTAATCCCAATACTCGTCGAGGTTGCCTATCGAATTGCCCATGGCGTGTGCATATTCGCAGAGGAAGAATGGCTTGTCGCTTTTTTGCTCGTCTTGTTCTTTCATCGACTCGATGGAAGGGTACATGCGGGAGTCCATATCGGCAATCCGGTTTTTCCCTTCATAATGGATCGGACGCGGGTCGAGTTTGCGGGCTTCCTTATAGACTGTGTCAAAATTCTTGCCGTCGCCGGACTCGTTCCCCATAGACCAAAAGATGACGGACGGATGGTTCTTGTCGCGTTCGACCATGCGGACCATACGGTCTACGTATGCAGGTAGCCAACTTTCCTTGTTGCTGATCGAGTGGTTGCCGTGGCATTCAATATCGGCTTCGTCCATTACATAGAGGCCATAGTAGTCGTATAATGCGTACATCTTGGCATCGTTTGGATAATGGCTCGTGCGGATTGTGTTCAGATTATAGCGTTTGAAAAGCAATATGTCTTCAATCATCGACTCGACCGGAACCGCTTTCCCATGTTGAGGATGGATGTCATGGCGGTTGGCTCCTTTGAAGAACACCTGTTCGTTGTTGATATATACCCGTTTGTTCTTGATCTCGATCTTGCGGAAACCGAATTGTGAAGACATTGCTTCAAGCGTTTGGCCTGTCTTGTCTTTCAGCTCCAGGATCGCTGTGTAGAGGTAGGGCGTTTCGGCAGACCAAAGATTTGGATTCTTGATTTCAACACTGGTCGTATTGATCGCTTCCCGACCTTTCCTGATGTCTTCGATAACATCGGATATAAAGGCCACTTGCTCGCCGTCTTGATCCAGCAGCGTGATGTCGACAACCGCTTTGTCCACAGTTTTGCCATAGTTCTTCACGTTCGTACGGACATTGAATGTCGCTTTGTTCAAATTATCCTCTTCAAATGAAGCGAACAGATAGTAATCACGCAAGCGCAGTTTGGGGGTCGCGAACAGATAAACATCGCGATGGATGCCGCTCAGACGGAACATGTCTTGGTCTTCCAGGTAGCTGCCGTCGCTCCAACGGTACACCTCGACAGCCAGGACGTTCTTTCCCGGCTTAACGTATTGGGTTATGTTGAACTCGGCATCGTTGTTTGCCCCTTGGCTGTAACCGACTTTTTTCCCGTTCACCCAGAGGTACATGGCGCTGTAGACGCCATCAAAATGGATGAAAATTTCGCTTTCTTTCCAATCGTCCGGGATATTGAAGTCGCGCCGGTAAGAACCGACAGGATTCGGCTCGTTCATGATCGTGTATCCTTTCTTTCCTTGTATAAAAGGAGGGTTGTTGCGATGCGGATATGTGATGTTCGTATAAATCGGCGTGCCGTATCCGTACATTTCCCAATTGGAAGGAACCGGAATTTCTTTCCATCCGGAAACATCATAGTTTGGTTTATGGAAGTTGACCGGGCGTTCGGAGGGCTGTTTCACCCAGTTGAATTTCCAGTTGCCATTTAGTAATTGGTAACGCGGAGAGTTCGGGCGAAGCCAGGCTTTTCGGTAGTCGGGAGAGTTTTTTAGGCTTTCCGCAGAAGGGAAGGGGACATAAGTTGTATGCCCGGGCTCTTTGTTGATGGCGAAGATGTTTTCGTTTTCCCAATCCTTGTCGCTGGAACTGCGCAAGGTCTCTTTGTCTATTTTCAGGTTCGATTTGCGTAGGCTCCAGTGTTGCTTGGTGTCAGTTGAGTCTGCTGCAAGTTGAAGAGCGGCCTTTCCCGGTTGTCCGTCGTCGCTGATACTAAGATTCAGTCCGTTGGCAATATTGGTAAAGATGTAGGTATTTTCGCCGGTTTTTGTTAGTTTCCAAAACTGGTTCATGTTGCTCTCGCCGTTCTCCCATTGGATAACCGGGCCCGGTTCTTTCGTGTTGTTGTTGTCCACACATTTGTCGGAGAGGGGTGTGCAGATCTTGTAGACTCCATAGCCTGGAGTCGTCAGTTGCCATACCTGCGATATCCGGTTCCCTACGCGGTTGTTGATGAATATCTGGGTCCCGTCGTCTTCGCTGTCTTGATTGTCGAGAACCAGGCTGTTGCTGCTTACGATCTCATAATAGGCGTTGGGATCGATTTCTTGTGACTGTCCAGTCCGGGGAAGCATCGCCATAAGTATAAGTATGGCGAAGAGCACTCCTGTAGAAATTTTGCTTTTCATGTTAATTATAGATTTATATTCTTATAAATTATTTGCGGGTATTGCCCTGATGCTTTGCGTTCCACGGTCCACCACCAGTAATGTTTGGCGGGAGGCCGCTATTTTTTCAGGTTCGGCAAAGGAGCCGGTGATGTTCTGTAACAGCTTGCCGTTGGACGGATCTATTTCCCATAGTTCGGACTGTTTGTTATTGATACGCAAAGTGACGAATAACCGGTCACCGATGAAAGCCAATGACTGGGGCGCGTTCTCGAAACCGAGGGAAACGTTGTTATACATGAACCCGCTGTTGCCTTCCCGTATGTTTTTCGGGTCGAAGATATGGACTTTCTTTGTGTTTTGGGCGGTTACATAGATGAGTCCTTTGTCATTGATTGCGATTCCGTATGTCCCGGCAGCTTCTTTCAGGTTAGTGCTGCGGCTATAGACGGGGATTTTACGTGCAGTACCGGGTTGTACATCGTTTTCCAGAACGACGACCAGTTTACGTTTGTCCCGAATCAGGATGCTTCCTTGGCTGGCAACTACGTCAAAGGCATGGACAGTCTGGAAATTGCCTTCTCCCCAGCTTCCGGTTCCGATACAGGTTATAAATTCGTATGTGGAAGCATCGAATACATCCGTACGGCTTCCTGTGTTTGTCACATATATTTTATTGAAAGAGCGGGTTACACCGGTTGGTTCTCCGGCAAATGTATCTTCTGTCTCGTTGTTTGTCCATTTTCGGATACTCCGTATATGGCGGATGCCGGAAGATACATCGAAGATTTCGAGACTGTAATGGCCGGGAGCGTTGTTGGCCACATACAACGTGTTTTGGTACAAGTGGACGGCTTTGGGTTGAAACGTTTCGACTGTCGCCCCCGGTACGTCCAGCACGGAGACGGTAAAAGAAAGAGAAGAACCTTCATTTCCGGCCTTGTCCGTTTCAGTGAAAGGGATGCTCAGACCACCATCTATGGCATCCAGTTCCGGGTCTTCGATGATGTAGGCCGAAGCGGTATAGATACTTTTGTTTTCCACCAGATTCTTGTTTCGTCTTGTATGCAGGAAGCGGCGTGAATAGATCGGAAGTTTCTTTTCTCTGGACAGTTGCGAGTAGACTTTCATACAGATGGTCGGGAATCCCCCTTCCGCCGGATAATAGGTCATATTGCCGCTATGCCCGTAGCCGAGGCAATGCGCCATCTCATGATAGGGTGTGTCACTACCATTGGCGTCGTCGGCATAATGGGTCAAATAGACATATTCGCCTAATCCGTAGGTGTTGCCTCCTCCGAGTCCCACCACGTTTACTACACGTCCGAAACAAAAACCTGAATGATTGGTTATTTGTTTCTTTAAATTGTTGATGTCGACAATGTTTTCATTGTTGATCAATTTCCCCCTCCATTTGTCCAGCTCCTGTTCGAACAGGGAAGTCGAGAACATGGTAGCCATGTTCAAGGATAAGGCTACCGCTTCCCTGGCCAAATGGGGAGCGAAACTGCCCCAGTTGGAACCGGAATATTTGCCGAACCAGATGTTCCATTTGGGTTTGACATTGATCATGCCTTGATAGACAGGGTCGACTGACTCGATTCGCAATTTGATGTCACCGGCTTCGATATCGGGAGTTGCCGGGACGATCACTTCTTCGCCTTGCCGGGTATAATAGATTTTATCCTTATTGATAAAAGGAATTTTTGTCCGGAACTCCTGAAAAGGCAGTATTCGCGTGAATTCCGCAAACCGCAATTCTTTTTCATAGCCCTCTATGGTCGCCCATACGATTACGTTGCTGATCCCTCTCGGGCAGTAAAAGCGGAAAAGGAATTCCTGATTGTCGGTGATGGAGGCTTGTAAAGGAGCATTTACTCGAAAACTGCGTTGGGCACGGTTGAACAGAAGGCTGTCAGGTTCGCCATCCTGTAAAATATAGGAGGTGTTGTTTGGATTATAGTCATTTTCAGACATCTGAATAAGCCCGTATTTGCTTTCTGCCGGTCCGTCGTTGTCATTGTTGTCCGTACATCCTATTGTAAGAATGAAACCAATGATCACCCCTAATACTTTGGTGATGTTATCCTTTAATTTGACACTCATAAATATAAATTTCTATTTGTATTTTGAGGGGACAAAAATACGATTTTAGATTTAGAGCCTGTTTAAATTTTCTTCAAAAAGTGTTTTTCAGCTTCTTTTGAGTTTTTTCCGGTCTGTTTTTATTCGTCATTTTGAATGGGGTGACATCAACCGGATACAGTTGGCTATGGGGAAACGCATCTGCATCCGGTTGATGTATATGTTCGGTTATACTTGTAATACCAAAATAAAACGGCTGCCTTTTTTGTATTCAGGATCTATGGAGAGTGTGCCGTTCATTTTCGAAGCAATCAGGAAGCAGATGGGCAATCCCAACCCGTCGCCATCGGCTAAGTCTTTTATTTCGGTGAAAGGCTTGAAGATCATCTCTTGTTTTTCGGCAGGGATGCCCGGACCGTTATCGGTAACGATAAACTGGCAGATATGGGCTCCTTTCTTCTTGAATTCCAATTTTATTTTGCCTGATGTGGTATAGAGAGCTGCGTTTTTCAACAGATGTAACAGAATGCGTTGTAACTGTTCGGCATTTGTTTTTATTTCGATCTTTGGAATATCAGTGGTGATTTCGACATCCGGATGAACGTTTTCTTTGATTTGCTCCAGTACTTTTTCGCAGAAAGCACTGACATTAAAAGATTGTGTTTCGTAGGGCTCAAGCAAAGAATTTTCAAGGGTAGAAAGTTCTTGTATATGGTTGCCGAACTGTTCCAAAGCATCAACGCGGTATCGCAGTGCTTTTGCCTGATCGGGAACGGTGGTCTGTAATTGGGCCACCGACTTGTTCATTTCAATTAAGGTCGGTTTCATCTGTTCCGAGATACTTTGAATGAATCCGGTCTGTTGTTCGCTGTGTTCTGTGATGGTCTGGATGATTTTTTTCAATTTCCGGTTAAGGATGATGAAGCGCATTGCCAAGAATACCAGGAACACCAGTCCGGCAATCAGGATGGCAACCAATGTGCAAAGCCCGACAATGATGTATTGCTTGGCTGCCAGTTTGTCATCTTTCTCCAGTATCGTTTGTAGGCTGTCGTCGTATTTTTGTTGTAAAGCTCCCAATTTATCTTCGGCAGTGAGCATTTTTACGGAGTCGGTCCATACCATATATTTTACGAAAGTCTGTTCCATTAACGAGGTGTTATTGGCTTTGCGTGCGATCGCGATCAAGTTTTGGTAACATTCACTGACTTTGCCGTACTCCTTTTTCTCTCGGTATTGGCTGATCAGTCGGTTAAATGCCGCATCTCCCTCTTCTTTCTGTCCGAAGAAATAAAAATAGTCTGTTTTTATGTACAACAAGTTTTCCATAAGTTGACTGTTGCCTGACTCTTCAGCTAAATTGTCAAGAATGTTGAGTTGAAGTTGTGCTTGGGCTGCGTTTCTCAGTTTGATATACATTTGTAGGCGTTCCTTTGTTATCAGAAAATTCAGGTCGTACAGTTTTTTTTGTTCCGCCTGTTCCTGATTTGTCACTATTTGTCCCATTTGCCGGCAAAGGTCGAATGCTTCCTGATAATAATTCTCACGATAATAAAGAGAGGTCGCTTGCGTTCCGCATTCGACTGCCTGTGTTATTTTTCCTTCATTTGCGTAATTCCTATACGCTTGGATAAAAAGATAGCGGGCTTTTGTATAATCTTTTTTTTCAAGGCTGCTTTGTGCCTGTTGTTTGAAATTGTCCGCTTTGTTTTGTGCCTGAAGATGAACACCAAAACATAGAATGAGGATGATAATAAAGTTGCAAATTTTCATAATTTGAATTTTAATATTAGACAAATATATGTATTTTTTTAGTAATAAAGAGTATGAACATGCCAGATTTTTTTCTTTCCCTCTCATTATTATGCCATAACGGCGAATAACATACGATTATTATCATTCCTATTTATTTCTTACCTTTGCCACTCATTTTGTAAAAGCAATACATTATTATATATTATATGATTTCAGTAGACGGACTAACAGTAGAGTTTGGCGGCAGCACATTGTTTTCGGACATATCTTTTGTCATTAATGAGAAGGACCGGATTGCCCTGATGGGAAAGAACGGTGCGGGAAAATCGACCTTATTGAAGATTTTGGCGGGAGTGCGTGAACCGACGCGTGGGAAGGTATCCGCACCGAAGGATACCGTTATTGCTTATCTTCCGCAGCATTTGATGACGGAGGACGGCCGTACTGTTTTTGATGAGACGGCCCAGGCTTTCGCTCATCTGCACGAAATGGAAGCGGAGATCGCTACCCTCAACAAGGAACTGGAAACACGTACCGATTATGATTCGGACAGTTATATGGAACTGATCGAGCGTGTATCGACGTTGAGTGAGAAGTTTTATTCCATCGAGGAGATTAATTATGATGCCGATATCGAAAAGACTCTGCTGGGGCTTGGTTTTGTCCGTGAAGACTTTACCCGTCAGACGAGTGAGTTTAGCGGTGGTTGGCGTATGCGTATAGAGTTGGCGAAACTTTTGTTGAAGAAGCCGGATGTGCTTTTGCTGGACGAGCCGACCAACCATCTTGACATCGAGTCGATCCAGTGGTTGGAAGATTTCCTGATCGACAATGGACAGGCTGTCGTGGTGATCAGTCACGACCGTGCTTTCGTGGATCATATTACCACCCGGACAATTGAGGTGACGATGGGGCGCATCTATGATTACAAGGTCAATTACAGCCAATACCTGCAACTGCGGAAGGAGCGTCGTGAACAGCAACAGAAAGCGTATGACGAGCAACAGAAATTCATTGCCGAGACAAAGGATTTTATTGAGCGTTTCAAAGGTACTTACTCCAAGACCTTGCAGGTCCAGAGCCGTGTGAAGATGCTCGAAAAGTTGGAGATCCTGGAAGTGGACGAGGAAGATACTTCTGCATTGCGCTTGAAGTTCCCGCCTTCGCCGCGTTCAGGTTCTTATCCGGTGACAATCGAGAACGTGTCGAAATCGTATGGGGACCATATTGTTTTCCAAAATGCCAATCTGACGATTGAGCGAGGAGACAAGATCGCTTTTGTCGGGAAGAACGGAGAAGGTAAATCTACGTTGGTAAAATGTATAATGAAGGAGATCGGACATGATGGCACGTTGACGATCGGACATAATGTGATGATAGGCTATTTCGCGCAAAATCAGGCTTCCCTTTTGGATGAGAACCTTACGGTATTCCAGACGATAGACGATGTTGCCAAAGGAGACATCCGTAACAAGATTAAGGATTTGTTGGGAGCGTTTATGTTTGGGGGCGAGAATTCGGCCAAAAAGGTGAAGGTGCTGTCTGGAGGTGAGCGTACCCGTTTGGCCATGATCAAGTTGTTGCTGGAACCTGTCAATCTGTTGATCCTCGACGAACCGACGAACCATCTGGATATGAAGACGAAAGATATCTTGAAACAAGCTTTGATGGACTTTGACGGGACATTGATCGTTGTTTCACATGATCGTGACTTCCTGGATGGCCTTGTGACTAAAGTTTACGAGTTTGGCAATAAGAAGGTGACAGAACATCTTGAAGGCATCTACGAGTTCTTGCAACGTAAGAAGATGGAGAACCTGAACGAGCTGGAACGGAAGAATTAAATCCGTATGCCCAATCCGAGCATCAGGTCGTACGTGGAATAGTCAACTTTGGGGTAATACTGATAGTTTGTCCGTCGCGAGAAATAACGGTTTGTCAGGGTGATGTTCCACTTGTCTTTCAGCAAATAGGCCAACTTTATCGAGAAGATGGTCAGGCGCGCGTTCCCGGCATCGCCTTGTGTGTTCAGGGTGCTCGGATCTGTAATTGACCAGTCGATTTTGGGATCGTAGCCTTTCCAGGTGAAGATATGATAGTTTTCCATGTGGAGCAGGAAAGCCAGCCGTCTGTTATAGATGATGCCGGCTCCTGCTTTGGTGCTGTAGCCGCTTCCTAAATTGTAATCCCGTTCTCCGAGCAGCATGTAGTCCGAAAGACTGGCTCCTAAAGCTACGCCGTTGGCATACAGTTCGGCATAAATATCCGTTTTGTCTTCTGGTGCGGATTGCTTGTAATAGATCAAACCGGCTCCTGCTGCCGCTGGCGCTGCGATGCGGTAGGGAGGAACAGTTTTATGGCTTTCGTGGCGGAGTTCCGAATTATAGAAGTCGAAATGCTGGAAAAATCCGGCGGAAAGCGTGCGCGGCCCTTTCGCCCAAACCGTTTTTCCCCATAATGCCCCAATTGCGTTGACTTGGCTGACTATCGGCTGGGCGGAGAATAGATCTATCCCGAAGTTGAAGCGAAACCATTCGTAAGGAGAATAGAAATCGTCATTGATCGGGTTCCCGTAGTTGATGCGGAAGTTGATGTTCAAACTCGTCGTGCCTCGTTTCGAATTTTCCTGCTCTGCTAAAAAACGAGGTCCCATCGTCACGATGAAGTTGACGGGGACGGAAGAATAGGTTCGTCCTTTTGAGGAACTGTGTCGCCAGGCTTCCCCTGAAATGATACGGTTGAAAGCACGGACTGGCGACAGGATGCCGGCTAGCACCTCGCGCCCGATACGTTCGACTCCTGACGAACGGTTGTCGATGAACAGGTCGGATAGACGGTAGGTGATTTCTCCTAATTCGATTCCGCCGAACGTTGTTGCCAGCATGTCGTTGATCGAAGGCGGTTCGTTCTCCATAAAAAACTCCCACATCAGACTACCGCCGGCAGCAAACGGCGCAGATTGCCAGAAATTCATTCCATTACTGCGGGCAGTGTTGAAATAAAGCGAACCGTGATAGGGATGTGAGAACAGGTTTGTCGTGAACTGATCTGTGTCCCATACCGGGCCTTTTTGAAAATTGCTTTTGATTGTGTTCCCGTTGATATAAGCCCAATCTTCTTTCATGATATATCGGTCGAAGCTCCAGACGAGCATATTGAGTCCGAATGTTTCGATTGCCGCTTTCCAGGGACGACGCGGCTGGTATAGAGTCGTGTCGCTTATATAATGACGGTGTGTAATTTGAGGTATATATTCTTGCCCCCATATCCAGGAGGATGGAAGTAGACAAATGAGTCCTGCTAATATAAATTTCTTCATTTTCTTCTTAATTAGATAATTTTCAGTCTTTTTGCGGGTGCAAACTTATGTATAATTAACAGATGGATATTCGTTTGGTTTAAATTATTATCAGGTCATCTTAATAGAAGACTCTAACATTACGAGGAAATTCTTATTTTTGCAGAAAAAATCAAAATGATAGACTTCATTACGTTTTGTGATTATACTGGAACATTCGCTTTTGCGATTAGTGGTATTCGTTTGGCTTCTGCTAAGCAATTTGATTGGTTTGGGGCCTATGTTGTCGGTGTGGTTACTGCAGTAGGGGGGGGGACGATCCGCGATATCCTGCTTAATGCAACCCCTTTTTGGATGGAACAGGCTTCTTATCTTGTCATATCGGCGCTGGCATTGCTCTTCGTTATCATCTTCCGGAAATATGTGATTAGTTTGAATAATACTTTCTTTATTTTCGATGCTATCGGGTTGGGACTGTTCGGCGTGGTAGGTATCGAGAAAGCGCTCGCGTTCGGGTTCCCGATGTGGGTGGCTATTGTGATGGGGACGATTACAGGGGCTTTCGGCGGTATGATCCGCGATATCCTGATCAACGAAGTGCCGCTGATTTTCCGGAAAGATATTTATGCGTTGGCGTGCGTGTTCGGAGGCCTTATTTATTATGCCTGCTTGCAGATGGGAATTGGTCCGTCATTGACACAGCTTGTCGCTGCTACAGGAATATTCGTTTCCCGCATAGTGGCAGTAAAATATCACATAAGCGTCCCGGTATTAAAAGGAGAAGAATAAAATGATTAATTTTGCGATCTATGACAGCAAGTATGAATACTCATGATGAGAAAGCTTCGATCCTGCTCATCTATACCGGTGGGACGATCGGCATGATCGAAAACCCTGAAACCGGTGTGTTGGAATCGTTCAATTTTCAACATTTGAAGGATAATATGCCGGAGCTGAAGAAGTTGGGGTATGCTGTTTCAACCATTCAGTTTGACCCGGCCATGGATTCATCGGAAATGGGACCTGATTCGTGGATGAAAATCGTGAGGATTATTGCTGACAATTACCAGTTGTACGACGGTTTTGTCGTGCTTCACGGTACGGATACGATGTCTTTCACGGCATCCGCTTTGAGTTTTATGCTGGAGAATTTAAGTAAGCCGGTCATTTTAACCGGTTCGCAATTGCCGATCGGTATGTTGCGAACCGACGGGAAAGAAAACCTGATCACCGCTATCGAGATTGCTGCTGCAAAGGAAAACGGTGTTCCGGTTGTACCGGAGGTTTGTATCTTTTTTGAAAATGACTTGTTGAGAGGTAATCGTACGAGTAAGATCAATGCGGATAACTTCAATGCTTTCCGTTCATACAATTATCCGCCGCTGGCACATGCCGGTATCTATATAAAGTATGATACACAACAGATTTACCATCCTGTTTCGAGAAAGCCGTTGAAACCGCATTACCTCTTGGACCGGAATATTGCAGTTTTGAAACTTTTTCCGGGAATTTCCCCCCAGGTAGTGGAGAGTATCCTGAACATCCCAGGGTTGAAGGGTGTCGTGATGGAAACATTCGGAAGTGGGAACGCACCATGTTACGATTGGTTCTTGGCGATGTTGAAAGAGGCGGTGGATCGTGGAATTGTGATTGTGAATGTAACCCAGTGTAGTGCTGGAAGTGTGGAAATGCACCGGTATGAAACTGGACATAAATTATTGAAAGCAGGGGTGATAAGCGGTTTTGACAGTACGACCGAGAGTGCCGTTACCAAGCTCATGTTTCTTTTCGGTCACGGGTTGACATCTGAGGAGGTGAAAGATCACATGAACTGTTCGTTGATTGGGGAGGTGACAATTCCCGACACGTTTCGCCCGTAATTCCTGTTAAGGACTGAATTGGAACTTAAAATGAAACTATCTTTTCTGAGTTTAGCAAGTGGAAGCAGTGGAAACTGCTATTATTTGGGAACACCCGAATTCGGAGTGTTGATTGATGCAGGTATCGGTATTCGTACCATAAAAAAGGTGTTGAAAGATAAAGCTATCGATTTCTCCAAAATTGTAGCAGTCCTGATCACGCATGACCATGCCGATCATATCAAGACCGTGGGATGTCTGGGGGAGAAACTTTGTATTCCTGTCTATACGACGGAGGCAGTCCATCGTGGGATTAACAAAAGCCGTTATGTTGAGGAAACACTTGTCAGTTCGCGTAAGGTGATCGAAAAGGAAGTGCCTTTTGTGATTCGTGATTTTCGTATCACAGCTTTCGAGGTTCCGCATGACAGTACCGATAATGTCGGTTATCATATCGAATGTGGCGACCATAAGTTCACGTTAGCAACAGATGTCGGTCATATCACCGAAACGGTAAGCAAGTATATGAGCATGGCAAACCATCTGGTTATAGAAGCTAATTATGACGAGGAGATGTTGCAGTTCGGTACATATCCTGCTTTTTTGAAGGAACGTGTTGCCAGTCCGACCGGGCATTTGAGTAATCGTGAAGCTGCCGAGTTTCTCGCCACGCATTATGATCCGAAGTTGAAAGATGTTTGGTTGTGCCACTTGAGTCGTGACAATAATCATCCCGAATTAGCCTATAAAACAGTTGATTTTCGTTTATTCCAAGAGGGGGTACGGGTAGGAAAGGATGTCTCTTTGCATGCTTTGAAAAGAACAACACCATCTGATATTTTTGAATTCGAGTAAATTTTGAAAAAGGATTTTCTTTCTATTTGGCAGAATTGTCGAAAGAATATCGTTTTTTTATAAATGATTTAACTAAATGACAAATAGATTGATTGTTTCTGTTAATATGTCAAATAAATTTCGTTTGTATGAACATTATGTAATATGATGTAAGTATCTTTGCAGTCGAAATAAACAAGATAGAACCAAATGGAAGTACTTAAACACGAGTGTGGAGTCGCCATGGTCCGGTTACTAAAGCCTTTGGAATATTATCATCAGAAGTATGGAACCTGGATGTATGGGCTCAATAAACTCTATTTGTTGATGGAAAAGCAGCATAACCGCGGTCAGGAAGGAGCCGGTTTAGCATGCGTCAAGTTGGAAGCCAGCCCCGGCGAAGAATATATGTTTCGGGAAAGGGCATTAGGCACAGAAGCCATTACCGAGATATTCGCAGCCGTTCATGAGCATTACAAGGATTTGCCGCCCGGCAAGCTGAATGATCCGCTTTTTGCTAAAACAAACCTTCCCTTTGCAGGAGAGCTTTATATGGGACACCTGCGTTACAGTACAACCGGGAAATCCGGTATTTCCTATGTCCATCCTTTTTTACGCCGTAACAACTGGAGAGCCAAGAACCTCGCTCTTTGCGGTAATTTCAATCTTACTAACGTACAGGATATTTTTGCAGAGATAACAGCCATCGGCCAGCATCCGCGAGCCTATGCCGACACTTTCATCATGCTGGAACAGGTAGGGCACCGTCTGGACCGTGAGATCGAACGCCTGTACCGGAAGTATGAAGCCGAAGGACTGAAAGGAATGGATATCACCCATGCGATCGAGGCGAATGTCGGCCTGTCGAATGTCCTGAAACGTTGTGCCCCGCAGTGGGACGGCGGTTTCGTGATCTGCGGACTGACCGGGAGCGGCGAGTCTTTCAGCGTGCGCGATCCCTGGGGCATCCGTCCGGCGTTCTATTATGCCAATGACGAGATCGTGATCCTGGCAAGTGAACGTCCGGTGATCCAGACGACCATGAATGTACCTGCCGGAGACGTGCATGAACTGAAAAGGGGAGAGGCGCTGATCATCAACAAGCAAGGTGACTGGCATACCTCACAAATCATGGAGCCGAAGGAGAATAAGGCATGCTCGTTCGAACGCATTTACTTCTCGCGTGGAAGCGACCGGGATATTTACCGCGAACGGAAACGGTTGGGTGAGAATCTTGTGCCAGCAGTCCTGAAGGCTGTGGACAACGATCTGAACCATACGGTCTTCTCCTTTATCCCGAATACGGCGGAGGTCGCTTATTTCGGGTTGCAGGAGGGCATGAACGAATATCTGAACAAGAAGAAAAAGGAATGGATCGCCGACCGCAGCCACCTGCTTCAGGAGGAAGAACTGGAACAAATCCTTTCCATGCGCGTCAGGTGTGAAAAAGTAGCGATCAAGGATATAAAATTGCGCACCTTTATTGCCGAGGGAAACAGCCGTAACGATCTGGCCGCCCATGTGTACGACATCACGTACGGGAGCATCGTGCCTTTCGAGGACAATCTGGTTGTGATCGACGACAGTATCGTGCGCGGTACGACACTCCGGCAGAGCATTATCGGCATCCTGGACCGCCTGGACCCGAAGAAAATCGTGGTGGTCAGTTCGTCTCCGCAGGTGCGTTATCCGGATTATTACGGTATTGATATGTCCCGCATGAGCGAGTTTATCGCCTTCAAGGCCGCCGTGGCGCTTTTGGTGGACAGGGGGATGGAGCCCGTCCTGCTCGACGTTTATAAGAAGGCCAAACAGCAGCAGGCCTTGCCGTGCGACAGGGCCGTGAACTATGTGAAGGAGATTTATGCGCCTTTTACCGACGAGGAAATCTCGGCCAAGATGGTTGAGCTGCTTACCCCTGCCGGGACACGTGCGAAAGTGGAGATCGTCTACCAGACACTCGAAGGGCTGCATGCCGCTTGTCCCGATCATCCGGGCGACTGGTACTTCTCGGGTGATTATCCGACACCGGGCGGCGCGCGAATGGTGAACGAAGCGTTCATTCATTATATGGAAGAGGAATATTGGGGAATTGAAAAATGATAATTGAATATTGAAAATGACAAGAAAAACAGCAACATTGGTCTTAGACGACGGAAGCATGTTCCACGGCTTCTCTTTTGGTTTCGACAAGGCGGTGGCCGGCGAGGTGGTGTTCAACACCGCTATGACCGGTTATCCCGAAAGCCTTACCGACCCTTCGTATGCCGGGCAACTGATGGTTCTGACTTATCCGCTGGCCGGAAATTACGGAGTGCCTCCTTTCTCTATCGGAGAGAACGGATTGCCGACCTTCATGGAGAGTGAGAAAATTCATGCAGAGGCGATTATAGTGAGTGACTATAGCGAAGAATATAACCACTGGAACGCTGTGGAAAGCCTTGGCGACTGGTTGAAACGTGAGATGATCCCCGGAATCACCGGCATCGATACCCGTGCGCTGACAAAAAAGATACGGGAGCATGGCGTAATGATGGGACGTATTCTGATCGGCGACGGGACGGGGGTGAAGTCTGGCGGCATCGCCGGATTGCAAATGCAAGCGGGCAGCCGGCACTTGCCGTTCGAGATGCCGGATTACGGCAGCATCAACTATGTAGACCGTGTGAGCTGTAAGGATATTATCTGCTATCAACCCGGCGGGACGGGAATGTCGTTTCCGGCAGAGACGTTTGATAACATCCGGATTGCAACTCTCAATCCGGAACTGAAGCGCGTAGTGCTTCTCGATTGCGGTGTGAAAGCCAACATCATCCGTAACCTCTTGAAACGGAATGTGGCGGTGATACGGGTTCCCTGGAACTATGATTTCAACCCTCTTGAATATGACGGGCTTTTCCTTTCGAACGGTCCCGGCGATCCCGATACCTGCGATGCTGCTGTCCGGAATATCCGCAAGGCGCTCGATGGCGACAAACCGATCTGTGGCATTTGCATGGGGAACCAGTTGCTTGCCAAAGCCGGCGGCGCTTCGATCTATAAGCTGAAATACGGCCACCGCAGCCATAACCAGCCGGTACGCATGGTAGGGACGGAAAAGTGCTTCATTACCTCCCAGAATCACGGCTACGCGGTGGCGGACGACACGCTGGGGGCTGACTGGGAACCGTTCTTTGTCAATATGAACGACGGGACGAACGAAGGAATCCGCCATAAGACGAAGCCTTTCTTCTCTGCCCAGTTCCATCCCGAAGCATGCAGCGGACCGACCGACACGGAGTTCATCTTCGATAAGTTTGTAGAGCTGCTTTAGGGAGTGAGGTGATACGCCTAAAAATGTTAACGAATAAAAGAGTCCTAAAAATGAAAGAAGATATAAAGAAAGTCCTGCTACTCGGAAGCGGCGCCCTTAAGATAGGGGAAGCCGGCGAGTTTGATTATTCAGGCAGCCAGGCATTGAAAGCCATCAAAGAGGAGGGAATCCGGACAGTGCTTATCAACCCGAACATCGCCACGGTACAGACTTCGGAAGGTGTGGCGGATACCGTTTATTTCCTGCCCGTCACCCCCTTCTTCGTCGAAAAGGTGATTGCAAAGGAGCGTCCGGACGGTATCCTGCTCGCTTTTGGCGGGCAGACGGCGTTGAACTGCGGTGTGGCGCTATACCAGAGCGGCGTGCTGGAAAAATATAACGTCCGTGTGCTCGGAACTCCGGTACAGGCCATCATGGACACGGAAGACCGCGAATTGTTCGTCCGCAAGTTGGACGAGATCGGCGTGAAGACGATCAAGAGCGAAGCGGTGGAGAGTGCTGAAGACGCCCGCCGGGCTGCTGCCGGGTTGGGCTATCCGGTGATCGTCCGTGCCGCGTATGCCTTGGGTGGATTAGGTTCCGGTTTCTGCGACAATGAAGAAGAACTGGATATGCTGGTCGAAAAGGCATTCTCTTTCTCTCCCCAGGTGTTGGTCGAAAAGAGCTTGAAAGGGTGGAAAGAAGTGGAATATGAAGTGGTGCGCGACCGTTTCGACAACTGTATCACGGTCTGCAACATGGAGAACTTCGACCCGTTAGGCATCCATACCGGCGAAAGTATTGTCATAGCTCCGTCACAAACGCTGACCAACAGCGAGTACCATAAACTGCGCGAACTGGCTATCCGGATCATCCGCCATATCGGTATCGTGGGTGAATGCAACGTGCAATATGCTTTCGATCCTGAAAGCGAAGACTACCGCGTGATCGAGGTGAACGCCCGTCTTTCCCGTTCGTCTGCGCTGGCCTCCAAAGCAACCGGTTATCCGTTGGCTTTCGTCGCAGCCAAGTTAGGGTTGGGCTACGGCCTTTTCGATTTGAAAAATTCGGTGACGAAGACGACAAGCGCTTTCTTCGAACCGGCTCTCGACTATGTGGTCTGCAAGATCCCGCGTTGGGACTTAGGCAAGTTCCACGGTGTGGCACGCGAATTAGGTTCGAGCATGAAATCCGTCGGCGAGGTGATGGCCATCGGCCGTACGTTTGAAGAGGCTATCCAGAAAGGGCTGCGTATGATCGGGCAGGGCATGCACGGCTTCGTGGAAAACAAGGAACTGGTGATTGCCGACATCGACAAGGCGCTCCATGAACCGACCGACACCCGTATCTTCGTCATCTCCAAAGCGTTCCGTGCCGGATATACCGTCGACCAGATACACGATTTGACGAAGATCGACAAATGGTTCCTGCAAAAACTCTATGGAATCATGCAGACCGATAAGGAACTGCGTGCCTTCGATATGAAAGGCCTTGAGCGTTGGCGTTTGAATCCGGAACTTGTTCGCAAGGCGAAAATACAAGGTTTCTCTGATTTTCAGGTCGCCCGTGCCATTGGCCTTGAAGGAGATATGGAAAAAGGCATGATGCAGGTCCGCCAGTTCCGTAAGGAGCACGGCATCGTCCCGGTAGTGAAGCAGATCGATACGCTGGCTGCCGAATATCCGGCGCAGACGAACTACCTGTATCTGACCTATAGCGGTACGGAAAACGATGTGCAGTATGTAGGTGACCATCGCTCCATCGTCGTGCTGGGTTCCGGCGCTTACCGGATCGGCAGCTCGGTAGAGTTCGACTGGTGTGGTGTGCAGGCGTTGGAAACGATCCGCAAGGAGGGCTGGCGTTCGGTGATGATCAACTACAATCCTGAAACGGTCTCGACCGACTATGATATGTGCGACCGCCTCTATTTCGACGAACTGACCTTCGAGCGTGTGATGGATATCCTCGAACTCGAAAATCCCCACGGCGTGATTGTTTCGACAGGCGGCCAGATCCCGAACAACCTGGCGATGCGTCTGGACGAGCAGCATGTCAATATCTTAGGGACATCCGCCAAGAGTATCGACAATGCCGAGGACCGCGAGAAATTCTCCGCCATGCTGGACCGTATCGGGGTGGACCAGCCGCGCTGGAAAGAACTTTCGTCGATGGACGATATCAATACGTTTGTGGCCGAGGTCGGTTTCCCGGTTCTGGTCCGTCCGAGTTATGTGCTGAGCGGCGCCGCCATGAACGTCTGCTCCAATCAGGAGGAACTCGAACGCTTCCTGCAACTGGCGGCAAACGTGTCGAAGAAACATCCGGTCGTTGTCAGCCAGTTCATCGAACATGCCAAGGAAGTGGAAATGGATGCGGTGGCCGATAAGGGCGAGATCGTCATGTATGCCATCTCCGAGCATATCGAGTTTGCCGGCGTGCATTCCGGTGATGCGACCATCCAGTTTCCGGCACAGAAACTCTATGTCGAAACGGTACGCCGTATCAAGCGTATCAGCAAGCAGATAGCAAAAGAGCTGAATATCTCCGGCCCGTTCAATATCCAATATCTGGCGAAAGGCAACGAGATCAAGGTAATCGAATGTAACCTCCGCGCGAGCCGTTCCTTCCCGTTCGTCAGCAAAGTGTTGAAGATAAACTTTATCGAACTGGCTACCCGCATCATGCTGGGCTTGCCTGTCGAAAAACCGAACAAGAATGAGTTTGACCTGGATTATGTAGGTATCAAAGCCTCTCAGTTCTCCTTCAACCGCTTGCAGAAAGCCGATCCCGTCTTGGGTGTCGACATGGCTTCGACAGGGGAGGTCGGATGTATCGGCGACGATGTTTCCGAGGCCGTCTTGAAGAGCATGCTTTCCGTCGGCCTCCGCATCCCTGAAAAGAACATCCTGCTCTCGACGGGTACGCCGAAACAGAAAGTCGCCATGTTGGACGCCGCCAAGATGCTGGCTTCGAAAGGCTACAACCTCTTCGCCACAGGCGGGACGCACCGTTTCCTCGAAGAAAACGGCATCCCCTGTATGCAGGTTTACTGGCCGAGCGAGGAGGGCAAGGAGCCGCAAGCGCTCACCATGCTCCATGAAAAGAAGATCGACATGGTTGTGAATATCCCGCGCGACCTCTCGGCCGGTGAGTTGGACAATGGCTACAAGATCCGCCGTGCCGCCATCGACCTGAACATCCCGCTTATCACGAACGCCCGTCTGGCAAGTGCCTTTATTGAGGCTTTCTGTTCCTTGGACATGGATGATATTCAGATACGGAGTTGGCAAGAGTATAAGTAAAGACAATTCCCTTGTTCCTGTACTTGACGGGATAGCATTAAAACAGGGAGATGAATGTCAAAAGACGATATTTGCCGGATACGGATATCGTCTTTTTGACATTCCGGAATCACTTCTCTTCTCTCATGAAAATTTTGCAAATCAACTATCATACTATCATATCCGGTTGTTAACTGTTGTTTCACAATATATTAAAGAATGATAGTAGCTGTTTTCTACTATCATTCTACTATCATGCTTTTTGCAAGACTATTCATTTATATGGCTGATAACATGGTGTTTATGTTTATATGTGCAAAAATAACCATCGACAAAACGGGGTTATTTAAATATAAAACAAGGCATAAAAGCACCTCCAACATGGCTGATAAACTTCTCTGTATCCCCGTCTGGGCTTCGCGCAGACCCGGGTCTGCACCTCTTCCGCACCTGGGTCTGTGTGGTGGGTACACCCGGGTCTCAAGCGGCTTTGCAAGCTGTTTTTGACAAAAGAAAAGCCTGTCTTGATGAAAAAAGAAGCCGTTTTAACATGTTTTGCACCTGTTTCCGGACGGTCTCTGTTTTTATCGTATAATTGATACACAGGATGTTATCGTTTTTAACTATGATAGGTGTGATAGATGAATGATAGTTAAAAACGGCAACTATCATGCCATAACATATTGGTTTAAACCGATATACAGACGGATATGATAGTATGATAGTTGTTTTCACAAAAACATTTATGTAATTAGTCTGTATTGGTGGCGAAAACAGATGGACGCTTTCTGATTTTGGTGCGGTTGCCCTGCCCCGTACGGAGTAATCGGGTATTTCGTAGGGTTACTCCAGCCATGGAATTCATGTTGTTTTGATAAACATTATTTCTGCATTCTTGTTATCTTTGTAGATCAAAATAGTTATCGAGTATGATAAAGATACTAATACCAGAGAGAAGTTGGATGAATATATGAACAATAAAACATAAATACGAATGAAGTATATTGGAGCACATGTGTCGGCATCGGGTGGAGTTGAAAATGCTCCAGTAAATGCAAATGCGATAGGGGCAAAGGCTTTTGCATTGTTTACCCGTAATCAGCGTCAATGGAAATCTTCTCCGCTGACAAAAAAAAGTATTTCTCTTTTTAAGGAACGTTGTGAAGAATTTGGTTATTCGGCAGAACATATTCTTCCGCATGACAGTTACCTGATCAATCTGGGACACCCGGAAGCAGAAGGTTTGCAGAAATCACGAGATGCTTTCCTCGATGAAATGCGGCGTTGTGAACAACTGGGATTGGACCGTTTGAATTTCCATCCCGGAAGCCATTTGAACCAGATGGATGTGGAAGACTGTTTGGCACGTATAGCCGATTCGGTCAATTGGGCACTGGACCAGACTTCAGGTGTTTGTGCCGTACTGGAAAATACAGCCGGACAGGGAACCAATTTGGGATATACTTTCGAACAACTTGCTTACATTATTAACAAGGTTGAGGATAAATCCCGTATCGGAGTCTGTATAGATACAGCCCATACGTTAGCTGCAGGCTATGATATCAAGACTGTTGCAGGTTTTGCAGAAACGTTTCGTCGCTTTGACGAAGTAATCGGTTTTTCTTATTTGCGTGGTATGCATGTAAACGATTCCAAGAAAGATTTGGCTACTCGTGTGGACCGCCATGACAGTATTGGGAAAGGGGTGATGGGGTTGACTACATTTAAGATGTTGATGGATGATCCCCGGTTTGATAACATTCCTTTAATTCTGGAAACGCCGGACGAGTCTATTTGGGCGGAAGAGATAGAATATCTGTATTCTATATAAAAACGAAAGGAGTGGTCTTGTCAGATCATTCTTTTCTATTTAACCAAAATCTGGACTATGGAAGTCCGGTTGTGTAATATTTCTTTTAAATGTGCAAGAGTTTGGGGTGAAAAATCCCGTCTTTTGTGATTTGATAACAATTTAAATATATTGTGCTATGTTTATTTTAATGCCTGTCATATTTGTTTTAGGGATTCTTGCGATCGCGTTGGAAGATAAGATAAAGATAAATAAAGCAGCGATAGCTCTCTTTATGGCAATATCATTGTGGATGATATTGATGTTTGACGCCTATGAGATTTTTGTAGAGCGTTCCAGCCCTTTGTTCCAGGAGTTTTTGACCCAAAATCCGGAAATGGCAAATGCTTCTTTAAAAGATCAGTTCATTACATTCATAACAAACCGTTCGATTGTTTATCATTTAGGGAATGTGGCCGAAACGCTTTTCTTTGTCATGTGTTCCATGTTGATTGTCGATATCGTGGATAAGCATGGTGGCTTCCGGGCTGTTACCGGATATATCCGTACTGCCGATAAAAGGAAATTATTGTGGTATATAAGTTTTGCCACTTTTTTCTTTTCCGCCTTGTTGGATAATCTGGCTGCCGCTATCGTGATTATGGCCGTGTTGAGGAAACTGGTTCCGGACCGGACGGACCGTTTGAAATATGCCTGTATGGTGATTATTGCTGCAAATGCGGGTGGTTCATGGTCTCCGATCGGCGATGTGACGACTATTTTGCTTTGGGTGGGCAAGAATGTCACGGCGATGCACCAGATTTCGCATGTGTTTCTCCCGGCATTGATGAACTTGCTTGTGCCTCTGACGATTGCCAATTTCTGGTTGTTTAAGAAAGATGCGACTTTGCGTGTGATGAGCGAGGAAGAAATGGCTGACGAATATACACCGGAAATACCGAATCATTCGCGCCGGGTGATCTTTGTGATCGGCGTCCTTTCATTGGCATTGGTTCCGGTTTTTCAGATGTTGACGAACCTTCCGCCTTTTCTGGGTGTTCTGCTTGGCTTGGTGATCCTGTGGTTTTATACAGATGTTATGTATAGCAAACTGCATACGCGCGAATCCGACAAGTTGCGTATATCCCAGTTGCTTCCGAACATTGATTTGGCGACGATCTTTTTCTTCCTGGGTATCTTGATGGCGGTAGGGGCTTTGGAAACTTCCGGCCAGTTGGGATTGATGTCCGCTTTTCTGGATAAATATGTACATGAACCTTATTTAATCAGTTTCGTGATCGGAGTTTTGTCTTCCTGTGTGGACAACGTGGCTTTGGTTGCGGCAACAATGGGTATGTACCCGATCGTGCCAGACGCCGCCAATTTGGCTCCTTATGCGCAGTTTTTCGTATCGGACGGAGGTTTCTGGACATTCCTTGCTTACTGTGCCGTGACGGGCGGTAGTATCCTGATTATCGGCTCTGCGACCGGCGTGACGGTGATGGGATTGGAAAAGATTGATTTCATGTATTATACCAAACGATTTTCAATTCTGGCATTGATCGGCTATTGCTGCGGTGCTGGTACATATATGTTATTATTTGCATAAACTTTATTTGTATGAGAAAAAAATGGATTTTGATGGCAGCTTGTGCTGTTGTGTTTACCGGAATGGAAGCTTTTGCCTGTACAGGGCTGCTGGTGGGAAAGAAAGCTTCGGTTGACGGCTCCGTTATGATCAGCTATGCGGCAGATTCGCATACGTTATACGGGGAACTGTATCGTTGGCCGGCAGCAACCTGGCCGAAAGGGGCGATGCTGGATATCATCGAGTGGGATACCCATAAGCCGTTGGGACAGATCCCACAGGTTGAAAGGACCTATTCGGTGGTCGGCAATATGAATGAACATCAAGTTGCGATTACGGAAAGCACTTTCGGAGGTCGTCCCGAATTAGTCGACACGACCGGTATCATGGATTACGGCAGTCTGATTTATGTCGCTCTGCAGCGTTCCAAGACGGCGCGGGAGGCTATCCGGGTTATGACCGGACTGGTGAAGGACTATGGCTACTATAGTAGTGGGGAAACATTCTCTATTGCCGATAAGAACGAAGCCTGGGTTATGGAAATGATTGGTAAGGGTCCGGGTAATAAGGGGGCTGTTTGGGTGGCTATCCGTATTCCCGATGACTGTATTTCGGCTCATGCCAACCAAGCCCGTATCCAGCAGATCCCGTTTGATGACAAGGAAAACTGCATCTATTCACCGGATGTCGTTTCTTTTGCTCGTGAAAAGGGATATTTCAGTGGTAAGGATAAGGATTTTAGCTTCCAGAAAGCTTATTGTCCGTATGATTTCGGTTCTCTGCGTGGTTGTGAAGCCCGTGTGTGGTCTTTCTTCCGCAAATATGATAAATCGATGGATCAATATACGGATCTGATCAAGGGTGATGTGACGAGGAAACCGATGCCTTTATATGTCAAGCCTGATCGCTTGCTGTCCGTTCAGGATGTGCAGAAAGGTATGCGCGACCATTTTGAAGGTACGGATCTGGATATGACGAAAGATGCCGGCGCCGGTTCTTACAAAGTCCCGTATCGTTGGCGTCCGATGACTTTCGAAGTGGACGGCCAGGAGTACACGAACGAACGTGCAATTGCTACGCAGCAGACCGGTTTTGTGATTGTCCCGCAGATGCGTAATTGGTTGCCGGATGCTGTCGGAGGTATTCTTTGGTTCGGCGTGGATGATGCGGATATGGCTGTCTTTACGCCGATCTATTGTTCGGTGACGGCTTCTCCCGAATGTTATCGTGTCGGAAACGGCGATATGATGAATTTCTCCTGGACATCCGCTTTCTGGATTCATAACTGGGTGGCAAACATGGCGTATGGCAAATATAGCTATATGATTCAGGATATCCGTCTTGTTCAACAGGCTTTGGAGGATGGCTATCGGCAGACGATTCCGGTCATTGACAAAGCGGCAACGGAATTGTATGCGAATAATCCGGCTGAGGCGGTCAAGTTTTTGACTTGGTTCAGTTCTACGACTGCCGATCAGGCAACAGCCCGTTGGAAGAAACTGGGAGAATACTTGTTGGTTAAATATATGGATGGCAATGTGAAAAAGGAGGAAAACGGACAATTCAAACAGAATGGTTATGGATTATCCGAATATCCGGATTTTCCCGGTTACGATGAAGAGTATTATCGTAGCATCGTGAAAAGTACGGGTGATAAATTGAAAGTAAAATAGGAAGCTTTTTCAAAAAAACACTATATTTGGCGATATGAATTGTTGTATTAAATAAGAAAAGTATGAGAAAATTAATTGTTATGTTGATGCTGGCACTGTTCAGTATAGGGGGATATGCACAGACGCAGCAAGGTCAATCCTCTTTTGGTTTCAATTTGGGTTATAATTTTAATGATGTAGGCAATGCAACTGTCGGCATCGATTATCGTTATTGTGTCACGGATGCGTTTCGTCTGACTCCGTCTATTACCCATTTGGTAAAGAATGACGGAGTACGGGCATGGGCGATCGACATGAATGCTCATTATGTGTTTAAATTGAGTGAGATGTTTGGTTTTTATCCGTTGGCAGGCTTAAGTCTTTCTTTCTGGAAAGCAGGCCCTTGGGATGCAACTCGTTTGGGAGCCAATATCGGCTTGGGAGGTGAAGTGTATGCGACGGACCGGGTTTCTGTCGGCTTGGAAGCGAAATATAATATCATAAAAGATTTGGATGCCGCAGCATTGGCAGTGCGTGTCGGATATAATTTCTAAATCGGAGGATATTCGGAAAAAGAGTATGAAAGCCCACTGGTTCGCAATGAACCAGTGGGCTTTTTAGTTGCTTATGCAGGAAAAATACCTATATTTGTTCCGCGTAATCTATAAGGTTAATTCAAAGACATTGTGTGTATGGAAAAACAGAAACAGTCCCGGCGGTTACTGTCGCTGGATGCCTTGAGGGGGTTTGATATGTTTTTTATTATGGGAGGGGCTTCCCTTTTCGTTGCGTTGGCAACTTTGTTCCCGAATCCTTTATTCCAGATGGTTTCCGACCAAATGGAGCATGTTGAGTGGAATGGGCTGAGACATCATGATACAATTTTTCCGTTGTTCCTATTTATTGCCGGCATTTCATTTCCGTTCTCGTTGGAAAAGCAGCGCGAACAGGGGAAGAGCGAAGCGGATATCTATCAAAAGATTATTCGCAGGGGGATTACCTTGGTGTTGTTGGGATGTGTTTATAATGGATTGTTGCAGTTTGACTTTGCGAATCTTCGTTGTGCCAGCGTCTTGGCGCGTATTGGGTTGGGATGGATGTTTGCAGCATTGCTGTTCGTCCGTTTTCGTATTTCTGTCCGGGTGTGGATAGCCGGTGCAATCTTAATCGGCTATTGGGTTTGGATGGCTTTTATTCCTGTACCGGGTGTAGAGGCCGGAGCGTTCACGCTGGAAGGCAATTGGGTAGGCTATGTGGATCGTTTGTTGTTACCGGGGCGTTTGCATCAAGGAATTTTTGACCCGGAAGGCCTGTTGTCTACGTTGCCGGGGATTGTGACGGCCATGTTAGGGATGTTTACTGGCGAGTTTGTCAAGTTACGCAAAGAGGGATTGACGGACAATCGGAAGGTGGCAGTTTTGTTGCTTGCAGGTATGTTGTTAATGCTGGTCGGTCTGTTATGGAGTTTGGTGTTTCCGATTAACAAGAAGTTGTGGAGTAGCTCGTTTGTTTGTGTTGTCGGTGCTTATTCGGTTTGGATGTTTGCTTTGTTTTATTACATTGTCGATGTGTTGGAATGGAGAAAGTGGACTTTTTTCTTTCAAGTGATCGGAGTTAATTCTATTACGATCTATTTGGCACAAAAATTCATCAATTTTTCTTATACGTCCCAAAGTTTGTTTGGCGGGCTTATCGGATGGATGCCGGAAACTGCACAACCTTTTGCCAGTACAATCGGCTATATTGCTGTTTGTTGGGGATTTTTGTATTTTTTGTATCGTCAACGGATTTTCTTGAAAGTATAGTCACAAATTTTATGAACTCTTCCATAGGTGGAAAATTGTTATCAGGTTTTGATTGCAGCATCGAACGCATTGATAATTTATGTAATTTTGTGCTGCCTTTATAAACATAATATATTTTTAAAAGTATAAATAAATGGAATCAATTAAGCAAATATACCGGATCGGTCATGGACCGTCCAGTAGCCATACGATGGGGCCGATGCGTGCCGCGCGGATGTTTTTGGAACGCAATCGGGGTGCTGTGCGGTTTAATGTTACTCTTTATGGCAGTTTGGCGGCCACAGGTAGAGGCCATATGACGGATGTGGCAATTCTTGAAGTATTGAGTCCGGTGGCTAAGACCGACATCATTTGGGAACCGAAGGTGTTTCTGCCTTTCCATCCGAACGGTATCTTGTTCCAGTCGTTTGATGAAAGTGGTGAGGTATTGGAAAGCTGGACGATTTACAGTATTGGAGGCGGAACGCTTGCCAATGAAACTTACAACGAATTGACACAAGATCAGGTCTATGAAATGCATACTATCAAGGATATACAGGCCTGGTGTGAAAAAACCGGCCATTCCTTCTGGGAGTATGTCGAACAGTGCGAAGGTCCGCAGATATGGGATTATTTGGCTGAAGTATGGGAAGTCATGCAACAGGCGGTTCGTAATGGCCTGGAAGCGGAGGGTATTTTGCCTGGTGGTTTGGGTATTCGGCGTAAGGCTTCCGATTATATGATTCGTGCCAAAGGTTACGGCAGTAGTATCAAAAGCCGTGGGATGGTCTATGCGTATGCTTTGGCTGTTTCCGAAGAAAATGCCTGTGGGGGCAAGATCGTGACTGCCCCGACTTGCGGTTCGTGCGGTGTCATGCCGGCTGTGCTTTATCATCTGAAAGAGTCCCGCGATTTCCGTGATTCCCGTATCTTGCGTGCGTTGGCGACTGCCGGCTTGTTTGGCAACGTGGTGCGTACGAATGCGTCCGTTTCCGGAGCCGAGGTTGGATGCCAGGGAGAGGTCGGCGTGGCATGTGCAATGGCAGCTGCGGCGGCCAGCCAGTTGTTTGGGGGGACGCCTGCCCAGATTGAGTATGCGGCTGAAATGGGACTGGAACATCATTTGGGGCTGACTTGTGACCCTGTTTGCGGACTGGTTCAGATTCCTTGTATCGAGCGTAATGCTTTTGCGGCAGCCCGTGCGCTGGATGCGAATACCTTCTCTAATTTTTCTGACGGAAAGCACCGGGTAAGTTTTGATCAGGTTGTCGAAGTGATGCGGCAGACCGGAAACGATCTTCCGAGTCTTTATAAGGAAACCTCGGAAGGCGGGTTGGCTAAGATGGAACAGAAATAAAAATCATAAATTGCAAGTAATGATAAAATTTTACACACTATTGTGTTCAGCCGCGTTAGTAGCGTGTGGACAGTCGAAACAACAACAGCAGGAGGCAGTTGTTGATGTAGTGGCCAGTGGTAATCCTGTATTCGAGGGTTGGTATGCCGATCCGGAAGGAATTATTTATGGTGACACCTATTGGATTTTCCCGACTTGGAGTGATGTGTATGAAAAGCAGACTTATTTCGATTGTTTTTCGTCCAAGGATCTTGTGAACTGGACGAAGCATTCGTCTGTGCTCGATACTTCTGCTGTGAAATGGGCCAAAAAAGCCATGTGGGCGCCGTCTATCATCCACAAGGATGGCAAATATTATTTTTTCTTCGGAGCCAATGACGTGCATGAAGGTGAAGTGGGAGGAATCGGTGTTGCTGTCAGCGATCGTCCGGAGGGTCCGTATAAGGATCTGTTGGGTAAACCGCTTATCAACGAGATCGTGAACGGGGCACAGCCAATCGACCAGTTTGTATTCCGTGACGATGATGGTCGTTATTATATGTATTACGGAGGTTGGGGACATTGTAATGTTGTCCTGCTGAACGAGGACTTCACTGGATTGGTTCCTTTTGAAGACGGGACAGTCTACAAAGAGGTGACACCTGATAAATATGTGGAAGGACCCTTTATGTTCAAGAAGGATGGAAAGTATTATTTCATGTGGAGTGAAGGAGGATGGACCGGTCCTGATTATTGTGTCGCTTATGCGATTGCAGATTCGCCTTTCGGGCCATTTGACCGTGTTGCCACGATTCTTGAGCAGGATTCGACGATAGCACGAGGGGCCGGACATCATTCCGTATTACATGTTCCGAATACTGAAGATTATTATATTGTCTATCATCGTCGTCCGCTGAATGACAATGCTCGCGACCACCGTGTGACTTGTATCGACCGGATGACTTTCGATGACAACGGGTTTATAAATCCTGTTAAAATGACTTTCGAAGGTGTTTCCGCCCATACAATAAAATAAATAAGAAGCATTATTGCTAAAAAGTAAGTAAAAGCTTTAGTAATAAAGAATGCTGGCGAGCAAAGTCTGCCGTCAGCTATCGGAAGTGTTGAAAGGTGAAAGTGAAAAGTGGAAAGTGGTTTAATAATGTAACTTCCATTTTTCACTTTCGTCTATAATGTGTTTTACGACACACTTAACTAATTTTCACAAGTATTCTGCCATCATTTCTTCGCTCTCTTTTATATTTGATTCAAATCTGAAATAATATTTCAAATATGGAAAGCGTTATTCCAAATATGGAAAAAGCAGAAGAGAACTACAAGGTTCCGAATCTCGAAAAAGGGATTGCCGTACTTGAGTATTTGTCGCTTCACAATCGGGGTGAGACGCTTCAGGAAATCAAGTCGGTTCTTGACATTTCACAGACGACGGCCTATCGTATTCTGAATACGCTGGTTCGTCTGGATTATTTGATTTATAATGAGGATACCAAGCGATACAAGTTATCTCGTAAATTGTTAACTTTGGGATTCAGGTCGCTGAACGAGCACAATTTGCTGGAAACGGTTTTGCCTCGTTTGCGTGATTTGCGCGATCAGGTGAAGGAGACAGCATGTTTCGGCGTGCTGGGAGACCGGAAAGGTATTTTTATCGAGCAGGCACAGGGACACCATACGTTCCGTTTCATCCTCTCACCGGGGAAACCTTTCGAGTTACATTGTTCGGCTCCGGGAAAGGCTATCATGGCTTATTTGCCGAATACGGTCCGGGACCGGTATTTGTCTTATATGGAATTTACACGCTACAACGCCCGGACTATTGTTACGCGGGAGGCTTATTTGGAGGAACTTGAAAGAGTCCGGAAATTGGGTTATGCTATGGATAATGAGGAGGAGTTGAACGGTGTGATTTGCATCGGAGCACCTATTTTTAATTATACGGGATATCCTTGCGGGGCAATCTGGATATCAGGGCCGAAGGACCGGCTGTCTAAAGAGGTCGTACGTGTTTCGGCAGACTGTATAAGGAAAGTGACTCAAACGATTTCTCTTGAGTTGGGATATAGTAAAGAAAAAAAATATAATATACCATGAACACACGAAAATACATGTTTAAAAACTCACTGGTGGCTTGTTTTGCTTGCTGTTGTATTTCCTTTGCTTCAGCAGGCAACCCACCGTTCTTCCCGGCAGATGTCGTGACGAATGCCAAAGGTGAGTTGTTGATGGCAGATAAAGGGGTAAAACGGGTTGATGTTTTTTCGCCTGATGGTAAAACATTGTTGCGCTCTTTCCCGATGGATGAAGCACCTACGGGTATTCTTGTGGATGGCGACAAGGCGTATGTGACTACATTTGGAACGACAGGACATTTACAGATATTGTCACTTCAGACGGGAAAGGTTGAGGCTTCCATTCCGACCGGTTCGGGAGCATGTCATCCTATGTTCGGTCCGGACAAGAAGCATATATATGTATGTAACCAGTTCCAGACCACGATCTCCGAAATCGATCCGGTTGCGCGGAAGGTAATGCGTACGGTAAAGGTACTTCGTGAACCGAAGTCTGCCGTGTTCAGCAAGGACGGCAAATATATGTTCGTCACGAACTTCCTGCCGGCACAGCGGGCTGACCTTGACTATGTGGCTGCTTGTGTTTCCGTTATTGAAATGGATGGTTTCACGAAAGTAAAGGATATCCAGTTGGCAAACGGAAGCAATGCTCTCCGGGGAATCTGTATAACTCCTGACGGTAAATATATATATGTGTCGCATAACTTAGGGCGTTTTACCGTTCCTACTTCTCAGTTACAGCAGGGATGGATGAACACAAGTGCTTTTAGTGTAATCGATGTTGACAAGCAGGAGTTCTTGGGGGCAGTCGTTGTGGATGAGCCTGAGCGGGGTGCGGCTGGTATCTGGAGCATTGCCTGTAACGATGAGACTGTCTTTATTTCCCATTCAGGAACACACGAGGTCAGTGTGATTGACCATAAGGCGATGTTAGAGAAATTCCTGAACTATCCCAATAAGGCAGTGTTGGACTACGACCTGACTTTCTTGTACGGCCTTCGTGAGCGCATCCCTTTGGAGGGGAATGGTCCTCGCAATATGATTTTGAACGGTGATAAGTTGATTATTCCGACTTATTTTGCCGATATCCTGAATATCATGGATATCAATACGAATGAAGTAATGTCAGTTGAACTGAATCCCGGACGTGAGGAGACGCCCGAACATAAGGGTGAACGTTATTTTAATGACGCTTCGCATTGTTTCCAGAACTGGCAGAGCTGTAACGGTTGCCATCCCGGAGATGCCCGTACGGACGGCATGAATTGGGATTTGATGAACGATGGGGTCGGTAATTCCAAGAACTGCAAGAGCATGCTTTTTAGCCATGTGACTCCTCCCAATATGATTTCCGGTATTCGCGAACATGCGGAACGGGCTGTGCGGGCAGGATTCAACTTCATTCAGTTTTTTGAAGTCTCGGAAGAAGATGCTGTTTGTGTGGATGCTTATTTGAAGTCACTTTGTCCCGTGCCCAGTCCTTACTTGGTGAACGGCGAGTTGTCTGATTTGGCAAAGGAAGGACAGAAGGTTTTCGAAAAGTTGAAATGCGGGGAATGTCATAGCGGGGTTTATTATACGGATATGAAATATCACCGCATAGGTGAGGATATAGAGTTTGAAAAAGGTTGGGATACTCCGACTTTACGTGAGGTATGGCGTACGGCTCCTTATTTGTTCGATGGGCGTGCCGCTACCATGAAGGAAGTGTTCAGTGTCCATAAACACGGCATCGAGAAGAAAGTTTCAGAGAAAGATATCGAAGCATTAACCGAATATGTGAACTCTTTATGAATTATTGCGATAAAATACATTATAATATATATACGACCGGACTGGCTACTTTCAGTGAAATGGTAGACGCCTTGTTGGTACAGTTGCCTCAAGACGAACTGATTCTCCGTTTGGCATTCTTCGGTATGCCGAACGACAACGAGCAATACGTCTCTCGACGCATCATGCTGCGTGAGAAGATCCGTAAGTTCTATGGGAATCATGAACCGGTATTGAGTTATGTTTCCCAGCCACCTCTGAATGCCGGACTGATCTTGGAAGTCCATAGTTACAAAGCGGACGAAAACGATCATATCACTTTTCGTCGTCATGGCGGTTTTCCGTATGTCGTATTGGAAAATGCCGATGGCCGTTTTCTCTTTGCCGGCGGTTTCCATGGAGATGTGATAAATTTCGGTATCCAACAGCAGTCCGCCGAAGTATTCCACATGATGGGAGAGGTGATGCGCCGGGAGGGTTTTCCTGTAAACAGCATCATCCGCCAGTGGAATTACATCGAGCAGATCACCCGCTTTGATGGACCGGACCAGCATTACCAGATGTTCAATAACGCTCGTGCCGATTTCTATGGAAAGACGGACTGGAGCAACGGTTATCCGGCTGCTACCGGTATTGGGGCTAACTTGGGCGGTATATTGGTTGACTTGGATGCGGCCGTGTTTGCCCGCCTCGAATGTTATGCCACCCCGATCGACAACAAGTTGCAGATAGCCGCCCATGCTTATTCGGACCAGGTTCTTGAAGCCGCCCAGCAGAAGAAAGCCACTCCGAAGTTCGAACGGGCCAAAAGCATGACTTTTGATGACCGGCGGATCGTTTATATTTCCGGAACGGCAGCTATCCGCGGGGAAGAAAGCTTGGTAGGGGTAGGCCTTGGACGCCAGCTCCATATCACGATGGAGAACATTGATCAACTGATCGGTAAGGCCAAGCTGAAAATGCTACGTGTTTATTTGAAAGAGAAATCCTTCTATGAAGAGGCAAGCGAATTGCTGGATGGGTATAATTTGAATATTCCCATATCTTATATGTGGGCGGACGTTTGCCGGGATGAGTTATTGATCGAAATAGAAGGGATCGCTATCGAATAAGTGTTTCATAGGCAGGAAACGGGTAAGGAACAATATTACTAATTAAATAAACAAGAGAAAAAATGAAAAAGAATTTTATGAAATCGGCCGCTATGGGAGCTCTTCTGCTTTCGATGGCTGCATGTAATGGCAAAACATCTACTGGTGAAGCAACCTGTTGTGCAGCGGCAGGTAAAGGACAATGTACCGAACAGTGCGGAAGCAACTGCGAGAATGAATGTAACGATAATGCTAACTGCAAAAATAATAAAGAAATGAAGTATTCAAAGAAGTACACAAATGCCGACTTCTACAAAGACGGCAAGTTCCAACAGGATGTTGCTATGGAAGCAATGAAAGACATGTTCGCTTTCTACGGTGTTCCTTTCACCGAACTGATGGCAAAGGACATGTGGGTAACGGATTTCGGTCTGGGCGATTTTGAAAACGTAGGTATGGGTGGTATTTTCTGGATCAACGATCCTGAATACGGCTACTTTGCTCACGCGATCTATCTGCTTCCGGGACAGATGATCCCCGAACATGCGCATGTAAAGACCAAATTCCCGGCTAAACATGAATCCTGGATGGTTGAAAAGGGATGGGTCTACAACTTCTCTGAAATTGGCGACGAGACTCCTAACGCTCCTGCTATTCCCGCTACACACGGTGCGATCAAGAGTAAAAACTTCGTTGTGCAGAATGTAGGTGATGTTCTTCGCCTGAAAAAGTTGGAAACATTCCACTTTATGATGGCTGGTCCTGAAGGTGCTATTGTTGACGAATGGGCATGCTACCATGATAATGACGGCTTGCGCTTCACCAACACGAAAGCTGCGTTATAATTAAGTAAAAACGCCTTATAATTTATTACATGAATAAATACTATTTATTAGTATCACTCCTTCTGTCCTCTTCTGTTATGGTGTCCGCCGGACCCAAGCAGAAGAAGGCGGAAACGTGGATTGATGCTTCAGTTAAAGCTAAAACGGAATTGCAGGCAAAGCTGAAGAAGTCCGGAATGCCTATCATCTCTACTTGGATGAAGCATAAGGCGAAAGCCGAACCCTTTGTAGTAGACCTGAAAGGAGTGGAGAAGCTGGTGCTTGTAACTGCCGGTGGTCCCGACGGTACGGACTATGACCAGGCTGTATGGGCGAATGCCCGTTTGATTAAAGCCGATGGTACAGCCGTATGGTTGGACGAAGTTCCTTATGAATATGGTGTTGCCGGTTGGGCTAACCCCAAGATGAATACGAATGCGTACGATCATGAGATCGTCATTGCCGGAAAGGAATACAAACACGGTGTGTTTTGCCATGCAAACGGAACACTGGTATATCCGATCAATGGTCAATACGTACGTTTTGAAGCGGAGGTCGGTATCGACGATACTTCAAGCGGAGGAAGTGTATTCTTCCAGGCTTTGAACACGGTTCCGACTTTTGTGGGTGAAGAGTTGAATACCAAATATCCGAAAGAAATCGGTATGTTAGGTGCTGTATTGGACGGCCTGGATACTTGGTTGATCACTCCGGATGCTTCCGTTGAAAAACAAGCTGCGGATAATGCGATCGCCCGGTTGAAGGACAGTGCGTACTATTCGAATGTAGCCCGGCAGATCGCAAACGAAAAAGATCTCAATACACAGATACGCAAATATCTCGAACTGGTTGAGAAAGTACAGGAACTGTACACGCTTCAAAACGACTTGGAGTGGCTGAACGTGGAAGCTGTCAAATTGGCTTTTGCCGATATGAAAAAGCAGAAAGGTTACGATGCCGCCAAATACGAACCGATGTTGAACGAACTGGTACGGCTCGAAAAGAAAGGCTTCAAAGGTATCTATAACGGAGACGAGCAAGCTGTCGCCGATGCCAAGAAAGCCTTGGAATGCAAACGTGCCATTTTGTTGGCAAACCCGCTGCTGGATGCCGACAAGATCGTAGCTGCCCGCTTCAAAGTAGGTTCGAAGGCACATCAGATCATGACGCCTTCCTTAGGTACGCAGGCCAATAACTGGAGTAACCAGGAGTCTGCCGGCCGTTCCGGTTTCGATGCCGAGATCGTCGAACTCTCCAACCTGCGCGGCGATATACAGATGCGGCAGGTCTACAAACCGAAAAATGGTTCTTCCATTGCCGACCTGAAACTGCACTGGAACGGTGATCGCGTGATGTTCACACAGACACAAGACGACAAGCGCTGGAACATCTATGAAGTGAATCTGGATGGAACAGGTTTCAAACCGCTTGTAGAAAACGATGAACCGGATCTGGAATTTTATGATGGTACATATCTGCCTGACGGTCGTGTGATCGCGACATCCAATATCGGTTACCAAGGTGTGCCTTGTGTAAACGGTAGCGATGCGGTAGGTAATATGGTACTGTACAATCCGAAGGATAAGAGTATGCGCCGCCTGACATTCGACCAGGATGCAAACTGGAACCCGGTCATCATGAATAACGGCCGCGTGATGTACACCCGTTGGGAGTATACCGACCTGACTCACTACTATTCCCGTATCGTGATGCACATGAACCCGGACGGAACGGAAAACAAAGCCCTCTACGGTAGTGGCTCCATGTTCCCGAATAGTACGTTCGACATACAGCCGTTGCCCGGACACGGTTCGGCGTTCGTCGGTATCATCTCCGGCCACCACGGTGTGGCACGTTCAGGCCGTATGATCATCTTCGATCCGACAAAGGGACGTAAGAGTACAGCCGGTATGGTACAGGAAATACCTCACCGCAACCGTCCGGTCAAGGAAGAAATCAAAGACCAGTTGGTGAACGGCGTATGGCCTCAGTTTATCAAACCGACTCCGCTGAACGACAAATACTTCTTGGTTGCAGCCAAGTTGGACCCGCATGCCTTGTGGGGACTTTATCTGGTGGACGTGTACGACAATGTGACTTGTCTGATGCAGGCAGAGGGCGAAGGCTATATCAGCCCGATCCTGGTACGTAAGTCGAAGACTCCTCCGGCCATCCCTGACCGTGTGAAGTTGAATGAAAAAGAAGCGACATTCTTTATTCAAGATATTTATGAAGGAGAAGGCCTGAAAGGTATTCCTCGCGGAACTGTCAAGTCCCTGCGTCTGCATGCTTATGAATATGCTTACGTGAAGACGAAGTCCGACCATAACTGGCACGGAATCCAGTCCGGTTGGGATATCAAACGTATCTTGGGAACGGTTCCTGTCGAAGAAGACGGTTCCGTGATCTTCAAGGCTCCTGCCAATACGCCGATCTCTATCCAACCGTTGGATAAGGATGGTGTCGCCATCCAGTGGATGCGTAGTTGGGTGACAGGCCAGCCGGGCGAAGTGGTTTCTTGTATCGGTTGTCACGAAGACCAGAATCAGATCGCTATCCCGAAGCGTGTGATCGCTTCGCAGAAAGCCCCGTCTGCCTTGACTTTACCGGAAGGTGGTATCCGCTCTTTCACATTCGACCTGGAAGTGCAGCCGATCCTCGATCGCGCTTGTATCGCCTGCCATAACGGTGAAGGAAAAGCATTCGACCTGCGTGGCGGGAAGAAAGACAAGTTGGGTTATGGCACATCTTATCTGAACTTGCATCCGTATGTGCATCGTCAGGGAGGTGAAGGCGATATGGTCGTTTTGCAGCCGTACGAATACCATCCCAACACGAGCGAACTGGTACGCTTGTTGAAGAAAGGCCATCACAATGTGAAATTGACTGATAAGGAATGGAAGACGCTTTACAACTGGATCGATTACAATGCTCCAGACAAAGGTTATTTTGATGCAAACGTATTGACAGATCTTCCTTATAAAGGATTCGACCAGATCAAACGTCGTAAGGAATTGACCGACAAGTATGCAAACGGAGCAGGTGTCGACTGGAAGAAGGAGATCGCCGATTATGCCGACTATCTGAAGAAGCAAGGTCCTATCACTCCAGTAATGCCTGAAAAGGCTGCTTCCGTGAAGGAAAAGAACGTGAAGGCAAAAGGCTGGCCGTTCGGTGCTGACCGTATCAAGGAAATGTTGGCTAAGGAACCCGAGACACGTAAGGAGGTCGAGATCGCTCCGGGTGTGAAGGTAAACTTCGTCCGTATTCCTGCCGGCGAATTCGTGATGGGTAGCTATCGTGGCGAACCGGATGCTTATCCGACAGCCAAAGTGAAGATCAGCAAAGGCTTCTGGATGGCAGAGCTGGAGACAACGAACGAACAGTTCCAGACCGTATTCCCTGAACATGACAGCCGTTTCGTGGATCAGCAGTGGAAAGACCACGTAGTCCAGGGATATCCGGCAAACAAACCGGAACAGCCTGTAATTCGTGTCAGCTACAACGATGCTATGGAATTTTGTCAGAAGTTGAGCGAAAAGACTGGTCTGAACATTACGCTTCCGACAGAAGCGCAGTGGGAGTGGGCTTGTCGTGCCGGTAGCGACCAGGACTTTTGGTACGGTGACATGCATACGGACTTCGGTAAGAAGGACAACCTGGCAGACAAGACAACATTGTTGCTTGCCGTTTACGGTGTAGACCCTCAGCCGATGGCGAAGACGAACCCGTGGTACAAGTACTATACCTTCCTTCCGAAAGAAGAAAGCGTGGACGACGGTAATCTGGTTCAGGTAGGTGGCAAGGCCTATGAAGCCAATCCGTTCGGTCTGTACAGCATGCACGGAAACGTAGCCGAATGGACCCGTTCCGACTATGTATCGTACCCGTATAATGAAAAGACGAAAGAGACATCCGAATACAAGGTTGCCCGCGGCGGTTCTTATATCGACCGTCCGAAGTATGCGGCTTCCCACACGCGTAAGGCTTACTATCCGTACCAGCGTGTGTTCAATGTCGGTTTCCGTATGATCATTGAAGATTGATAAACAAGATGTATTGATAACATCTATCAACCCATGGAGAGCACAGATGTGGCAGATTGCCACCGGTTATTTCATTAAACGATTAATCTGCGTACATTTGCCGCATCTGTGAACTCTAATTAAATAGTAAATGAAAACAAATCTCGAAAGATTTTTCTCCTCCTTTGTAACGACGATCGTCCTGTTACTGATTTATGCCTTTGGCTTGGCCGTTGCCACTTTCATTGAAAAGTATCACGGTACAGCTATAGCCAAAGCGATGGTTTATTATTCCCCCTTGTTTTTCCTGCTCCAATTTCTTTTAGTCGTCAACTTCATAGCGGCTACCCTCAAACACCAATACCTGAAACGCGGCAGATGGGGACTGATGCTGACTCATTTCGCCTTTATCGTTATCCTTCTTGGCGCCCTGACCTCTTTCCTTTTCGGCGAAGAAGGAATCCTGCATTTGCGCGAAGGGGAGACAAGCAACCAGATTGCTGTCCGCACTTCCGATAACACGACTTTTCATACCCTGCCTTTTTCTGTAGAACTGAAGAAATTCACCTTAACCCGCTATCCCGGTTCCGCCAGCCCCTCTTCCTACGAGAGCGAAGTGATCGTCCATGTGGATGGGGAAGACCGTGAAGAGCGGATCTTTATGAATAACGTATTAGATGTAAAAGGATACCGCTTCTTCCAGGCCTCCTATGACCAGGATGAACAAGGAACCATCCTCTCCGTTAACCGCGACGTGGCGGGACGGAACCTCACCTATGCCGGATACCTGTTACTGGTTATCGGCCTGATCTTTTGCCTGGTAGGTAAAAACTCCCGCTTCATGCGGCAGAGTCGCCGCTTGAAAGAGCTGCGTAAGGCGGCCGGCACAACGGTCGTGCTGCTTGCGCTCCTTGCTGTTTCCCTGTCCGTAAATGCCAAAGAAAAGGCTTCCCCGATGCTGGATGCCGTACAGAAATATGTGGTAAGTCCGGAGCATGCCGCCCTCTTCGGCGTCCTCCCGGTCCAGTCGGGCAGTGGCCGTATGATGCCGGTCAATACCTTTTCTTCCGAGATTCTTCGTAAGCTCCATAAGTCGGATAAGATCGGTCGGTTGAACTCCGACCAGTTCCTCTTGAGCCTTTTAGCTATGCCGGATATGTGGATGCGGGTTCCTTTCATTGCCTTCTCCAATCCGGAACTGGCTGCCTACTATGACCTGACGGATGGCGAATGCGCCTATATCCAGGTTTTCGACAGCAACGGCAACTACAAGTTGCAGGAGAAGTTGGAAGAAGCCTATAACAAGATGCCAGCTCAGCGTACGCGTTTTGACAAGGACCTGATGAAACTGGACGAGCAGTTGAACATATTCCACCAGTTGGTCAACCACCAGATGCTGAACCTTTTCCCGAAAGAAGACGATCCGAATCATAAATGGTATGCGCCCGGTGACGACCTTTCCGCCTTCAGCGGCAAAGACTCCATGTTCGTCTCCCGCATTCTCGACTGGTATTTAGGCGAGGTGCAGGAAGGCTTGAAGAGTGGCGACTGGGCGAAAGCCGATGAAGTGGTCGGTATGATCGATACCTACCAGCAAGCTAAAAACAAGACGCTCGATATCAGTCCTAAACGCATGCAGGCCGAATTGAAGTATAATAAGATGGATGTCTTCCGCTATTGCAAGATCGGCTATCTGGTCTTGGGCGGATTGCTGTTGGTCTTTTCCTTTGCGATGTTGTTCCGCCGGAGCCGTTGGATGAAAGTGGTCTCCTGGCTGTTGGGCATCGGTGTGCTGGTCGTCTTCCATTACCATATGTTCGGTATGGGGATGCGTTGGTATATCGGTGGTTATGCGCCCTGGAGCAATTCCTATGAGACGATGGTGTATGTAGGGTGGGCGACTGTCCTTGCCGGATTGTTGTTTGCACGTCGCAGTACGATTACCTTTGCGTTGGCCACCCTGTTCGGGGGGATCATACTTTTTGTGTCCAGTCTGAACTGGATGGATCCGGAGATCAATCCGCTTGTGCCGGTATTGAAGTCACCGTGGTTGATGTTCCATGTAGCGGTCATTGTTGCCGCTTACGGCTTTTTCGGTATCAGTTGCCTGATCGGGTTGACCAATATGGTGATGATGTCCGTCACCGGAAAGAAGAACGGAGAGATTTTGAAAGCCCGTATCACCGAGCTGAGCATCGTAAACGAAATGTCCCTTTGGGTCGGTCTTGCCCTGATGACTGTCGGCACTTTCCTTGGCGCCGTCTGGGCGAATGAGTCTTGGGGACGCTATTGGGGCTGGGACCCGAAAGAAACCTGGGCGCTGATCACGATGGTCGTATATGCCCTCGTGACCCATCTCCACCTGGTGAAACGCTGGAATACTCTCTGGCTGTTCAACCTGACATCCGTGATTGCGTTCGCCTCCGTCCTGATGACCTTCTTCGGGGTCAATTATTTCCTGAGCGGGATGCATTCATACGGTCAAAATGATAATGTGCATGGAATATTCACCTATCTTTATATCGCCTTAGGAGTAGTCATCGTCTTGGCTGTCCTTTCATATGGAAAGTGGAAGATAAGGGAATGAAATCTGTATGTTTAAATCAGATAGAACTAATAACGAATAAAAATAGTACAAACACTTAAAATTAATTAGTCATGAGAACATTTAATCACGTCGGTATCGTAACATCCGACCAAGTAGAAGGTGCAGTATTGAACGAAGGTTTGAAAGTATGGTTGACAGACTATAGCAAAAGCCCGAACCGCATCGAATTCCTGAAATTTGAAGAAGGAAGCTGCCTGCCCGAATTGGTACAGAAACAGGGGCATATCGCCTACACCGTTCCTTCCCTGGAAGAAGAACTGAAAGGCAAGAAAGTGATCTTCGGCCCGGCCGTATGCGACGAACACCTGACGATCGCTTTCATTGAAGAAGAAGGCATCGCTATCGAAATCATGGAAATCAAATAATATCATTAATAACTTAAATAAAGGAGGAAAGTACCATGTCAGACATGAAGACAAAATTTATAAATGATCCCGAACAGATAACACCCGAATTGTTGGAAGGCTATGTATTGGCATACCCCGACCAAGTGAAATTAGGTGGTGAAAATATCGTTGTACGTGCTAATCCGAAGAGTGAAGACAAAGTCGCTATCGTCACTTTGGGCGGTTCCGGCCATGAACCTGCATTAAGCGGATTCGTAGGCGAAGGTATGCTCGACTGCTCCGTTGTGGGCGATATTTTTGCTGCTCCTGGTGCACAACGCCTGTTCCAGGCTTTACAGCTGATGAAACGTGAAGCCGGTATCCTGTTGGTTGTCCTGAACCATTCGGGTGACGTGATGAGTGCAAACATGGCTTGCCAATTGGCAGAACGCGTAGGCATCAAGGTGAAACAAGTACTGACTCATGATGATATCAGTGCCGGTATCGGCGCTAATACCGACGATCGTCGCGGCCTGGCCGGATGCGTGCCTTTGTATAAGATCTTGGGAGCCGCATCGGAAGAAGGCAAATCACTGGACGAACTGGTTGAGATCGCAGAACGTTATAACCAGAACGTTGCAACTTTGGCTGTTGCCATGCGTTCTTGTACACATCCCCAGAACGGCGGTATGATCACCGATCTGCCCCAAGGTGTCATGGAGATCGGCATGGGCCAGCACGGTGAAGGCGGTGGCGGACAGAAACCGCTTGTATCTGCCAACGATACGGCTGCCGAAATGGTAGACCTGCTTTGCCAGCAGCTCAAGCCGAAAGCAGGCGACAAGATGATGCTTGTCATCAACGGTGTAGGAGCGACTACCCACATGGAGTTGAACATCATCTTCCGCAAAGCCTACAAAGAGTTGGAAGCCCGTGGCCTCCAGGTTGTCGTGAGCCGCATCCAGGAAATCCTGACCGTACAGGAACAGGCCGGTTTCCAGATGATCATGGCTATCCTCGATGAGGATCATATCGACTACCTGAAAAACAAACGTGCGGATGCACCTTATTGGACAACAATCGGTAAATAAGCGAGATATGAAACAACTGACTATCGAGAATTTCAAGGCAATGTTGAACAACGCCTTGAAGAACATCAAAGAACGCGAAAACGAATTTTCCAAACTGGATGCCGTTATCGGTGACGGAGACCACGGCCAGGCAATCGTGACAGCCATGTCCGCTATCGTTGCTACGGCTCAGAAAGGAACGGAGTTCAAAGCCATGCTGAACGACATGGGCTTTGACGTTATGTTGCAGGTAAGCGGTTCCACCAGTACGCTGTTGGGCGCTTTCTTCTTAGGAATGAGCGACCATGCTTCCGGAATGGAGCTGGATGCAGCCGGAGTGAAAGCCATGTTTGCCGGCGGCCTTGCCAACGTGCAGAAACAGACGAAAGCTCAGAAAGGCGACAAGACCATGATGGACGCCCTGATCCCGGCCATAGAGGCCATTCAGGCATGTTCTTCGGACGACATCAAGGAAATCCTCGAAGCCGGAGCGAAGGCCGCCCTTGCCGGTGCTGCTTCGACGGTGGAAATGAAAGCCAACTTCGGCCGTGCCCGTAACTACGGCGAACGCTCCATCGGTTATGCCGACAGCGGAGCTACCTCTTGGAGCTGCATGTTCGAATCGTTTGCACAAGCGCTTTAAGGAATTATGATTTGTGATTTATGTGTCGATCATAAATCACAAATCCCCAAATCATAAATCATAAATTTAAAATCATAAATCAAAAAGCTATGGCAGATATGGATGGGTTCAGAGAAGCGAATAATTTCGGCTTCGGACAAACTTCCCAATTTGACAATTTTCATGTAAAAGGTGCGTCTAACTACTCTTGGGGTATGAAAGACCGCCTCTCTCGTATCTTCAACCCGAAAACAGGCCGTGCCGTCATGTTGGCATTCGACCACGGGTTTATCATGGGCCCGACTTCAGGTTTGGAACGTATCGATCTGAATATCGTTCCCCTCGTACAATATGCTGACTGTATCATGTGTACGCGCGGTATCTTGCAGACTTCCATTCCGGCCAACATCAACAAGCCCGTCTGCCTCCGTTCGGATGCCGGTTCTACGATCCTGACGGAGTTGAACCGTAACGTCCTGATCGATGTGGAAGATGCGATCCGTTGCAATGCTTCCGCTATGGCGGTCATGTTCTCGGCCGGCGACGGCGAACAGGAAGCCATTACGGCAGCCAACCTGGTGGAAGCTGTCGACATGGGTAACCGCTACGGCATCCCCGTCATGGGTGTGACGGCTGTCGGCAAACAGATGGCGCGCGACTCCCGCTATTTCGCACTCGCATCACGCGTATGCGCCGAAAACGGTGCTTCTATCGTGAAGACTTACTACTGCGACGGTTTCGAAAAGGTTGCTGCCGCTTGCCCGGTTCCCGTAGTGATCGCCGGAGGTAAGAAACTGCCTGAAAAGGAAGCGCTCGAACTCTGCTACAACGCCGTTAACGACGGAGCTGCCGGTGTCGATATGGGACGTAACGTGTTCCAGAGCGAAAACCCGGCTGCCATGATCCAGGCCGTACACGCTGTCGTACACGAAGGTCTGACACCGGAACAAGGCTTTGAAATGTTCATGGATTTATCAAAATAAGAAGTCATGCGCAAATTATTTACCTATCTCTGTTCCGCATTGCTGTTAGTGACTGCTACTTCCTGCGAGAAGAAAACGGAAAAATTGCTGTTAGGCGGTTCCGGTTGGAACAAGATCGTGATCATCGATAAGAACACCAAGCAGGTAGAGTGGGAGCATCCCCTTGAAAAAGGCTGGGAATGCAACTCTGCTGTTGCCACTCCCGACGGCAATATCCTCTTTGCCTATGCCAGAGGTGCGAAGCTGATCGACCGTAACCATCAGGAGATCTGGAATATTGCCGCTCCCGATACTTGCGAGATGCAGACAGCCCGCGTGTTGCCCGACGGCAACTACCTGTTAGGCTGGGTAGGTCATCCGGCTGTCATCATGGAGGTGAGCCCGAAGGGGGATATCCTGTCGCGCACCGAATATGAGACAGGTATCGAACATCCGCACGCTCAGTTCCGCCAGTTGAACAAGAACAAGCGCGGTAACTACCTGATGCCCCTCTTTGCCACTTCCGATGTGCGCGAGATCTCTCCGGCGGGCGAAGTCGTGAAGGCCACCCGTCTCGAAGGGACGCCGTTCACGACATTGGCGTTGGCCGGCGGGAACCACTGGGTAGCCTGTGGCGACGGCCACTCCCTGATGGAAGTGAACCTCGACAATGGCGAAATAACCCGCCGTTACGGTGAGAACGACATCAAAGGCGCCCGCCTGTTCTTCGTCGCCGGCCTGCTTCCTGCAAAGGATGGCGGCCTGTACGTCTGCAACTGGCAGGGACATGACAAGAATGCCGTAGAGGCCAATAGCCCCCAGGTATTCGAAATCAACGACAAAGGCGAAATAATCTGGAGTCTGAACGACAATGAGAAGTTCGGTATGATTTCTACGATTAGCGCGATAGAATAACCGTTTTCGTAAATTCTCCGAGCCATGCCCAAAAAAAAATAGAAATCTGTCTTTGTTGTCAAGAGCCTGTTTAAGTTTTGTTCAAAAAGAACCCTCAAAGGAATGCTGAACAAAATTTGAACAGGCTCTAAATATTTTAATAATAAAGAAAATCAACCAAAGAAGGAAAGTGTATTGACAGGCAGCGAATCGTAAAGGCTTATATGAGGAAATAAACTCTCCTTCTTTTTAGTTGAAACGTTCCATGAGGTTAGTTAAAGGAAAGAAACTTTTTGACTAAAAGTTCCGTTTAACAAAAAAAGAATGCTAAATTTGCATCCTGATTAATTTATAGGAATTTATAGTGAACAAATTATGATAAAGATTACATTTCCGGATAATTCCGTAAAAGAATATGCCGAAGGAACGACCGCGATGCAGATTGCGGAAAGTATCAGTCCCCGTCTGGCACAGGAAGTTCTGGCAGCAAGCGTGAATGGTGAGGTTTGGGACTTGGCCCGTCCGATCAGCCAGGATGCCGCCATTAAACTTTTCAAGTGGGAAGACGAGGAAGGTAAACATGCATTCTGGCACTCCAGTGCTCATTTGATGGCTGAAGCTTTGCAGGAGTTGTATCCTGGTATTAAGTTCGGTATCGGGCCGGCTATTGAAAACGGGTTTTATTATGATGTGGATCCGGGTGAAGCAGTTATCAAAGAAGGAGATTTCCCTGCCATCGAAGCAAAAATGCTCGAACTGGTAGCGAAGAAAGAGGAAATCAAACGTCAGGACATTTCGAAGGCAGATGCCATGCAAATGTTCGGTGACAGAGGCGAAGAATATAAAATAGAACTTATCAGTGAGTTGGAAGACGGTAAGATCACGACTTATACACAGGGTTCGTTTACTGACCTGTGCCGTGGTCCGCACTTGCCGAATACCTCTTATTTGAAGGCTGTCAAGATAATGAGTGTTGCCGGTGCTTATTGGCGTGGTGACGAAAAGCGCAAGCAGTTAGTTCGTCTATATGGCATCACTTTTCCGAAGAAAAAGTTGCTGGACGAATATCTGGCATTGCTGGAAGAAGCCAAGAAGCGCGATCACCGTAAAATCGGCAAAGAACTGGAGTTGTTTACATTTTCTACGGCAGTAGGAGCAGGGCTTCCGTTGTGGTTGCCTCGTGGCACTCAGTTGCGTCTGAAGTTGGAAGATTTCTTGAAACGTATCCAGAAGAAATACGGTTACCAGCAGGTTATGACTCCGCATATCGGTGGCAAGCAATTGTATGTGACTTCCGGACACTACGCTAAATATGGTAAAGATTCATTTCAGCCGATCCATACTCCGCAAGAGGGTGAAGAGTTCTTGTTAAAGCCAATGAACTGTCCTCACCATTGTGAAATATTCAAATCGTTTCCGCGTTCATATAAGGACTTGCCTCTGCGTTTCGCGGAGTTCGGGACAGTGTATCGTTATGAACAAAGCGGTGAGCTGCATGGCTTGACAAGGGTGCGTGGCTTTACGCAAGATGATGCCCACCTGTTTTGTCGTCCTGACCAGTTGAAGGATGAGTTCCTGAAGGTGATGGATATTATATTTATCATCTTTAAGGCTTTGGATTTTGAAAATTTTGAGGCACAGATTTCTCTGCGTGACAAGGTCAACCGGGATAAATACATTGGTTCGGAAGAAAATTGGGAGAAGGCCGAAAGCGCTATTATTGAAGCTTGTCAGGAAAAAGGTTTGAAAGCCAAGATCGAATATGGCGAAGCTGCTTTCTATGGTCCTAAGCTGGATTTTATGGTGAAAGATGCCATCGGTCGCCGTTGGCAGTTAGGTACGATCCAAGTTGATTATAATCTGCCGGAGCGTTTTGAGTTGGAATACACGGGTGAAGACAACAAGAAGCATCGTCCTGTTATGATTCATCGTGCACCGTTCGGTTCTATGGAACGTTTCGTTGCCGTGTTGATCGAACATACAGGAGGTAAATTCCCGTTGTGGCTGACCCCGGATCAAGTGGCGATCTTGCCGATCAGTGAGAAGTTCAACGATTATGCTTATGAGGTGAAACGTCAACTCGAAGCCGAAGATTTGAGTGTCTTGGTTGATGATCGTAATGAGAAAATCGGCCGTAAAATCCGTGATACGGAATTGAAACGTATACCTTATATGCTCATTGTCGGAGAGAAAGAGGCAGAAAATAATGAAGTTTCTGTAAGAAAACAGGGCGAAGGTGATAAAGGTTCAATGAAAATTACTACCTTTGCAGCGCTTTTGAAAGGTGAGATAGAGGAACAAATGAATCACTGGAAGAAAGATAATAATTAATTAACTAATAGCGAGGAGAATAGATCTTTTTGAATGAAGAATGACAGTCTGAAAGAACAGTATAGAATCAACGAACGTATTCGTGTTCGGGAAGTTCGTTTAGTAGGTGATAACGTAGAACAGGGAGTTTATCCTACTTCCCAGGCATTAAAGATGGCTGAAGATCAGGGGCTCGATCTGGTTGAGATTTCACCGAATGCTGCGCCCCCCGTTTGTAGAGTTACTGATTATCAGAAATTCCTTTATCAACAGAAGAAGCGCCAGAAGGAACAGAAAGCGAAATCAGTGAAAGTGGTTGTGAAAGAGATTCGTTTCGGGCCTCAGACCGATGATCATGATTACAACTTCAAGTTGAAACATGCCAAGGGATTTTTGGAAGAAGGAGCAAAAGTAAAAGCATATGTGTTCTTTAAAGGACGTTCTATTCTTTTCAAAGAGCAAGGAGAGGTATTGTTGCTTCGTTTTGCCAATGACTTGGAGGAATACGGAAAGGTAGAACAATTGCCGGTGCTGGAAGGTAAACGTATGATTATCATGCTGACACCGAAGAAAGCCGGATCTGCCGCTGCTTCCAAACCTGCCGTTTCGAAACCGGTGGTGAAGAAGGTGGTCGTGACTCCCAAGCCAAAGACTGAAGAGTCTGAATAATGAAGAAAGAAACCACCCGATAAAGGGTGTAAAGTTTAATAATTAAAATATATTGGAAAATGCCTAAGATGAAGACTAATTCCGGTGCCAAAAAAAGATTCGCTCTTACCGGAACAGGTAAAATCAAAAGAAAACACGCTTTTAAAAGTCACATTCTGACAAAGAAGACTACAAAGCAGAAGAGAAATCTTACTCACACAGGCTTGGTTGCCAGTGTAGATGTAAGCAACGTTAAGCAGTTGCTTGGTTTGAAGTAATCTTTTTTAATTAAGCGAGTTTTACAAGATTTTTATTAACCGAATGTATTTAGCAAATAAGATCATCATCCGAGAGTGATGACGCTAACATTCAAAACAGATTAGTATTATGCCTAGATCAGTGAATCATGTTGCTTCAAGAGCAAAAAGAAAACGGATTTTAAAACTTACCCGTGGTTACTATGGTGCACGTAAGAATGTGTGGACCGTTGCTAAGAATACTTGGGAAAAAGGTTTGACTTATGCATTCCGTGACCGTCGTAACAAGAAACGTAACTTCCGCGCATTGTGGATTCAGCGTATTAACGCTGCTGCCCGTCTGGAAGGTATGTCTTATTCTCGCCTGATGGGAGCTTTGCATGCAGCAGGTATCGAAATCAACCGTAAAGTTCTTGCCGACTTGGCTATGAATCATCCGGAAGCTTTCAAAGCAATCGTTGCAAAAGTTAAGTAATTGACATATATTGCAATTGGAAAAAGAGCCCCTGAATGGGACTCTTTTTTTATGTCAAAAATTTGGCGGTTTCATTCCTATTTCTTATCTTTGTAATAAGAAAAATGAGTTAGCCGCACATGTTCGATAGGGAAACTCATCAGTTTATTTTAATTCCGAGACACAGCTCTTGTCGTCAATGGCGGGCCGCACCCTTCGGGGCATGCTTAGCACGGCGGATTACAAAGATGGCAAAGCACTCAAATCCTGTCATACGGAGTTTGTTCATATCTACGGTGCGGCTTTCTTCACATAAGAGAGGCTTTTCTTTCGGGAGAAGCCTCTTCTTTTTTTGAAGGATTTGAGGGATCATGGCGGCGCATAGTAAAAACTGGGTCAGCCCGAAGACCCTGTGTTTAGGCATAAATTTGGTGCATAGTAAAAAGGGGCGCATAGTAATCACTAATTTATATATATTTCCCACTAATTTTCTACTGGCCTCTTATTGGCTCTACACATAATGTTGTATAGAAAAAGGCCGCTCCTCGAAAGAAGCGGCCTTTTATTATGGATGAAAACTATTCTTTACTTGTAAGCTTCGCCTTTAACGGCAGCAATGCCTGGAAGAACTTTGCCTTCGATGGCTTCCAGTAAAGCACCACCACCTGTAGACACGTAAGAAACCTTATCGGCCAGACCGAACTTGTTTACACAAGCAACAGAGTCGCCCCCACCGACAAGCGAGAACGCACCGTTCTTGGTTGCTTCGGCAATGGCTTCACCAACGGCACGTGAACCGGCTGTGAAGTTGTCAAATTCGAATACACCTGTCGGACCGTTCCAAAGGATAGTCTTAGAGTTTTTGATTACGTTTGCATAGATTTCCATTGTCTTGGGACCAATGTCAAGTCCTTCCCATCCGTCAGGAATTTCGTTTACGTTAGCATAGTCGGATTTTGCATCGTTGCTGAAATCGTCAGCGATTTTGGCATCAACGGCCAATACTAGGTTTACACCTTTGTCTTTTGCTTTTTTCATTAAGTCAAGAGCCAAATCCAACTTGTCATCTTCGCAGATTGATTTGCCGATCTTGCCGCCCATAGCCTTTGTGAAAGTATAAGTCATACCACCTGTTACGATCAGGTTGTCTACTTTGTTCAGCAGGTTTTCGATGATTTCGATCTTGGAAGAAACTTTGGAACCGCCCATGATGGCAGTAAACGGACGAACGATGTCGCTCATTACTTTGTCAACCGCTTTCACTTCTTTTTCCATCAGGTAACCGAACATCTTGTGGTCGGCATCGAAGTGATCGGCGATCAATGCCGTAGATGCGTGGGCACGGTGAGCCGTACCGAAAGCGTCGTTTACATAGCAATCGGCATAAGAGGCCAATCTCTTCACGAATTCTTTCTGGTTTTCTTTGACAACTTTCTTGGCTGCTTTTTTCTCTTCGTCTGTAGCATCTTCTGCCAAACCTCTCGGCTTGCCTTCTTCTTCGGCATAAAAACGAAGGTTTTCGAGCAACAATGCTTCACCCGGTTGCAGAGCGGCAGCCTTGACGCCAGCTTCTTCGCCGATACAGTCGTTAGCAAACTGAACGTCGACACCCAGCAGTTCGGAAACATGTTTCAGGATGTGTTTCAGTGAATATTTGTCAGTAACGCCTTTCGGACGTCCCAAATGAGAACCGATGATTACGCTACCGCCGTCAGCCAAAATCTTTTTCAGCGTAGGAAGAGCAGCACGGATACGAGTGTCGTCTGTGATGTTGAAGTTTTCGTCCAAAGGGACGTTGAAGTCAACTCTTACAAATGCCTTTTTGCCGGCAAAATTGAAATTGTCAATTGATTGCATAACTCTTATATTTAAGTTCTGTATTAAAATATCACGCTTAGCGGACGCAAACTTACACAAAATATTCTATATTCGTTCGGAACAAGCGTGTTTTTTACAAGGTGACCGCACCAAAATCATAAAGCGTCCATCTGTTTTCACCACCGATACGGACTAACTACATAAATGTTTTTGCAAAAACAACTATCATACTATCA
>ERZ777011.524-NODE-524-length-58219-cov-109.989753_pt1 | contig 58219 bp, 46 predicted proteins | sample MGYA00374964_ERZ777011 | MGnify/ENA primary metagenome ERZ777011 (study PRJEB29310, sample SAMD00008975) | mouse gut metagenome | study: EMG produced TPA metagenomics assembly of the Metagenome analysis of fecal microbiota from mouse which was promoted...
AGAATATTCAGCATAGATGCGATGGCAAATCCAAAGCTTTAGTTCATATAGAACTATGGCATCCGTTGGTTGCTGCCGTTGCAATTCTCTTGATAATAGGCGGTTTGCTGTTTTTATCTGTACAGGATGAAATGGGGGGCGAAAAAAACATTAAAATAATTGCAGAAAAGAATCAGTTATACGTGTTGCCCGACAGCACAAAAGTATGGATGCAGCCGGGCAGTTCGATCCGGTATGCAAAGGCATTTATGCAAGACAGAAGGGTGTGGCTGGAAGGAAATTCCTTGTTTGAAGTACAAAAACATAAGGGCAGTACATTTCAGGTATATATAAACGATGCATTTATAGAGGTGAAAGGAACTTGCTTTTTGGTAAAGCAAGAAGACGCATATTGTAGCGAAGTAACTCTGTTCGAAGGTGAAATTGAATTTAATATTCCGTCTACCTGCCAAAAAACGGCAATGCTTCCCTTGCAAAAACTTACTTACAACTCGATGGATTCACAAACACAAATAGATAATATAGCCAATATCAGTTGGGAAAACGGGAGATACAACTTAAAGGATGTCCCGTTGGATCAATTGATTCAAATCGTGAGCCGGATGTACCATACTGATATTCTTATGGAGGGAGTACATCGGGATGAAGTCTCGTTTAGCGGCAGTATTCATTATAATGAGTCTTTGGACAATGTTCTCAATAAGATTCGTTTCAGCTTGAATCTGAATATCCGAAAAGTAGATGACCGGTTCATTTTATACTAGCCTATTTTTTTATTAACCATATGTCTAATCAAACTTAATTAAAGCATGAGAAAATCACTCAGTTTTCAAAGTTGTGTACGATATTTCAAGAGTATCGTGCTGGTTTTGCTTTTTTATCCGTTGACAGCACTTGGAGCCCAGGGGCATATTACGGTAAAAGGACAGTCTATTACTATCAAAGAAGCTATTCAGCTCATTGAAAAGAACAGTAATTATGTCTTTTTCTACAATGCTGCGGATTTAAAAAACATTCGATTGAAAAATATCAATTGTTCGGGTACGATTGATAAGGTGTTAAAGGAAGTCTTTGCCGATACCGGAATTACTTGGATGATTCAGGACAATGATGTGATTCTGAAAATGAGTAAAACGGAATCGGTTCAACAAGCTAAGAAAGCGGAAGTTGTGGGTGTGGTTACCGACGCACGGACGGGAGAACCTGTCATTGGAGCAAGTATCGCTATTGTGGGAACATCGACAGGTGTTATCACCGATATCGACGGTAAGTTTGTGATTCAGGCAAATCCGCAGGATGTGCTGAAAGTATCGTATGTGGGATATACCACCAAAGAAGTGAAAGTAGGCAATCGGAAAGTGCTTACCATCGATTTGGCGGAAGATGCGCAGGCACTTGAAGAAGTGGTGGTGACGGCTTACGGAACAGGACAGAAGAAGGCAAGTATGGTAGGTTCGATACAGGCCATCCGTCCGGCAGAACTGAAAGTGCCTTCAACGAATCTTTCCAACTCATTTGCCGGTCGTCTGGCAGGTGTGGTTGCCGTTCAGCGTACCGGCCGTCCCGGAGCTGACGGTTCGGATTTCTGGATTCGCGGTATTTCAACCCTGAGCGGAACAACATCTCCTCTGATTATTATTGATGGTGTACAGGTGTCTTCGGCCGATTTGAACGCCCTGGACCCGGAAGTAATCGAAGGATTCTCCATCCTGAAAGATGCTACCGCTACAGCAATGTATGGAACCCGCGGTGCCAACGGTGTAATGATTGTCACTACTAAATCCGGACAGAATTTGGATAAGCCGATTATCAATTTCCGTGTAGAAGGGCAGGTGAGCCAGCCTACCAAGACTCCCAAGTTTGTGGATGGAGCTACGTATATGGAACTGTTCAACGAAGCAGTGAAGAATGATGGCAGTTCGGACGTTCTGTATAGTCAGGATAAGATTAACGGTACGCGTATGAAACTGAATCCATATGTTTTCCCAGATGTGAATTGGTATGATGAGATGTTTAATAATATAGCTTTTAATGAGAAAGTGAACTTTAACATCCGTGGTGGAGGAAAGAAGATTGATTATTTTTCGAGTATCTCGGTCAATCACGAATCAGGTATGTTGAAGAACCGTTCCAAAGATTTTTTCTCTTACAACAATAATATTGACGTGATGCGTTATGCTTTCCAGAACAATATTAATGCATACCTTAGCAAGTCATCAAAGTTATCTGTAAGATTGAACGTGCAACTTCGTGATTTGCGTGAGCCTAACCGTGGTGTTGATGATATCTTTGCAGATGCAATGAACACAAGTCCGGTTGAATCTCCCGTTTTCTATGAGCCTGATGGAGTGACCAATCATGTGAAATGGGGTACTACCGACCGTTTGATTACAGCTTATCAGGGTAATCCCGTTGCCCAACTGACTACAGGATATAACGATACGTTTGAAAGTACGGTTATTGCTGCAATTGAATTTGAACAGAAATTGGATATGCTGACTAAAGGACTTCGTTTCAAGGCTTTGGGAACATTCAAGAACTGGTCGAAATCGGTGAACAAATATAGCGCCGGCTGGAATAAATATTTGTTGGATTCGTATCAACTCAACGAAGATGGTTCGTACAGCTACACCACAAGCAGGGTAGGCAACGAAGTAACAACCGACTTGAACAATGCCATAGAAACGGCGGGAGATCGCCGGATTTATCTGGAAGCAATGGTTGATTATAACCGTACATTCGGAAAGCATGATGTGAATGCCATGTTGCTTTATAATCAGGACGAGCTTGTCAATAATGTGCCGAGTGGCGATACAGGTAGTCAAAGGCTTATCAGCTCGCTGCCCAAACGTAAACAAGGTCTTGCCGGACGTTTTTCGTATGCATACGACGGCAAATATATGGCGGAAGTCAATATGGGTTACAACGGTTCCGAGAACTTTGCGAAAGGACACCGTTGGGGTTTTTTCCCTTCCGTAGCGTTGGGGTATAATATCAGCGAAGAGAGTTTTTTTGAACCTCTTCGTAAAGTTGTCACTAATATGAAACTGCGTGGTTCGTGGGGATTGGTCGGTAATGACCAGATTGGGGGCGAAAGATTTATCTATATGCCTACAATCGATCTGTCCGGCAAAGGCTTTACTACCGGTATCGACCAAAACTATGGACTGAACGGACCGGTTTACACCCGTTACGAAAACAATAATATCACTTGGGAGGTAGGAAAAAAAATTAATTTAGGAGTTGACTTGCAACTGTTGAACAGTCTCAACATCGTGGTTGATATCTTCCGTGAGAACCGTAGAAATATCTTTCAGAAGAAAGGAACCATTCCTACCTATTTGGGAACCGGATCTACGGATGTGTATGGTAACCTTGCCGAGATGAAGAATCAGGGATTCGACCTTTCGATTGACTACAACAAGGCCTTCAGTAAAGATTTCTATATGAACTTTAAAGGAACCTTTACGTATGCCCACAATGAGATTACCAAATACGATGAAGCACCTAAGTATGCTTTTCAGTCGAAAGTCGGACAGAGTGCCAATGTGACCTCGGGATATTTGTCGAACGGATTGTTCTTGGATGAGGCTGAGATAGACCGTTACAATCAACAGATGGGGTCTACATTGGGGGCAGGCGATATCAAATATATCAATGTGTCGAAAATGCACGGATATGATGATGATATCGTAGATGTGGACGACTGGACATGGATTGGAAACCCGTCTGTACCTGAAATCGTATATGGTTTCGGACCTTCGTTCAAATATAAGAAATGGGACTTCTCTTTCTTCTTCCAGGGTGTGGCGAAAACCTCCTTGTTTATGAGCGGATTTCATCCTTTCGGCGACAACTCATTGCGTAACGTACTGCAATTTGTGGCAAACGACAGATGGTCGCCCACCAATCAGAATGTGGATGCGAAGTATCCGCGCTTGACACGTAAGACAAGTTTGAATAACACCCGTACATCCGATTACTGGATGCGCGACGGTTCGTTCTTGAAACTGAAAAATATGGAAATCGGATATACATTGAAGAGAATGCGTTTCTATGTGAGCGGTTCCAATCTGCTGACATTCTCTAAGTTTGATTTATGGGACCCGGAACAGGGAGGCGGAAGCGGATTGAAATACCCGACACAACGTGTCTTTAATGTAGGTTTCCAGATGACTTTCAATAATTAAATTTACATAGTATGAAAAATATAATAAAATATCTGTTTTTGGCATTGTTTGCAGGAGTTACAATGGTTTCCTGCAATTTCTTGGATGTGGTTCCGGCGGAGAAAGCAAGCGATAAGGATGCTTTTTCCAGCCCTAAAGCGGCAGAAAGATTCCTATACTCTTGCTATGGATATATCCCGCAGATTAATATGGTGCAGAACTGTCTCGACTTCAGTGGAGATGAGATTATAAGTCCGTTTGCTCAGGAATCGTACGTGAAATTTGCCGAAGGCGTCTATACTTCGGGAAACTTGATTATCAGCTATTGGAACGATTTGTTCTTGGGTATTCGCCAATGCTATTTGTTGAAGCAGAACATCAACTCGGTTCCCCGCATTGACCAGGAAACGATAGACAGTTATGTGGCTCAGGCTGATTTCCTGATTGCTTATTTCCATATGTTGCTGATTAAATGCTACGGCCCTGTCGTATTGGTGAAAGAATTGCCGATTTTGGATACTCCAAGAGAGAATCTGTTGGGACGTACCGCTTATGACGAGTGCGTGCAGTGGACTTGCGATATGTTTGACAGTGCTGCCGGAAAATTGCCGGCCACTCGTACCGGTTCGGAATACGGACTTGCAACCAGCGTGGCTGCAAAAGCCCTTAAAGCCCGATTGCTGCTTTATGCGGCTTCTCCTCTGTTCAACGGCAATACGGAATACTATAGTGAATTTGTCAATACGGACGGCAGTGCGTTGATGCCTCTCTCTTACGACGAAAATAAGTGGAAAAAGGCAGCAGACGCCGCACTTGAGGCAATCAATCTGGCAGAGTCCAACGGATATAATTTATATGAAATGCAAGAAGGAGATTTGAGCGGTTATCCCGAACCTCAGGATTTGATACAGCGCACAATGCGTTTTACATTTATGGACAAGGAGAACTCGACAGAAGTGCTGTTTGCCGAGACGCGTAAAGCGGGTGCATACGGCTTGCAGCCCAAATCCTTGCCTTTCTTGAGTGACGGCTCGTGGAACGGTGTTGCGCCGACTTTGACTATGGTGGAACGTTTTTATACGAAAAACGGGCTTCCTATTGACGAAGACCCCGAGTTTGATTATCAGAACCGCTTCTCGGTAGTTCCTTTCCCCGATGATGTTACCTATGGCGAAGGACAGACCTTGAAGATGAATATTGACCGTGAACCCCGTTTTTATGCTTGGATTGCATTTCAGAATGGTTATTATGAATGCCAGACAGAGTCTAAAGAGAATGCATATGTAGCGAGTGCCGAGCGTGTGGGAGGCAAGAAATGGCTGACGGATTTTACACTACAGGGAAATTGTGGTAAGCAAGGTAGAAATAACAACTATTCAAAAACCGGATACTTGAATAAAAAGGGAGTTCATCCGGGAGTAGCTGCTTCCAAATCGCAAAAGGCGCCCTCAAAGGACTATCCGTGGCCGGTTATCCGTCTGGCGGAATTGTATCTGAGCTATGCAGAAGCGTGTATCGCTTACAATAAGGAAGGCTATCTTGAGAAAGGTATGGAAAAACTGGACAGAGTGCGTCAGCGTGCCGGACTTTCTTCTGTGAAAGACTCTTGGAAGAATGCGAAGAATCCGATAGTGAGCTATGCGGGAAATGGTGGTCTGAACGGTAAACTGACAGAAATCGTAAGACAGGAAAGAATGATAGAACTTTATTTGGAACAACAGAACTTCTGGGATATCCGCCGTTGGAAATTGGGAGCCCAATACTTTGATGTACCGGTAAGAGGTATGAATATCGATGCTTCTGATATCAATGGATTTGCCACGGTGAAAACACTTCCCGATGTGCGCAATTTCGATACTCCGCGCCAGTATTTGTTGCCGATTCCGGCTGAAGAAGTGAGCAAGAATCCTAATATGGTGCAGAATCCTAATTATTAATTAAATTTTAGCATGACTGTTATGAAGAAAAATATTTTTTTATTGGTTGTCACTCTACTCTTGGTTGGGTTTGCAGGTTGCAGTGACGAAGATACAAAGTCTGTTGTTCCTTCTGATGTGATTGATTTAAGTGCCGATACTCAAGATAAGCCCGGTTATATTGTGCTTCGTTGGGTTACGCCTGATGATAATACAATCAGATATATAAAGGTATCTTATTATGATTATTTATTGGAACAGGATGTGGTAAGGCTGGCAAGTGTTTATGCGGATAGTGTGCTGATTCCGGATACGCGTAAAAAGTTCGGAGAATATGAATTTAAGGTACAGTCTTATAGTGAAACGGGTGATGCGGGAAATGTTCAGACAATCAAGGCTGTTTCGGAACCGGCTAAGGTGCAAATTGTGTTTGGAGAGTCCAGACAATTGGCATTGACCGAGGAACAGTTGTCGACAAATGCTCAGGAAGCCTCGGAGGGACCTATAGCGAATCTCATTGACGGGAACACCGGCTCTTATTTTCATACAGCCTGGAGCGGGACTGTTCCTGCGTCTCCTCACTGGTTCCAGATAGATACAAAAAAAGAAATCACTTACTTTAAGTATGAGTCGGTGGCACGCAATGGAAACAACATTCCTGATGATGTGGATATTATGGGTAGCAATGACGGAGTCAATTTTGAGTTGATAGAGAATCTCACAAAGGCTAAGAATGGAATGTTGATGAGTACAACTCCATATATGTCTCCTGTTCTGGGAGATAATTCCAAGCCCTATCGTTATATACGCTATTCGGTGAACCATACAAATACCGGTTCTGTCTTTTTCAGTATGGCGGAATTCAAATTATTTGAGGTTAATGCAAGTGTTGTTGATCCTGAAGCTGATTAGTGGGAAGCGTGGTATGCAGAGATTGAAATAATCGGATAGATTTTGTCTTGCAGACAAATCAGGCGGAAATATGAATATTTCTTTTCAGGGATAATATTGAATTTCCGCCTTTTTTATGGGTGTTTTGAATAAAGTTACATAATAATAAGATTTCGGTAAATGGTAAACAGTCATATAAAAAAATGTTTATTTGTCTTTTTCATACTTGTACATTGGGCGGTTGCTTTCTCTTGTACAAGTGATGATGAGGCATTGGAGGTGGTCGAGTTGTCTGTTAATAAGGAAGTGGTGGACTTCAAATGTGAAGCCGGCACGCAGAACATAACGGTTTCGACGAATGCTCCGATTTGGGAGGCTACGGCGGATAAGAGCTGGTGTACGCTTTCTGTGGCAGGAAAGATCCTGAAAATTTTCGTAGACGAAAGTGAAGAAAGATTGGTGCGTGAGGCTGTCATAACAATAACGGCGGAGGGCCTGAAAAAGACGGTTAAAGTTCGTCAGTTGGGATATGAGCCTGCTATATTGATTGATACAAACGTATTTGAAGTGGAAGTCATCGGGAAAGAGATTTCTTTCAATGTCACTACCAATGTGGAGGTAAATGCCGGATTTCCTGATTGGATTTCTGAAAAAGTAAAATCCCGTGCACCGGAAATGGTGACATCAACCCATGCTTATGTGGTGAAAATCAGTACATTGAATGAAAAGAGAGAGGGAACTATTGTTTTTACGGAAGTTTTGCCGGAAGGGGCTTCAGAAGAAAGTACTCCCGCTTCTGCTTCGGTTTTGATTGTACAGCAGGGTCTGAATGAATATAATGGCGGTGCGGGAGAAGATATAGAAGGAGATATCAAAGTGAAAGTTGTGAGTGGTACTGATACTTCCCATCAAGGGGAAGATGCTATCGGAAAGTCTTTTGACGGTGATTATACTACGTTGTATCATTCGAACTGGTCTAATGGTGGAGCGAATTATTTCCCAATTACGCTGACCTATAATTTTGCGGAAGCGTCTGATGTGGATTATCTGATTTATTATCCCCGTCCGTCAGGGTATAATGGTAATTTTAAGGAGGTGGAAATTCAGTATTCGGAAGATGGAAATGTATTTACGAAGTTGCTTGACAAGGATTTTGAGGGGGCGGCAACAGCTGCCAGAGTCACTTTTGACAATACGGTTCGGGCTAAGTCTTTCCGTTTTATCGTGAAAAGCGGTGCGGGAGACGGTCAGGGATTTGCTTCCTGTGCTGAAATGGAGTTTTATGCCAAGAATCTGAATGCTTTTGATTATTCCACTCTTTTTGAGGATGAAACGTGTAGCAACCTGAAAGTGGGAATCACGGAAGCGGATATCGAGAATTGTAAATATCCTTTTTTCAAGAATCTGGCGTATTACATGCTCAAGGATAAGTATGACAGAAATTTCCGTGTGGCAGACTATAAGGCGTTTCCAAATCCGGATATCCAGTCGGAAACCCACAAGACGAATCCGTACAGCCTTCTTGATAATCCGACGGGAATCTCGGTGAAAGAAGGAGAAACTCTGGTAGTAATGGTGGGTGATACATACGGACAGAACGTCGGAATGAAGGTACAGAATCTGGACGTGCCGGGAGGTGACGGTTTCGGAGGAGTTACGTATCCGTTGTATCAAGGTATTAATAAGTTGACAATGACTGGAAAGGGACTGGTGTATGTGATGTATCATACCAAGACATTGGTAGAGGCGGAAACGGCACGGCCTGTAAAGATTCATTTTGCTTCGGGCACGGTGAACGGTTATTTTGATTCGCAGAATGTAGAGCATCGGGGGCGTTGGAATGAATTGCTGGGTAAAGCTACGGATAAATATTTTGATGTGGTGGGACGGTATGCACATCTGACATTTGAGACCAATGATTTCAGGAAGTATGCTGCTACAAACGGTAATGAATTGATTGATCTTTATGATAAGATTGCTCACAGTGAAATGCAACTTCTTGGCTTGGAGAAATATGGCAAGATGTTCGGGAACAGAATCTATCTCAATGTCATGTATCACTCTTTTATGTACGCAACTGCTTATCATACGGCTTATAATCAGACAACTATGGGAGATGTGTGTGATCCTGATGTCTTGAAAACTACCGGCTGCTGGGGGCCTGCTCACGAAATCGGGCATTGCAACCAGACTCGTCCGGGGATTAAGTGGATAGGACTGACGGAGGTGACTAATAACATCATGTCCGAGTATGTGCAGACCACGGTTTTCGGTCAACCTTCCCGAATACAGACCGAGGATATGGGAGCGGTTTACCGCAACAGATATTCGAAGGCCTGGAACGGTATTATTGTCCCGAAAGCTTCTCACGCCAACTTTACCAACATCGATGATTCGAACGATGTGTTTTGTAAACTGGTTCCTTTCTGGCAATTGGAACTTTACTTTGGTAAGGTACTTGGACTGACTCCTCTTCAGCAGTCGGATTGTGGCGGCTTTTATCCGGAGGTTTTCGAGTATGCCCGTGCAAAAGATTATGGTGGCATGAGTGAAGGAGAAATTCAGTTGGATTTCGTTTATAATTGTTGTGTGGCAGCCCGTCTGAATCTGCTTGATTTCTTTGAAAAATGGGGATTCCTGACTCCGGTAGACAAGCTGATTGATGATTATGGTACGAAAACCTTGAAAATTACCGAAGATATGGCAGAAGCATTGAAGAAGAGGGTAGAGAGCCTGGGATATGATAAGTTGCAGGATACAGCCCTCGAATATATATCGGATAATACGTGGGAACTGTATAAAACCAAACCGCAGGTAATATCCGGAGCAAATGCAACCCGAAGCGGCAATACCATTACAATAAAGAACTGGCAGAATGTAGTGGTTTATGAAGTGAGGGATCAGGCGGATAATCTTATCTTTATCTCCAGTGGTGAAACGACGCCTTCCGACACCGATGTCTTTACACTCTCCGGTAACTGGAATGACGGCTATACATTGTATGCTGTTTCAGCAGCAGGCAAACGGACTAAGATTCCGTTTGCCGATTGATTGTAACTATAAATTTTGCCATAGATTGACACTGCTGTTTTATCAGATAATTGTGCGGCGTGTTAATCTATGGCTTTTTTCATGCATTTTATAGATGTAATTCTCTGTAAAATCTTTATCTTTGTATAAAGCAAGATTTTGTACAATATGAGAGAGGAAGAGTTGATAGAGCAAGTAAAAAATGGTAATAATATAGCTTTTGCTGTATTATATGACCATTATTGGCAGAGGGTCTATAATTTTACTAAGTTATATATAACTTCTTCCGACAGTATCTCTGAAATCGTACAGGATGTTTTTGTGAAGTTTTGGGAAGCCCGCCATCTGTTGGATAACAACAGGAAGGTGGAGGGCTTTTTATTTATTATTACCCGAAACATTATTTTTAATAAGACACGTAGCAAGATACGCGAAGATATGTTCAAGATGACGGTTTTGCGTTCCATTGAAAATGAAGAACCCTACAATCAGGAAGACCGGATGGTGGCTGAGGATTTGAAGGAATATATCGACCGGTTGATAGCTGTATTGCCCGAACGGCAGCGTGAGATATTTTTAATGAGCAGGGAGGAGAATATGACTTATCGGGAGATTGCCCTCCGCTGCGGGATCGGTGAAAAAGCCGTAGAACGGCATATTCACCTCACCTTGAAATTTTTGAAAAAGAATCTTCTTTTATTCATTTTGTTTTCCATGCTCCCCGAGTGAAGTCGGGTATACTCATCGGCATGCTTCCATTCAACACGGATTTTTCGCTTAGTTCTGTGATGCACGACCATTCTGCTGCGTCATATACGTCCATGTCCAGTGGAAGCCCGTTGCGCAGGCAATAGATAAGGCGATAGTCCATTACATAATTCATTTCATTGGGCAACCCTTTACGGTGCGCTTCTTCACCGATAGTCGCGCTGAAAGGATGTTTGTATCGTGCCAGTGTTTTCTCCAGTCTTTCTCCTGTAAGCGGTGTGTCACCGTTCGGATCCAGCGCTATGCATGGAACCGGATATTTTTGTGCAAAACCCAGTGTGCCGCACACTGTTTGCAGGCGGCTGTAAGGACGCGGGGTAGATACGTCATATTGAAGCATGATTGTTTTTCCCTTGAGCGTATGGATAAGGGTTGTATTGACATCTCCCAATTGATATTTCTGGCAGGCTTCCGGTGAGTACTCACCAAACATCCGGCGGGCATATTCGGTCATTCCTGCCTGGTGGGTAGACATGGAAACAAGATATTCCATCCGGTCGCTACGATGAATGTCGAGAATCTGGCAGGCGGGTCCCAAGCCATGAGTGGGGTAGGGATTGCCGGTATGTTCAATGCTGTACTTCTTTCCCCAGTGGTTGTGATAGCCGCCTTCGCTTTCTTCGGCAAAATACATCGAACGAAGGTCGTGGATATAGGCACCTTCTACGTGCATGATCTCTCCGAGTATTCCCCGACGGGCCATATTGAGAGTAGTCAGTGCGAAAGGGTCATAGCAGCAGTTTTCTAGCATGATGCAGTGGCGTCGGGTTTTCTCTGCCGTATCGACCAGTTGCCAGCACTCTTCCACACTCATGGCTGCCGGAACTTCGATGGCTACGTGTTTGTTGCATTCCATGGCAAAGGTAGCCATCGGTGTATGCATTAGCCAATCGGTGCAGATGAAAACTAAATCCACTCCGTCTGATTCGCACATTTTCTTCCAGCCGTCTGTTCCGGTATATCCGATGGCTTCGGGGCGGTTTGCCTCTTTTAATTGTTGCTGTGCTTTGTGAAGGTTGCCTTCCCTAATTTCACAAAGGGCTTTGATTTCTACTCCTTCTATTTGCAGATAACGTTGTAGGGTGAGTAAGCCCCGGTTGCCCAATCCGATGATTCCTATATGAACGGTAGGAATAGGGGGATGCGCTAACTGGAGCACGTGAGTTTGTGTCAGAGAATCTTTCATAATCATAGCGGTCTGAAGTAAAACAAAAAAAGAGAATCTAATTTCTCAGATTCTCTTTGGAGAGCGGAAGACGGGGCTCAAACCCGCGACCCTCAGCTTGGAAGGCTAATGCTCTATCAACTGAGCTACTTCCGCAATTTTTGTGGGCAAAGATGGATTCGAACCACCGAAGTCGAAAGACAGCAGATTTACAGTCTGCCCCATTTGGCCACTCTGGTATTTGCCCTTTTTTGCTTTTGAGATGGTTTGTTTCTCAATTGCGATGCAAAGATACAACTATTTATTTAAACTCCAAACAAAATCGATCATTTTTATTGCAGAAATTGCACATTCGTCTCCTTTATTACCTAACTTGCCACCGGCACGCTCTTCTGCCTGCTCCATCGTATTGGTGGTAATTAATCCGTAAATAACTGGTATATCGCCAGTTGCGTTTAATTCGGTAATTCCTTGAGTGGCTCCCATACAAACATAATCAAAATGTGGAGTATCTCCTTTAATTACGCAACCAATTGTAATAATTGCATCGATATCGCAATTTTCCATCATTTGGTTCGCACCGAAAGTTAGTTCAAAACTTCCCGGAACAGTTTTCACCAGAATATTTTCTTCTTTTGCTCCATGTTTTTTTAACGTTTCGACTGCGCCTTTTAGCAAAGCGCCTGTAATATTGTAGTTCCATTCGGATACGACAATGCCGAATTTCATATTTTCAGCATTCGGAACGGAGTTGAAATCGTATTCGGATAAATTATGATAAGCTGTTGCCATAATAAATTGAGAATTAAAAATTGAAAAATGAAAGTTTAGGAAGGGGGTGAGAAAAAAGGCACGGATTACACGGATTTCACGGTTGTGATAATTGTTTTAGTCCGTGTCAATCTGTGTAATCCGTGCCTGATATCTTATATATAATAAGGTATATTATTTCTTCATCAGTTTAGCCTGTTCGATGTATTTATCGATATCCATAGCTTGGTAAGACTGGAAATATTTGTCTTTAATCTTGGTATATGCGCTCACTGCATCGTCAAATTTACCTTGTTTCACCAAGATTTCTCCGGCTTGTAACAGGAAGATAGGGCTCAATGTGTTGTTGTCTGCTTTGTCTGCTGCCGACAGCAAAGTGGAGGCTGCTTTATCCAACTGACCGAGTTGTGCGTAACAGCTACCTGCAGCACCCAGAACTGCGGGAGCAACCATCTGGTCGTTTCCGTTAAAGTCATCCAGCATCTTTACAGCTTCTTCGTATTTGCCGAGTTGTGCATAGCAAATACCTGCGTATGCTTTTGCCAGGTTAGCTGCTTTTGTTCCGCTGTAATCGTCAGCTACTTTCAGGAAACCGGCGAAACCGATGCTGTCACCGTTCAGTGCTTGCTCGAAAGCATCCTGCTCAAAGTATTCCTGTCCTTTGAAGAGGGCTGCCTGTGCTTTTTCTTCACGTGGTTCAGCATAGAGGTTCTTGTACATGATAATACCTGCTACAATAATAATTACAGCAACAACACCGCCGATGATTGCGTTTTTGTACTTGATAAGAAATGCTTCCGATTGTGTCAGTGCATCTTCTACGTTCAGATGTTCATTCTGATTTTTCTGTTCTGCCATTTTATATGATTCTTTTTGTTATTATTCACAGTTTGATATTTCGACTCGCAAAATTAGTTTTTTTATATCTACAAATGAAATTTAGAGCCATCTTTTTTTGTTTTACACCCGAAAACCGCGAAAATCTTGCTACTTTTGTGAGCAAATTAACGCGTACACAATGATACTGAAACGAATATCCATATTAAACTATAAGAATCTGGAAGAAGTGGAGCTGGGATTCTCCGCCAAACTGAATTGCTTTTTCGGGCAGAATGGGATGGGAAAGACAAATTTACTGGATGCGGTGTATTTTTTGTCTTTTTGCAAAAGTTCCGGCAATCCGATTGATTCCCAGAATATTCGTCACGAACAGGACTTCTTTGTTATTCAGGGATTTTATGAAGCTGAGGACGGGACTCCCGAGGAGATTTATTGCGGGATGAAACGTCGTTCGAAGAAGCAGTTCAAGCGTAATAAGAAGGAGTATAGCCGTTTTTCCGATCACATCGGTTTTCTGCCTTTGGTAATGGTGTCGCCTGCGGACTCCGAATTGATTGCCGGAGGAAGTGATGAACGGCGCCGGTTTATGGATGTCGTGATTTCGCAGTATGATAAGGAGTATCTGGATGCGCTTATACGGTATAACAAAGCACTGATACAACGGAATACTTTGCTGAAAAGTGAGTTTCCTGTCGAAGAGGAACTGTTTTTGGTTTGGGAAGAAATGATGGCGCAGGCTGGTGAAATTGTATTCAAGAAGCGCGAAGCGTTTATCAAAGAGTTTATTCCTATCTTTCAGTCTTTTTATTCTTTCATTTCCCAGGATAAGGAACATGTAGGGCTGTCATATGAATCCCATGCGCGTGACGCTTCTTTGTTGGAAGTGTTGAGGCAAAGCAGGGAGCGGGACAAGATTATGGGATTCTCTTTGCGTGGGATTCATAAGGATGAGTTGAATATGCTGCTGGGCGAGTTCCCGATTAAGAAAGAGGGATCGCAGGGGCAGAATAAAACGTATCTGGTAGCATTGAAACTGGCTCAATTCGATTTCTTGAAACGTACCGGAAGAACTGTTCCTTTATTATTATTAGATGATATCTTTGATAAGCTGGATGCGTCCCGTGTAGAGCAAATCGTGAAGCTGGTAGCCGGAGACAATTTTGGGCAGATATTTATAACAGATACAAACCGGGAACATCTCGACCGTATTTTATATAAGGTAGGTAGTGATTATAAAATATTTCGTGTAGAAGAGGGGGCAATTCAAGAAATGGAGGCTGACAATGAGGCGTAATGATGCCGAACAAATAGGAAAACTGATTCAGCAGTTTCTTCGTCAGGAGAGTCTGGAGTCTCCGCTGAACGAACAAAGATTGCTGGATGCCTGGCCCAAAATCCTGGGACCTGCGGCGGCTTATACCAACAACCTTTATATTCGTAATCAGACTTTGTATGTACATCTTACTTCTGCCGCCCTTCGTCAGGAACTGCTGATGGGGCGCGAGATGCTGATACGCGCACTCAATGAGAAGGTAGGGGCCACGGTTATTACAAATATCATTTTCCGTTGAGGAAAGGTATCCTGTCTGTTGTCTTAATTCCCAGTTCTTTCAGTGTTTTGACTGCGCGGTCATAATAGAAGGGCGTTTCCAGATATTGGTTGTTATGCGCGTCTATTCCGATTATGGCGGTGCAGCCCTCGTGAGCGGCTATTTCCCAAAAATCAGGATGGGGGATGGTTATAATTCCATGTTTGTCATTGTAGTCTTCGTAGCCGAGATTATATTCCAATGGCAGATTTAACCGTGCTGCTGTCCGGCAGATATGTCTGCTGACCAATTTGCAGTGACGGTCGAATCGGGGGTAGGAACGCATGAACAAATCAGGATGTGCCAGATAAGCGAACAGTCCGCTTTCCATCCCTTCGATAGCACTCTCTTCGTAAAGTTCGAGCATATCCACCGTATCTGTATATCGTCCGAAGTAGGGAAACTTTTCGTCTGTATGGAAATGGTGGTTCCCGAAAATGACGTAATCCAGCTCGTACTTCTTGATGACTCCTTTCAGCCAGTGGAGATAATCCGGGAAGTATTCACATTCTAATCCTATTTTCAGGCTGATTTGGCCTTTGTACTTTTCCCGTAATGAACGGAGACTTTCTACATATTCCGGCAATTCTTCGGGAGTCATGCGGATATCGGATACATAATTGGTGTGGTATTTCCACGGAGTATGGTCAGAAAAACCTAGTTCTTGATAACCGCCTTTGATGGCGCTTAAAACAAATTCTTCGTCACTCCCTGTCGCATGGTGGCAGCGGGTGGTATGGGTGTGATAATTCGTCCTCATTGCTTGTTATGATTATATCCATTCGGATGTCATATGATTCCGCAGGAACTTTTTCTACTAATTGAAATGGAAAACAAATGCCGGCTTTGAAGGCAGACGGAATACGTGGCAACAGTCGGTCGTAATATCCTTTTCCTCGTCCTAACCGGTTACCTTTGGCATCAAAAGCGACTCCGGGAACGGCGATGAAGTCTATGGCGGCATAGTCTGTGAAGAGTTCACCGGTCGGTTCTTCTATACCATAGCTGCCGGTTGCCATATCTTCGGGACCGCTGTATATACGTAATTCCAGGTCATTGTCTACAACTACCGGAAGCAGAACCCGTTTTTTGTCGCTCCATTTCCGGATAAACGCGTGTGTGTCTACTTCGTCTTTCAGCGAATGATAAAGTAATATAGTATTTGCCGCCCTGAAAGCCGGGTGGGCTTCGAGGGCGGCAAGTACTTTAGCTGATTGCAACTTCCGCATAGCTGAATCCGCGTGACGGGTCTTCAGTGATGCGATATGCTTGCGCAGTTCTTTTTTTCTTTCCATCTTTTTTATCCTTTTTCACTTCTTCCTCTTCAACTGCTACCGGGACTTTAGGGAAGGCTTCTCCTTTTTCGAGTATTTCGATACCTTTATTGACCGTGGCATCTGTTTTGTTGAAGTATTGGAGATAGGCTTCTAGCCCTAACATATTGTAGATGATATTGCCATAGATATTCTTTTCCAGCAGCTTATAAGATTTCTGGATTAGAATATTTCTTCTTTTCACTCCCTTGCTGTCAGCGAAACGGACAAACTGTTCAACCAAGCCTTGGTGACGGAGGTAGTTCAGCAACTCTTCTTCGGTTTCGTATTGACTGAGTTTCTTCCGGTTATTGTCCGTGTACTGGAATGTGAATTGAATAGTCAGCCCCCGGTTAATAACAGTAGAAAGATAAGAGGTGACTCCCATTGTATCTTGCGGTACGAATATATCCGGCATGATACCACCGCCACCATAAACAGTACGTCCCAGGCTGGTGTTATAACGTTCGTTCTCATTCTGTTTGATACTGTCGCGTGAGAAGAATTCCCCATGTTCATAACGGGTATATAAATCCAGTTCGTAGTTGCGATCTTTACCGCTTTCGTATGGGCGTTGGATGCAGCGTCCGGATGGAGTGTAGTAGCGGGCGATTGTGAGGCGGATGGCTGAACCGTCACTGAAGTCGATCGGTTGTTGCACAAGTCCCTTACCGAAGGAACGGCGTCCTACAATTGTACCCCGGTCATTATCCTGAATAGCTCCAGTGAAGATTTCACTGGCAGAAGCAGAACCTTCGTCAATCAATACAACGAGCGGCATTTTCTGACAGCTACCTGTGCCGTTGGCGAATTCTTCTGCACGTGGATATTTACGGCCTTGAGTGTATACGATTAATTTTCCTTCGGGCAGGAACTCATTCACCATGCGGATGGCAGCTTCCATATATCCTCCGGTGTTACCACGGAGATCAATGATCAGGCCTTTGCATTTTTTATGGTTGAGTTGTGCCAGCGCATTCAACAATTCTACATGGCTGGTACGGCCGAATTTGCTGACTTTCACGTAACCGATGTCATCATTTAGCATATAAGCTGCATCAACGGTGTTTTGAGGAATATCTCCGCGGGTAATGCTGAAATGCAGTAAGTCTTTTTCTCCCGTTCGTTTGATTCCTAGTTTCACTTGTGAACCTTTGGGCCCTTTCAGAGTGCGCATGGCCCGTTCATTGGTTACTTTCTTACCGACAAACAAACTGTCGTCTACGGTAACAATACGGTCGCCCGCCATCAATCCTATCTTTTCAGAAGGACCCCCCTGAACAACTGCATTCACATGAATGGTGTCGTTCTGTATGGTAAACTGGATACCGATTCCGCTAAAGCTACCTTCCAGTTCCGAATTGACTTCTTCGAGATTTTGGGCTGGGATATACGTTGAATGTGGATCTAATTCGGCCAGAATCTGCGGCATGGCTTTTTCCACTAAATCGGTCATGTTTACGGTGTCAACATATTGATCGTCTACAATGCGTAACAATGCGTTTAGCTTATTGGAAGAGCCGTTGATAATGCCCAAACGATTGCCGGCAAAATGCTTGGCATAAAATGTACCGATAAGAATCCCGACTACCACGCTGACTGCTATGATGACAGGTGTAAAACGTGAAGGGTTTTTTGTACTCATGTTTATTCCTTTTTTTTTAACGTTCGTCTTCTTATTTATTCGGAGAGGAATGGGCATCTAATTCTGTATAGATAACTTCAATTCCCGCCCGTTTTAATAACTCAATTCCATCTTCCAGACGGTAATGTTCGGAGTAAACTACCCGTTTGATTCCTGCCTGTATGATTAACTTCGCACATTCGATGCAAGGAGAGGCGGTGACGTACATGGTAGCACCGTCGCTACTGTTGTTTGAACGTGCAATTTTGGTAATGGCATTTGCTTCCGCATGCAGAACGTATGGTTTTGTCAGATTGTTTTCATCTTCGCATACATTCTCAAAACCGGAAGGTGTTCCGTTATATCCGTCAGAGATAATCATTTTATCCTTAACGATTAATGCACCTACTTTACGGCGTTGGCAATAGGAGTTTTCAGCCCATATGTTAGCCATACGAATATAACGTTTGTCAAGTTCTAATTGTTTCTTTTCTGAGTCCATGTCGTTTTGATTCTAATTCCTACTTGGTGCAAATACTAAACAGAGTTCTTCCTTGCTTGTCGGCTCTTCATAATGAAGGAATAAATTATTACTGTCTGAACCTTTGTAAGAGTTTACTAGTTTTAGTCCTTCCAAAATTTTATTGGCAATTTTATCCTTACCATCAGTCGGGCTTCCTTCGACATCATGCATGCCAAATTGTTGGCTTTTGCCATTAGCATTCCATTTTCCGCTTGTAATGACTGAACCAGCACCAATAAATGTCCCTTGTATTACATTATCAGCTTCATTACCACTTAATGTTAAAGTGAAAGACTTATTGCCGTCGCGGTATTCTTTATAGTTACTATCATCAATCCCAGGAAACGTATACCATCCATGACTGTTTACTTTAGTTATATACGTTAATTTCCATTTTCTTACAAATATTTCGGATAAATCATCTGTATCATTACATTCGGAAAATAGAGGAAGCAATAACAGCAATCCTATAATTTTGCATATGTTCTTTTTCATACTTAACATCTATTACTTATTTCTTAATTCCGTTTCTGATTAACAAGGCGTCAATGCTCGGTTCCTGTCCGCGAAAGCGTTTGTAAAGCGTCATTGGATGTTCCGTTCCTCCTTTCGACAGGATATTGTTGCGGAACGAATCTGCAACTTCCTGATTGAATATTCCTTTTTGCTTGAACAATGAGAATGCATCGGCATCCAGTACTTCCGCCCATTTATAACTGTAATATCCTGCAGCATATCCACCGGCAAAGATATGGGAGAACTGTGTACTCATGCATGCTTCTGGTACAACCGGCAATATTTGTGCATCTTTCCAGGCTTCCTGTTCATAAGCTTTCACGTCTCCTTCAAAAGGAGTGTTGCGAGTATACCACGCCATATCAAGTAAGCCGAAACTCAGTTGTCGCAGACACGCATAAGCAATATTGAAATTAGAAGCGTCTACAAGACGTTTTATTAATTCATCCGGTAAAACTTCTCCTGTCTGATAATGACGGGCAAATGTATTGAGGAAATCTTTCTCTATGGCGAAGTTTTCCATAATTTGCGAAGGAAGCTCCACAAAATCCCAGTATACATTGGTTCCGCTTAAACTTCTGTAAGTGGAATTGGCAAACATACCATGCAGGCTATGTCCAAACTCATGCAAGAATGTTTCTACCTCATTGAATGTTAATAAAGCAGGCTTATTCTCGGTTGGCTTGGTAAAGTTCATCACAACGGATACATGCGGACGACTGTTTTCGCCAGTCTTTTTATCTATCCATTGGTCTTTGTAACTCGTCATCCAAGCTCCGGCGCGCTTACCTAAACGCGGGTGGAAGTCAGTATATAAGACGGCTAAGAATTTTCCGTTTTTATCAAACACTTCAAAGGCTTCCACTTCTTTGTGATAAACCGGGATCTCTGTATTTTTCCGGAAGGTAATTCCATATAACTTTTCTGCAAGCCCAAACACTCCTTTCTTCACTTGTTCCAATTCGAAGTAAGGGCGAAGCATTTCTTCATTGATATTGAATTTTTTGTCTTTCAGTTTGTTTGAGTAATAACTCCAGTCCCAAGGCATTACAACAAAATCATTACCCTGTTCTTCGCGGGCCAGTTCTTGGATTTCTTTGTATTCCTGTTGTGCGGTAGGAGTGTATGCTTCCAGCAGTTGGTTGAGCAGCTTGTATACAGACTCGCTGTTTTCGGCCATTCTTTTCTTTAGCGTATATTCCGCATAATCTTTGTATCCCAATAGCTGGGCTATTTTCATGCGTGTATTAGCTATCTTTTTTACGATATCGATATTGTTGAATTCGTTATCATGTGTGCATTTTGTATTATAAGCCATATACAACTTCTGGCGTAAATCACGATTGTCGGAATACGTCATGAAAGGAACATAGCTTGGAGCATGGAGCGTGAACACCCATCCTTCTTTTCCTTCGCTTTTGGCTGTTTCAGCAGCAGCTTCTATGATGATGTCGGGCAGTCCGGCGAGACTTTCCTTTTTTGTCAATAGCATCTGATAGGCATTTGTTTCTTTCAGGTTGTTTTCACTGAAAGTGAGTGTCAGTTTACTCAATTCGGTAGTCAGGCGTCGGTATTCTTCCCGCGCTTCCCCTTTCAGATTGGCACCATGACGAACAAAACTGTTGTATGCATTTTCCAATAACTGTTTTTGTTCCTGCGTCAGTTGCAAAGTCTCTTTTTGGTTATACACTTCTTTCACACGTGCGAATAACTGTTCATTCAGTGTGATATTATTGCTGTGTTCACTAAGCAACGGCATAATCTTTTGAGCGAGTTCTTGCAAATCATCATTCGTTTCTGCGCTCAACATATTACCAAAGACAGCAACTACCTTATCCAGTAATTCCCCTGATTCTTCGAAAGCTTCTATCGTATTGCTAAAATCAGCCTTTTCCGGATTCTGTATGAGAGCCTCTATTTCTGCATTTTGCAGCTTGATTCCTTCGAGGATAGCAGGCTCATAATGCTCAGTTTTAATCCGGTCGAACGGCACGGTTCCGTGCGGCGTATGATATTGCCCGTAGAAAGGATTCTGGGCGTTTGTTATATTGCTCATAGTGCAAACTAGTATCAATGTTATTAATAATCTCTCCATAGAAATACAAAACTACTAAAATTGTTGCTTATTCAACGGATAACACGTTGCTTTTTAACAATATATAAAATGAAATGTATAAAAAAACCGCTACGGTTTCCCGCAGCGGTTTTCTATATGGTTCAAGCTTCTAAATTAAGCGTTAACTGATGCCATGTGAGCGATCAAGTCAAGAACTTTGTTAGAGTAACCGATTTCGTTGTCATACCAAGATACAACTTTAACGAAAGTATCAGTCAAAGCGATACCTGCTTTAGCGTCGAAGATAGAAGTACGAGTGTCACCTAAGAAGTCAGAAGAAACTACTGCATCTTCAGTGTAACCCAGGATACCTTTCAATTCGCCTTCAGAAGCTTCTTTCATTGCAGCGCAGATTTCAGCATAAGTAGCCGGTTTGGCCAAGTTAACTGTCAAATCAACTACAGATACGTCCAAAGTCGGAACACGCATAGACATACCTGTCAATTTGCCGTTCAATGCAGGAATTACTTTACCTACAGCTTTAGCAGCACCAGTAGAAGAAGGGATGATGTTGCCAGAAGCAGCACGACCACCTCTCCAGTCTTTCATAGAAGGACCGTCAACTGTTTTCTGAGTAGCAGTTGTAGAGTGAACTGTAGTCATCAAACCGTCAAGGATACCGAACTTGTCGTTCAATACTTTAGCGATAGGAGCCAAACAGTTAGTAGTACAAGAAGCGTTAGATACAAATTGAGTACCTTTTACGTATGTTTTTTCGTTTACACCGCAAACGAACATCGGGGTATCATCTTTAGAAGGAGCTGACATTACAACATATTTTGCACCAGCTTCGATGTGAGCCTGAGCTTTGTCTTTGCTCAAGAATAAACCTGTAGATTCAACAACGTATTCAGCTTCTACTTCATTCCATTTCAAGTCAGCCGGATTTCTTTCAGCTGTGATACGGATAGCTTGACCGTTAACGATCAATTTGCTGTTTTCAACATCTGCTTCGATAGTACCGTCGAACTGACCGTGCATTGTGTCATATTTCAGCATATAAGCCAAGTAATCAACCGGGCAAAGGTCATTGATACCTACGATTTGAATATCGTTTCTTTTCATTGCAGCGCGGAAAACGAAACGTCCGATACGTCCGAATCCATTAATACCTACTTTAATCATTTTGTTTAAACTTTTAAGGGTTTTATAATATTTGTTCAAATATCTCTCTACCTCCGCATTTGTTTTATTTTCAAATGCGGGGCAAAATTACAAAAATGTTTTTATATTCGCACATTAAATTCACATTAAATATTGAAAAAAGATGGGAAAGAGTACATTTTTACAGGACTTTAAGGCGTTTGCGATGAAAGGCAACGTCATCGATATGGCTGTCGGTGTAGTTATTGGTGGTGCATTTGGCAAAATCGTATCATCATTGGTGGCTAATGTTATTATGCCTCCGATTGGTTTACTGGTTGGTGGTGTGAACTTTACAGATTTGAAATGGGTGATGAAAGCGGCAGAAGTGGGAGCCGACGGTAAGGAGATAGCTCCGGCGGTTTCTTTGGATTACGGTCAGTTTCTACAGGCTACGTTCGACTTTCTGATTATTGCTTTTTCTATATTTTTATTTATACGTTTGATAACGAAGTTGACAACAAAGAAAAAAGAGGAAGTTGCAGCTACGCCGCCTGCTCCTCCGGCACCTACCAAGGAGGAAGTGCTGTTGACGGAGATCCGCGACTTGCTGAAAGAGAAAAAGTAATGGATCCAGACCCGATGACTCGGATTCTAAAATATAAGAAGCTTGGAGTTGTCGGGTCTGAAACATGGTTGCAAGGCAAAAATTGGTGCATACCAAGTAGGGACTTATGCGTGAAAAAGGGTGGGTCAACTATAATTGCTGCACTTTTTATTGCATGCGTCACTGTCGCTGATTTGGATATTGTGATAATGGCAATAACCGTTGCTATAATGGTTGCAGTTCGCACAACATTCCTTAGATGAACGCTTGCTGCTTTCTCCGATGATATAAAGTATGAAGTATCCTATTAGTACAATAATGAGTAGTACGACAAAGTGTGCCAGAATCAATATCGTGGATAAAGAGCCCAACAAATAGACGGCCACGCAAAGAAAAGCCCTTGTCCACCCTCCTTTAGGGACCACTCCTTTGAATATTAATACTATTTGAATAATTTGGCATACAATGAATGCAATGGTTACAAATGCAACAGCAACCGGGAAAAATATTCCGGTTACAATACCGGCAATAATACCGCCTACCCAAGAGTAGATTCCCCATCGTTTGTCAAAAGAACCGTAACTGTTGTATTCTACATCTTCCAGTGTGTTGAAGAAACATACGAACTGGTTGAATACCACAAAGCCGAACAACAGAAAATTGATAATCGTCCATAGCCAACCTACAGTGTCCGGAATGCAAAACCAAATGGCATTTCCTCCCATCAATATCAAATAGACAAGCTCTGATATAGCGGTTGTCAAAAACAGTAGCCAATTAACGGTATGTAAACCATCTTCCAATGGCGTTTCTCCTCTGCTTTTTCTGATGAAGAATAGTGCCACAGAAAGAGCGGCAATTAAATAAACCATCCATTCCGCATTGCCTGTCGCCAGGTTTAATAAGGGAAAATGGAATTTGGAGTCTGTAGGATTGGAGACCGTGCTGTTTTCCTCCACTCTCTTCAGGTATTGTGCGCTGACATACGCATAACCGTTGTCATATCCGATTTTAGCCCATCCGTCATTTATTTCATACACATCTATTTTCCCGCCTTTGTCTATTGTTCCTAACACCGGAGCCTCTTTGTCTGCGTAGCTACGGATATTCAGAAAAGTGTTGGCGGTTACTTCGTACTTTGTTTGTGCCGTGCACCACAGGCAATAACACAACAGAATGATTGTCCATACATAAGTTTTCATAGGCTTTGGATTTTAGTTGTTTATTTCATCTTGTGCGGAAGGGGTTATTACTACGGTCATCGGCACGTTCAGCATGGGCACCAGTCTTTCCAAATCTTCATTCTTTAAACGGATGCAACCTTCGGTCGCTCTTGTGCCAATGGAAAGAGAATCATGCGTGCCGTGAATGCCTATGCCTTTATGTCCGGGAGTAGCCAGGCGGATGAAGAAGGGACCGTATGCCCCTTTTATTTCTCCTTTTCCATCGTGGAAGTCGTGTGTCCATTTCTGTGAATTTTGAATGTCGCAAATGGAAAAGACTCCTTCGGGTGTTTTCATGTCTCCCGGTTTTTGTTTGTTTCCATAGTTTAATCCACAAGCGATATGGGCGGCAAACAATTCCCTTCCTTTATAATCAATCAATCTTAGCTTCATCTCCTGCTTGGATATAAGCAGGAGATTGGCGTTTTGTATGTTCTGCAATGTGTTATCGAAATAACACTTATAAGCAAACCATGCTGCTACGGCACCTAATATGAAGCACCCTAATAATTTCGTTGTTTTTCTCATCTAAGTAAGTTTGAAAGTAATAGGCAGGGTGTATTTCACACGTATAGCTTTCCCGCCTGTTTTTCCGGGTGTCCATTTGGGTATATTTGTAACTACACGTATGGCTTCTTTGTCCAAGTATGGATCGGCACCTCTTACTACTTTTACATCCGTGATACTACCGTCTTTGTTAACTACAAATTGCACGATCACACGCCCTTGAGTTCCATTTTCCTGTGCGATAGCCGGATATTTGATATTTCTACTCAAATATTGCATTACTCCTGCCATTCCACCATTAGGGAATTCCGGCATCTGTTCGGCAGCATCATATATGTGGTCGTCAGAAAGATTTGTGTTTTCTTCTTCTTTTTTCTTTTCTTTGATGTTTATGGATTTAGTGTATAGTTTGGCTCCATCCATCCAGATTTCATAGTGGTATGTTCCCGGTAGATATGATTTTCCTCCGCTGCTTCCCCATCCGGTCGTTTCAAAAGTGCCTTCTTTTTCCGATAAGGTAATCTTTTGTTCAAAGGTATACCCTGCCGGTGATACTTTGCCTTTGGCAACCGTACCGTTCGGGCTTATGATTTTAACTTTTAATGTAACCGTTTCCGGAGTGGCTGATTGTCTTCTGTAAGAAACTTTACCGATTAAATATTGCATGTCGGAATAAAGCTGCTGACCATATTCACTTGAGATGTCTCCATTGTCATCCATGTTGGCGAAAACAGTGGAAAGCACCGTCAACTTGTTGGAAGAAACAGGTTGTGTCTCTTTCACGGGTTCTTTCTTTGTCTTTGGCGGAGTGCCGGATTCTTGATTCGAATAAGTTACTTTATACTTATTATTCCATTTGTTGTAAGTGATGGACTTGATGTCACCTTTGACTGGTGTGTCTTCCGTATAGCGGAACACGGGTGTCTCATCCTCTTCAAAGGAATACAAAGCGAGTCTCCTGTTTCCGGTTTGATTGTCCTTCAATATGAATGCAAATTCGGTGAAGTTGTCATAACCATCGTTCAAACGAGGATACAAGACACTGTTCGGTTTTATTTCTTTGGGCTTAGCGTATAGTTGCCAAGCTGTACTTCCTGTCTTTATACCATTGTTCTTTAAATAATTTAATATAGCCAGTCTGCATTTGGCTGTGGATACGGCATCTTTGGCATCTTCATTTCCCCAGACACCATTCAGTAAATGAAATTCTTCTGAGTTCAACAAATAGTCAGAAGCGACATAACCTTTTTTCCCGTCTGCCTTGACATGAGCCCATCCGTTTTCATTGGAATAGGTAATCAGTTCCGAACCGTATGGGATGGTGGTTATCCGGTTGTATTCTACATCTGCTATGGCGGAAGAACGTAAAAAAAGATTGGTAGCGTATACATAGCTCCGCGGGGCGTTTTTGTCCCGTTTGTAGTCTTTATACCAGAATTGATAACCGGCCCAAAATATTCCGATGAGGAATAGGAACCATAAGCAACCGTGCGAGTTTTTCTCTTTCTTTCGTTCTTTTCCTTTGGTTCTAGGTTCTTCCTTTTCTCTTTTGTTTCTTTCTTCTTCCTCTTTTCTCCTGTCTTCTTCTCTTCTTTTGTTTTCTCCTTCTTCTTTTATTTTCTTGATAAATGAATTGTAAGTTTCTATCCATTTATCAAGGATTCCTTTGTTGGCAAGTGTCCTTTGGAAAAGATCCATCTTTCCATTGCTGAAGTATTTGTCGGACAATGCTGCGAATTTCTGTACATCGGCAGCTAGTTGCGCCTCTTTACCACTGATTTGATTGGCAAAGGTAATCAGTCTTTTAATTTCAGCAGAAGGAACACTTTTTTCTGCGTTTATCATATTGAATAACACTATGAGGAAGTCGTTTGCCACAGAATCGTAGGCCCAGATGTTGCCGGTCCACAGTTTGGACGTGGCATTGTCCCATGCTATGGTGTCCATTTCTACGATGGTTTTTCCGTTGTCTTTGGGTTGAGGACGCGGTTTTTCTTTTTCTGGCGATGACAACAGGTCTGCCGCCAGCTTCTCTTTGATGGCTACCGATTTGAAATCGGGATTTCCGAATAGCGTTTCGCTCAATGTCAGAAAAGAGTTAAGTGCGGCGGACAGATCCGGCTTGATTCCGGCTATTCCTAAGGCAAACTCACGTAGTTGCACGATACGCTCGTTCATCTCTTTCTTTTTGACCGGACTGCTGAAAGCCATTTGTTCCAATTCGGTGAAATAGCTTTCTTGTTCATTGTAATGGGGATCGGAGATGCCTTTGCGCACCTCCAATCTTTTGCGTTCCCATTCTTTTACTTTGTTTTCAAATACAGGAGTAACCATTTCTTATTTATCGGTTTAGTGATACACCTTTGGTGTTGATAACAAAATCAGCTGTTTTGCCTTCTATTTCACAATGTACCTTGATGATGCCATCTTTTCCTCTGTTCACGACATACTTTAAAGGTGTTCCTTTAGGAACGGGATATCCCCATGTCACATCGCCATCTTGTAGTAGTATGGACATGGGTACTTCGCAAAGACTTTTATTGACACGGTTCTCGTAGAGAGCTACTCTTACGGATGTTTGTCCATCGTTCAAAGTAGAAAATTCATCGAAGGTTTTCTCTACACACAGATTGTCGCTCATCAGAATCAAGTTGCATACCATTTCTTTTCCGTTGACATAGGCTGCCACACCATAAGAGGCCGAGCCTTTGTCGTTGCCCAATTGTATGCCGACTTCGGTGTATCCTTTTTCTTCTTGTGCCGCATACAAAGCTGCTCCTTTGGCCACGGCGAGGTCGGGCTCAAATATACGGGGAGTGATTCCGAATTTCTTTTCAATAAATGCCTTTACCATGGGCATGCGTGAGGAACCGCCTACAAGTAACACATCGTCCAGTTTAGGATTGCCCGCCATTTCCATGGTGGTATCGATAAGCTGGTCGGTCATCTTCATCAGTTCGATGGTGAGTTCCTCAAATTCGCTTCGGGTGATTTCTGTGTTGTGTATTCCCTTGTAGTTGTAGCGAAGGGTTGTTTTTTCCCGGCTGGGAGTGGACAGGATTTTCTTAGCCTCTTCTGCGCCTATGATCAAGGAGCCGTAGTTGGCCATATCGTGTTCTTTCAACTCTTTGCATGTAGTGTTGAAGTTTTCTTTTTGCAGGACATAGTCGACTATTTGCTCGTCCCAGTCCACACCGCCCAATTGGTGATTTCCGTTGGTGGCTAAAGTGTCCATCACTCCATTTTGTATTTTCATGATGCTGACGTCAAACGTACCACCGCCCAAATCATATACCAGGATTGTGCGGTTCTGCCTGTTCTTGATACCGAAGGACAAGGCTGCCGCTGTAGGTTCGTTGATTAAGGAGATGACTTCCAATCCGGCACGTTTGCCGGCTTCCATGGTACGTGTCCGTTCCGCGTTTCCGAAGTAGGCCGGTACGGTGATTACTACTTTATGTATCGGGTCTTTTCCTTCTTCGTCTTGCCGTTTTTGATTGGCGTCTCTCACTAGCTTTTTAAGGATTTCGGCGGAAACGTCTATAGGATTGATATCGATGTTTCCTATTCTCCGTTTGTAATTATCGTTAGACATCTCTCGTTTGATGAAGGAAACCGTGCGTTCCGGATCGTTTGCCATATTGGATTTGGCGGCTGTTCCCACGTATGGAGAGCCGTCTTCGTCATAAGCCACTACAGAAGGAGTGGTCAGTTGTCCTTCTTCGTTGGTGACTACCGTTACCGAGTCTTCTTCATCGATGATTGCAATACAAGAGTTGGTGGTTCCCAAGTCTATTCCGTAAAATTCTTCCATGTTGTTGTATTTTTTATTGTTTTTTATCCATGTATTTGTAGCATTCCACTTGCTCGCAGCGGAATATCATGCGGTATTCTTTCAACGGATGTGCTTCTCCATTGGCTTTGGCTCTTAAAATGTAGGGTAACGTCCAAATATAACCGGGGTTTATTGTCCGACGGATCTTTTTGTCGAGCGTGATGTCATCGGTAAGGTAATCGAATGATTGCTGGGTGTGCGGGTCGAAGCGTGTATCCTCTTCATCGTGTCGGAACACCTCTACGGAGAAGTCTCTTAAGATGAAGTCTATACTATCTATCAATTGTTCAAACTGCTTTAAGAGATAGGGGGCTGAAGTTTCCGTATCTGTCGGATTCTCTTCTACTACTTTGCGCATCATATCGCCCAAGTGGATGAATTGTTTTAAGAAAGGAGCGGTAGCCTTCAAATATGAGTCTTCTTGGAATCCTTGTAAGTCGGCTTCCTTGCGCATCAGTTTGTCTTCTACCTTATCCAGTATGCGCGTCAGTTCGTGGTTCTCGTGTTCGATCTTGCCTGATAAGGTTTCCAGAATTTGTGTAAGGTTGCTTTGCAACTCATTTTTCAGTTCGTTCAAATCAAGAGGTGTGGTAGTGGAAGGAGTGACTGTCTTTTTCTCTTCTTGCAGCTCTTTTTCTCCTTCGGCAATGTTTTGCCGGATCTCTTTTAGTTTGGCAGACAGTTCCTGATATTCTCTGTCCAAAGCCTCCTTTTCCTTTTCCTGTTTCTCCAGTTCGGCGATGGTGTCGGTCAACTTCTTGTGCGTTTCGGCCAGCTGTCTTTCTTCTTCCTCTTCTTCACCGCATTTGGGGAGTGTGATGTTCTGTTCGGACAACCATTCTGCTGTCCAGCATCCTTCTTCTTCTAAATTTGTTTGTAAAGATTTGAGGAGGCTAATCTTCTCTTTGTCAGACATTTTGGAAACTTCTTTCTTTCCACTGATTAAAAATCCCATAGTATTCAATCAGTCAATCGATTCCCCTGAGTTGACATTTTAGTAAATGATTAAGTGTGGGCATATAAAGAAAGCGCGGGAATCTGTACCTGTCACTCGTCCCGCAACTCAAGGCCTTCGCATTGCCCAATTCTGTTGAACGAGCAACGCAGAAGCCCACGCCGATATGTATACTCCTAGCACACTTCTCTTTCTTCACGCGAAGAGAGAAAAGTGGTAAGAAGAAAATAACATACCCCACGGACATCTATCGTTGCTTTGTTTAGACAGAATTTATATAAAACCGCGAAGTTTTGAGTTGCCTGAACAAAACGCCAAATAAACGTCTTTTCTTTAATATGTCCGTTTCCCTCCCTATCCACCTTGTCGAGCAAGGTTTTCGGCGTAGGAAACGCGGCAAAATTAATGTTTAATTTTGAATTAATGAAATATTTGATTGTTTTTGTAGGGTAACCGCCACGGCTTTTTTCATTTAAGAAATATGTCTTATAGGATTTGGACAAGCGTATCTCTAAAAGCAGGTTTATATATCGGTACAGAAATGAATAAGATACTCTCTTTCATATTATATGAGAGAGTATTTTACTCCAATCCGTTTTTTCAGATTAATCCGGATATTGGTAAACCATTTATGCCGACTGCATAAGAAAGTGGTGTAGAATCTTTCAACTTCATGTGTGACGGTCTAACCTACTTATCAGCCAAAAAAAGATTTAATAGTAGATTTTTATGCCTATTCTTCTATCTCTTTGCTGACTTTTTCCTACTTTTGCACATCATTTATTCAAAATCCAACCAATTGATATGCAGGAAAAAATAATAATTCTTGATTTCGGTTCGCAGACAACACAGCTTATAGGCCGTCGTGTACGTGAATTGGATACGTATTGTGAAATTGTTCCTTATAACAAATTTCCTAAAGAAGACCCGACTATTAAAGGAGTCATTCTCTCCGGAAGTCCTTTTTCGGTTTACGATAAAGATGCTTTCAAAGTAGATTTGAGTGAAATTCGTGGTAAATATCCGATATTGGGTATTTGTTATGGTGCACAGTTTATGTCATACACCAATGGCGGAAAAGTGGAACCGGCCGGCACACGTGAATACGGACGTGCACACTTGGCGTCTTTTTGCAAAGACAATGTGCTGTTTAAAGGTGTGCGCGACTGTTCGCAGGTATGGATGAGCCACGGCGATACGATTACTGCTATCCCGGATAATTTCAAGAAAATAGCTTCGACGGATAAGGTCGAGATTGCCGCCTATCAGATAGAAGGCGAGCAAGTATGGGGTGTACAGTTCCATCCGGAAGTGTTCCATAGTGAAGACGGAACTCAAATCTTGAAGAACTTTGTGGTAGATGTTTGCGGTTGCAAGCAAGACTGGTCGCCGGCTTCTTTTATTGAGAGCACAGTTGCCGAACTGAAAGCCCAGTTGGGTGATGATAAAGTCGTTCTTGGTTTAAGCGGTGGAGTTGATTCTTCCGTTGCTGCGGTGTTGTTGAACAAAGCCATCGGCAAAAACTTGACTTGTATCTTTGTTGATCACGGTATGCTACGCAAGAATGAGTTCAAGAATGTGATGGCTGATTATGAATGTCTCGGCTTGAACGTAATCGGCGTAGATGCCAGCGAGAAGTTCTTCAATGAATTGGCTGGCGTAACTGAACCGGAACGTAAGCGTAAGATTATAGGTAAGGGTTTCATTGATGTGTTCGATGTAGAAGCTCATAAGATCAAAGATGTGAAATGGCTGGCACAGGGTACCATTTATCCGGATTGCATCGAGTCATTGTCTATTACGGGTACGGTGATAAAGAGTCATCATAATGTAGGCGGTCTTCCTGAAAAGATGAATCTGAAGTTGTGTGAACCGCTTCGTTTGTTGTTCAAGGATGAGGTGCGCCGGGTAGGTCGCGAATTGGGTATGCCCGAACATCTGATTACTCGTCATCCGTTCCCGGGACCCGGGTTGGCCGTGCGTATTCTGGGTGATATTACTCCTGAAAAAGTACGTATTCTGCAGGATGCCGATGATATCTTTATTCAGGGATTGCGTGACTGGGGATTGTATGATAAAGTATGGCAGGCAGGAGTTATCTTGTTGCCGGTGCAGTCTGTCGGTGTAATGGGCGATGAGCGTACGTACGAAAGAGCCGTTGCTTTGCGTGCTGTGACATCTACGGATGCTATGACAGCTGACTGGGCGCATTTGCCTTATGAATTTATGGGTAAGGTGTCGAATGATATTATTAATAAGGTGAAAGGAGTGAACCGTGTAACCTATGATATAAGTTCCAAGCCGCCTGCAACCATAGAGTGGGAATAATTGTTCCTGTTGATATATAAATCCCAAGGCTGCAAACCGCTTTGGGATTTTTTTTGTGGAAAAAGTGAGGGAACCGGCTCAACCTAATAGATAAAATGCTATTTTGGTAGTAGTTATAAAAAAAATCGGATTCTGCGGAAAATAGAAGAGACTATTCGATGTTGTGTTTGAGGTAATCAGGCATAATCTGCCTCCTTTGTTAGATGCTATTAAAATTATAATTCATGATATAGGATGAACTGCATTCTCCTTAAAACTCCACATGCAATTTGATAGCAGTTTTGCCCTCATGCTCTCACTATTCGCCTGTATCCCTTTATTCATCGATGTTTCGGGTGTGGCAGTAAGTGTGGTAGCAAGTATGAGAGCAACCGCTTGCCCTCACTCTGTTACAGAATGTTATGCATCGTTTCTTAGGTGCTATTGTTTGATTTACAGAGTATTAATATCTGAAGTCTCAACTATTAACGGTTGTCATTTCAGTCATTAATAACTGAGAAATCAGGTGTTAATAGCTGATAACTCACACATTATTGACCGATATGTGATTGAATGCTTCCTGAAAGATCAGGTTCATTGAAACATTTCATGCGGTCAAGTCAATCCAATCATATAGGCGAAGTGGCAGTTTCCTGCTTGGGAAACAGCAAACCATTCGGATACAATGATATAGGGAAATCTTGGTAAGAAAGAAATGCGACATCTACGTGTGATTGATGTCGCATTTTGTTATAAGGTTAATGCTAGAAAAAAGCCTGTTTTTATTAGAGGAAAAGTTTGTATGCCGTAATATAATATCGTATCTTTACAGGAATTAAATGATAAGCAATATTGGTAGATAAACAGATAATAAAGGATGAAAATAACTTTAATCAGACAAGACAGCGGGAGTGGAAAAGAAACTCTGAGCATCTGCGAAGCAGGTACATTATTCAACAAAATGAAAACGGAGACAAAATCGGGACACATTACGGCTTTGCGAAACCTGATACCGATGCTGGAAGGTACGTACAGCCGGTACGAACATATAGACAAACTGCCATACATCTATTCTGCCGTAGCATATACCCGCACTAAAGAAGGCGAACGAAAAATGAAACAATATAACGGACTGGTACAATTGGAAGTGAAACGGCTGGCAGGCCCGTCCGAAATGGAATATGTGAAACGGCAGGCGGCGCTTTTGCCCCAGACTTTTGCCGCATTCTGTGGTTCCAGTGGCCGTAGCGTGAAGATATGGGTGCGTTTTGCCTTGCCGGACGACAGAGGACTGCCCAAAAAAGAAGCGGAAGCGGAATTATTTCATGCCCATGCCTACTGGCTGGCAGTAAAGTGCTACCAGCCGATGCTTCCTTACGATATTAATCTGCAAGCACCAGTGCTGACGCAGAAATGCCGCATGACATTGGACGAATCTCCTTATTATAATCCCGATGCGGTTCCTTTCTGTCTGGAACAACCGCTCACGATGCCCGGTGAGGAAACTTTCCGGCAGCGTAAGCAGGGCGAGAAGAATCTCTTGTCGCGCCTGCAACCGGGATATGAGTCTGCGAAAACTTTCACGAAAATTTATGAAGCAGCGTTGAACAGGGCATTTCAGGAAATGGAAGACTGGAAGCGTGGAGATGATTTGCAACCTTTGCTTGTACACCTTGCCGAGCATTGTTTCAAAGCGGGCATCCCCGAAGAAGAAGCAGTGCGGCAGACGCTCATTCATTACTATCGGGAAGAAGATGAGCAAATCATACGCTCGACGATTCATAATCTTTATCAGGAATGTAAGGGCTTTGGCAAGAAAAACAGCATCGGAAGGGAGCAGCAGACGGCTTTTCTGCTGGAAGAATTTATGAACCGTCGTTATGAATTCCGTTACAACACCGTGTTGGATGAGCTGGAATACCGCCAGCGTGATTCCATCCACTTTTACTTTAAGCCCGTGGACAAACGTGTGCGCAACAGTATCTCTATCTGTGCCTTGAAAGAAGGCATCAATGCCTGGGATCGTGATGTAGACCGTTTCCTGAATTCAGAATTTGTTCCTTTGTACAATCCTGTAGAAGAATATCTTTATGATGTCGGCCGTTGGGACGGGAAAGATCGTATCCGTGCATTGGCAGGATTGGTTCCATGCACGAATCCGTACTGGCAGCCGTCGTTTTATCTGCATTGAGGTGATAGCTCCTATCAAAATCAATGCTACCATCAATTACAAACAGCTTTACGCTCAGGCGATGGAAGCCATTTATAAGGGTGAGCGTTACTGGCTGGATGATGAGGATGAAAAGATTTTGAAGCAGACGAACCGCGAATTTGAGCAGGCGAGCCCGTTGGAACAGTTGTTCCATTGTTATTTCCGTCCGGCGGAAGAAGGGGAGGAAGGTGAATGGATGACGTCCATGCAGATTCTTAATTATTTGCAGACGAAGACACGAGACAAGTTGGCTATCAATAAAGTAGCAGTGTTTGGCCGTGCGCTTCAGAAGCTGAATATTCCCTGCCGGAAGTCCGTTAAGGGGACACTTTATCATTTACTGAAAATAGAATGAATGGTAGCAACGTGAGGGCAAACCTTTAAAGTAGTTTTTGAGCATCCGGAATCAGAATCTCTTTTCTGTGTAACTCGATTAAACCACTATCCTGTAATTCATTCAGTGTTTTAGAAATATTTAATCGCGTATCATCCAGGCAGCGTGCCAAATCGTCCATCTTTACTTTAAAAGTCTTTTCCCCTTGTGGCTTTTCGCAATGTGACAGGAAGAAGCGGATAATTTTGCCTTTCAGATCCGGCGTGGGTTCATTCCATAAACGGGAGTAAAGATTTTGTGCCCGGTTGCTCACGATATTCATATAGTTGAGGCGGAATATTTCATATTTGAACAAATCGCTAAGTACAAATGCTTTGCTGATACTGACAGTATGTGCTTCCGTATGTGCTACATAAGAAGAGGTGTAATGGGTGTTCATGCCAAACAGCGACTGTGGTTCCACCAGGTAAGGTCCTTCCATCTGTTCGATAACGGTGTATATGTTTTCTTTGGAATTTGTGACGATTGAAACCTCGCCTTTTAGCAGGAAACAGAGTTGTGTACAAGGAGTGCCACTTTCAATGATAGTTTCTCCCGCTTTATGCTTGATAAAGTGTAACTTTACCTTATCCAGTATGCTGGTGAAATCTTCATGACAAAGTCCTTGAAATAAAGGCAATTGGAGCAAAGTGTCGAACATCGTTTCCATACATCGTAATCTTTTGTTAATCGTACAAATTTACTCATAATGCAACACTGCAGTCAATATATGACCTTTCTTTTTGTTTTTTTATTGTTTGAATGCATAAAAATAGATTATATTTGCAGAAAAAAAGGAGGGAATTATGTTTGCAGGTTTTGATTGGCAGCAGATGGTCAGTGCATTTATTGTACTTTTTGCGGTAATAGATATTATTGGCTCCATACCTATTATAATAAACCTAAAGGAAAAAGGGAAGGATGTGAATGCTACGAAAGCTACTGTCATCTCTTTTGCCCTTTTGATAGGGTTCTTCTATGCGGGAGATATGATGCTGAAACTCTTTCATGTAGATATTGAATCGTTTGCTGTCGCCGGTGCATTTGTTATCTTCCTTATGTCTTTGGAAATGATTCTGGACGTTGAGATTTTCAAGAACCAGGGTCCTATCAAAGAAGCCACTCTAGTGCCGCTTGTCTTTCCTTTGCTGGCAGGTGCCGGAGCTTTTACAACTTTGCTTTCTCTTCGGGCGGAATATGCCAGTATCAATATCATTATAGCCTTGGTTTTGAATATGATTTGGGTTTACTTTGTAGTGAGTATGACCGGGCGTGTGGAACGTTTTCTCGGGAAAGGCGGTATATATCTTATCCGTAAGTTTTTCGGTATTATCCTGTTGGCTATTTCCGTAAGGCTGTTTACAGCAAATATTACGTTGTTGATTGAAGCGTTGCATAAATCCTAGGTATTATTTTCCCTCTTTTTTGCTTTTTACTTGTTCTTTTTTTATATTTGGTGGTTTTTAGAGCCTGTTTAAATTTTCCTGAGATGATGTTAGATAGGCTTTACTGACCAGTTTTTATTCGTCACATAGTCTCCGTCATGCTTCTCACAACAACAGAAAATATACTCGAAAGCAACTCTCAAAACTGTGTCGGGCAAAACTCGGAGCAGGCTCTTAATAATCCACTTTTCATTCATTAATAGAAAAGTTCTCTTTCATTAATTGTAAACTTCTTATTATCAGTATGTAAACTTATTTTTCGTTAACCGTAATCTATAAACGCAAGCTTCGTTTATAAAAACAAAGGCTTTGATTATAAAAACGAAGCTTGCAATTATATAATCAAAGCTTGCGTTTATAGTTTGCATCGAATGAAAAGAAAGTTTCCTTCCTGTCCGAAGGAACTTTATACTTAATGGGCGGGAAGTTTTCTATTAATAGCCAAGAGCGCAACTGTTAATACCCCTTCCGCCAACTACAGACGGACGCGACAAGAAAAGCTGGGGTAAGAGCTATAATATTATGACTGAAGAGAATTTAAACAGGCTCTAAATCTGTGTGTATTATTATTTACCCTTTAAACTTTCTTTCTTTTCGCATTGTTGAAGTGGCAATTATTAATCAAAACAGTAATCAATGATGCAAAGAGAAGAAAGTAACCTGTGAGGAACGGCATCAAGAGAAGCTGGCTAATGCCGATTGGTAAAATGGCGGAATTTTATGCAACGTGGTGTCCTCATTGCCAGCGTATGAAATCTGTTGTTGAGGAATTTAAGAAGTTAATGGAAGGCGCGATCGAAGGGGTGGAAGTAGATGTAGACCGGGAAACTGCCCTTACGGATTTCTACATCATCGAAGCAACGCCTACATTTATCCTTTTCAGAAAAGGACAACAACTTTGGAGACAATCCGGCTAACTTACTTTGGAAAGACTGGAAAGAGTTGTGAAAGGATTCAAATATTGAAAAAGTATTAATAAAACAGGTGCTATTTCTCAGAAAATTTTAAATCATGTTATGAAACATGCTTTTTTATTTGGATAATTTGCAGATAATCGGAAAGTCCGTATCTTTGCATTGTGTTTTTCATAGTATTAGATTTAAGGTTAACAAAGGTTGGAGCAAGGCGTTGCTCCTTTTTTTATGCCCGTACCTCACTTTCTACTAAATAATATTGATTTAATAAAAACCAAGTTACCATGAACATCGACTTTATCACGCTTACTAAAGACAACCTAGGGAAAGAACATATCTGCTGCGCTTTCTCGGATAAGAAATGCCAGGAAAGTTATAACCTGAAAAAGGAATGGCTGAAGAAGCAATTTGAAAACGGGTATGTTTTTCGTCGTTTGAATGAGCGAGCGAAAGTATTTATCGAATATGGTCCGGCCGAAAACGGGTGGGTTCCTGTGAAGGCTGACAATTACTTGTTGATAAACTGCTTTTGGGTAGCCGGGCAGTATAAAGGAAAAGGGTATGCGAAAGCTCTGTTCCAAACTGCGATAGATGACGCTTTGCAGCAAGGTAAGGACGGTTTGGTGACAGTAGTAGGAACAAAGAAGTTTCATTTTATGAGTGATACCAAATGGCTGTTGAGACAGGGATTTGTTGTTTGCGAACAGCTTCCGACAGGATTTAGTCTGTTGGTCAAGAAATTGAATGTTGATGCTCCGAATCCGACATTTAATGAATCTGTACGAACAGGAGAATGCCCTAATAAAAAGGGTATCACTGTTTATTTCTCCAACCGTTGCCCGTTTGCAGAATTTCATGTGATGAGTTCTTTGAAGGAAACCGCCGCTAAAAGAAATCTGCCTTTGGAGATTGTTAAACTGGAGACAATGGAGCAGGCACAGGCTGCACCTACTCCGGCTACGATATTCAGCTTGTTCTATGAAGGCAAGTTTGTCACAACGGATATCAGTGCTTGTATGGATAGCCGTTTTGATAAAGCGATAATAGGGAAATAAGCTAATTCAGTCTCAATTCATGCAAACATGCCTGTACTTCTTCCGGACTACCGGTATGTTTGCCTTCGTCATCGGATAGCTTGATACATTCCCGCCATTCTTGATTGACATTCATCTTGCATTGTGTCAGCTTCATGACAATGTTCGAAGGCTCGAATCCGGTGTCATTGGTGAGATTTGTCCCGATGCCGAAGGAACAACGGATTTTGTTCTTGCAATATTCCTGAATCTCCAGTGCTTTTGTGAAATCGAGGGCATTGCTGAAAACGATAGTCTTGGTGGTCGCGTCAATTCCCAGTTCTTTGTAACGGGATACCAGACTGTCTATAAATTCAAATTCATTACCGGAATCGCAGCGGACACCGTCAAATAGTTTCGCCTGTTTGCGGCTGAGATTGCTGAGGAAGATACCGGAAGTATAAGTATCGGATAAGGCAATGCCCAAATCACCGTCATAGACATTCTTTCGGATACAATGGCAAGCAAAGGTACTTCATACAGGGTAGCTTTATAGAGAAAATCACTGACTTCGATGCGAAGATGATGCGCCTCATCCAAATGTATCTTGATTTTATCCGGATGAAAGCGGAAGGATGACAGCCGTTCCCAATAAACTCTCGGAAGGAATCGGCAATTCTGTGTCATATATTCCAGTTCTTCTTCTGTAAGTCTCAATCGGCTTAGCTTATCAATTTCATTTTAAGTCTTTCCAGAAATTCTTCAGTATATTCAGTCTCATTTCTATCATGGAAGCTGAACTTGTTGAACGAAACTATTGTTTGATTGCCGATATTTCTTTCTTTTAATGTTTTCTAATTTATGAGAATAGGGCTAGAAGACTTTCAAGAAGGGGTAGAGACGGTACATCGTTACGGCAGATCAGTAATTGTACTTAAATCTTTGAGGCGTGCGATGTACCGTTTGATATTGTTTTATGATAATTCTACGGTTGGATTATGAGTGGTCAGTCCGCCATCTACGACGATTGTTTGTCCGGTGATATACCGGGCGTCGTTCGAGGCAAGAAAGGCAATGGTAGCTGCCACATCTTCCGGTTCACCCAAATAAGGTGTGGCACATTGCCCCAAAAAGATGTTGCGGACATCCTCATTCAGATTATCCAGGGCAGCGGGAGTCAGTATCAGTCCGGGCGCTACGGCGTTGCAACGGATATTCTTCTTGCCCAGTTGGGTTGCGATATATTTAGTCAGGTTGATGACACCTGCTTTGCTGGCTCCGTATAAAGTCCCGTTGGCATCGGCGGTCATTCCGCTGATAGATGCCACGTTTACAATATTCCCACCGCCGTGTGCCACCATGATTGGAATCACTTGTTGGGAGAGATACATGGTGCAGCAAAGGTTAAGGTGAAATACCTCGTCGAAGTAATTAATATCCAGTTTCTCGATACCCAGGTCACGTTTCGGATCGGTTCCGCCTACGTTGTTAATCAGTATATCCACTTGCCCGTACTCTTTCATAGCAAAGTCAATCAATTCTTTGCAGCTTTGCAGTTCGGTAGCGGAGAAATAAATGGGACGCACGTCAGCCCCCGATTGAGTGAGTTCGGCAGCAAGTTGCTCTGCTTTTTCTTTGGAGTGGTCGGCAATGATTACTTTGCCGCCTTCAGAAACAATGCGGCGTGTGGTTGCTTCGCCAATACCGCTGGCAGCACCGGTGATGATGACTACCTTATTTTCGAATCTATTCATATAATGAGAATTTGATGGTTACCTTCTATTTGAAACAAACGGGTGGGAGATTTGTTACCCATCTTAAACTCTCTTTAATAAGATTCGCTAACTTGTTTGAAAACTTTTACATTTCTCTTAGTCTATCACTCCTAAATATTTAAGAAAACTGCTAAATGTTAATGTCAGGTCGATTATTTGTTAATGCGCTCACGATTCTATTAAACCATGTTATAAGGTAGGCTGCTTTTTCCCGAAAATTTGGAGATATGCAGAAAGTCCGTATCTTCGCAATGTGTTTTTCATAGTATTAGATTTAAGGTTAACAAAAGATTGGCTGTCTGGGATAGATAGCCTTTTTTTATGTCTATACGTTTGGGAATGGATACGGAAGGCGCACTCGACAAACATAAGGGATTAAGTATATAGTTCTATAATAAAGTTTAGTTTTTCCCCTTCATGTCCTTCACAATCCCCACAGTTTGCCACTTTCGCAGCCCGTAACCTTCGCATCGGTATTGTCAATCTAAGGAAATTGAACAGCTTGTATCTAAGCAGCCGACTGGAGTTGTCCACCTAGCCGACTGAAGTTGTCCAATCAGCCGACTAGAGTCAGCCAGGTAGACAACTGCAGTCGGCGATTAATAAATCGAAATAAAGTATACGATAAGACGGTAGTCTATCAGTCATAAGAAGGCTGATTCTTGATATAGGTAATGAATAAAATAACGTAAGTTCGATATAATTTCGTCCGCATGGTTTCCCCTCCTTCGGGAAGCTACCCTTTATACACATCTATATTTTTTAAGATATGCGTATAAACAGAGTTAAATTTAGTTAGGTTATTCATCTTTAAAACAACCATAACTTAACATTTTTTTCTTTATAACATCAATAAAGAATCCGATTTGTAAGGATTAAAAGATGTGTATAAAGGGTAGCTTCCTGAAGGAGGAGAATCGGAATAGTATAAGCTTATATCAAACTTACGTTAAAATAGATTCATTATCGTGCAGACATGAAAAAGAATAAAGTCTGTTTCCGCACTATGCTGCAAGCAATGATTGTGAATGAATATGTTAAATGTTAACGTGTGAAGTCTGAAATGTTAATGCGCTTCCGATAGTATTAAACCGTGTTATATTATCACCGGTTTTCACTCTGAAATTTGCTATTTACCAGAAAGATAGTACCTTTGTAATGTGTTTTTTTCATAAGTATTAGATTTAAGGTTAACAAAAGATTGGTTGCTCGCGATGAGTAGCCATTTTTTGTTTTTATACCCCTTGTGATTGTTTATTCCTTAATCATCGTCAATAATATCTTGAACTTCCTGTTCTTTTTTAACTTATCCGGTATGTATTGTTTGCTTATAACAAAAAAACGATTTTTATTGTTATACTACGAAAGACTTAATAAACAGAATATTATGAAGAAAAGAATCTTGTTTTTGGGAGCACTCGTAGGTGTTTTCTTATTGGTTCCTTGATCGGGTGGAAGCATGAAACAGGTCATGTTCACGACCACTCCCGAAGAGTTGGACGACGCCAGTAAGGTGATAAACTATTATCATACATCTCTTATTGTGTTGAGACACGTAGCCAATGCGAAAGATGTGATTGCTGTGTTGGGATATATGGAACAGAACGGAAAAGTACCCGAAGTTGCTCCAATCGCACCGCCGGAAGTTTTCCAGCCATGCGAATGCTCTTTCAACAATCCATCGTTTCGGAATGATCTTGAACTTTGACGGGCATTCATCAGGTCTGAGGACGACTTCAAGTTCCCATTTGAATTTGTTAAATACTCAATCTGCAAGGCTTCCTCTATAGCCACCATCCGCAAGGATTTTAGCAAGACGAGGAAATTTGTAGGATAGCCTCTCAATGATGCCTTCGTTGCTCCACTTGCTGAAATAGTAGTATACGCTTTCCCGCGGAGCAAAATTCCTGGGAATCATGCGCCACTGGCAGCCTGTTTTGAGAAGATATAGAATCGCATTCATGGTGTTTCTGAGAGAATGTTTTCGCTTCCTTTCTTGCAGATTTATAATTTTTTCTATAACTTGCCACTGTTTATCAGTAAGGTTGGTTGAGTATTGTTTCATAAATCTAATTGATTGATAATCATAAAGCTATGAATGAATTGATAGTTAACCTGCTGATTTATAATGTATTATTCATTGCAATAACGTCTATTTTCAATAAATTTTAAAACAGCTTCTAAAAATACTCTATTTTACCGATACTATTTTATCCAAACAAAGCAGTTTTATATTGTAAATTTATATATATGATATGGCTGTTTTTGTATAATTAACATTATGAACAATGTGACACGGATAAATCTGATTTTATAATATTATAACTGGTAAATATGTGTAGCTTTCTGCTTTTGATTATATGTTTAGTTTCGTTTTGGCGATTTGTTTTGTGCGCTATAAATTAATCAAATAGCTATATGTGTTCATTTTTTATTTATGGAATTTTGCGCTTGATAATATTGATTATATTTGCAGAATATTATGCAATATATCGTATTAAATGATAATTAAATTCAATAACATAAAAATGTTACCTATTATTTGGAAAAACATTAAAAAACGTGATGACTTTTCTTCTTTTTCAGAACTATCATTAAAAGACATGTATATACACGAAATAAATTAATTTCAATTAAAATCAATAATAGTTTAAAGACAAAAATGAGAAAGTTTATTCTTTGGTTTGTCTTTCTTGCAGTGCTGACTGCCCAATCTCTCCATGCACAAGATTTCCTGGTAAAGGGTAAGGTCATTTCCCATGAGGATAATGAACCATTGATTGGCGTGTCAGTATTACAAGAAGGAAGTACCAATGGTATAGTTACTGATATCTACGGTAACTATACTCTTGAAATTAAAGGTACGGCAAAAGCCACATTAATTTTTTCTTATATCGGTATGCAGTCGCAAAAGCATGAAGTCAACGCCAGAACAGGTACGTTGAACGTTGTGCTCGAATCGGATGCAGAACTGATAGATGAAGTAGTGGTAGTAGCCTACGGTACTCGTAAGAAAGGAACCATTGCTGGTTCCGTAGCTACCGTGAAAGCAGAAAAGATGGAAAATGTTCCGGCAGCAGGTTTCGACCAGTCGCTGCAAGGACAGACGCCTGGACTGCAGGTTATCTCCAACTCCGGAGAGCCCAGCAAGGCGGCAGTTTTCCAGATTCGCGGTACGAACTCTATCAATTCGGGAACATCTCCACTGTTTATTCTTGACGGAGTACCCATCTCCAGTTCGGACTTCAACACCATCAGTCCGGGGGATATTGAATCTATCTCCGTGCTGAAAGATGCATCGTCCACCTCTATCTACGGAGCACGTGCGGCCAACGGTGTGGTAGTGATTACAACCAAACGAGGACTGTCTATTGACAAAGCAAAAGTCACCTTACGTGCGCAGTATGGTATTTCTCAACTCGCATCTGATGATAAATGGATGCTGATGGATACTCCCGAACGTATCCGCTTTGAGCAGGAAATCGGAATAGATAAAGGAAAGGATTATGAACTGCTCTCGCGCACCAATGTCAACTGGTTGAACGAAGTATTCAACGACAGCGCACCGTTGCAGAGCTACGAACTCTCGGTTAACCGTGCCACCGATCGTCTGAACTACTACGTTTCGGGCGGATTCTTCGATCAGGAAGGTATTGCACAAAGTTCCAATTTCCGCCGTTTCAACATGCGTGCCAATGCTGAAGTAAAAGCAAGCAACTGGCTCAAGGTAGGTACTAGCACGATGACCACTTACGAAGAAGTGCAGCAGGCGGAAGAAGGTGCTATGGCACTCTATACACCGATTGCCGGCTCACGCTTCATGCTCCCCTATTGGAATCCCTACAATGAAGACGGCTCGTTGGCCTCCGAAAACAACGGAACATGGAAAGGAACGGGACAAAACCCGATTGAATGGATGGCTAATAATCCCGTGCAATATAAGAAATATAAATTATTGTCTACCGTATTTGCCGATATTACGCCGGTTAAAAATCTGACCATCCATACTCAGTTTGGTGTAGACTATACACATTCGACAGCCTTCATGCAGTCTTTTCCTAGCTATATCATCAACAACGAATCGGGTTCTGCCGGTCGCAGTTCGTCGGACATCCTCAGTTTGAGCGAAACCACCACGGCAAACTACCGTTGGGCACTGAACGACAACCATTCATTCAACTTCATGCTGGGACAAGAAGCAGTAAACTATCAGTCTACAGGTTTCCAGGCAATCGCAGTAGGGCAAGCACACGATATGCTCACAACTCTAAGTTCCGGTACGCGCGCTACCAGTTGGGTAGACAACAATAGTTCCTATTACTATCTGTCGTTCTTCTTCCGTGGCGAATACAATTTTAAGGACTTATATTATGCCGAAGCGGCAGTACGTACAGATGCTTCTTCGCGTTTTGGTAAACAGAACCGTTGGGGGGGCTTTTGGTCGCTTGGCTTCATGTGGAACATCAAGAACGAAGCGTTCCTGAAAGATGTTAAATGGTTATCGGGCGCACAAATAGCTCTGAGCACTGGTACGTCCGGTAACTCGGAAATACCTAACTACGACCATCTTGCATTGGTATCAGGAGGTCCCAACTATCTTGGGCAAGCCGGAATCTATCCTATGCAAAGCGGTAATTCGACTTTGGGTTGGGAACAGACATGGACCAATAACGTCGGCCTACGCTTGAGCTTTATCAACCGTATCGGTCTGGATGTTGACTTCTACCACAAGAAGACGACCAATATACTGATGCTCGTACCGCAATCATACGCATTGACTGGTGAGAAGAACCGTTGGGAAAACATAGGAGCAATGGTGAACCGAGGTGTAGAAATCTCAGCTAATGCAGACATTATCCGTACGAAAGACTTCACCTGGAACGTTAGTGCCAACGTTTCTTACAACAAGAATAAATTGGTGGAACTCTACAATGGCGTGACGGAGTATGTGCAATCTACCACCGGACTTAAGTTCGTTGTAGGACATCCCGTACACGAGTTCTTCCTCAATCGCTATGCCGGAGTGAACCCCGCCAACGGCGACGCTCTGTGGTACACAAAAGACGGCGAACTGACCACCGAATTCCGCGAAGAAGACAAAGTAATGACAGGTAAAACCTTCGATTCTCCTTGGGCAGGCGGTTTTGGGACAAGCCTTGCATGGAAAGGGCTTTCATTGTCGGCACAGTTCAGCTGGATGGCGAACCGCTGGGTGATGAATAACGACCGTTTCTTCGAAGAGAGTAACGGATTGTACAGTTCCTACAACCAGTCCAAACGACTTCTGTACGACAGATGGAAAAAACCGGGAGACGTCACAGACATCCCGCGCTATGGCGTAGTAGCACAACTTGATGATCGTTTCCTTGAAAACGCATCATTCCTCCGCCTCAAAAATCTGACATTGGCTTACGTATTGCCGCAGGCATGGCTCAAGAAAAGCAACTTCTTCTCTTCGGCACGCGTCTACCTGCAAGGACAAAACCTGCTGACATTCACCGGATTCCAAGGACTCGACCCCGAAGTGGCAAGCAATATCTACAGAGCACAATATCCGGCTTCGCGTCAGTTTACGTTAGGTGTTGAAGTTTCATTCTAAAAATGACAGTAACAAAAATGATAAGTAAATTCAAATTATATATCACATCGGTTGCATTGTCACTCTGCTGCGTATCTTGTCTGGACAAATTTCCCGAAGACTCGATACCCTTTGACAAGGCAATCCAGACGGTAAAAGACGTAGACCTCGCAGTAATCGGCATCTACGACGCATTCAAGAGCAGTGCCCTTTATTCGGGCAATCTTACCTTGTTGCCCGACTTGCAAACCGACTTCGTATATGGAGTAAATGGAAATACAAACGTGTACGGAGACATCTGGCGCTGGAAGAACATCCTCGCCACTAATACAGACATTGAGGCCGTCTACGGTTCGCTCTATATGGTTATCAACCGTTGCAACTTTCTGCTCGACAGAGTGGACAATGTAAGAAAGAACGTCACCAATGACGAACAACTGGACAAACTCGACCAATGTTGTGGTGAAGCCTATTTTGCCCGTGCATTAGCTTACTCCGAATTGGTGAAACTCTTCTGTAAGGCATACGAGAGCGACGAAGACGCCGCCAACCAATTGGGAGTGATTCTGACACGCCATTATGGTGGCGATGAAGCCATGAAGCGCGCTTCACTGAAAGAGTCGTATGCCTTCATCCTCGAAGACCTCGACCGTGCCGAAGAGCTGTTGGAAATAGAGGAGGACTATCCTGGAAATTTGTATGACGACAACCACTCTCCCTACTTCAACGAATATACTGTTCACGCCTTGCGTGCGCGTGTATCATTATATATGAAGAACTGGGATGATGCCATCAAATATTCGACTAAAGTCATCGAAAGCAACAGATACCGTCTGTCGAGCTGCACCAATGCGATTACAAACGGTGTGAGCCACTACAAATATATGTGGACCAACGATTTCTCAACAGAGACCATTTGGCAAGTAGGATTCACCGTCACCTCCTATGGTGGTGCCTTAGGACGTATCTTTGCCAACTACGACTATGTGAGCCTCCGCCCGGACTACGTGCCTGCCGAATGGGTTATCAACCTATATGATAACAACGACCTGCGCGTGACTACGTTCTTCCAGAACCAGACAACAAGCTACGGTCTCACCTGGCCCTTGCTGATCAAATATTTCGGTAACGAAAGTTTTATAGAGAACCGCATCCTCCACGTATGTATGCCCAAAGTCTTCCGCCTGTCGGAACAATACCTGATTCGTGCAGAAGCCTATGTGCAGAAAGAGCAGCCCGAATATGGCAAAGCGGGAACGGACATCTCTACACTTCGCCTGGCACGCTATTCAACCTACGGAAGCGGTACCACTCCCATGAACAAGGACAATGCGATGGACATCATCGAGCAGGAACGTGTGAAAGAACTCTACATGGAAGGTTTCCGCTTGCACGACCTGAAACGCTGGCACAAAGGGTTCGAACGCAAGCCGCAGGCACAGTCGTTGGAAAACGGCAGCAGCCTGAAGGTGGAAAAAGACGATGTAATGTTCGTATGGCCCATCCCGCAACACGAACTGGATGCTCCCGGTTCGATAGTGGAACCTAATGAAAGTAACAAATAAGATTAAAACATACGATAATGAAAAAACTAATCATCGGATGCATGGCGGGGATTGCTGCCATCATCAGTTTTGTCGGATGTGAGCAGGACAATATGGTCTATAAAGGTCCGAATTATCTGATGTTTTCCGACACACTCTATCAGTATGCCGTACAAGAAACCAACGAGATATTCAACGTTCCCATTGCGGCTACTACGGCGGTTGACTATGACCGCAACCTTGCTGTGGAAATCATTGATAAGGAAAGCAATGCGGTAGAAGGCAAACACTATCGGCTGCTTTCAAACACCGTCACCATCAAGGCGGGCGAACGGGTTGCCAACATCGAAGTGCAAGGGGTGTATGACAATATCGAAGTCACCGACTCGCTGGGGTTTGCCTTGCGCCTGATTGTACCCGAATCGGAGCAGTGGAACCTTTACACCACAAAAGCAAAAGTCGTGATGCAGAAGTCATGTCCGTTTGACATTCACAACTTCACGGGCTATTGCCGCGTCACTTCCTCCTTCCTTTCTTCGGACTATATGCAAAATGTAGGCATCCGTCTGATTACTTCCGATGTAGTGGAAGGAGAAGAAAACACAATCGTGCTGCACGGACTCTACTTTGACGGCTACGACACCAAAATCAAGTTCGACCGCAAAGATATCCTCCGTCCGTTGATAGAAATGGACAAGCACGTATGCGGACTTACCAGCGAGCCGTTCGGAACCATCCACGGAGACGGAAATCTGCGGTTGAGCCAGTCGGCAAACTATACATCCTACTACAGCAGTTGCCAGGACTTCATTTTCCAATACGTTACGCTGAGTGTAGACAATAAAGACGGCTCCGAATATGGCGTAGTAGGCACTTACATCAATCTCATCGAGTGGATTAGTGAGGCGGAAGCGGAAAAACTAAAAGAACAAGGTTATTAAAACATTAAAACAATATAGTTATGAAAGCGTTAAATTTGAAAAACATAAGCTGGAGCTTGATTATATCGGCAATGATGTGCATGGTTGCATTTGCCAGTTGTTCGGACGACGAAAAAGAAGATGTGAATATCACGTTTCCTGAACTGAAGGAGGAGACTCACGTAGTGGGCGATGAGATAGAAATCTCTTTCAATGCACCGGTAGACTGGCAGTTGACCAGCAAGGCAGCATGGTGCAAGTTTGTAAACGGCGATTTTGAAGACGCCACTACAAGTGGAAAAGCCGGCGACCAGACGGTAACAGCCAAGATTTTGGGAGACGGACAAGATTATATCAATGACAACACTACCGAAATCGTATTGAAGATGGGCGACAAAGAGCAGGTGATTTACAAGATTACCCGTTCGAAGAAAGCCTTTAGCGGACTGACTATCAAATCTGTTCCCGAAGCCGAAGGCGAAGAAGCGGTAGAATATAGCGCAGAAAATCCGATTGTTGTCAAAGGATGTGATATCGATACAAATAGAGATGAATATCTTGTTATTGAAACCAATATTGAAGATGCAAATTTGACTGTTGGTATCAAAGAAGGTGATAATCCGGATTGGATAAAAATAGAGAAAGACAATAATACATATAAATTGGCTTTCAACAAAGATAAAAAAGACCTTGACCCCAAATATTCATTTGGTACCGACAAAGGTGGCAAAATCATATTTTCTGTAATGACTTCAGATAACTCCATCATTGGTACAGCAGAAATCCCTGTTGCTTATGAAGGATTAAAAGAAGGAGTATTGGTCAGCAGTCCTGCATATCCCAATTTGAGAATCAGTCAAGACGGAAAGAAAATCATCAGCACTGATGCCAATAACAAAAGTACAGTTTATCAAGATAAAATAGAAACAGAGATCATTACCCGTGATGATGAATTCGAAATTGTAACATTCGAACAAGTAGGTTCATTCATGGTTTTCCCCGGAATGGAACCTGTGTATCAGGCAGATGGCTTTATCTTTGGTGAAGATGCGGTGACAGACTGGGTTGATGTTAAAACAAACGGAACCAAATGCACAATAACATTCGAACCTTATGTGTTCTCTTACAATTATGACAATCGTGGAGTTGTTGTAATGGCTTTCCCAAAGAAAGAATATGAAAAAATCAAAAACGACTTGGAAAAGAACATTATCGTTGATGATTATATCAATCCCCGTTATCAAAGTTATGTATTGGGAGCTCCGGTTCAAACAGAAGATGTGGTAATGTCTTTCACTACATGTATAGCAATGGATGGAGAATTATTCCCGATTGCCAATATGATTGGTGAAGACTGCACAACCAAATATGACGGGGAAGAAATAGAAGGTGCCGGAACCGACAATATTTATACTTCTAACATCTTCAGTATGCTTTTCTCTACTTCTGAGGACGGCAAAGTCTACTATGAAATCAAAAACGGTGTAGATGGAATGATTCTTGAAAACGACGAATTTGACGGATTCTCAGCAGGACTGACAAACAAGGCAGGAAAAGACTACATCGTTCTGTCAACAGCAAATGCAGAAACTCTTCCTTTGCAACAAGGCAAACAGATTAAAGTGAAGTCTTCCAATGGAGAAGTGCTGGCATTACTGATTATCAACATCGGTGAGAATCCATTCTAAATTCCAATACCGACATTTGACAATTTTAGTTTAATAATACAGAAATAAATGAACTCAAAAAGAACAACATATTGGAAACTGTTTCTTATCCCCCTTTTCACCATGCTTTTCGGCATGGTGACGGGCGGATGTTCCGATGACAAGGAGGAACTGCAAGGCAGCCAGTACGGCTACGTGCAGTTCAAACTCTACAAATCGGCATCCTACGCCAAAGGTGGGACAACACGTGCGGGCGACCTGAACAAATTGGGCGAAGCACAGAAAGTAGAAATAGAAATGCTGTACAACGGTGCAAGCATCACGCAGACATTGATTCTGAACGCTTACAACGAATCCAATGCGGAGTACGGTATGCGTAGCGACAAGCTGCAACTGCTGGTAGGCGACTATAAAGTTGTGGGCTACAAACTGCTGGATAAGCTTGATGAAGTGATAACCAGTATCTCTGCCTCTTCAGACGAGACATTTACGGTCGTTTCGCGCGGACTGACGGTGAAAGACCTCACCGTAGACGTGCAAAGCCGTGGAACCGTAACGTTCAAACTTACAAAGACCGGACTTCCCGAAACACGCGCAACCGGTGATGCTTCGTATCTTTTCAAGGACATCAAACTGATTGACGTTACGGTAACCAACACGTTCACCCGCGAATCGACTACATTCAAGAAACTGAAAGTAGCCTATAAGGAGGAATACAAAGAACACGAGAACCCCGACAACCCGAACGACAAGTACATGGACATAGGCGTGGCAACCAGCGACTCCGCCGTATGGTTGCCCACCGGCAACTACCGTGTGACCGCTTACACCACCTACCGGAAAAGCGGCGCAGTGGAAACCGCCCTTGAAACCCAGAAAGTGACAACAGGCGAACCGTTTGCTATCGAAGACAACCGCCTGACCAAACACGCCAATGTGCCCATCCTGCTCTCCGAAACGAAAGAGTACATCAAAGACTACATCGCTCTGAAGGAAATCTGGGAAGCCTTGAACGGAAAGGAATGGGGCTACTACGGCTCCGGAGAAGTGTCGGGCGCCAACTGGAACTTCAACAAGGAAATGGATATGTGGGGTGACCAGCCGGGCGTAACACTCAATAGCAACGGACGTGTAGTGGGGCTGACACTCGAAGGATTCGGTGCCGCAGGAAGAGTACCCGATGCCATCGGCCAGCTGACCGAACTGAAACTGCTTGCCTTAGGCTCGCACAGCGAAAAGCTTGGCAGAAATATGTTCGACCAGACTAACTGGAGCGCCAACATGAGTGAAACACAACGCACCAATCTGCGTATGCACTACCGGAACACATTCCTCGACTATGATGTGCGCGAAGGCTTGTCTGAAATGATACAGAAAAGCATCAACGACGACGCTACCCAAAAGCCCATCCGGAAGAGCAACCGCATCTCATTGAAAGATGTACAAACAGGCAAATATACCAATCAGATTACATTTGTTTCGAAAGCTGTCATGCGCTTGAAACAATTGCAATTGTTCTACATAGGCAATGCTCCGATAAAGGCGGAAGATATCTGCACGGACTGGGAAAACCCCGCCTCAGAATACGCCAAAGCATACGAAAAAGAGAACTTGACTTGGAAAAGCATGACCGAACTGACGGATATCGAGATTTACAACTGTGCACAATTGGACAGATTCCCCGACTTCCTGTTCGCTCTGCCCGAAATGCAATTGCTGAACGTTGCTTCCAACACAGGCATCAGCGGTGAGCAACTGAAAAACGACTGGTCGAAACTCGCCTTGTCGCCCGTAGGCAAGAAGTTACAGATTCTTTACCTGAGCTACAACAATCTGAAATCATTCCCTACTGACGGTTCGCTCCGCAACATGAAGAAAATGGGAATGCTGGACTGCTACAGCAATGAAATCGAGACATTGGCTCCCTTCGGGAAAGAGGTGAAACTTGCCACACTTACTCTTGCCTACAACAAAATACAGGAGATACCGGAAGAGTTCTGCGGATTCACCAACGACGTGGAGACACTGGACTTCTCGCACAACGAACTGAAGTACATTCCCAACATCTTCGATGCATCTTCCGTTCATGTCATGGGTTCGGTCGACCTCTCTTACAATCAGATTGGCTCCGTAGGCGGCAAGAACGTTGAAAACCCGGAAACATTCAAGGGCATCAATGCTTCCACCATATCCTTGGCATACAACAGTATCTCCAAGTTCCCGTCAGATCTGTTCAGAACCGGTTCGCCGATTTCAACCATCAACTTGAGCAACAACCGGATGACCGAAATTCCGGAATACTCGCTCAAAGGTAAAAACGGAAACTACAAGAACACCTATCTGCTGACTACAATCGACTTGCGTTTCAACAAACTGAAATCCCTGTCGGACGACTTCCGGGCAACGACCTTGCCTTACCTCTCCAACATGGACGTGAGTTACAACTGCTTCTCCAAGTTCCCCACCGAACCGTTGAATAGCAGCCAGTTGAAAGCCTTCGGTATCCGCCACCAGCGCGATGCCGACGGTAACCGCATCCTGCGCGAATGGCCCGAAGGCATCAGTACTTGCCCGAGCCTGCTCCAACTGCAAATCGGAGCCAACGACATTCGCAAGGTGAACGAAACCATTAACCCGCGGCTGTGGGTACTGGAGATTAAGGACAACCCCAACATCTCGCTCGACGTGACACACCTCTGCCCTTACATCAAGGCAGGTATGTATATGCTGATTTACGACAAGACCCAGGATATCCGAGGTTGCGACACTCTTAAACAATAAACTGATAGATAGAAAATGAAATATTTACATAAAGTCATAGCAGGATTGGTACTTTGCACAGGGTGCATCACTTCATGCAAGGACGACAACAAGACGGAACTTCCCGGTGGATTGCTGACGGACAAAGAAGAAATTGCAATCGGCCCGGAAGGCGGACTGGAGAAGATTGCCGTGTTGTCAGACATAAGCTGGGTGGCAGGCGCATCCAAACCCTGGATTGCCGTCTCTCCAGCAAACGGATTGGGAGCGGCCGAATGTCAGCTCACCATCGACTCTACGTTAGAGAACACGGCGCGCACGGCGCAAATCCGTTTCTCTTCCGAGCAGGCGGGACAGAAACTTATCACCGTCACGCAATTCGGTTTCGGCAAACAGATTTTGCTGAACGAAACGGATGTGGAAATCGAGAACTCGGCGCGTTATGAGAAGCGTACGTTCGAGATGGTGGTATCTACTAATATCAATTTCAAAATCGGGAGCGTCGAATATGCTTTCGACGGCATACAGTCGGACGAAGAGAAAGCCGAATACGAATCCGAACGCACCGGATGGCTCACCCAACCCCGGCAGGATGACTTGGCGGTGGACTTGGACAGAAAAGCCCGTCCGCGTACGGTGAAAGCCAACTTCCGTTGGGAAATGAATACAGCTCCCTTCGTTCGCGTAGCAAAGATTCACCTCGTGCCGATGGACCCGGCAAACGATCAGTTGGTAGACGACAACGGCAACCCGATAGAGGATGTTGTGCTCACCATCAGACAAAAACCTGCCCTCAAGATTGAAGACAACCGTGCGGGCGACTCACTGGCAGTCATCACCATCAACGAGAAGGTGCAGAGCATGATTAAATTTGAAACCAGCGAAAATATGCAGAACTGGGAAAACGTGACGCTGTGGGAAGCTACCGACAAGGACTTGCCGTGCGAAGAAGCGGTGGGACGCATACGTTCGGTAAACTTTGTTATGATTGACATGAAAGAGGGCGAATCCTTGCCGAAGGAAGTGCGTTACCTGAAATATTTGGAGTCGTTCTCCATCCGCAGCAACGCCAACTCACAAATCCGCGACATTCACTTGGGCGAGGAAATCTGCGAGTTGAAGCATCTGAAAGAGTTGGTTCTCTATTCGTACGGTATCACCTCTCTGCCGGCAAACTTCGCCAAATTGGGAGGCGCCACGAACGAAGGCTATGCAGGACTGAAATCACTGAGCTTGTCGGCAACCAACTTTGCTACTCTGTCGACTATTACGAAAGTGGTCAACAAAGAGAATTTCCCGTACCTGACTTCGCTCGCACTGAATGGTTCGCGTCGTACCGACTCACTCTCCGACCTGACACTGGTACAAGGCGGTAAGTACAACGGACGCCCCATCGGACTGTTTGTCAATGTTTCGAGAGGAAACGAAAGAGACGCTCTTCTTAGCCTGCTTCTGTGGGAAAATCTGCAATCGCTGACGCTTGCTTACAACTTCATTGAAGGTGAACTGCCGACAGACGAAGAGATGGAAACGGCACTCGAGAGAGCGGGCAGACCGACACACTACACGTCTGACGACTTCTCGACCGAAAAGGCAGACTACCTCGACAAATTGGTAGGCGACACGTGCCGTTGGTTGCTCACGGATGACAATCCAGTAACATTCACAGCTACCGATGAGACAACGGAAACCGTGACTGGTCAGGAAATTCCGCGTGTATTGCCCAAGACCCGCTATCTCTCTATCAACCTGAACTTCCTCACCGGAAAACTGCCCAACTGGGTGCTTTTCCATCCTTACTTTGCAGCATGGTATCCGGAAATCGGATTCTTTATCCAGCAGGAAAGAGGTAAGAACTCCGCTGGAGAATTGGTAGGATTCAGCAACATAGACTCGGACAACTTCGACTTTACGTATTATTACGGAGCAGAAGACCCCGGCAGCAACACAACCGTATCGGGAGTTGCCTATCCGCTCTACTACCGTCGTTTTGTAGCCAACTCCTCGACGGAAAATGCAGAGTAGTAATCATTCACAGAACAATTATCTAACAAGTAAACATGAGAAATAAATTCTTATATACACTTCTGTTGGGATTGGCGCTGACCGCCTGCTCGGACCACGAGCAGGCAGAGCAGACGCCTGTTTCGGCAGGAGACACGGAAATCCGCTTTCCCGCTGACGTAACAGCAGGCGAACTTATCATCAAATTCAAACCCGAAATGACGGAAATCCTTGACCGCGCACTGACCCGTGCCGCCAGAAACGGCGGTGTGTCCACCCGCTCGGGGATTCCTTCGACCGATGAGATACTCGACATCTTAGGCGGGTATCACTTCGAGCGCATCTTCCCGGCAGACGCCAAGAACGAAGAACGTACCCGTGCTGCAGGATTGCATCTGTGGTATCTAGTGAAGTTCGACAAGGATACCGACCTGAAAGAAGCTGCCCAACGTATCTCTCAATTAGGAGAAATCTCCAAGGTGCAAGGAAATAGTCACATCAAGCGCGCCTACAAGACCGATGCACATCGAGTATACGTCAATGAATCGGCATTGCAACGCCATGCTGCAACCCGCACCGGCAGAGCATCGGCTACGTTCACAGACCCGGGACTGATCTATCAATGGCATTACAACAATACAGGTACGTACGACTTTGAGAACCAGAATCCGCTCAACAACGGAGCCGTAGAGGGATGCGACGTAGGCTGTTACGAAGCGTGGAAGAAATGCACAGGAGACCCCTCCATTATTGTTGCCGTATTGGACGAGGGAGTGATGCTTACCCACCCTGACTTGAAAGACAACATTTGGGTAAACGAAGGCGAAGAGTTTAACGCCGGAAAAGACGCCGACAACAACGGTTATGTAGACGACAAACACGGCTACAACTTCGTAGAAAATTCCGGAAACATCACATGGTCGTCGGAATACGACACTGGTCACGGCACGCATGTGGCAGGGACCATCGCTGCCATGAACGGCAACGGAGTAGGTGTATGCGGTATCGCCGGAGGTAACGGCACTCCCGGCTCGGGCGTGAAAATCATGGCATGCCAAGTATTTGCAGGCGACGCAGGCGTTACACTCACCGCTGAAGCCAAAGCCATCAAATATGCGGCAGACAACGGGGCTGTCATTTTGCAGTGCAGTTGGGGCTACAATTCAGCAGATGCCAACATTGCCGAAGGATTCAGCCCCGGTCCAGCTACGCAAAAGGAATGGGAAACAACCTATCCACTCGAAAAAGAGGCCTTGGACTACTTCATCCACAACGCAGGTTCGCCCAACGGTGTCATTGAAGGCGGACTCGCCATCTTCGCTGCCGGCAACGAGTATGCAGGTATCCCTGCTTATCCAGGCGCATACTCCAAATGTGTCACTGTAAGTTCTACAGCGGCCGACTTCACACCGGCGTCTTACACCAACTATGGTGTGGAAATAGACATTTGCGCACCCGGAGGTGATACGGAATACTACGCTGCTATCGGCAAGGAATCGCCCGAGTTTTGGGAAGAAAACAGTCCTTATGCCGGTTCCATTCTTTCCACTATGATGAAGAACGGTACCCCCGCCTACGGTTACATGGACGGTACTTCGATGGCTTGTCCGCACGTGTCGGGAGTAGCCGCTTTAGGCTTGTCGTATGCAGTGAAACTGCGCCGCCACTTCAAAGCGTCCGAGTTCATCGGTCTGCTGAAAGAATCTGTCAAACCGGTAGATACTTGGTATGGCGGTGGCAAAAAGAAAACTTATTACCGCAACCATACATCGCCAGGGGCTTCGCCTGCACAGCTGGAACTGTCGAAGTATATCGGCAAAATGGGAACCGGAGTAGCCAATGCCGCTTTGTTGCTCAACAATATCGAAGGCAACGGAACGGAGATGAAAGTACCCAACGTCTACGTAGCGGAAAACACAACGTCGACCACCAACTTGGCGTATTACTTCGTGGATGGTGAGAAACTCACTTACACCTGTACATCGTCCGATGCCAACGTCACTAAAGTAACGGTAGTCAACGGCACTCTGATGGAGGTGACCGGTATTGCCACCGGAACGGCACGCATCACCGTAAAACCAAGTGTCGGAATGGAACAGACCATCGTCGTGACCGTTCGGAAGAAAGCTAATGACAACGGTTGGCTGTAATCACCTGATGAGACAATGAAGTTCTTTAGTCTAATAAGAATAGTTGTATTCCTTGTGGGAACAGGGCTGTTCGGAGCACTACACGCACAGAACAGCCTCGCTTCCCTGCAAGCAAGGAGAGATTCGTTGCTGAATCCTTCATTGATGAAACAGGCGGAACGGGTACTGCGATTCGAAAAGAGCGTGCAGAACATAGGTACACTGACTGAAGACGATGTTCCTGTAACCTATCGGTTTGTCTGCACCAATGTAAGCAACCGTCCTCTCCTCATCAAGCGTGCCACACCGACGTGCAGTTGCGTCACCGTCGGGTTCGACAGCAAGGAACTGTTGCCCGGCAAGCAACAGGTCGTCAACTTGACGTTTCACCCGAAGAATCATCCCGGCACGATAGACACCCATGTGTTTGTCTACCTCTCCTCTTCGGACAAGACACCCGTAGCACGGCTTACCCTGACGGGAGACGTACTTCCGGGTAAGGATGAATGGGCACGTTTCCCATATTCAATGGGGAAGTTACGGCTAAAGCAAAACACAATGACCTTCGGTGAGGTGAGAACCGGACATCGGTCTACGGAACGTATCTTCTGCGGCAACAGCAGCAGTAAACCTATGCAGCTGACTGCCCCGATACTTCCCACCTACGTCACCTTCCACACCGAACCGGCAGTGATTCCGCCGGGCGGAGAAGGTGATATCGTAGTCACAGTAGACGCTTCATTGATTCCTGTCGGTGCGAAAGCAGAATTCACCTTCCCGATTATCATCGAAGGCGTCAGTGCTCGCCCGTCGGACCGTACATTGAATATAAAAGTTAAACGTATCAATTAATAAAAAAATAAATTCGACATGAAGAATATTTTCAAACTCATGGTTTTATTTGCTCTTCTGTTCTGCGGCTCGTCCTGCAGTGATGATGAAGAGTTAACCGTTGCTCGTCTGGAAGTCACCACCGCCAATCTGAACGGAGTGTGGCAACTTGCCGAATGGAATGGTCAGCCCTTGGCTGAGGACACTTATTGCTATATAAAGTTTAACCGCAAGGACCAAACGTTCGAGATGTATCAAAAATTCGACAGCATGTATGCCCGTTACATTACCGGTAGTTTCAGCATCCGTAAAGATCCTTACTTGGGTGCAGTCATCGCTGGTGTCTACGACTACGGCAACGGTGACTGGAACAATGAATACATCGTCACCGACCTGCTGGAAAGCGGTTCAATGGTGTGGACGGCTACAGAGGATAAAAGCGATATAAATAAGTATGTGCGTTGTGATAGAATCCCCGACGAGATTATTGAAGAAGTCAAAGCAGACCAAGAATAAGGCGTATATTCCTTTAATCATACTAGTCATTTTTTTACGGGCTCCTAATATTAATAGTCCGTTAAAAATTCAACCTATCGGCTAAGCGGCTTCTGCCGCTATGCCAAAGAGTTCCTTGATAAGTTTAGTATTAAATGTTCTGTTCGGCTTCATACCTGACTTGCTTAAAATTCTTTTGAGCATATAAATATTACTCAGACAGTTCTTTAGCAGTCTGATGGAAAGCGACGGATAGTATCGTTTCCGCATGACTTTTGAGATGTTTATCGAGGCTAGTGAAACATTGAAAGCGAAGTCAAGTTTCGCTGTGCCATTATAACGGCTCAGTCTGAAAATTTTGGGGATTTGATTCAGGGCAATCACATCCTTAAAAAAAATCATTCCGGTGCGGTAAGGAACAAAATTATATGTGTATGAATTTGTTCGACCTGGTAGTGAAACAAGCCGAACCATGTGCTTGAGTTATTCAAGTCTCCTACATCATTTCATAGAGTGTAGTACTTGTTACAAACAATTCTCCTACTTGTAACAGGCAATTCTCCTACTAACTATTAAAATAGAAAACCGCCTTCAGCCTTCAGTTCTTCAAAAAAGCCCCTTTTCATCGGTGTTTTGGGGCTGAAGGCACTCCTGAAGGCGGAAGTGTATGCCTCCGGCTCACTTTTGCCACATGGTGAATCTATATACCCCAAATTAAACTCTTTAGGGTAAACTTACATGGAGTAGTGGATAAAAAGGGGTCACCTGTAAATTCTAGTGGGGTTATGCATAAATTTTAGTTAGTCTATAC
>ERZ777011.525-NODE-525-length-58156-cov-11.064629_pt1 | contig 58156 bp, 52 predicted proteins | sample MGYA00374964_ERZ777011 | MGnify/ENA primary metagenome ERZ777011 (study PRJEB29310, sample SAMD00008975) | mouse gut metagenome | study: EMG produced TPA metagenomics assembly of the Metagenome analysis of fecal microbiota from mouse which was promoted...
TCGTTTTTTTTATGACTTTACCTCTGGAAATCAGTACTTGCGAAACTTAAATAATATATATTAGCGATATCGCCATACAGAAAAGCCTCATTCATACGCATTGACCTGGTACGGTAAAGTGCACTCGCTTTTTTCGCACAGTCAATCGATTCCTGCAGATACCCGGTGGAATTATATATCAAGGCTTTCTGTTCATATATTTTGGCGAGCCAATAGTTGTCGTTTATTTTAGAAGCAATGTCTTCGGCATGGAGAAGGCTTTTTATTCGTTCGCCATTATTGTTTGTGAGTGAATAAATTTCGGCTTTATAGAACGCGGCACGCATGCGGTCGAAGTCGGGGCCGTGGTCGCTGTAGTAGTCGAGCAGTGGCAGAGCGGCAGTATCTGAAATTGAGTTCCGGTAAGTTTTTACGCGGGCCTGGATTGTGAGCAGTGCGTGGCGTGCGCGCAGTTTTGCGCCCGTAATCTTGGTTGAATCAATGCTTTGCAGTATGGTTAAGGCCGAATCGGGGTATTGCTCTATGAGCGAATCGGCGGTGTCCATACGCTGCCACGTGTCGCCGTTGCCGCACGATGCCAACAGCGAAAGCAGCAATATCAATATGCCAACAGTAGATTTCACACGGCAAAGATAAGTATTTTTTTAGACTATAGTACTATAGAGCTATAGTTTTTAGCCGGCGTTTGTATCCCGTGTCGTCCCGGCAAGGAGGGGGCCATTTGGTTCTGAAGGCATGTGCTGTTGAGGCAAGGATGGGGTGCCCGCCGTCGGAACGACGGCGGGGTACAAACGCCCGGTAGGGTACAAGGGGTTATATCATGTCGGCGAGGCGGCGGAGGCCTTCGGAGGCGCCGCAGCGCAGTACGGTTACGCCTGCCGGAACTTCGGCGGGATTGGGGTCGATGTAGTACACGGGCACTCCGCGGCGTACGTAGTGCAGCAGTGAGGCTGCCGGATATACGGCCAATGAGGTGCCGATGATTACGAAGATGTCGGCTTGGGCGGCAAGCTCGGTGGCGGGCTCGAAGTTGGGCACGGCCTCGCCGAAGAATACTATGTGCGGGCGCACACGGTGACCGTCGAAGAGGCTTTCGACGGAGGTTACATACGACTCGGGTGTGAGCCGGAAGGTGAGGTTCTCGTCGTCCATGGCGCGGGCTTTCATCAGTTCGCCGTGCAGGTGGAGTACTTTCGATGAGCCGGCGCGCTCGTGCAGATCGTCGACGTTCTGGGTTATGACGTATACGTCGAAGCGTTTTTCCAGCTCGGCGATGATGCGGTGGCCTTCGTTGGGCACGCAGCCGATGAGTTGTTTGCGTCGTTCGTTGTAAAAATGGTGTACCAACGCGGGGTCTGCGGCGAAACCTTCGGCCGAGGCCACCTGCATTACGGGGTACTGTTCCCACAGTCCGCCTGCGTCGCGGAAGGTGCTGATGCCGCTTTCGGCGCTCATGCCTGCACCGGTGGAGATTACGAGTTTTTTCATATTCTGAGGAGTTGAGTGTATTTTGGGGCGTACGTGCCGTCGGCCCGGAGTGGAGGCATTCATGCCTCCACTCCGGGGAGGGGGTTATTCGTCGTCGGAGAAGAATACAACGTTGTTGCCCGGTTTGGCCGTAGGCTGCTGTCCGCGGGCGCTTTCCTCGTGGTGCGGCGTCGGATTGGGTACTGCCTGCCCGGGAGCTTTCACGCTGCGTGCGGCCATCTTCTTGTCGCGGTTGTAGGCGGGGGTGCGCTCGAGTGTTTCGATTATGTCGTCGTTGTCAATCTGGTCGGGGCTCAGGATTATGTAGCGCTGCTGCTCCTTGAGCCGCTGGAGGTCGTCGATTTTTTCGGTGCCGTAGTAGTCGGCAATCTTTTCTTTATCTATGGGTTTGCGGCTGACATCGGCGTCGGCAGGGCGTGCGGCAGGCCGGACGTCGAGTTTGGCTTCGGAGGCATCGTTGTCGCTGTCAGCGTCGAATCCGGCGGCGAGAATTGTGAATTTCACGCGGTTGCCCAGAGTTTCGTCGTAGGTGATACCCCATATGACGTCCACTTCGACCTGAGAGTCGATTTTGGTGATGAATGCCGATAGTTCGCGAGCTTCTTCGGCCTTGAATGCCTGCTCGGCCTCGCGCGAGTAGCAGAGGTTGAACAGCAGTCGCTGCGACGAGAAAACGTTTGCGTTTTTCAGCAACGGCGAGTGCAGGGCGTCGTTGATGGCGTTTGTCACACGGTTTTCGCCCTCGCCGTAGCCCACCGAAATCAGGGCGGTGCCTCCGTTGCGCAGAGTGGTGTCGACGTCGTTGAAGTCGAGGTTTATGTAGCCGTCGTTGGTAATGATTTCGGCAATAGAGCGTGCGGCGGTTGAGAGGGTGTCGTCGGCCTTGGCAAAGGCTTCCTCAAAACGCAGGCTGGGGTATATTTCCGACAGGCGTTCGTTGTTGATAATCAGCAGGGTGTCGACATATTTGCGCATCTCTTCGGCGCCAGCCAGTGCCTTGTTGATTTTCTTCATGCCCTCGAACAGGAAGGGTATGGTTACAATGCCCACAGTAAGCAGACCGCGCTCGCGTGCTATGCGTGCCACCACCGGAGCGGCTCCGGTGCCTGTGCCGCCGCCCATCGAGGCGGTGATGAACACCATGTCGGTTTCGTCGGTAAAGAGGCGGTCGATGTCGGCGGCGCTTTCTTCGGCGGCCTGGAAGGCTTTCTCGGGAATGTTTCCGGCACCGCGGCCTTTGGTTACAGTGGGGCCAATGAGAACTTTGGTTGGCACAGGCGAGCGGCGCAGAGCCTGCTGGTCGGTGTTTATTACGACGAACGACACGCACTGGATATTCTGCTTGAACATGTGGTTGACGGCATTGCTGCCGCCACCGCCCACGCCAATCACCATTATACGGTCGGGATCGTAGTCGGGCTGGTTGTATTTGTCGATATACTGGAGGTCGTCGGGCGACATATTTTCACTTGACATAGTTGCTTGTATTTTCGTCAGGGGAGTGGTGTGGATTAATTGTTACGGTCGTCGAGGTCGGCCTCGGTGCCGCGTTCAAGGTAGCTTGTAACCTTGTTTTTGAATTTGCCGATAAGGCTTTTGGTTTCGGCATAATCAATTTCGGCCATGTCGTCGGAGTCGTCTTCATCGGCCATAGGGTCGATGGTTTCCTGGTCTTCGCGGCGTTGGCGTTGGCGTTCGCGTCGTTCCTCCTCGTCGCGCCGGGCATCTTCCAGGAGCTGTTCGCGTCGTTCGTCGGCCTTGCGCCGGTTTAGCATGCGGCTGAACCAGCCCTGCTTTTTAGGAGGCCGAGCTTCGAATTCGTCGTCGGGATCATCGTCGAGCAGGTCGCTGTCCGATTCATTTACGGGCCTGCGGTAGTTGTCGGCTGCTGCCTCATCGTCGGGACGGTGTCCGGACTCCGGTTCGGTTTTTTCCACCAAAGTCCGGTCGAGGAACAGGCAAGAGTTGCCGGGCATGGCTGCCGCGGCCTTGAGCAGGGCTATAATGTCGACGTCGACATCGGGGTCTAAACCTTGGCAGAGGTGTATCTGCGGGTCGGCCACACCGTGGCGCACTCGCATTTTCGACTGGGTGGAGAGGGCCGAGAGGAAGTTGCGCATCCGGGCTCCTCCGCCTACCGCGACGATACCTGCGGGGAGGTCGCCGACCTTGTATCCGGCGGCTTCGGCCTGGTGTATCACATTGGCTATGATTTCGCCGGTGCGGGCGTGGACAAACTGGTTGATGTCGACTTGGTCGGCCGACAGGGGAGCGCCGCCTGGGCGTTCGTTAATGGCGTTGCCGTGTTCGATTTTGAGCTGTTCGGCGCGGTCTTCGGTAAGTTTCAGTCCGCCCATAAGGTCGCGGGTCACATTGCGCGAACCCAGCGGCAGAGTCACGGCGAACTGCAGAGCACCCTCTTTGTATATGCTCAGTGTGGTGGTTTCGGCACCGAAGTCCACCAGAGCGCAACCCAGCTGGCGCTCGTTTGAGTCGAGAACCATGTCGGCTATAGCCAGAGGGCGTATCAGATAGTTGCGGCGGCGCAGCAGCGGAGAGTCGAGTTTTATGCGTTCGAGGTTGGCGCGGTTTTCCTGGGCGCAAATTATGGCAGTGAAGTCGATGCTTGCACGGGTGCCGAAAGTTCCGGCCATGTTTGTTACCTCCTTGTTGTCGACGTAATATCGCCTTGGGAGCAGGTCGAGAATGCTTTTGGTAGTGGTAAGGCCGAATTCAGCCTCCTTTTTCAGGCGCTTTATGGCGTCGGCGGTGATTTCGGTTTCGTTGGCGAAGTCGATGCTTGCCTTAGTCGGCACGGTAGTGAGCGACCGGCCGCCCAGACTGATGTAGATTTCGCTGATTTTACGTGGCATCACGGCCTGGTTGTTCTCGAGTTTGCGTACAATGCCGTTGACCAGGTCGGATACTTCCTGGACATTGCTCACTCGCCCGTGGCGCACGCTGTTTGCAGCATGCTGCACCTCCGAGGCTATCACTTGTATGGCGCCGCTGTCGGAATCCACCTGCGCCACTGCGCCGTGAATCTTGCTGCTGCCTATTTCAATTGCTACTATATATCTGGGTTCCATGCGCTTGGATTAAATCGATTAGCTCTTTTATGTATGCTTTTGCGTATAAGGAAGGCTTATGGCCGGTTGATGAGTTCTTGTGGGTAAACGGGCGGCGTGGTCAGCATCGAGTCGGTAACTTCGTTGTAGTCTTCGTTGGTGGCGAGATACAGCTCCGACGCCTGAGGCTTGTCGTAGCGTGTAGCCACTATCTGGCCTCGCCATTTCACCGACAGGCTTTCGTAATAGTCCCAGCCCTTTACAGGCATCACATTGTTGTAGAAGCTTTTGATGCGGGCGAACTTGTCGGCAATCAGCGATGTATCGCCGAAGTTCACCACATGGCCGCGTATTACCGGCACAAGTATAATGTCGTGATTGCGGTCGGAGTTCACTGCCGATACCAGATTATTGATGTCGGGGTGCGATTTTATGTAGTCGAGCACCGGCAGCAGTCCGGCCGGATTGTGTATCGAGTCGAAGTGTCCGCTCACCACCGGCACGTCGATGTGGTATTCGATATTAGCGTCGATACGTTTGCCGCTTCGGTTGATGTAGTATGAGCGGTTGTGTTCGAACACCCTCGCCACGGGCATCATGGGCACTATGTCGAGGCGCAGTGTGCCGTTGCATAGTACCGCGGCGTTTACTTTTTCGATTTGCGGCAGATTGCCCAGCACACGCTCTATTTCGAGGAGGCGTATGTGGTGCGAGCTGATGCTGTCGAGGCCGCCGAAGTGCCGTCGGCATTCGCGGCGGATGTCGTCGGCGTTTACAAAGCCTGTGCCCAGCGAGTCGGCTATGGCGAATTGTACCTCTGAGTACGGGCGTGAGGCAGCGTTGCCCTTGGCCAGGGGCAGCATCACTGCCAGATACACCATCATCAGCAGTGCCAGCACGCATCGTATTACGGAGGTTTTCGTCAGCATTTCAAACTTTCCACTAACTTTGGCAGGTAGAGGCTTAGGTCGCCGGCTCCGGCTGCCAATAGAATTTCAAAGTTACGATTTTTTAATGTATTTACAAAGTCTTCTTTGGAAATCAGCAATTTTTCACTGTTTTTTATTTTGTTGAAGATTATTTCCGAGCTGACGCCTGGTATTGGTTCTTCGCGGGCGGGATAGAGGTCGGTAAGGATCACTTCGTCGGCTTGCGAGAGGGCTTGGGCAAATTCGTCGGCAAAATCGCGGGTGCGGCTGTAGAGGTGGGGCTGGAAGGCTACGGTGAGCTTGCGCTGCGGATACAGGGCGCGCACCGACTGTATGCTGCGGGCCAGTTCGGCGGGGTGGTGTGCATAGTCGTCGATTATCACGTGGCCGTTGGGGGCTTGCTCTTTGAGGTGGAACTGGAAGCGTCGCTCGGCACCCTGGTACGATGCTATGGCGGCTGCGGCGCTCTCCGGTTCGAGTTCGCCGGCCAGATGACAGGCTGCCAGTGCCGCCACGGCGTTCTCGATGTTGATGTCGACAGGTACGCCGAGTTCGATGTTGTCGATGCGTCCGCCGGGATATACAAAGTCGAAGTGTATGGAGCCGTCGCCGCTGCGCACGTTCTCGGCGTGGTAGTCGCCTTCGTTGCGCGAGTATGTGCGGACTTCAACTGAAGCAGCAGCCTCGGGTACGAGTTTCAGCCCTGTGTGCAGCAGCAGTTTGCCGTCGGGGCGAATCAGCGTGGTAAAGTGGGCGAAGCTCTCCAGATAGGCCTCCTCTGTGCCATAGATGTCGAGGTGGTCGGGGTCGGTGGCCGTGATTACGGCAATGTATGGCGTGAGTTGATGAAAAGAGCGGTCGTACTCGTCGGCCTCCACCACTGAATAGGGCGATGTAGCCGACAGCAGCAGGTTGCTGCCATAGTTGCGCAGAATACCTCCTAAGAAGGCGTTGCAGCCTGCATGGCCGCAGTGGAGTATGTGGGCGCACATGCTCGATGTTGTGGTCTTGCCGTGGGTGCCGGCAAAGCAGATGGCTTTGGAGCCGCGAGTAATCATGCCAAGGGCGGCTGCCCGCTTGATGATGTTGAAACCGCCGCTGTGGAAGAATGTCAGGGGCGTGTTTGAAGCCGGTACTGCCGGGGTGTATATCACCAGTGTGTCGGCCGGATTGCGGAAGGCCTCGGGCACAGCGTCCATGGAGTCGTCGTATGATATTTGTACGCCCTCTTCGGCGAGTTTGGCGGTTAGAGCCGAGGGAATGCGGTCGTAGCCGGCCACATTAAGGCCGCGCGAGAGGTAATAACGTTCGAGGGCGGCCATGCCTATGCCGCCTGCTCCTACAAAGTATATGTTGTTGTATTGCATTGCGTTTGGTTGGTTTGCTTGCTTGTATTGCGTAGTCAATGGCGCTTCAGGCCTCCGCGACGGCTTTTAGAATTTCGTCCACAATCTTGTCGGCGCTGTCGCGCAGGGCCATCGCCGATATTGCATCGCTCATGGCCTTGAGGCGCTGCGGCTGCTTTACCAGAGCTATAGCCTCGGCGGTAAGGCGAGCCGGAGCATCGGCATCAAGAACCATTTCTGCGGCCTGATGGTTCACCAAAGCCTGGGCATTTTTGCGCTGATGGTCCTCGGCCACGTTGGGTGAGGGTACCAGCAGTACGGCTTTGCCAAGAAGCTGAAGCTCGCTGATGGTGCCTGCCCCGGCCCGTGCCACCACCAGATCGGCGGCGCGATAAGCCAGGCCCATGTCGTCGATAAAAGGAGTGGCTTTTATGCTGCCGGGCATGCCATTGAGGGCAGCCGGAATTTCGTTCTCGTATGCTTTGCCGGTCTGCCACAGCAGCTGTATGCCGTTGTCGACAAACTGCTGCAGTCCGGCGGCCATGCTGCGGTTGATGGTGCGTGCGCCCAGACTGCCTCCGACTACCAGCACCAGCGGCCCGGTGGGGTCGAAGCCCAGCTTGCTTTTGGCCTCGGCCTGAGTGAGGTCTACGTCGAGCAGGGCCGCGCGTACCGGATTGCCGGTAAGCACTACTTTACCTTCGGGAAAGAAGCGGCCGGCATCTTCGTAGGCGGTGCATATCACGCGGGCGTTCTTGCCCAGCATCTTGTTGGTTACGCCCGGGTATGAGTTCTGTTCCTGCAGTACGGTGGGTATGCCTTTCTTTTGGGCGGCTTTCAGAGTGGGCCCCGAGGCATATCCGCCCACACCCACAGCCACCTGCGGCTTGAACGATTTGATAACCGATTTGGCCTGGCGAATGCTCTTCCACAGGCGCAGCAGTACCTTGAAGTTGCGCAGCAGGTTCTTGCGGTCGAAGCCGCTTACCGGCAGACCCACAATAGGATATCCGGCTTTGGGCACCCGCTCCATTTCCATGCGTCCTTTGGCTCCGACAAACAAAATGTCGATGTCAGGGAAACGCTTGCGCAGGGCATTGGCAATCGACACCGCCGGAAATATGTGTCCGCCGGTACCGCCGCCGCTTATTATCACTTTTTTAAGTTCGTTCATTTGCAAAATCAGAGTTGCGATGGATTATCACTGTGAAGATTTTCGGGCAGAACTTTCATTTCGGCCCGTATGGCCTCTTTGTCGCCCTTTACGGCAGCGTGCCGGCTTACCGACAGCATTATGCCCAAGGCTATCGAGGTGACTATAATTGAGGTGCCGCCCTTGCTGATCAGAGGCAGGGGCTGGCCGGAAACCGGAAATACGCCCGACACAATGGCCATGTGGAACAGGGCCTGATAGACTATGTACAGCGCGCAGCCAATTACCAGCAGACAGGGGAAGGTCTGTTTGAAGCGCACGGCAATGCTGCCGGCGCGGGCCAGCAGAAGCAGGTAAAGCAGCAGCACCACCACCCCGGTGACCATGCCGCACTCCTCGATGACTATGGCATAGATATAGTCGGAGAAAGCCAGGGGCAGGCGCGCGTTTTCTCGGGAGTTGCCGGGGCCTACGCCAAACAGGCCGCCATGAGCCTGGGCCATATACGAGAACTGTTCCTGCTTGTTGAGGTTGTTTATGGGGTCTTCGTATTTGGCAAGCCTGAAGTGTCGTTCCAGACGGCCTATCCAGGTATCGGAGCGGTTGCCGGACGAAGCTTTCACTTCTTCCTTGTTGAGTTCGGCTATGCGCACGGCCTGCTCTGTGACTTTATCGTTTCGTCCGGCCAGTTTATATAGCACGGCACCGCCGCCTGCCAGAGTGAAGCAGAGGAAAACGATACCGATTTTTTTCATGCTCACGCCGCCTACCACCATCATGCTCAGGCTTATGGCCACAATCAGCAGGGTGTTTGTAAGGCCGTGCGAGAACAGCAGAGCGCAGCATACCCCAACCAGGGCCAGGCAGTATGCCACACCGCGAGTGCTTACGTCGTTGCACTTCTTAAGCTGGTTACGGGCCAGAATCCAGGCCATGCCCAAGGCCGCCGCCAGCTTTATGAATTCGGCCGGAAGCACCACAAAGGAGCCTATGCCCAGGCCTCGCCGGGCACCGTTGATATTCACACCCACCAGCAGCACCAGCACCATGGCACCGATACTGGCCACAACAAAGGCCGGTGTGCAAAAATAAATCCAGCGGTAGTGCAGCCGCTGCAGACCCAGCATTATCAGCAGGCCTATGCCCAGAAACTGGGCATGGCGGATAATGGGGCCGTAGATGTTGTCGGCTGTGACTTCCTGGCTCGATGCGCTGAACAGCTCCACGAGCGAAACCAGCAGCAGCAGCAGGTAAATGCCCCAGATGTAGCGGTCGGTGCGTTTTTTGTTCGGCTCCGCCAAAGCCTCATAGTCAGCCTTGGCCGACGCCGCCGGTGCTTCGGCCGCATCGGACATGGCGCGATTAAGAATAGTGTCGGTTTCTGGCATCTGACATTCAGTCTTTGTTATTTGACATTAGGCCGAGAACTTCGGCTTTGAATTTTCGTCCGCGGTCTTCGTAGCTGCTGAACAGGTCGAAGCTGGCGCAGCAGGGCGACAGCAGCACGGTGTCGCCTTTGACGGCGAGGCGGCTGCATGCCTCTACGGCTTCCTGCAGCGAGTGAGTGTCGACCAGCTGCGGGCCTTTGTCGCCGAAGTATTCCATAATCTTGGTGTTGTCTACACCCATGGCCACAATGGCCTTGACCTTCTGCTGTACCAGCGACAGAATCTCGCTGTAGTCGTTGCCTTTGTCCTTGCCGCCGAGTATCAGCACGGTAGGAGTGTTCATGCTTTCGAGGGCATACCAGCAGGAGTTCACGTTGGTGGCCTTGGAGTCGTTTATCCAGCGCACGCCGTCGATGGTCGCCACCGGTTCGAGGCGGTGTTCCACGCTGTTGAAGTCGCTTAGGGCCTTGCGCACATCGTCGTTCTTTATGTTCAGCAGGCATGCCGAAATGCCGGCGGCCATGGAGTTGTAGAGGTTGTGTAGCCCGTGGAGCGATAGGTCGGCCCGCGGCATCGACAGCGAAGTGCCCGGAGTGTTTATAATCATGCGGGCCTCGGCGTCGACGTATGCTGCGTCGCCTTCCTCGGGTTTTTCGCTGAAAGGGTACATGGCGGCCTCGGTGTTTACCTGCTTGAGCTGGGCGGCAATCACGGGGTCGTCGTTCCAGTATATGAAGGCGTCGCCCGGGGTAAGGTTCTGCAGAATACGGAACTTGGCGTTGACGTAGTTCTGCATCTTGTAGTCGTAGCGGTCGAGGTGGTCGGGCGTAATATTCAGAATCACTGCAATGTTGGCCTTGAAGTCGTACATGTTGTCGAGCTGGAACGAGCTAAGTTCAATCACGTACACATCGTGGTGTTCGCGCGCCACCTGCAGGGCCAGACTTTGGCCCACGTTTCCGGCCAGGCCCACATTGAGGCCTGCGTCGCGGAGTATGTGGTATGTGAGCAGAGTGGTGGTGGTTTTACCGTTGGAGCCGGTAATACACACCATCTTGGCATCGGTGTAACGTCCGGCGAATTCAATTTCGGAAATCACCGGGATGCCTTTGCCCAGTATCGCCTTCATTACCGGCGCCGAATCGGGGATTCCGGGCGACTTCACCACCTCATCGGCTGCGAGGATGCGGTCCATGCTGTGTCCGCCCTCTTCCCAGGCAATGCCTTCGGAGTCGAGCATATCCTTGTATTTGGGCGCTATCTTGCCAAAGTCGCTCAGCCATACGTCCTTGCCTTTGTCATTGGCCAAAATGGCGGCTCCGGTGCCGCTTTCGCCGCCTCCCAGCACCACTATGCGGCGGCGGGCTTGATTATCAGAGTGATTCATCGTTATCGAATCTTAAGAGTTACAAATGTAATGGCGGCCAGAATAATGCCGATAATCCAGAAGCGGAGTGTGATTTTCGACTCTGGTATAGGCGCTATAGGTCGTTGAATCATAGCCTGGAACGAGCCGTCGCCGGGTTTCTGAAAATGATGGTGCAGAGGCGCCATCTTGAATATGCGTTTGCCGCCGGTGGCCTTGAAATAGGCTACCTGAAGCAGTACCGACAGGTCTTCGATATAGAACAGCGCGCATAGTATGGGCAGCAACAGTTCCTTATGGATGAGTATGGCGAACACGGCTATGATGCCGCCCAGGGTCAGCGAGCCGGTATCGCCCATAAACACCTGCGCCGGGTAGGCGTTGTACCACAGAAAACCCACCAGTGCACCTATGAACGCAGCCATATACACCACCAGTTCCTCGCTGCCCGGCACATACATTATATTAAGGTACGACGAGTATATGATGTTCGAGCCCAGATATGCCATCAGCAGCAGGGCCACGCCGATTATGGCCGACAGACCGGCGCAGATGCCGTCGAGGCCGTCGTTGAGGTTGGCGCCATTGCTGGTAGCGGTAACAAAGAACATTACGAAAATGAAGAACACCACCCATGCGGCCGGTTCGGCATACTTACCCATCCAGCCGGTGAGCGACTGGTAGTTGAAGTTGTTGTTTTTTATAAAGGGCAGGGTAGTCTGGGGGTCTTTGGTGTCGTTGCCGCTGTACACGACATCTTCGACCTTATGTGTGCTGGAGTTGACAATCTCCTGGTTTTCCACTATGGTCATGTCGGGCGAGGCGTACATGGTGCAGGCCACAATCAGGGCTATGCCCAGCTGGCCCACAATTTTGTACTTGCCCTTGAGGCCGTCCTTGTTGCGGTACTTGAACTTGCGGTAGTCGTCGAGAAAGCCAATGGTTCCGAGCCAGAGCGTGCTTACCAGCATCAGAATCATGTAAATGTTGTTGAGCTTGCCCAGCAGCAGGCAGGGCACTATTATGGCCAGGATAATGATAATGCCGCCCATGGTGGGTGTGCCTTTTTTCTTCTCCTGTCCTTCGAGGTCGAGATTTCGCACAATTTCGCCAATCTGCATTTTCTGCAGGCGGTGTATTATGCTGCGGCCCACGAATATGGCCATGAGCATGGCCAGCACAAATGCCGCACCGCTGCGGAATGTAATGTATTCCATCAGTCGCCACCCGGGCAGCTGATATTCCCTTAGATATTCAAACAGTGAATAAAGCATTTATATTCAATGTTAAATGTTGAATGTTAAATTTTAAATGCGGCCTGCAGTTCTTCCAGGTCGCTGAAGTGGTGTTTCTTGTCGCCTATTATCTGGTAGTCCTCGTGGCCTTTGCCTGCCACCAATATCACATCGCCGGGCTGAGCCAGGGCCACTGCGGTGCGTATTGCCTCGCGGCGGTTGCATATGCTCAAGGTGCGGGCAGCCTGGTCGGCATCGAGTCCGGCGCGCATGTCGGCCAGTATAGCCTCGGGGTTTTCATTGCGTGGATTGTCGGAGGTCAGTATCAGGCGGTCGCTGCGTCGTGCGGCAGCTTCGGCCATCAGGGGGCGTTTGCCGTGGTCGCGGTTGCCTCCGGCTCCGCACACGGTAATAATGTGTCGTTTGCAGCCGCATACCTCGCGGAGAGTGTCGAGTACGTTTATCAGCGCGTCGGGGGTGTGGGCGTAGTCAACCACGCCGGTGATGGTGCGGTCGGGGTTGGGCACTGTCTGGAAGCGGCCTGCCACCGGGCGCAGACGGCTCATGTTCAGTAAGGTGCTATCCTTATCGTGGCCCAGCAGGCGCCATGCTCCGTACACGGCCAGCAGGTTGCCGGCATTGAAACGGCCAGTAAACATGGTTTCCACTTCGGTGCCGTCGATTTCCAGCAGCATGCCGTCGAGGCGGTCCTCCAGCGGGCGGGCGGTGAAGTCGGCATCGCGCTGTATCGAGTAGCCGGCTTTGCTGGCGCAGGTGTTCTGGAGCATCACTGTGCCGTGGCTGTCGTCGAGGTTCACCAGTGCGAAAGCGTCGTCGCCAAGGCCGTCGAAGAAGCTCTTTTTAGCCTTGAGGTATGCGTCGAAGGTTTTGTGATAGTCGAGATGGTCGCGGGTGAGATTGGTGAATATGCCGCCTTTGAAGTGCAGACCGGCAATTCGGCGTTGCTGTGCGGCATGGCTGCTTACTTCCATTGCAGCGAAGGTGCAGCCGGCCTCCACCATATTGTGCAGCAGACGGTGTATGGTCAGAGGGTCGGGAGTGGTCTGCACGGCCTCGTACACGGTGGTATCGACTATGTTGCTTACGGTTGACAGCAGTCCGGCTTTGCAGCCGCTCATGCGAGCCATTTCATAAAGCAGAGTCGCAATGGTGGTTTTGCCGTTGGTGCCGGTCACGCCCACCAGGGTGAGCTTCCGGCTGGGGTTGCCGTACCATTGCGAGGCCAGGCAGCCCAGAGCGTGGGCCGAGTCGGCCACGCGGATAAAGCAGACATTCCGGGGCATTTCGCCGGGGAATTCCTCGCAGACTATGGCAGAGGCGCCTGCGGCCACTGCCGCGGGTATGAAGCGGTGTCCGTCGACGTTGACACCGCGGACGGCCACGAACATAGTGCCCGGCGCTGCCAGTCGTGAATCGGCGGTAAGCAGGCTTATATCGGTGTTCTGCGGTCCGGCAATTTCTACCGGGGTGATTGCTTTGAGCAGAGCGTGCAGATTTTGTGATGCTTCGGTCATTTTGCTGGTTATGAATATGTTTTTATCGGCCAGGAGCTTTCTGGCTGAGAGTAAGCGTTACTTTGGAGCCTTTCGGGGCGGGAGAGCCGGCTGCCGGAGTCTGTGATACTACTGAACCCTGGCCGTTGAAAGCCACGTTGTAGCCGGCCTTCTCCAGTTTTACCAGGGCCTGGCGCAGCCCCAGGTGCTCTACGTCGGGCACGGTGCCGCGCACAGTTTTGCCGGGGGTGCGGCTGATTTTGGCTGCGGGGGCATAGTTCTGTATCACGGAGGCGCCTGTAGTGGCGTCGTCGAAAGCATACAGGTTGGCCGGCGAAGGTTCGGCCGGCGCGTTGTCGTGGAAGTCCGACGGATTTCCGAACATGCCGCGAGAGTACATCTTCATGGCAATGTTCTTGAACACACGTCCGCTGGTGCTCCATGGGCCGTAGCCGGGCTTTGGATGCGACACCAGTACCATGAGGGTGTATTTGGGCTTCTCGTAGGGGAAGAAGCCGCAGAACGACAATCGGTAGGCTCCTTGTATGTACCCCGGGGCCACCGGAATCTCGGGATGGCGCGGGTCGCGTTCGCGGGCAATCTTCGCAGTGCCGGTCTTGCCGGCGAAGTTAAATGGGTCGTCCTTGCCTTTGAGGCGCCAGGCTGTTCCGCCCGGCTTCAGGTTCACTACGCCGTAGAGCATCTCACGTATTATTCGGGCATTGGCCGGCGAGCAGATGCTGTCGCGCACGTAGCTCACTTTCAGCAGCGAGTCGGTACCGTCGGCCATACGCAGAGCCTGCATCAGGCGTGGCTTCACAAATTTGCCGTCGTTGGCGATGGCGTTATATAAGGCGCAGGTGTACAGCGGGGGCACCATGCAGCCGTAGCCGAATGCCTGCTGGGCCAGAGTCACCAGGCCGCCGGCTTTGGGGTCAAGGGTGGGGAACCAGGCCGGGCGTTCGCCGGCTATGCCTGTGCCCCAGCGCTCCATAAGGCCCAGCTTGCGAACCCGCTCGCGGTAGCTGTTGAGGTCGCTGCGGAACTGCGGCACCATGAGTTTGGCAAAGCTGATGTTCGACGAGTAGGGTATTATCTCCATCAGGCTCAGGGTGCTTGTGGGCGAGAAGTGGGTGTCGCGGACACGGTAGTTTGAAATCATATATCCGCCGTGTTCGGTGGTAAAGCTCTGGTTGAGGTTGGCAAAGCCGTCCTCCAGGGCAATCACCATGCTCACGGCCTTGAGTACCGAGCCCGGCTCGTAGGCCTGTACGGCGCGGTTCATTGCCTCGATGTAGCGTCCGGTGCCGGGTATTGTGTCGCGTTCGAGGTTGGATATGGCCTTGATGTCGCCGGTGGCCACTTCCATCAGTATGGCGGTGCCCCATTCGGCATTGGTTTCGCGCAGGATTTCTTCGAGTTCATGCTCCATTATGTCCTGCATGGTAATGTCGATAGTGGTCAGTATGGTGTATCCGTCCTGCTGCGGCTCTACGGTCCAGGGCGCCACCCGGTTGGTGAACATCACCTTGGTGGCTTTGCCGGGTTTGCCGTACAGCAGCGAGTCGAGAGCCCTCTCCAGGCCCGAAATGCCGTGCTTTTCGCCGCCTTTCACCTCGCCTACGCGGCCTATGCTCAGTTTGGCCATTTCGCCGTATGGGTATCGGCGCACCAGCACCGGCTCGGCGGTGAGTCCGGTTTTGTTGGGGTTGCGGCTACGCTTGAAGAATGGGAAGTTGCGTATGCGCTCAACCTGGTCGAACGGAATCTGGCGCAGCAGCAGGTAGCTGCGCGAGCGTTTCGAGCGGGTCAGGGTCAGAGGATATTCGAGTTTGGTTTTCCACTGCTCGCGAGTACGCACCGGAAAGTAGCGGCTGAGCGAGTCGGCCAGCGAGTCTATGGCGTTGCTGTATGCCTCAATCATGAAGCGGTCGGCTCGGAAGTCCATGCGCACGTTGTAGTAGTTGAGGTTGGTGGCCAGGATGCTGCCGTCGCATGCGAGTATATCGCCTCGTTTCGGTTTTATGGCAATTGTGTCGTTGAGTGTGGCCTCGGCTTTGGCGTTCCATGCCCCGGCGTTTATGACAGTGGTGTTGAACAGCATGAACACAATTGTGCCTGCTACGAACACAATGGCCAGCGACAGCATGGCCAGTCGGCCCAGAATGTGGCTGCGGCGGCTCTGGGCTGATACTGCTTTTCTGTTGTTGTCGGGGCGTCGTCTGCTGGTAGTCATTCTGCCGGGGTATAAGAGAGTTTGAACGGAGGCTGTTGCTGTACTGCCAGGCCAAGGCCGAGCGAGTCGGCTTTGTGCTGGATTGCCGATTCGCGCACCGAGGTCATGTAGATGGAGCGTTCACGCTGCAGCTGAGTGCGCACCACCTGATTTTTGGTGCGCAGCTTGGTTATGGTTTCCATGCCGGTGACACAGTCGTACCGGTTGGCTATGTAAATCATCAGCAGTGCCAGAATCAGCACAGTCTGTACCATGTAGCGGCGGAAGAAGTGGCTCGACACAAGACTGCCGTGAGCAATTCGCTCGGTGGCCTTGCTGAGTTGTTGTCCGCCTTGTTGTGTGAATTTGCTGAGTCGTTTAGTCATCGTTTTTTTCTGTGATGGACTGAAAGGTTTAAATTTACAGTTTTTCGGCCACCCGCAGTTTTGCGCTTCGGCTGCGCGGGTTGCGCTCAATCTCTTCGGCGTCGGGCACGATTGGTTTACTATTTACGGCTCGCAACGGAGCATTCACGCGACCGAAGAAGTCTTTGTCCTGGCGCCCCTCGATGTTGCCGCATTTGATAAAGTTTTTTACCAGCCGGTCTTCGAGCGAGTGATAGGTTATTATAGCCAGGCGTCCGCCGGGGCGCAGGGAGTCGCGGGCCTGCTCCAGAAAGCTGCTCAGGGCCGATAGTTCGCCGTTGACTTCGATGCGCAGAGCCTGGAATATCTGGGCCAGTTCTTTCTTTTCCTGTCGGGGGTTCACCAAGGGGCGCACAATGTCGAGCAGCTGCGATATGGTTTGCAGCGGGGCTGCCTCGCGGGCCTTGACTATGGCTGCTGCCAGGCGGCGCGACTGTCGCAGTTCGCCGTAGAGGTACAGCAGGTCGGCCAGGCGCTCGGGGGTGTAGCTGTTGAGCACGGTGGCTGCGGTGAGGCGTGCGCTACGGTTCATGCGCATATCGAGAGGCCCGTCGCTGCGGAACGAGAAACCGCGGTCGCCGTCGTCGAAGTGGTGGAACGATACGCCCAGGTCGGCCAGGATGCCGTCGACCGGCAGTGCCTTGTAGTAGCGCAGGAAGTTGCTTAGAAAGCGGAAATTGCCATGGATAAGCGTAAGGCCGGTCCGGGGTGTGGCGCGGTCGAGCGCGTCGCTATCCTGGTCGAACGAATACAGCTGTCCGCTGCCATGCAGGGCCTCGAGAATAGCACGTGAGTGGCCACCTCCGCCATAAGTGGCGTCGACATAGTGGCCGCCGGGCTTTATAGCCAATGCCTCGATGGTTTGCGGCAGCAGTGCCGGTATGTGATAAATTTCCTGATTCATAGCGTTTTGACCTTTGGGCTTCCTTGACGTAGTTTTTAGAGTGTAAAGTTAGTGAAAATCTGTCAATAATTTGCAACAACAAATCGTTTTTTATATAAATTTATGTGATTAGGCAAAAAAACACCCCGGAATTTGCATTTGCAAATCCGGGGCATAATGGCGTATGTGCCCGTAAGGCGACATTATTCAATCGAGGCCTTCGACGGGGCCAGGGCGCGCCATGCCAGACCGCCGGGTTGACGTGACAGCCCGATATGCCGCCTATGGCATAGCAAAGACACAGAAGCACCAGGCCAAAACACAGGCCGATACCAAGAACTCCGATTTTAGGGCCGGCCAAAACCGCGCTGCCGCAGGCGAGAATCACCAGAAACATTGTACCGATGCCCTCAGCTAATAATTTCTTCATAAATAAACGTTTAAAACATGTTTCTATATATAACGTAGATTTAGAGGGTGTTTAATAATAAATGTTAATTCCCGGCCGAAAATCGCGTGGCGAATTTTGCTCTGAATTGAAGGAGCATAGCGAGCTATGTGACTGAAATGAAGAGCTAAAGGCGCCCGTGATTTTCGAGTGGAATGGTAATTTCTGTATCAACATTATTTTTTGAATTAATGGATTTTTAAAGTTACCCCCGCCTTGGCGTCTCTTTTGCTGAATTGCTAAAATTCATCAGTCACGTAGCTCGCTACGCTCCTTCTTCATTTATAGCAATTTAGCTAAAAGATACGCCACCGGGAATTTAACATTTATTATTAAACGCCCTCTTAGCCGTTTTGTTTCGGCAGGCAGAGCCGACAGCAGTTTTGTCCCTGTCAATGCACTTGCCGAATATTTAAATTTATTTAAAAACACAGTAATTACGGGTATTATGACTAACTTTGTCAATTATTCAAATTCCAAGATGAGAAAGTACAATATTATAAACAACTCGCTCGGTTGGTTCTGCTTCCTTGTGGCGGCTGTGACCTACCTGCTCACAATCGAGCCTACGGCGAGTTTCTGGGATTGTCCCGAATTCATCCTGCAAGGTGCCAAACTTGAAATCGGTCATCCGCCGGGCAACCCCATATTTATGCTTGCTGCCCGATTTTTCATCACTCTTTTCGGTAACAATATGGCCACTGCCGCCGTGGTGGTGAACTGTATGTCGGCCCTGCTCAGTGCCGCAACCATATTGCTGCTGTTTTGGACTATAACACATCTGATAAGGCGTCTTATAGTGCGCGACGACGCCACCGAAATATCATGGCCGCGCCTTGCCCTGATTATGGGCGGAGGCCTCTGCGGCGCTCTGGCATACACCTGGAGCGACACCTTCTGGTACTCGGCCGTCGAAGGCGAGGTATATGCTTTCTCCAGTTTCTGTACAGCCCTGGTATTCTGGCTGATACTCAAATGGGAAAACCGCGCCGACAGGCCCAACTCCGACCGCTATCTGCTGCTTATAGCATACGTGATAGGTATTTCTATAGCTGTACACTTGCTCAACCTGCTGTGTATTCCGGCCATCGGTCTGGTATTCTACTACCGTAAATATAAAAAAGTCAACGCCGTAGGTTCGCTGATTGCCCTTGGTGTCAGCTGTGTGGTAGTGGCCCTTATACTATACGGCCTCGTACCGGGCGTGATGAAGATGAGCCAGTTCGTAGAGCGTATGTTCGTGAACGGCTTCGGTGCATCGTACAACCTTGGTGTGCTTGTGTATGCCATAGCACTTGTGGCAGTGCTGGTATGGAGTATGGTGAGCTTCGACCGCCAGCGCAGCACCCGCGCCATGAAGTGGTCGTTCTTCCTCGGAGTGCTGCTTTCGGGAATATTTCTTATAGGCCACGGAGCGGTACTGCCCTGCCTGCTGACTGCCGCTTTGGGCGTGTGGCTGATGTTCTTCTGCCACAAAGTGCCGGTGCGTATTCTCAATCTCATAGTTACCTCCATACTGGTGATATTCATAGGCTATTCGTCGTATGCGCTGCTGCTTATCCGCTCCAACGCCAATACGCCCATGAACCAGAACGCTCCGGACAATGTGTTCACTCTGGCCTCATACCTCAACCGCGAACAGTACGGCGAGTCGCCCCTGTTCTATGGCCCGACGGTTATCGATGAACTCTATACCGAGCGCTATCAGGACGATAGCGGCGCCGTACACGAGCTGATGTACTTCGACGACAAGGGCTACATCCTCACCAAAGAAGAAATGGACGGCAACGGAGTGTATCCGCTGCTGTACGGCGACGACGGCTACCCCGTGAACGACTCCGAGCCCCGCTATGTGAAGAAAACCAAACTCTCGTCCGACGAATCCGACGAATACGTGGAGGTCCCCGGCGACCCTCACTATGTGTATTTCCCGGCATCGAAAGTCCTCTTTCCCCGCATGCACAACGCCGGCTCCAACCGCGGCTACCGCTCATGGTCCGAAATGCCGTCGAAGAAAGTACCGCAGGAAGTATTCAGGCAGTTCGCAGTCGACGAGCTGTCGATGGACGACGGCCACGGCGGCAAAATATATGCCGCGCCTCTGGATATGGTGCGCCCTGTGCTTGAACACGAAGGTATTACCGAAATGGTCGACCGCAGTGCCACCCCCGGCATATATCCATATTTCGACATGATTAAGTCCGATTACCAGTACAACCTGCGCTACTTCCTCAACTACCAGCTCAACCATATGTACTGGCGCTACTTTATGTGGAACTTCGCAGGCCGTCAGAACGATATTCCCGGCAACGGCGAACCTCAGTATGGTAACTGGATTTCAGGCATACCCTTCATCGACAACGCTCGTCTGGGCGACCAGAGCCTTCTGCCCGCGGAATATGGCAGCGGCAACAAGGGCCACAACGTATTCTACATGCTGCCCCTGGTGCTGGGTATAATTGGTCTGCTGTGGCAGTCGCTCTACCGCCACCGCGCCGATGCCGAGCGCGGCATACAGCAGTTCTGGGTGGTATTCTTCCTCTTCTTTATGACAGGCATAGCCATTGTGCTGTATCTCAACCAGACTCCCGGTCAGCCGCGTGAGCGCGATTATGCTTTCGCGGGGTCGTTCTATGCCTTTGCAATATGGATAGGCATGGCAGTACCCGCCCTGGGCGTGATACTCGGCGACTTTATGCGCAAACTCAAAAAGCAGAAGAGCGATACCGAAGAAAGCGGCGACAGCCTTCACTGGGCATGGGTGCTGCCGGCTGTGCTGATAGGCCTGCTGGTGCCACTGCAGATGGTGTCGCAGACCTGGGACGACCACGACCGTTCCGGACGATACACCGCCCGCGACTTCGGCATGAACTACCTGTCGTCGGTCGACGACAACGCTGTCATATTCACCTACGGCGACAACGATACCTTCCCGCTGTGGTATGCTCAGGAAGTTGAAGGGTACCGCACTGATGTAAAGGTGGTAAACCTCTCGTACTATACATCCGAATGGTATGTCAACTCGCTGCGCATGCCGCACCATGGCAGCATGCCGATCGACATCATGGCACAGCCCCGCAACCTTGCCTACCGCTCGCTGATGATTCGCCCCGCTGAACAGAAAGAGGCCAAAACCGAGCGTGTCGATGCCGTAACTGCATTCACCGACTACTACAGCCAGGACCCCGAAACAGCGGTATGGCGCTACCCCAACTTCTATATCGCCAGCGACTCGGCCGGTGCCGTCAAGGCATTCGATATGGCTCCCGGCTCGGTGAACTATGAGCTGGGTTTCCGTCCGGTTGACCTGCAGCATAACTTCAACACCGGCGCAAGCCGCTACCAGAACGGCGCACTGATGATGGACCTCGTGGCCACCAATGCCGCCAAAGGCTGGCCGCGCCCCCTGTACTTTGCCGTGACAGTGCCCGAAGGCGAACGCAGCGGATTCAGCCGCTATGTTTACTCCACCGGTATGGCTGACCAGATTACTCCATTCGACCAGGCTGCGGTGTCGCCAACCGTCGAGAAGGCATACGCCAACATAGTGGAGAAATACCGCTGGGGCGGTCTTGACGCTCCCGACGCCGACCGTCTTTACCTCGACGAAACCGTGCGACGCATGGTAATCTCAACCCGCGAAACCCTGCTCCAGACCGCACTCGACCTGAGCCTCACCGGTTCGCTGCCTGCTTCGGCGCAAGCACGAGAATATGCACGCAAGCACGGCCTGACGGTGCCTGAAACACGCAACGATATGGCCCGCTATATGCTGCAGCTGCTTGAGGAGAAACTGCCCGTGAAAGCTCAGCTGCGAGCCGGTGCGCACGCCGTGCGTGAGATTCAGATTTATCTCGACCTCTATGCCGCCACCGGCAACAAGGCCGACCTGCAGGCTGCACGCAGCATTATCGACCAGGAGCTGCCTCGATACAAACGCATCAACCAATATGCCGAAAGCCTTGGCTCCGACAGATACCGCAAGGCCGGACGAGATCTCGAATACGACGTCCAGGTATACCATTCGCTCCAGCGCCAGGCCGACCAGATCAAGGAGTACGAAGAGGGCAAGAAACCCGAAATCACTCCCGATTACGCGCAGCAGCTCAAACAGATGGCTCTCGAAGAGGGCTCTGTAAAAGACTCCATACTGTAGGCGATGCTAATCGAACAGCCGCCACTGCCATATCGCCTCCTTTTTCCGGAGGCGATATGGCGGATAAAGCAGCGCGGGCGCAAGGTGGTGTACCTGACTTTCGACGACGGTCCGATACCGGAGGTTACACCCTGGGTGCTCGACCTGCTCGACCGACACGGCATTAAAGCAACTTTCTTTATGGTGGGCGACAACGTGCGGAGGCATCCCGAACTGCTCGAACAGGTGCGCAGCCGAGGCCACAGCTACGGAAACCACACAATGCACCACCTGCAGGGCATGAAGGTAAGCTCCCATCGTTATATACACGACATAATGGAAGCCGACAGTCTTATCGACTCGCCTTTGTTCAGACCGCCTCACGGCATTCTGCGCTGGAAGCAGGCGCGCATCATAAAGTTGCGCTACAACCTTATAATGTACGACCTGGTGACACGCGACTACTCGCGACGCCTCGGACCGCAGCAGGTATTCGACAATGTCAGGCGTTATACCCGCAACGGCTCTATTATTGTTTTTCACGACTCCCTCAAAGCACAAGTAAACCTTAAAGAGGCCCTGCCCCGCGCCATAGAGTGGCTAAAGTCTGAAGGCTATGAATTCTTGTCCATCCCTATGTGAATGCCATCCGGCTTGCTTTGCCAGGCATGCGGTTCTTGCTTGTGGCGCCTGCGCCTGCGGCATAGCGCGTGCATCGGAGGTCGATGCCGCCGATACCGCCGCCTATGACCGCTGGCTGCACTGCGGCAATAACGCGGATATGGAATACATGGAGCGTAACAGGCTCGTGCGGCTCGACCCGGCTCGGCTCCACGAAGGCACCCGCACCGTAATCGCCGCAGCCTTCAACTACCGTCCGGTCCGTCGCTCGGTTTACTTCGCCGACTATGCCATTGGTGCTGACTATCATTATGTGCTGAAACAGCGTCTGGGCGAAGCCGCCGACGCATTGTGCCGCCGTTTTGGCGGCAGTAGCCGTATTGTGGTCGACAGCGCTCCCATGCGCGAGCGCTATTGGGCGCAGCGGGCCGGTATAGGCTTTGTGGCCGACAATGGCATGCTCTGTGTGCCCGGCTACGGCATGGCTGTGGTACTCGGTTTCATACTGTGGACAGGCGAGGCCCTGCCGGATACACCATCCGCAGGCGAGTGTCTGCACTGCGGACGCTGCCGTAAGGCTTGCCCCGGAGGAGCGCTCTGCCCCGACGGTCAGCTCGATGCCCGCCGATGCCTGTCGTATCTTACCATAGAACACCGCGGCGAATTTCCGGACGGCATGTTCCGCATGCCCAAGGTGTATGGCTGCGACAATTGCCGCCGCAGTTGTCCGCTCGACTGCGGTCCTGCAACGGATATTCCTGAATTTACTCCTGTAACGGAAATTATGGATTTGACACCGGAGGAAATGGCCGAACTTGGCCCGGGACGCTTCCGCAGCATTTTCGGGCCTACGGCTGTCAACCGCCTGCGTGTGCAGGGGCTACGCCGCAATGCCCTGCGCTTTATTGGCGGTCTTCTGCCTGCTGAATGAACTTCGCAACCGAATCGTCGGTATTCGGGCTTATGACACGTCCGGCGGCCTCTTTTACCTCAGGCAGTGCATTTCCTACAGCCACGGCCTCGTCGGCTATGGCGAGCATGGAAAGGTCGTTGATATTGTCGCCGAAAACCACCAGACGGTCAGCGCCTATGCGCCGTTGCAGACTTTTGATGGCTGCAGCTTTCGACACTCCCGGGGCGAAAACCTCCAGCAAAGCAAGCTCCGGATTAAAAATATCGGGGTAATACGACACTGCGCATTCAGTGGCCTCTGCCAGCCGCTGTCCGGCCTTATAGATGCCTTGTTTCGGTCCCATGGCGAAATACAGAATTTTGCGTCCGACAACACTCTCGGGCGGGCGCGAGCCAAGATTGAAGTGCTTCAGTCGCAGATCGCGCCGCTCCTGATAGAAACCGTCTTCGATATGGTTCAGCTGAGGCATGGCGTGGTACACCTGCATAATGCCGCTGTTGTCATCGGGCAGGGTGTACACAAAGGGGCAGATTCCGGCAGAACTGCATTCGCGTTCTACCTGCTGCTCCAGTTCCACAGGCATGAAGTGTATTTCTTCGTATGAAGCCGTGTCGCGGTTCCACATGGCCGCGCCGGTCATAACTATTGCCGGAATCGAGGTGTAAGTATCGGCCAGCAGCGGCACTACGGTGGCCGGAGTGCGTGCCGTGGCCACGGTAATGAGCGCACCGCGGCGGCTGAGCCTGCTGATAATTTCGGCGCTGCGTGGGCTTACCCTGCTGTCGGCGCCCAGCAGGGTGCCGTCCATGTCGCTTACATAGAGTGTTTTCATTGCAGCATCATCACTGCGCGTTGCAGTGTCTTTATGTAGGAGTCGATTTCGGCTTCAGTGTTGTACATGGCGAAGGAGGCGCGCACGCAACCTTCGATGCCCAGGTGCTCCATAAGCGGCTGGGCGCAGTGGTGGCCTGTGCGTACGGCCACCCCCATCTTATCGAGCAGCATGCCCAAATCGTAGGGGTGTATGTCGCCGACAACAAACGAAATAAGGGCACATTTGCCGGCTGTGGTACCGAATATGCGCATGCCGGGTATTTTTTCCATCTGTTCGGTGGCGTGGCGCAGCAGGGCGTGTTCGTGTTCGGCCACTGCTTCGATGCCCGTCGACTCCAGATAGTCAATGGCTGTACGCAGAGCGGCGGCATCAACGAAGTCCGGCGTGCCGGCCTCGAACTTGAAGGGCAGTTCAGCCCACGAAGTACCGCCGAAGCTCACATGGCCAATCATTTCGCCTCCGCCCTGATAGGGGGGCATTTTCTCCAGCAGGTCGCGTTTGCCATAAAGTATTCCCACTCCGCATGGGCCGTACATCTTGTGCGATGAGAAGGCGTAGAAGTCGGCGTCGAGGTCGCGGACATCCACTCGCTGGTGTGCTACAGCCTGGGCGCCGTCGATGCAGCACACGGCACCGTGGGCGTGGGCCAGACGGATTATTTCCTTAACCGGATTTACCGTGCCAAGTACATTCGACACATGGCAAACGCTCACCACACGAGTGCGCGGGCCGAGCAGCGCGCGGTATTTATCCATATCCAGGCTGCCCTCGGCCAGCATCGGCACCACTTTTATCACTATGCCTTTGCGCTGTTGCAGCAGTTGCCACGGCACAATGTTGCTGTGATGCTCCATTATGGTGAGTATTACCTCGTCGCCCTCGCCGAGCAACTCGCCGTAGCTCGAGGCCACCAGATTGATGCCTTCGGTGGTGCCGCGGGTGAATATCACCTCCTCGCGCGAGCCTGCGTTTATAAAGTCGCGCACCCTGAGCCTTGCGGCTTCCATGGCGTCGGTGGCTTCCTGCGACAGGCAGTGTACGCCGCGATGTACGTTGGCCTTGTACCGGTAGTACATTTTTTCGATTTCCTCCACTACACAGCGCGGAGTCTGCGACGTTGCCGTGTTGTCGAAGTAAATCAGCGGCTTGCCGTAGATGCTACGCTGCAGTATCGGGAAGTCGTGCCGTATTTTTTCTACATCAACCATTTTTAATGTTAAATTTTAAGTTGCAGTCGCCGCAGATGGCATCGGAGCCGTACAGTCGTCGCTCTACCAGATGTCGCAGGCGTTCGCGGAGGCCTTCGAGGCTGATGGTGTCGATGACATCGGCCATAAAAGCCTGCATCAGCATCATGCGGGCTTCGGCCATTGGTATGCCTCGCGACCGCATGTAGAACATGGCACGCTCGTCGAGCTGACCTGTAGTAGCGCCGTGGCTGCACTTTACGTCATCGCAGTATATAAGCAGCTGCGGGCGGGTGTGCATTCTGGCGCCCGTGGCAGCCAGTAGGTTGCGGTTGCTCTGGTAGGCCTCGGTTTTCACTGCGCCTTCGTCAACAACTATAAGGCCTTCGAATGCTCCGGTGGCATCGTCGGAGAGTACGTATTTGAACAGTTGCTCGCTGTGGCAGTGTTGCCCGTGGTGGCGCAGCAGAGTGGAGTTGTCGGTCTTCTGCTTGCCTATGGCGGTGACCATGCCTGCCAGGCGGGTTTCGCAGCGGTCGCCGTCGACATCGATAATGTAGTCGTTGCGGGTTACTCCGCCGCTGAGTGTGGTGCCGTTGACAGTGAGTCGGCTGCGGCTTTGCTGCTTGCCGTAAAAGCGGCTGACGCGCGAAGTCAGTCCGTTGGCTTCCTCGATTTCGTACACGTCGAGGGCGGCGCCTTCGGCCAGCACGGCCTCTACTACCTGCGAGTTCACATATTGGAATCCGGTGTCGCGACTGTGGTCGCACAGCAGCACACGTGCTTCCGAGTCGGCTTCCATCACAATGAGTATACGGCGCAGAGCAAGCATGGGTAGCGGCGCGTTGAATATGGCCACAATCTGCAGCGGTTTTTCGAGTTTCACGCCTTTGGCCACATGCAGCAGTATGCCGTCCTGTAGCAGCAGGGTGTTGAGTGCGGTCGCGGCATCGCTGTCCATATCGGCAAGCGAGCCCAGGTACTGCTGCAGCACCTGCGGGCATTTTTCGGCGGCCTCGCTGAAACTGCACAGGGTTACGCCCTGCGGCAACTGGTTCAGTAATGAGGCCGTGGGGCGGTATATGTCGTTTATTATCAGGCCCAGCATAGTGCTGACCTTTGGAACATCGCAGCGGAATGTATCGGCCAGATCGGCTTCGAAGCACATACGTTGCAGGTTCACGCCCAGGTCGGGTGCGAACACGTCTTCGAGCGATGTGCGCTCGTAGCCTTCATCGCCTTTGCGTGGCAGACGGCCTGTTGCTTCGAGGGCCGAGAGTGCCGCCGGACGCAGACGGCGTATGGCCTCGGGCGAGGCGGCGTCGAGCGTCTGATGCTGCGAGCGGTAAAGCTCAATGTATTGTAGTAGCGAAGTATCTTCCATAATTACATTTCACCGTCAACCTGTTCTTTAATCCAGTCGTATCCTTTCTCCTCGAGTTCTAGAGCCAGTTCGGGGCCTCCCGAGTACACAATACGGCCTTTGTACAAGATGTGTACGAAGTCGGGCTTGATATAATCGAGCAGGCGCTGGTAGTGAGTGATTACGATGGTGGCGTTGCGGTCGGTCTTGAGTTTGTTTACACCTGATGCAACGATGCGGAGGGCGTCGATGTCGAGGCCCGAGTCGGTTTCGTCGAGAATCGACAGGCGCGGTTCGAGCACGGCCATCTGGAAAATTTCGTTGCGTTTCTTTTCGCCGCCCGAGAAACCTTCGTTTACAGAGCGCGACGCGAGTTTGTTGTCGAGTTCGACCACTGCGCGCTTCTGGCGCATGAGTTTGAGGAAGTCGCCTGCCGACAGCGGGGCTTCGTCGAAGTATTTGCGCTTGGCGTTTACGGCGGCACGCATGAAGTTTACCATCGACACACCCGGAATCTCCACCGGATACTGGAAGGACAGGAACAGGCCTTCGTGGCTGCGGTTTTCGGGCGAGAGGGCCAGCAGGTCAACTCCGTGGAAGTCTGCGCTTCCGCCGGTGACGGTAAAACGGGGGTCGCCGGCCAACACACCCGACAGGGTACTCTTGCCTGAGCCGTTGGGGCCCATTATGGCGTGTACTTCGCCGGGGCGTATGGTCAGGTTTATGCCCTTGAGAATTTCCTTGCCTTCGATTCCGGCATGAAGGTCTTTGACCTCCAATAATATATCGTTCATTTAAAGTTGAATGTTAAATGTTGAATGTTATATTTTTCAGCCTACGCTGCCTTCGAGGGTGATACTGAGCAGTTTCTGAGCCTCAACGGCGAACTCCATAGGCAGCTTGTTCATCACCTCTTTGGCGTATCCGTTCACAATCAGGCCTACGGCCTCCTCGGTGGGTATGCCGCGCTGGTTGCAGTAGAAGAGCTGTTCTTCGCTGATTTTCGATGTAGTGGCCTCATGCTCCACAATGGCGCTGTCGTTCATTACATCGATGTACGGAAAGGTATGTGCACCGCAGGTGTCGCTCAGCAGCAGCGAGTCGCATTGTGTGTAGTTGCGCACTCCGGAGGCGTCGGGGGCCACACGCACCAGACCGCGGTATGAGTTCTGGCTGTGACCGGCCGAGATGCCTTTCGACACAATTGTCGAGCGGCTGTTCTTGCCCAGGTGTATCATTTTGGTGCCGGTGTCGGCCTGCTGCCTGTTGCGGGTCACGGCTACAGAGTAGAATTCGCCTACCGAGCCTTCGCCGGCCAGAATGCAGCCCGGATATTTCCATGTTATGGCCGAGCCGGTTTCCACCTGCGTCCACGACAGTTTGGAGAAGTCGCCCCGGCAGAGTCCGCGTTTGGTCACAAAGTTATATACGCCTCCCCGGCCCTCGGCATCGCCTGCATACCAGTTCTGCACGGTCGAGTACTTCACTTCGGCGCGTTCTTCGACTATGATTTCCACAATAGCCGCGTGGAGCTGGTTTTCGTCGCGTTGAGGTGCCGTACAACCTTCGAGGTAGCTAACGTATGCTTCATCGTCGGCCACAATCAGGGTGCGTTCGAACTGGCCTGTACCGGCGGCGTTGATACGGAAGTAGGTGCTGAGTTCCATTGGGCACCGCACACCTTTTGGTATGTACACGAACGAGCCGTCGGAGAATACCGCCGAGTTAAGAGCGGCAAAGAAGTTGTCGCGGTAGCTTACCACTTTGCCCAGATACTTGCGCACCAGTTCGGGGTAGTCGCGCACGGCTTCGCTGAGCGAGCAGAAAATCACGCCGAGTTCGGCCAGGCGCTCGCGGTGTGTGGTTTTTACCGACACCGAGTCCATTACTGCGTCGACTGCCATGCCTGAGAGCAGTTTCTGCTCTTCCAGCGGTATGCCCAGGCGGTTGAAGGTGTCGAGAACGGCGGGGTCTACTTCGTCGAGGCTCTTAGGGCCTTCCTTGGCCTTTGGCGCGGCGTAGTAGCTGATTGCCTGGAAGTCGATTTCCGGAATCTCCAGGTGTGCCCATCGGGGCATTTTCATTGTCTGCCAGTGGCGGAATGCCTTAAGACGGAATTCCAGCAGCCATTCAGGCTCGCCTTTTTTTGCAGAAATCAGGCGTACGACCTCTTCGTTGAGGCCTTGCGGAATGATTTCGCTGTCGATGTCGCTCACGAATCCGTATTTATAGTCGGAGCTTGTGGCGGAGTTGATTATATCCTCGCTGTGCTGCGCTTGAGTTACGGGTATCTGTGCCTTGTCGGCGCCCGGATTATTGTTTTTGTCTTCTTGTTTCATGTCAGTTCAGAAATCCCAGCAGAGCCGGGGCTACATTGTACACAAGGCCGCGGAGGCCTTCGGTGGTTGCGTCGGCCGGAGCGGTCGAGGGCGATACCATGTGCCACAGGTTCATGAACAGGCTCAGTACCACCGCAACCTCAAGGGCGCAGAAGGCGACTCCGCACAGCCGGTTCACTATCGTGAGGTGAAGCGCCCGGAACAGCGACTGCAGCATACGGCCCAGCAGAAAGCAGGCCAGATAGGCTACGATGAATACAAGCACGTTGGCCACCACCAGGTCGGTGGCGTCGGGGCCTATATGCAGAGCCAGTCGGTGGGCGACCATGCGGCATGCAACCACGCCGGCTATAAGGCCGATTACCTGTGCAGCCATGGCTATGATGCCTTTGAAGTAACCGCGCAGAGCGGCAGCTCCAAGTAATACAACCAATAAAATGTCGAATGCGTTCATTATGTTGCTTTCTTGAAACCGCAAATATACAAATTTTTTTGCAAAGCGAGGATAAGAAACTATCCGGAGCGCCCAAAATTTGCTCGCGGCGGCCTCAGACGGGCAGTCTGGACGCTTTCAGACGGGCCACAAGTTCCTGTTCGCGCCCCTGGCAGTAGTGGTTGCAGAGTTTGTGGAAGCGTGGCGAGTGGTTCATCTCCGACAGGTGAGCCAGTTCGTGGTAAATCACATAGTCGCGCAGTGGCTGCTCGTAAAATACCAGTATACAGCTCAAGGCTATGTAACCGCGGCAGTCGCAGCGCCCCAGTGTGCGCTGGCCTTTGCTTATGGTCCATCCGATGGGATGGCGTCCTACGCGGTCGGCCAGTTCGTTTGCCCGCGGTATCAGTATTGCGGGAGCTTCGGCGGCGGCTATATTGCGCAGCACGCGGCCAATGGCAATTACTGCCGCCGGGCTTGAAATGTCGAGCGAAGCGGGCACATACAAGGCCCAGCCGCCGGTGCAGCGCCGTGCTTCTATGAGTTTGCTGTTGGTTTCGAGGCTCTCGATTATCACTTTGAATTCGCCGCAGTCGATTACCTGTCCGAGGTAATATTTGTTGTCGGCGGGCTTGTGTGGCAGCAGGCGTGGCTTGAGTACGTCGAGGGTTTTGTAAAATTCGTCTTCGGTCACGCGAGGCGGTACCGAAAGTTGCAGCTCGCCGGTTTTCCACCGGGCCACAAAGCGTTTGGCCCGGCTGCGTACCACGTAGTGGATCACGCCCAGTTCGTTGTGCCTTATGCGCCCGCTGCCTGTCAGTACCAGCCTGCTCATTCCCAGCCGAGTTTTGAATTCAGTACGGCGGCGAAGCCACGGTCGCGGTGCCGGAGCACACTTACTGTATAGGGGGCCTTGACCACCGAAATGCCGGTACCCATGGCAAGACTTACACTTCGGCCGTCGACACTCAGGCGGAAGCGGTCGGCGCGTCCTTGAACCTCTATGTCGATGCGCGAAGCGTCGCCTACTACCAGCGGGCGCATCGACAGCGAGTGTGCCGCTATGGGCGCCAGCACAAAAGCGGGGGTGTCGGGCGCTATAATCGGGCCGCCTACCGACATGGCGTAGGCGGTGCTGCCGGTGGGTGTGGCCACAATAAGTCCGTCGGCGCGGTAGTCGCACAGGCGGTGTCCGTCGACGTGGGTGCAGGCCCGAATCATCGAGGCGTTGGCATCCTTAGCCACGGTTATTTCGTTGAGAGCGTATTTGCAGAATGGCAACTGAGGCTCAACCACCTGCAGCAGGCTGCGCTGCTCGGATATGAAAGCGCCGGCGCGGTATTCGTCGAGCAGCTGCGGCAGTTCGTCGATGCCTATGGCGGTGAGGAAGCCCAGGTGACCTGTGTTCACGCCCAGTATAGGCAGCGGACGGCTGTCGGTCCACTGCACGGTGCGCAGGAAGGTTCCGTCGCCGCCTATGCTCAGTACCAGGTCGACATTGCAGTCGAGTTGCTCCATTACGCGCCTGACCGACGCCATAGCTCCCGGTATGCAGCGGATAAGGTAATTATACAGCTTAGGGTGCATCACTACCTCTGCGTTTTCGCGTGCGAGCTGGAGCAGAAAGTCCCGGAGTATGTCCAGATAGGCATCCTGATGCCGGCTTCCGTATATGGCTATTTTCATTTGAATCAGATATTAAGATAGTGCAGAACTTGGTCGATACGTTCGCGGAGGGTGTTGTCGCCGCAGTCCTCCTCAGGCCCGGCATTGTTGATTTCAAGCACATCGTAGCCGTATCGCCGCAGTGAGCGGGCCACCTCGACAGGGTTACGGCGGTTCACTCTTATGTCAACGAGTGTTTCAGCCTGCGGATGCTCCATTGCGAGAACATTCAGGTTTATCAGGTGAGCGTCGCAGTCTTCCACGGCGTGCGCAATCCGCGACGCGCTGAAATCCTCGCGTCTGCACCCTAATAAAATGTGGCTTTCATCGCCCAATTGCGGAAAAAGCACCTCCAAATCGTATATTTTTGAATCTTTAGCAGTCAATTTTTTCTTATTGTAAGATATTCTGACTATTTTTGTAGCCGAAAACAGCAAATAAGCCTTGAGGCTATCCGTAAACAGCCGCCTGGCTGCCATGCCGTTTCAATTACAAAGTTACAAAATTCTTTGGAATTCATCACTCACTTACAATTTATTAACTTAGTTGGCCGAGCAAATGACCAGTCTTAGCGTAAATATCAACAAAATAGCCACTTTGCGCAACGCACGTGGCGAAAACAACCCCGACCTGCTGAAAGTGGCCGCCGACTGCGAACGCTTCGGCGCCAACGGCATCACGGTGCATCCGCGTCCCGACGAACGTCATATACGCCGCAGCGACGTGTACAGTCTGCGTCCGCTGGTCGCTACCGAATTCAATATCGAAGGTTATCCGTCGGACGACTTCATGGAGCTGGTGCTGCGTGTGCGTCCCGAGCAGGTGACCCTTGTACCCGATGCACCCAATGCCCTCACTTCGTCGGCCGGCTGGGATGTCGCCGCCAACCATGACTTCCTGTCGTCGATAGTCGAGAGGCTGAAAGAAGCCGGAATACGCAGTTCCATATTTGTCGACCCCGATGCCGAAATCATAGCTGCCGCCGCCCGTACCGGCACCGACCGCGTGGAACTCTACACCAAAGCATACGCCGACAGCTATACCGCCGACCGTGAAGCCGCCGTGGCAACTTATGTCGAGGCCTCAAAGGTTGCCCACAGCCACGGCCTGGGAGTGAACGCAGGCCATGACCTCAGCCTCGAGAACCTGCAGTACTTCTACCGGAGTCTGCCTTGTCTCAACGAGGTGTCGATAGGGCACGCCCTCATCTGCGACGCCCTCTATCTGGGCCTGGAAGAAACCATACACCGCTATCTGGCCTGCCTGCGTTGAGAAGCAGACAGTTGAAATTAAACATTAAACACTAAAACATATATAAATGTCACTTTGGGAACTTTGCCTCGAAGGAGGCTGGATTATGATACCGCTGGCACTTCTGGCACTGGTAAGTATCTACATTTTTATAGAAAGAGCTATAGCAGTGAGCCGCGCGTCGCGTCAGGACGCCTCGTTCATGCAGCGCATCAAGGACTATATACACGACGGCGAGATTGAAAGCGCGCAGAACCTCTGCCGCCAGACCAATTCGCCCTACGCCCGCATGATTGCCAAAGGCATCAGCCGTATAGGCCGCCCAAGTTCCGAGGTGCTTGTGACGATTGAAAACAGCGGCAACCTCGAGGTAGCTGCCCTCAGCAAGGGGCTGTCATGGCTGGCCACCACCGCCGCCGGGGCACCCATGCTTGGCTTCCTGGGCACTGTAGTGGGTATGGTGCAGGCCTTCTATGCCATAGCCTCAAGCGGCAACACAGCCTCGATAGGCGACTTTGCCGGCGGTATCTACACTGCGCTGGTTACCACTGTGGCCGGTCTTATAGTGGGCATCGTGGCACTGTTTGCCTACAACATACTGGTGGCCCGCATCAACAAGGTAATGAACATAATGGAAGCCCGCACCATGGACTTCATGGACATACTCAACGAGCCCGCGTAAGCCATGGCACTCAAACGACAGCAAGACATGATGGCCACCTTCTCGATGGCCTCCATGACCGACGTGATTTTCCTTCTGCTGGTCTTCTTTTTGGTTACAAGCACCTTTGTGTTTCCGACAGCCATGGAGATTGACCTGCCCGAAGGAGTGGAGCAGACTCCCGAGAAACCGTCGACCAAAGTATTCGTTGACTCCGCCGCTAACTATTACGTGCAGTACGACACCGCGCAGATGACCCGTGTGCCACTGGAACGCCTTGCCGAGCAGCTGAGCGTAATCAACAGCCAGACCCCCATTGGCGCAGTAGCCGTTTATGCCGACACCCGCGTGCCCTACGGCAAGGTGGTGGAAGTGCTCAACATAGGCGCTGCAAACTCATTCAAGATGGTATTAGCCACTAAACCGACACAGAATACTCCGCTGCCCGCAGCAGATGCCGCGGCTGCAGCCGACAACACTGACCAACAGCAATGAACAATACCGACCGTTCACGAATATATGCCGCCGTAGGCACCCTGCTCATAGCCCTGCTGATACTGCTGTGGCTGGTGAACGGGAACCTCGACCTGAGCCATATTACAACGGACAAGCCCGGCATAACCCTGGCCGAGGCAGAGCCCGAGGAGTTCGTGGAGGTAATCGAAGAGGAACTTCCCAAACCACTCAATGGCCAAGAATCGGCGCCGGCTGAAAACCCGGAGCCTGAAGACAACAACGCCACTCCGGCTCCTGAGTCCGGCACGGACCTGAGCGACAACGGCCCTAAAGGTCCGGCTCCAAAGCCTGTTACTTCGACCAAGTCTGCACCGGTACAGGAAACCAAACCCAAGCAGCCAACCAAAGAGGAAATAGCCGCTATGGAGAAAAAGAAGCAGGAAGAGGAGGCACGGCGCAAAGCCTCACAGCAGACTGCCAATGCCTTTGCCAATGCCGCCGGAAAGAACAACACCAACAACAAAAGCAAGACTGCCGACGGCAACGCCGGTAAACCTGCCGGCACCAATCCAAATGCCCAGGGCGTGGGAGTGCGCGGTAGCGGCGGCGGCAAATGGGGCCTGCCCACAAGTACCTCGGTGGTGATGCAGACTCCGGGTAAAATCACCTTCACCTGTACAATCAACACCGACGGCTCTCTGTCGGGCCTCGACGTGGTGCCAGCTGCCACCGACTCGGAATATGTGGGCAATGCCCGGGTAATCAATGCCCTGAAAGCCGAAATCAAGGCCTACATCAAACGCCAGGCTTCGAAGGTGAAGGAATCCGAACCCCGCACCGCACGCATAGTATACACCATACGGTAAGCATAATAATTACAGAACCCCGCAATATATCGATACACGTAATCGATAAATATAATCATTACTGTAATCGACGGCCGCAACCACAAAAGTGGTAATATAAGAAGCCTTGTATAAAAAGTACATATCGAACAAATTTTTATAAAGTTCCGTTATTTGTAGCTTGCAAAATTTTATTAATTTTGCAAGCTATTATTTTTGAACATTATAAAAGCCATAGGGTTATAATATTACCCGTATAGCCACTGTACGGGCCATATTCATTTGCCACAACACGTTTCAACCATGAAGTTAAAACTGATATTCACCGCACTGCTTGCCATAGCAAGCTTCATGCCGCTGTCGGCCGCCGGCTTGCAGGCCCAGGCCCCGGTGACTCTCGACTCCTGCCGGAGCATGGCTCTGCGCAGCAACAAACAGCTGATGATTAGCCGTCAGCGGATTACGACTGCTCAATACCAGAACAAAGAGGCTTTTGCCGCCTATCTGCCCGCCATTGATTTTGCCGGCGGATATGCTTACAATCAGCGTCAGATAGCGCTGCTTGGCGAGGACGCCATGCTGCCCACCAAAAGCTTCGACCCTGCTACCGGGACCTATCAGTACAACATCGTAAAAAATCCGATTACCGGCGAACCGGTGATGAACAACGGTACACCGGTGCCAAGCCAGGTGGCCGTGATTCCGAAAGAGGCCATGACCTACGACATCCACAACGTGTTCTTCGGTGCCATCACTCTTACACAGCCCTTGTATATGGGCGGCAAAATCGTGGCCATGAACAAGCTAACCAAGTTTGCCGAGCAGCTGGCCGGACAGATGAACATCCGCGAGGCCGAGAATGTGGTGTATGCGGTCGATGCCGCTTACTGGCAGGTGGTGTCGCTCAAAGCCAAGTACGAGCTCGCAAAGAGCTATGTGAACCTGCTCGACACTCTGCAGAACAATGTAAACCTGATGGTGGAAGCCGGTGTGGCCACCGTGTCGGACCGGCTCAGCGTGGACGTGAAGCTGAACTCGGCTCAGGTCGACCTGGTGAAAGTGGAGAACGGTCTGCGTCTGTCGCGCATGGCTCTGGCCCAGGTATGCGGCCTGCCGGTCGACAGCAGTTTTCCGCTGGCCGACGAGGATGTCGACGCCTCGACCGTGCCTGCAGCCGAAGCAATGGGCGGCTACAATATGGAGGAGGTGTACAACCGCCGCCCCGACATCCGCGCCCTGGGGCTTGCCACCGACATAGCAGGCCAGCAAAAGAACGTGGCACGGGCATCGATGCTGCCCAATCTGGCACTGATTGGTGCGTACAGCTTCAGCAACCCCAACGTGAACAACGGTTTTGAAAAGAAATTCGGAGGAGGCTTCTCGGTGGGTGTGACTCTGACCATTCCCATCTGGCACTGGGGCGGCAACTATGCCAAATACAAGGCGGCCGAGAGCGCCGAGGTGATAAGCAAACTCGAACTGGCCGACGCCCGCGATATGGTTGAACTGCAGGTAAACCAGGCGATGCAGCACACTCAGGAGGCCTATACCACCTACGGCATGACCTCCGTGAACCTTAAGAAAGCCGACGAAAATCTGCGCACGGCCACACTGGCCTATAAAGAGGGCGTGGCAACCCCCGACAATGTAATGGAAGCCCAGACAGCGTGGCTCAAAGCCCACTCGGAGCAAATCGATGCAATGGTAGACGTGCGGCTATGCAATACATATCTGCGCAAGGCTCTGGGCACACTTATGCCCGATACAGGTGTGAGCTACTGAACAATAATAAAAAAACTTTAACATCGAAAATATAATGGCAAGCGAGAACAATCAATCAGAAAAACGTGCATCCAGAAGCCTGCTTATCAGTCTGGCTGTGGTTGTAATGGTAGTATTGGCCGTGGCCGTGGCCGGTTTCCTGTTTATGAACAAGCCCGACGACTTTATCGAAGGCCAGGCCGAAGGCACCACAGTACGTATATCAGGCAAACTGCCCGGACGCATTGTCGAATTCTATGTGCAGGAGGGCGACAGCGTGCATGCCGGCGATACTCTGGTGTGCATCCACTCGGCAGTAGTCGAGGCACAGTTGACACAGGCTGAAGCCATGCAGGACGTGGCCCGGGCCCAGAACCGCAAGGTCGATGCCGGTACACGCAAGCAAATCATACAGTCGGCCTATGATATATGGCAGCAGGCCAAAACCGCAGTCGACATTACCCAAAAAACCTACAACCGCATGGAACGCCTCTATGGCGAGGGCGTGATGAGTGAGCAGAAGCGCGATGAAGCCAAAGCCGCCTATGACGCCGCTGTGGCCGGTGCGGCTGCCGCCGAAAGCCAGTACCGTCTGGCTGTGGCCGGTGCCCAGAAAGAAGACAAGGAGTCGACAGCAGCTATGGTCAGCGCTGCACACGGTGGCGTGGAGCAAGTGCAGGCCGTGCTCGACGACGCATATCTGACCGCTCCGTTCGACGGCACCATCGATCAGATTTATCCCGAGGTGGGCGAACTCGTGGCCATGGGTGCCCCGATTATGAACCTGCTGCGCACCGACAAGCGCTGGATTACCTTCAACGTGCGCGAGGAACTGCTCAACGACCTTGACATGGGCAAGAAAATCAACGTAATGGTTCCGGCGCTGGGCATGAAGGATATTGAAGTGGAGATATACTTTATCCGCGACATGGGATCCTACGCTACATGGCGCTCTACCAAAGCCACCGGCGAATGGGACAGCCGCACCTTCCAAATCAAGGCACGTCCGACTAAGAAAGTCGATGGCCTGCGTCCGGGCATGTCGATAATATATAAGCCGTAATTTCTATCTTAAACATTAACTCATAAATCCCGAACCCCAAACATGCTTGGTCTGAAAGCTTCAATATTACGCGAAGTGCGCCGTCTGGGCAGCCGCAGAATCTATATCTGCGCCATGGTACTGGTGCCGATGCTCTGTGCGCTCTTCTTCGTGAGCCTTCTGGAGCCCGGCCTGCCGTTGAAAACTCCCGTAGCAGTAGTCGACCTCGACCACTCGACCATGTCGCGCAAGGTAACCCGTACCCTCAACGCACTCGAAACTATTGATGTATCGGAGCGAATTGAGAGCTACGACAAAGCCCTCGACCGTGTGCGTGCAGGCGAAATATACGGCTTCTTTGTAATCCCGGCCAACTTCGAGGCCGACGCACTTGGCGGCCGCACGCCCACACTGGAGTACTACAGCAACATGACGTACTTTGTGCCCGGCACACTGGCCTTCAAAGGTTTCAAGACCGTGGCAGTTACAACCACCGGTGGCCTTGTGACCGCAACTCTGGTAAGCGCCGGCGCCGACCCCGCCATGGTAGGCTCACTGATACAGCCTATGACCGTGCAGGAACATCCGCTGGGCAATCCGTGGCTCAGCTACTCCATTTATCTGTGTCCGTCGTTTATATACGGTGTGCTCGCCCTGATGATTTTCCTTACCACGGCTTTTGCCATTACAATGGAAATCAAGAACGGAACATCGTCACAGTGGCTGGCGACGGCTCATGGCCGCATGTCGGTGGCTTTGGTCGGCAAACTGTTGCCGCATACGGTAATATTCAGTGTGGTAGGGCTTGGCATAATGTCGCTCCTGTGGGGATATTGCCACTTTCCGGTTGCCGGCTCGCTGTGGTGGATGGCTCTGGCGGTGCTGCTGTTTGTAATGGCCTGCCAGGCTATGGCACTGTTTGTGGTGAGTGTGTTTCCAAATCCTCGACTGAGTTTGTCGGTGCTGTCGCTGCTGGGCATTCTCAGCTTCTCGCTCACCGGCTTCTCGTTTCCCGTGCAGAGCATGTACGGAGCTTTGGCTATATTCAGCTATGCCATACCGGTGCGCTATCTGTTTCTTATATATGTAAGCGATGTGCTTAACGGCTGGCCCATATACTATGTCCGCCTGTACTATGTGGCGCTGATACTGTTTGTGCCCATAGGCTGCACTCTGGCGTGGCGCCTTAAAAAAGCCTGCCTTAAACCTGTATATGTTCCCTGATTATGAATGTGTTCAAAAACATAGGCCGATGGTTACGCTCGCTAAGCGAAGTGTTTGCCCATGAATTCAGCATTGTTACGCACGATGCCGGCGCGTTGCTGTTTTTCGTGGCGCTTCCGCTGCTGTATCCTATTGTGTACACTCTGATATACAATCCCGAGGTTGTGCGTCAGCTGCCTATATCTATTGTTGACAACAGCCGCAGTGCAGAGTCGCGCGAACTGGTGCGCTCGGCATCGGCTGCTCCGGCGGTGACGATATATTCCTACGATGCCAACCTGTCCGACGCCAAGGCCCGCATGGCCGCCGGCGAGGTTTTCGCCATAATGGAAATTCCATCGGATTATTCCCGCAAGCTTGCCACAGGCGAGCAGGCCACGGTGCCTATGTATTTCGATATGAGTCTGCTGCTGCGCTACCGTGCGCTGCTGAGCGCAATTACCGACCTGCAGATGAAGCTGGCGCACGATGTAACAGCCATGCGGGTCGAAACTATCGGAGCATCGTCGATAGGCATGGCATCGCTGCCCGTCGAAAGCGAGAGCAACTTCCTGGGCGATACTAGCGACGGCTTTGCCTCGTTTGTGATTCCGGGTATAGTTATTCTGATTCTGCAGCAGAGTATGGTGCTGGGCGTGATGCTGCTCGAAGGCACGTCGCGCGAACGCCGCCGCCGCAACGGAGGTATCGACCCCAAGATGGTGAAAGGTGCCTCCACTACAGCGCTGATTATAGGCAAGGCTCTGTGCTACACTGTTATATACATGCCTATGGCTATGTATGTGATGGTGCTGATACCGCATATGTTCAATCTGCCGCATATAGGCAATCCGGTAGAGGCGCTGCTGTTTATATTTCCGCTGCTGTTGGCCTCGACATTCTTTGGCCAGACCCTCACCTATTTTGCCAAGGAGCGTGAAAGCACCTTTATGGTGGTAGTGTTTACTTCGGTGGTGTTTCTGTTTCTCTCCGGCCTTACCTGGCCACGTTACGCCATGAACGACTTCTGGCGCTTCTGCGGCGACCTGATACCGGGTGTATGGGGGCTGGAAGGTTTCATACGCATCAACAGCAACGGCGCCACCCTGGCCGAGTCGGTCAAACCCTTCCTGGCCATGTGGATTCTTACCGGGGTCTATTTCCTGTCGGCCTGGTGGGTGATGGCATATATCAGGCGTGAGAGTCGTACAGCCTCAGTGCCTGCTGGTACTCCGACCGCATCCTTGCCTTCAGCTCCGGCGGAGCAATCACCTGAATCCTCGGGCCGTAGCTGAGCAGTTCGGCCACGAAATCGTCGGTGAGCCGCAGCTGCAGATGAAAGTCGCTGAATTCGTCGTGTACCATCTCTTCCTGCGAGTGATGCAGTGGAAGGGCTCTGAAATACTTGGCCTGGCGAGGGTCGGTACGGATAACCACACTTCGCGGTTCAGACTCGGTGACTACAATACCGAAAGCATCGTGGAAATACGATTCGGCGTTGAATGTCGGGTCGGGCGTGAAGCCGTCGGTGGTCATCACACATGAGTTCATGCGGTCAAGGGCGTAGGTTTTGATTCGCCCTTCGGCCACGTTGCGTCCGGCCACATACCATCGCTGTCGGAAAATCTTAAGCAGATAAGGCTCGAATACAATGCCCGAGGTCGGCTTCGAACGGGTGTAAGAGTGATAGTCGAATTTCAGACGGCGGTTCTCGCGGAGCGCATCGATAATCACTCCGAGGAAAGCCCTCGACGAAGGAACCGCCTCAAGAAAAATCTTGCCGGCCACATCGCGGGCGCCTGTAAGGACATGGCTCATGGCCGAGGAGTCGAGCAACCAGTCGGTGACACTGCGGTCGTGCGGGTCTTCCTCGCTTATATAATATTCGTAAGTGGTGGGGTCGCATTCGATATTTAGCCCGAACAGCTGCTCCACTCCCTGGCGGTAATTGTAGAAGGTACGGCGCGGCATTGGCCTGCCGTCGCCGAACCTGCTCCGTCGCCAGCAGGCATCAAGTTCTTTGCGCGAAATGCGCCCGTAGCGGCGTATGGTGTCTACAAGCCATACATATCGGTTAATAAGTTCCTTTGACAAATTCTTAACAAGTTCTAAGTTATGCTACTGCCTTGACTGTCCGCGGTGCGGAAATCCAAAGACCCAGCATGGTGTAACAGGCATTGATCAGCAGCAGCTCGAAGCCGGTGTGGTAGCCCCACAGCTGCACGAGCGCCCACTGCGTGCCCCACGAAAGTACCGGAGCGGCTATACACACAGCCGGTACAAGGCGGTCGCGTACAAGGCGTTTCGAGAACATGCCGAATACAAACAGACCCAAAATCGGGCCGTAGGTGTACGAAGCCAGAGTGTACACGGCCGATATGGCGTCCTGGTTGCTCATGTAGTAGAACACCACAATCACCGCACCCATTATCACCGACATGCCTATATGCACGTTTCGGCGTGTGCGTGTAAGTTTATTCTGGTCGTTCTGACGGTGTGCGCCAAGAATGTCGACGGTAAACGAGGTGGTCAGCGAGGTCAGAGCCGATCCGGCAGCCGAGTATGCGGCGGCTATAAGCCCCAGCACAAACAATATGCCCACCCACACCGGCATGGCGTCGGAGGTAGCCACCATTCCGAAGATGTCGTCGGACTTCTCCGGCAGGGCAATCGAGTGATGGTTGAGATAAAGCAGCAGCAGTGTGCCCAGCAGCAGAAACAGCGCTATGACAAAGAACTGTGTCACGCCGCTTACTATCATATTTTTACGGCTTTGTGCGGCGTCCTTGCACGCGAGGTTGCGCTGCATCATGTCCTGGTCGAGGCCGGTGGTGGCGATGGCCATGAACACACCGGCAATAAACTGCTTCCAGAAGTAGGTACTTTCCTTGGGATTGTCGAAGAAGAACATCCGCGAGCTTTCATGGTCGGCTATCGCCTTGACCATGCCCTTGAAGTCGAAACCAAGGTCGGAGGCTATGAAGAATATGCACAGGACTATGGAGCCGATAAGGCAGAAACTTTTCAGAGTGTCGGTCCAGATAAGAGTTTTTACACCTCCCTGCACCGTATACAGCCATATCAGCGCTATCGTCACGATTACATTAAATATGAAAGGCACGCCCAGCGGACCGAATACCAGCAGCTGCAGCACCGAGCATACCACAAAAAAGCGTACGGCGGCGCCAAGCATTTTCGATACAAAAAAGAACCATGCTCCGGTACGGTAACTGTCGCTGCCGAAACGTTCCTCAAGATAGCCGTAAATCGATAGCATGTTCTTGCGGTAGAACAGTGGCACAAGCACAAATGCAATCAGCACATAGCCCACAATAAAGCCCAGCACCATCTGCAGATAGCTGTAGCCCTTGTCGGCCACCATGCCGGGCACCGATATAAAAGTCACACCCGATATCGGCGCGCCAATCATGGCGAAAGCCACCACAAACCAAGGCACTCGGCGGTTGCCGGTGAAAAAAGTAGAATTGTCGCTGCCACGCGACGCCACAGCTGAAACCGCCATCAGCAGGCCGAAATAGCCTGCGATGGTCAGTATTATAATGATTGGTAAACTCATTCGTTATAAAGCAGATATGGTTTGCGTTGCTTTTTGAAGGCCTCGACATCGGAGGCCCAGGTAGCCTTGATTTCGTCGGCGCTCTTGCCGTTTTCAATCATGCCGCGGATGTCGCCGCGGCCTATAAGCAACTCAAAAAAGTTGCGGAAGAAATCCTTGTCGAGCTGACCGTTCAGGTCGTTGTAGGCGTCGATTAGATACTCCAGATTTATACCTTTGGCTATGATTTCGTCGTCACTGAGGTTTCGCAAATCCACTCCGTGGCACAGCTTGTCGAGCTCAGGCGGATTCTTGGCGCCCGGAATGCTGCGCGGTGTGAACTCAAAACTACGGTTGCGCATCAGCGGATGACCGTATACGGTAAAAGCCATGTCGGTGCCGCGGCCCAGGCTCACCGGTGTAGCCTCGAAGTAGCAGGTCGAAGGGTATAGGTAAATTGACTTCATGTCGCGCAGGTTTGGCGATGGCGCTATAGGCAGCTCGTAGCGTGTCTGATGGCCGTAGCCAAGGCATGGTATGACAGTGAGGTCGACTTTGGCGCCGTTCTCCAGCCAGCCCTCGCCCAAGGCCATGCCGGCCAGCTCGCCCAAGGTCAGGCCGTGAACCACCGGAATGGGCAGCTTGCCTACACCGCTTTTATACTTCATGTCGAGGATAGGGCCGTCGACATACATGCCGTTGGGATTCGGGCGGTCGAGCACCATCACCTGCTTGCCCTGGCGTGCGGCGGCGTTCATCAGGTCAATCATAGTGCAGTAGTAGGTATAATAGCGCAGGCCCACATCCTGAATATCGACCACAATCACGTCGATATCTCTTACGGCCGCCGGGTCGACATCTTTGCGTTTGCCGTCGTACAGACTCACTATGGGCAGGCCGCTTACCGGGTCGGTCGACGTCGATACATGTTCGCCGGCATCGGCCGTTCCGCGGAATCCGTGTTCCGGCGAGAACAGTTTGCGCACGTCCACGCCGCCCTCGAGCATCAGGTCGAGGGTATGTTTCGGGCCTACCATGCCCGTATGGTTTGAAAACAGAGCCACCCGTTTTCCCTGCAACATAGGCATATACTCGTCGGTGCGGGCGGCGCCCACCGTTACTTCCGCCATTGTACTCAGGCAAGGCAAAAGAAGGAGGAAATATATAATCAATCGTTTCATGGTATTACAAAATTACGCAAAACCGAGCAGTCGACAAGTCTGCAACAGTTAAAAAACACTAATTCATTTATGAAAAATTTGGCGGACTCGAATAAAGTCGCTAACTTTGCACAGCAAACGAGGGGTATTAGCTCATCTGGCTAGAGCGCGACACTGGCAGTGTCGAGGTGAGCGGTTCGAGTCCGCTATACTCCACCAAGAACGAATCTTGAAGCAATTCAAGGTTCGTCTTTTTTTGCCGTATTGTTTAAATGATATTTATCCCAGTAGTTCCAGCCAGCGGGCGGGTAGGTAGACGTTGGGCAGTGGCAGGGCCGCGCGGAACAGCGGGGCTATTTCTTCATCGGTGAAGCCGGCTATGCCACAACCAATGCGCGTGACCATAAAACGCAATTCGGTGTGTAGCTTGGCATACTTCACAAATTCATCAATATATGGTTTTATCTCCGCCACACCGCCGTGCATGGTGGGAATGGCATAGCTGCGACCTGTAAGGCCTGTGCCGACACCCCATTCGGCTCCGAATTTATTTAAGGCTATGCGCGCTGCCCCGCCTCCGTGGCGCCCTGCAAGGTTGCTGCCGAATACAAAAATCTCGTCCGGCGCAAGTTCGGTAATGAAATCGGGTGAAACTCTCATATTTGATTTTTTAGTTAATAATACCCAATGCCCTACTCCGGATAACACAGGTTTGCCGGCGATGGATTTTCAAGTATTTCCTTCAGGTATACTTCCGCAGCCTTGCGCGCACCCTCCAGGTCCATGTAGGTATAGTTGCCGCAGTCGCGAGCAGTGGCGCCGGGTATTTCGCCGTCGAATCCGGCTATGAAAGCGAATGTGCGGCGCAGCAGCGGCAGTATGTCGGCCGGAGCGAGTTCGCCCTGCATTATCAGGTAGTTGCCGGTGCAGCAGCCCATGGGGCCCCAGTACACCACACGCGACATCCACTCGGAGTCGTTGCGCAGAAAGGTGGCGGCAAGATGCTCCATGGCGTGGAGAGCCTTGGGGTGTAGGGCCGGCTGGCGGTTGGGTTCGGTCATGCGGACGTCGAAAGTGGTGAGTATGTCGCCCGAAGGGGTGAGGTCGCGGCGCGACACATATACACCGCGCAGCAGGCGCCGGTGGTCGATGGTAAAGCTGGGTATCTTTTTCATTATCTGTTTCGCTTATTGCAGTTGCAAATGTATGAAAAAAAATTTATCGCTACAACGTTTAGGCTACACGATTGCAGATATTCGCAAAAAAATAGTTAACTTTGAAGTCGCTTCAAGCGTTAGTTTATAGAAAAGAAATTATGGAAACAACAAGACAAGCTAAAATAGCCCGGCTGCTGCAGAAGGAGCTGAGCGAGATATTCCGTCAGCAGACCGCCAAGACTCATGGCGTAATTATATCGGTGAGTGCCGTAAGGGTGACACCCGACCTGTCGATTGCACGTGCGTACCTGTCGGTATTCCCGTCGACGAACGCACAGGAAATCATGAACAATATTAATCTCAGCGCCAAGACAATACGCTACGAACTGGCGCAGAAAGTGCGCTTTCAGCTGCGCAAGACTCCCGAACTGCAGTTCTATCTCGACGATTCGCTCGACTATATCGAGAACATCGACCATCTGCTGGAGAAATAAGTGCTGTCGATGCTGAGCGTCAGAATAGCACTGCGCTACCTCTTTGCCAAGAAGCGTCATACCGCTGTCAATGTCATATCTATGATATCGCTGGCGGGTGTCGCTGTGGCCACTGCGGCCATAGTGGTGGTGCTGTCGGTGTTTAACGGCTTTGCCGACCTTGGCGAGCGCCAGGCTTCGGTGGTTGACCCCGACCTGCTAATTACGCCTGTGCAAGGCAAGACTATAGCCCGGGGTGACTCACTGGCCGAGGCTGTGGCTGCCATGCCTGGGGTGCGGGCGGCGGCGCCGGTGGTGCAGGAGCGAGGCTTGCTGATAAGCAATACCGCTCAGGTTCCGGTGCGTTTCAAAGGGGTGCCTGCCGGATATTCCGCCGTGGTGCCGCTCGACTCGCTGGTAGTTGACGGCGTGTACCAGCCGGACAGTGCGGTTGGGCTTCCGTCGGCCAATGTATCCATAGGCGTGGCCTATCACGGGGCCGTGTCACCTTCGACCGACCGAGCCGTACAGCTGTATGTGCCGCGGCGCAACGGGCGAATCAATCCGGCCAACCCTGCTGCATCGTTCCGTGGGGATACTTTGCTGGTGTGGTCGGTATTGCGCAGCGATGTGCAGGAATTTGATGCCGACCTGATGATTGTACCTTTGGAGGTTTCGCGCCGCCTGCTTGATTACAGCCACGAGGCCACGGCCGTGGAGGTGGCGTTGGAGCCGTCGGCCGATGTAGCAGCTATAGCCGCCGACATAGGCCGTGCCAATCCGGGGCTTGAGGTATCCGACAGGCTGCAGCAGCAGAGCGAGGCGTTCCGCATGATAGCCATAGAGAAATGGATGACCTTTCTGATGCTGATATTCATACTTGTGATAGCATCGTTCAACGTGGTCAGCACCTTGTCGCTGCTGGTAGTGGAGAAGCGCTCCGACATGGAGGTGCTGCGCTTTACAGGCGCTCCGCGCTCTCTGATTCGCTCCGTATTCGTGTGGCAGGGCTGGCTTATAAGTATGCTCGGAGGCCTTGCGGGCATTGTTCTGGGCGCGCTCCTTTCGCTTTGGCAGCAGCATGGCCACATAATCCGACTCAACGCCGACGCCTCGGCCCTTACAATTGACTATTATCCCGTACGGCTGGCATGGCCCGACCTGCTGCTGGTGCTGGGCGTGATAGCTGTGGTATCGCTGCTGGCCGGACTGACAACCCGATTTTTTCAAAAGAAATAAGCACAGAAAATATGCAGACTGTATTATTCAACAGCACCATATTCGGCCCGATACACTCGCGCCGGCTGGGATCGTCGTTAGGCGTGAATCTATCGCCCTCCGACGGCAAAATATGTTCGTTCGACTGCCTTTATTGCGAGGCCGGCTACAATGCCCAGGGGCCCGGCACAAGCGGTCTGCCTGCGCGGACCGAGGTGGCGCGTATGCTCGACGAAAAGCTGGCCGCCATGCGTGCGGCAGGCCAGGGCCTTGATGTAATTACATTCTCGGGCAACGGCGAGCCTACCATACACCCCGATTTCGCAGGCATAATCGATGACACCATCGCTTTGCGCGACAAATACTTTCCGCAGGTAAAGATTAGCGTTCTCACCAACTCGACCATGCTGGGCAGACCACAGGTTGTAGAGGCACTGCGCAAGGTCGACAACAACATACTGAAGCTCGACAGCGCCATCGAACGCACCGTACAGTTGCTCGACCGCCCGAATCTATCCTATCGTCTGCCCAAGGTAATAGAGCAGCTGGCGCAGTTCAGTGGCAGCGGAATCATCCAGACCATGATTACCCGCGGCAGCCACGACGGTGAGGCCGTCGATAACAGTACCGACGAAGAAATTGCCGCCCTCATCGAGGCATACCGCCATATAAATCCGCGCAGCATAATGATATACTCTATCGACCGCCGCACACCCGAGCAAAGCCTGCAGAAGGTCGAAAAGGCCGAGCTCCGGGCCATCGCCGCCCGCATCACAGAAGCCACCGGTATAGAGGTGTCTGTTGCGTGATTCGCGGAAAATGATTAAATTTGCGTAATAAAACAGAACGATGGGAAACGGTAACGAAGCTCAAGGCAAGAAACGAGGCTGGCTGGGTCGCTACATGTCGGTAGCGGCTCTGGCGGTGATTGCATATTTTGTGTACTTACTCTTTTTCAGCTCACATTCGGCCATGAAAAAATTCGAGTACCAGCGTGTTATCGACTCGCTGCAGCGCGAGGTCAATGCCTCGGAGGATTCGGTGGCCTACTACCGCGGCCTCAATGAAAAACTGCGCAGCGACCCACGTGCGGTCGAGCAGGTAGTACGCGAGGAACACAACATGAACCGCCCCGGCGAGGACGTGTACGTGATGGAGCCCGATGCCGGACGGTAGTTCTGCCGCCGTCGCCTTTTCCACCATATAAACTCAACACTGCATTAATTGAAAAATAAGATTTTCCAGGGCCTTGTGCCCGTTGGCTTGCTGCTGGTAGCACTGGCCACAATGGAGCCGCTGATACTGCACCCGTTCAATCCCGGCGGCTGGTTCCAATATGTATATGCCGCGGGAGCGGTATTGCTGCTTCTGTGCCGCCTTTTTATCACTCACGGCGCCACCGACCTGCGTCTGCGCCGCCTCTACCGCATGGAAGGCTGGAGCGCGATATTCTTTTGCGCCGGCACCTTCTTTATGTTCTATCCGTCGGGCACCATGCGCGACTGGTTGGCCTTTACGCTGGCCGGAGCCGCTATACAGATATTTACTTCGATAATGATTCCGATGCGGCAGCGCAAATTGCTGAATACAAAAAAGTAAAATTATAAATGGCAAAGAAATACGTGGAAACTCCGCTGATGAAGCAGTACACCGAGATGAAAGCCAAGCATCCCGATGCAGTATTGCTTTTCCGCGTGGGCGACTTTTACGAAACTTTCTCTGACGATGCCATCTCTGCCTCGGAAATCCTGGGCATAACCCTTACACGCCGCGCCAACGGAGCGGCGCAGTCGGTAGAGCTCGCCGGCTTTCCGCATCATGCCCTTGACACCTACTTGCCGCGTTTGGTGCGTGCCGGCAAGCGTGTGGCCATCTGCGAGCAACTCGAAGACCCCAAACTCACCAAAAAGCTGGTGAAGCGCGGCATAACCGAGCTTGTAACCCCCGGCGTGGCTATGGCTGATACCGTGCTGTCGAACAAAGAGAATAACTTTCTGGCCTCAGTCTGCTTCAGCCGCGACGCCGTAGGCGTGGCCTTTCTCGACATCAGCACCGGCGAGTTTCTGGCAGCCCAGGGCAGCGTCGAGTATGTCGACAAGATTCTGGAGTCTATGGCTCCGAAAGAACTAATAGTCGAGCACGGATGTATGGAGCAGGCCCGGCAGTCGTTCAGCACCCACCCGGCCACCTTTGAGCTCGACGACTGGATGTTCGCCTACGACAATGCCACCGAGCGCCTGCTGCGGCAGTTCGGCACCGCCTCGCTCAAAGGATTCGGCATCGACAGCATGACACAGTCCATCATAGCCGCCGGAGCCATACTGCATTACCTTGACCTTACAAAGCATACCCGCATAGGGCATATAACCTCCATATCGCGTATCGAACAGGAGCGATTTGTGCGTCTTGACCGGTTTACGGTGCGCAATCTCGAACTGCTCGACTCGCTCGAGCGCGACGGACGCTCGCTGCTGTCGGTTATCGACCGCACGGTAAGTCCGGGCGGAGCCCGTCTGCTCAAACGCTGGCTGGCCTTCCCGCTCAAAGAACCCAAAGCTATCAACGAGCGCCTCGATGTGGTGGAGTACTTCTTTCGCCACCCCGACGACCGCGATGAAGTGGCTTATGCTCTCTCGGGCATGGGCGACCTCGAACGCCTTATCTCCAAGCTTGCTACCCGCCGCATCACCCCTCGCGAAATCTTAGGTATAGCTACAGCCCTCGACGCCGTTGAGCCTGTAAGCCGCCTGTGCATGCACTGCGAACTTCCGGGCTTGAGCGCCATGGCCTCGCGACTCGACCTCTGCTCCGACGTGATAGAGCTCATACGCTCGCGTGTGCGTCAGGACGCCCCCAACGCTCTCGGCCGAGGGCCGGTGTTCAATCACGGCGTAGACAGCGAGCTCGACCGCCTGCACTCCCTCTCGACCAACGGCAAGGAATATCTGATGCAGATTCAGGCCCGCGAGAGCAAAGCCACCGGAATCTCCTCACTGAAGATAGGGTTCAACAACGTGTTCGGCTACTATATCGAAGTTACCAACACCCATAAGGACAAGGTGCCGCCGGAGTGGATACGCAAGCAGACATTAGTGAACGCCGAGCGATATATAACCGAGGAACTCAAAACCTACGAAGAGCAGATAACCGGTGCTCAGGAACATATCGACATAATCGAGCGACGCCTTTACGACGCCTTGCTTGACAAGCTCTCCGAGTCGATACCGCGCCTGCAGACTGATGCCGCCATACTGTCGGCAATCGACGTGCTCACCGCTTTCACCGATGTAGCCCGTACATACCGCTATAATCGTCCGGTAGTTGACGACTCGCTTATACTCAAGCTTGTCGAAGCCCGACACCCGGTAATCGAGCGCCAGCTGCCCCCGGGTGAACTCTATGTAAGCAACTCGGTGGAACTGCACAACGACCATACCCAGGTGATGATGATTACCGGTCCAAACATGTCGGGTAAGTCGGCACTGCTGCGCCAGACCGCCCTCAACGTAATCATGGCCCAGATAGGCTGCTTTGTGGCAGCCGACAGCGCCCACATAGGCGTGATTGACAAGATATTCACCCGTGTGGGAGCCAGCGACAACATATCGCTGGGCGAGTCGACATTCATGGTGGAGATGAACGAGGCCGCCGCGATACTCAACAATATCAGCCGTCGGTCGCTGATACTCTTCGACGAGCTTGGCCGCGGCACTTCTACCTACGACGGCATCAGCATAGCCTGGTCGATTGTCGAATACCTGCATCAGCACGGCGCGGAGCATCCGAAAACGCTCTTCGCCACCCACTACCACGAACTCAACGACATGGAGGCCTCATTCCCCCGCATAGCCAACTACAACGTATCGGTAAAGGAAATCGACGGCAAGGTCGTGTTTCTGCGCAAGCTGGCTCCAGGCGGCAGTCAGCATAGTTTCGGCATACATGTAGCCCGTCTGGCCGGCATGCCCCGCGAAATCATCGACCGGGCAGAGAGCATACTCCGTCAGCTTGAACGTCACAACTCGCAGGAAGGCGAAAGGCCGGCAGTTGAGGCCACATCTGCCGACGGCGTACAACTCAGCTTTTTCCAGCTCGATGACCCTGTGCTCGAGCAGGTTCGCGACGCACTCTTAGGTCTTGACATAAACCGCCTCACCCCCATCGAGGCCCTTACCAAGCTCAACGACCTCCGCAGCATCATCACTGCCCGATGATGCTTGATTGATGAGCGTGGTCATAAAAAAGAAGCGGGCATCCCAACCGGGATGCCCGCAATGCGATGAATGGATGGAGTCCGTTTATTTGCCGGCTGCCAGAGCCTTGGCGCGCTCGTAGTATTTGCGGATGTCGCGCTGAGTGCCGTCGTTATAGTTCGCTGCCGAGGGGTCGGAGGGGTCGGCATCGAAGTAGGGGTTTGCGGCATATTCGGGATAGTCATTGAGGATTTTCTCGAAACATTCGGCTTCCTTGGCATAGTTTTTCTGCACGTGATATACGTTGGCGGCTTTTACCAGAGCGAACGGAGCGAGAGCAGCGTTGTCGTCGGCTTTGCCGGCAGCTTTAAGGAAGCAATCGAGGGCCTTGTCGAGCTGTTCGAGGTTGGCATAGCAGTTGCCTTTGGCTATGAGTACACCCACGGGAGCGAGTTCGCCTTTAAGCGAAGCGGCGTCGAAGTGCTTAATGGCTTCTTCGTATTTTTTGTTCTGATAGAGCAGTATTCCGGCCATGGCTTCGGAGCGCTGTGCGCTTTTGCCATGCATGTCTGCAGCCTTGAGGTAGAGGGGCAGGGCAAGAGAGTCGGCATCGGCACCGCCTTTGACAAGAGTCATGTCGGCTGTAGCCGCGGCTTCGTCGGCCTTGCGGTTGTTGGTCTGCGATATGAAGAACCAGGCGAGTGCGGCCACCAGAATTACAGCGAAAGCTACGCTAAGGGCTACGATACGTTTTTTGTTGGCCTTGGCTTTGGCCAGTAACATTTCGCCGGGGTCGCCGGCGTTGTTATCCACTGCCACATTGGTGGCTTCGGTCTGCTGAGGATTGTTTGTTGCCATCTATTATGATAATGTTTTCGGTTTTTTATTTCAGTGATTGGTCGGCGTATAGCTTTCCGAACTGCAAAAGTAGTGCAAATTTCGCATATCTGAAAATTTTCGGGGGCTATTTTTTGTTATAAGCTACAAAAGGCCTTAAATTTGCAGTATAAAATTTTTATATCAGGCATGAAACAGTTTGAAATTACCATCAAGGTTGAGGTTCTGGGATATGATGAACTTAACTCCGACGAGGAGCAGCTGGCTTTGCTTGCCCGCGAGGCTACTGAGCGTTCGTATGCTCCGTACAGCAATTTCCGTGTGGGTGCGGCTATAGCTCTCGACAATGGCGAGATTGTGTCGGGTGCCAATCAGGAAAATGTGGCTTATCCGTCGGGTACTTGTGCTGAGCGTTCGGCGTGCTTTTATGCGCATGCCCGCTATCCGCAGGCGAAGTTCCGCCGGATAGCGGTCGCCGCCCGTGGCACGGACGGCGAGTTTGTGGCCGACCCGGTGGCTCCGTGCGGAGCCTGCCGTCAGTCGCTGCTGGAGTATGAGATGCTTGCCGGAGGGCCGGTGGAAGTGCTGCTGTGCGGCAAGGACAAGGTGTATCGCTTGCCGTCGGTGGTTTCGATGCTGCCTCTGGCATTTACTGATTTCTGACAGGAATAATCCCCGTAGCATACACGTGCGCACACATAGAAACCATAATCGGCAACGGTCTTATGGTTTCTATGTGTATTCGACGTATATTATTTCTTTTGGGGTGCGGCGCGTTTTTTGCGCAATACCATGGCCGAGCGGGCGGGCAGATATAGTTTGAGCCATTCCACTCCGGCGGGAGCGTAAAGTTCGTCGTGCAGGGTGATGTGTTCGACTTTCTCGTCAATGTTGCCGTAGCCGCCGAAGTCGGGGTTATCGGTGGTGAGTACAGTGCGGTAGTTGCCGGCGGGTGCGAGTATGCCGTAGTCTGTGAACGACTTGGCCGGATTGAAGTTGAACACAAATACCAGGTCGCCGCGCATGAAGGCGAGAATCTGGTCGTCGTCTTTCTCCCAGAGTTTACGTATTGGCAGAGCCTGGAAATTGTACACGCTGCTCACGAGGTGTATCATGGCGTTGTCGAAGTTGTTGAGCCACTCGTATTTGAGCAGACCGTTGTCGACGAGGCTCCATTGGCGGCGTGCGTATTTGTGGCTCCATCCGTTGCCTTCGCGTGGGAAGTCAATCCATTCGGGGTGGCCCCATTCATTGCCCATGAAGTTGAGGTAGCCTCCGTTGATGCTTGAAAGGGTCACCAATCGAATCATCTTGTGCATGGCTATGCCCCGGGCCACGGTCATGTCGCCGTCATCCTTGTTCATGTGCCAGTACATTTCTTTGTCGATCAGGCGGAAAATCACTGTTTTGTCACCTACCAGAGCCTGGTCGTGGCTTTCGACGTAAGATATGGTTTTCTCGTCGGCGCGGCGGTTTGTGAGTTCCCAGAATATCGATGTCGGATGCCAGTCCTCGTCCTTCTTTTCCTTGAGAGTTTTTATCCAGTAGTCGGGGATACCCATTGCCATTCGGTAGTCGAAGCCAATGCCGCCGTCGGCCACCGGAGTTGCCAGGCCCGGCATTCCGCTCATTTCCTCGGCTATAGTTATGGCTTTGTGGTTTATCTGGTGTATGAGGGTGTTGGCCAGGGTGAGGTATGTAATGGCGTTGGTGTCCTGGGCACCGTTGTAGTAGTCGCCGTATCCGCCGAAGGCCTGTCCGAGGCCGTGGTTGTAGTACAGCATCGAAGTGACGCCGTCGAAGCGAAAACCGTCGAAGTGGTATTCTTCGAGCCAGTATTTGCAGTTGGAGAGTAGAAAGTGCAGCACCTCGTTCTTGCCGTAATCGAAGCAGAGCGAGTCCCATGCAGGGTGTTCGCGACGGCTGTCGCCGTAGAAGTAGAGGTCGTAGCTGCCGTCGAGTCGTCCGAGTCCTTCGGCCTCGTTCTTCACGGCGTGCGAGTGTACAATGTCCATGATTACGGCTATGCCCAGTCGGTGTGCGTCATCGATAAGGTGTTTGAGGTCTTCGGGTGTTCCGAAACGGCTGGAGGCGGCGAAGAAATTCGACACGTGGTAGCCGAACGAGCCGTAGTAGGGGTGCTCCTGTATGGCCATAATCTGTATGGCGTTGTAGCCGTCGGCGGCTATGCGAGGCAGAATCTCGGTGCGGAATTCCTCGTAAGTGCCCACGCCTTCGCGTTCCTGGGCCATGCCTATGTGGCACTCATATATGAGCAGGGGTTTGGTGTCGGGGGTGAATTTGTCGTGTTCCCATTTATAGGCTGTTGCCGGTTCCCATACCTGAGCCGAGAATATTTTGGTGTTAGGGTCCTGCACCACGCGGTTGGCGTATGCCGGAATGCGTTCGGCTTTGCCACCGGGCCATTCCACAACCATTTTATAAAGCTGTCCGTGGCTGACGGCCTTGGCAGGTATGCGTATTTCCCATACACCGCCGTCGAGTTTTTTGAGTCCGAATTCGGGTCGCTGTTCCCAGTTGGAGAAATCTCCAACCAGAGTTATGGCGGAAGCGTTGGGTGCCCATTCGCGGAAAATCCATTCTTTGCCGTCGCGATGAAGTCCAAAATATTTGTGGGCGTTGGCGAAGTCGGTAAGCGACTTGCAGTTGACGGTCAGGTCGGCGAGTTTCCGAATATAATCTTGGTGTCGTCCGTTGATAGCGTCGGTATATGGTTCGAGCCAGGGGTCGTTTTTGATAATGGGCAGTATTCTGGGTTTGCGTGCCGCCGGTTTGCGGCCCGTCTTTTTATTTTGATTGTCGGTTTTCATACCCTGATGCTTGTGTTTGGGGTTTAGTAAGTTACAAACTTAACAAAAAAGACTGGAAAAATATAATTAATTAACACAAATTAGTGAAAATAGCGATTTTCGCTGATGCTGTCGCAGCGGGAACCTCTGCTGTGGTATTGATTTTTTTTGTATCTTTGCGAATCATACAATTACACTCTTCCATGAAACGATTAAGATCCTTGGCAGTCGGCCTGGTAGCCGGCGCATTTTCGATTTGTGGCGCAAAATCGGCGCCGAATGTGATTTCTAATATAGAGCCTCCGTACTGGTGGACAGGAATGGCCAATGATACTTTGCAGATTATGCTTACGGGCGACAATATTGCCCGTGCGGACTTCTCGGTGGATTATTCCGGAGTGAAGCTGCTGGAGCAGCTCAGCCTCGACAGCCCCAACTACAAACTGCTGTATCTGACCATTGCTCCCGATACCAAAGCCGGTAATATGCAGCTGCGTTATACCCTCGACGGACGTAAGGCGGCAGTGCCCTACGAGCTTAAGAAGCGCGACCGTGCCGCCTCGGAATACCGTGGCTTCGATGCCGGCGATGTGCTGTATCTGCTTATGCCCGACCGCTTTGCCAAGGGCTTGGACGACAAGGATGTCGACATGGACGTTCTGGAATATCCGGTGGCGGCCGAGCGCAACAAACCCAACTCGCGACACGGCGGAGACATGCGCGGCATACGCAACCATCTGGACTACATCGACTCGCTGGGCGTAACAGCCATATGGCTGTGCCCGGTGCTGGAAAACGACATGCCCGGCGGCAGCTATCACGGCTATGCCACTACCGATTATTATAAAATAGATCCACGCTTCGGCTCTAACAGCGAGTATTCGCAGTTGGTAAGCGATGCGCATGCCAGGGGACTTAAAGTGGTGATGGACATGATTTTCAACCACTCAGGCTCCAATCATCCTTGGATGAAAGATGCGCCGTCGCACGATTGGTTCAATCATCCCGCGCAGGATGTGATGACCAATTACCGCCTCACCACCATTCACGACCCATACGTGAGCGACTACGACCTCGACCACACCGTCAACGGATGGTTTGTGCCCATGATGCCCGACCTCAACCAGCGCAATCCGCACCTGATGAAATATCTTACCCAGAACTCAATTTGGTGGATCGAGTCAGCAAAAATCGACGGAATACGTATGGACACCTATCCATACGCCGATATGCGGGCCATGGCCGGATGGGCCGCCGATGTGCTGCGCGAGTATCCGGGCTTCAATATTGTGGGCGAGTGCTGGTATGGTAAAGAATCGGGCGGTGCTTTCTGGCAGGCCGGCAGCAAACTCAATCCGGTCGACACTCACCTGCCCAGTGTTATGGACTTTTACTTTGTACAGGACGGACGCAAGGCGTTTTATGAAGATACCGACCCGTGGCACGGGCTGAACGACCTGTACGATCACTTGTCGCAGGACTTCATGTACCCCGACCCGCAGCATATACTCACCTTTCTCGACAACCACGACTCGGACCGCTTTCTGCTCGAAGAACCTGAGAATATCGACAACTGGAAGCAGGCCGTGGCATTTCTTCTGACCTCGCGCGGCATACCGCAGATTTATTATGGAACCGAGCTGCTGATGTACGGCAGCAAAGAAGGCAGCGACGGATATGTGCGTCTTGATTTTCCCGGCGGTTTCCCAGGCGACGAGGTCAACGCCTTCAAGGCCGAAGGCCGCACGCCGCTGCAGAACGAGGCATGGAACTATATGTCGAAGCTGCTGCAGTGGCGCCGCAACGAGGCTCGCGATATAATGGCCAATGGCTCGCTCAAGCATTTCATGCCGCAGAACGGCCTGTACGTATATCAGCGCAAGCTCGGCGACAAGGCGGTGACGGTGATTCTCAACGGTCGCGACAGTGAGCAGACTCTTACTATGGAGCGCACTGTAGAGGCCATGCCCTATGGTTCGCGCCTGTATGATATTATCAGCGACAGCCCTGTGACCATAGAGGAAACCATGACCTTTGCGCCACGCCAGGTAATGATACTTCAAAACTGGTAGGACCCGATGATTCGACGCATTTTGCCTGTGCGACGGAATTTTCGTAACTTTGCGGAAATTTTTGTATTAATTTAATATGGTATCAGTCGACGCTCTTACTGTTGAATTCGGGGGTACTACCCTGTTCAAGGACATATCTTTTGTAATCAATCCCAAGGATCGCATAGCCCTGATGGGCAAAAACGGCGCCGGCAAAAGCACACTGCTGAAAATTCTGGCCGGTGTGCGGCAGCCATCGCGCGGCAGTGTATCGGTGCCAAAGGACTGTACGGTGTGCTATCTGCCACAGCACATGATGACTGAGGACGGGCGAACTGTGTTCGAGGAAGCTTCGCAGGCGTTTGCCCACCTCAAGGAAATGGAGGCGGAGATTGATGCCATGAATCAGGAACTGGCCACACGTACCGACTATGAGAGCGACTCGTATATGGCTCTAATCGAGAAGGTGGCCACGGTGAGCGAAAAGTTCTACGCAATCGACATGACTCACTTCGAGGAGGATGTCGAGAAGGCTCTTCTGGGCCTCGGATTCAAACGCAGCGATTTCACCAGGCCTACCTCGGAGTTCTCCGGAGGATGGCGCATGCGCATCGAGCTGGCCAAACTGCTGCTGCAGAACCCTGACGTACTGCTGCTCGACGAGCCTACCAATCACCTCGATATTGAGTCGGTGGGATGGCTCGAGGATTTTATCATGAACAGCCCGATGGCAGTGGTGGTAATCAGCCACGACCGTCGCTTTATCGACAATATCACCACCCGCACCATCGAGGTGACAATGGGCCGAATATACGACTACAAGGCCAATTACAGCCACTATCTGGAACTGCGCAAGGAACGCCGACAGCAACAGCAGAAGCAGTTTGACGACCAGCAGAAACAGATAGCCGAGGCCCGTGAGTTTATCGAACGCTTCAAGGGTACCTACTCCAAGACCTATCAGGTGCAGAGCAAGGTCAAGTGGCTTGAGAAACTCGAAATTGTGGAGGTCGACGAAGAAGATAATTCGGCGCTGAGGCTTAAGTTTCCGCCTTGCCCACGCAGCGGCAGCTACCCCGTAATAGCCGAAGGGGTAGGGAAGAGCTACGACGGCAAGCAGGTGTTCGCCAACGCTTCGTTCACCATCGAACGTGGCGACAAAGTGGCCTTTGCCGGTCGTAACGGCGAGGGTAAGTCTACTATGGTCAAGGCTATAATGCGTGAGATTGAGCACCAGGGCACGCTTACACTGGGACATAACGTGCAGATTGGCTATTTTGCCCAGAACAGTGCGTCGATGCTCGACGGTGAACTGACCGTGTTCCAGACAATCGACGACATAGCCGTGGGCGATGTGCGCCTGAAGATACGCGACCTCCTCGGCGCCTTTATGTTCGGCGGCGAGGAAAACCAGAAGAAGGTAAAGGTGCTTTCGGGTGGCGAGCGTGTGCGCCTTTGTCTGATTAAGCTTTTGCTCGAACCGATAAATCTGCTGATTCTTGACGAACCCACCAACCACCTTGACCTAAAGACTAAGGATATACTCAAACAGGCTCTGCGCGATTTTGACGGCACGCTTATTCTGGTGAGTCACGACCGCGATTTTCTCGACGGCCTCGTTACCAAGGTGTACGAATTCGGCGATGGCCGCGTGCGCGAGCATCTTTGTGGTATAAACGAATTTCTTGAAAAGAAAAAGGCCGAAGCAGCCGCCGCAGGCAAGTAATATTATATATATTATATAGAAAAGCGATGTCGCGCCCCCCGTACAGCGGTAGGTCGTGACATCGCTTTTTTTTACCTCTTTTTGCCTGCAGGCGATTATTGCAGGGTAAGAGAATAGTTGAGTCCGGTGGCGGCAGGCTTCATGTCCGCGCCTACCAGAGTAATCTTCGAGGGCGAATCAATCAGATAATACTGCACCGAGCTGTTGTTTTTGCTGTCGGTCAGTTTCAGATAGCTCTTGTCGTCCTTCTTGTCGATAACGAAAGAACCGTCGTCAGTAAAACTGCTCTTGTCTTTGTTTTGATATACCTGCACCAAATTATAGGTGCCGCAGTTGTCGTCGGTATAATTCAGTGTTAGGGTGTATTCAATGCCATCCGCATCGGCTGCCGGCAGCATACCTTTGAAAATTTCGGTTTTGCTTTGGGCTATAGTAGCCTCGCTTTTTACGGAGTCTGCTGCCGCGGTGGCAGTAGTCGCCGATTTGTCAGTGCCGTTACAGGCAGAAAGTGCCAGCATGCCCAGTGTTGCTGCCACAAAATAAGACTTCATTTTCATAATCTCATTAGTTAATACATCTTGTAGCATAACATAGGCTGGAAAAAATAGTTCATTTTTTAAGCTCCGATAAAATGCCAACTACGTCCAATGGCGCCACTGAGATCCAAAACGTGCTAAAAAACCATGCTTTATAACATAAAATGTAAGTCAAAGAAATACAAAAAGAAAGGACAATCTCTAACAAACGTTAACTGAAGATTCCAAATCGAAGTGCAAAACTTTGAGATGGGCATTAGTCGTTCTCCTC
>ERZ777011.529-NODE-529-length-57703-cov-19.651124_pt1 | contig 57703 bp, 44 predicted proteins | sample MGYA00374964_ERZ777011 | MGnify/ENA primary metagenome ERZ777011 (study PRJEB29310, sample SAMD00008975) | mouse gut metagenome | study: EMG produced TPA metagenomics assembly of the Metagenome analysis of fecal microbiota from mouse which was promoted...
TTGCTGTTGTTGCCTGGGGCTGAGCCTGGCTGCTGACCGCCAAATCCTGCGCCTGGTGCTCCTGCACCTCCTGCAGCCTGCTGGGCGTTGAGGATTTCCTGCTGGATCTGACCGAATGTTGTCTGAATTGCATTGATCGCGCTGTCGATGCCGGCGAGGTCCTGAGCCTTGTGGGCTTCTTTGAGTCGGTTGAGATCGTTTTCTATAGCAGCTTTCTTGTCAGCAGGAATCTTGTCGCCGAGTTCCTGCATCTGCTTCTCTGTCTGGAAGATGATTGTGTCAGCCTGATTGAGCTTGTCAATCTTTTCCTTCTCCTTAGCGTCAGCTACGGCATTTGCCTCTGCTTCTTTCTTCATACGTTCGATCTCAGCATCGGTGAGTCCGCTTGAAGCTTCGATACGGATGCTCTGCTCCTTACCTGTGGCTTTGTCTTTAGCCGACACATTGAGGATGCCATTGGCGTCGACTTCAAATGTAACCTCGATCTGGGGTATTCCACGAGGTGCGGGGGCTATGCCGTCGAGGTGGAACTTTCCAAGGGTCTTGTCATCTTTAGCCATAGGACGTTCTCCCTGAAGAACGTGTATTTCTACCGAGGGCTGATTGTCGGCTGCTGTAGAGAATGTCTCGCTCTTGCGGGTAGGTATTGTGGTGTTTGCCTCAATCATTTTTGTCATCACTCCGCCGAGGGTCTCTATGCCGATTGAGAGGGGAACAACGTCGAGAAGAAGCACATCCTTGACATCTCCTGAGAGTACACCTCCCTGGATGGCTGCGCCTACGGCAACAACTTCGTCAGGGTTGACTCCCTTGGATGGTGCTTTGCCGAAGAATTTTTCTACAATCTGCTGAATGGCAGGAATACGAGTGGAGCCTCCTACGAGAATTACTTCGTCGATATCCTTGGGTGTCATGCCTGCATCCTTGAGTGCCTGTTCGCAGGGGCGGATAGTTGCCTGTATAAGATTGTCGGCAAGCTGTTCAAACTGAGCGCGTGTGAGCGTTCTTACCAAGTGCTTTGGACCGGTTGCGGTAGCAGTGATATATGGGAGATTGATCTCGGTGGATGTTGTGGATGAAAGCTCGATCTTGGCTTTTTCGGCAGCTTCCTTAAGACGCTGGAGTGCCATGGGGTCCTGACGGAGATCCATGCCTTCCTCTTTTTGGAATTCGTTTGCAAGCCAGTCGATGATCACATGGTCGAAGTCGTCTCCGCCAAGATGGGTGTCTCCATTGGTCGATTTCACTTCAAACACGCCATCGCCAAGTTCGAGAATTGAGATATCGAAAGTGCCGCCGCCAAGGTCGAATACTGCGATCTTCTGGTCCTTGTCGCTCTTGTCGAGTCCATAAGCGAGCGCAGCTGCTGTGGGCTCGTTGACAATACGCTTCACTGTGAGTCCTGCAATCTCACCAGCTTCCTTGGTAGCCTGCCTTTGAGAGTCGTTGAAGTAGGCGGGTACTGTGATCACAGCTTCTGTCACTGACTGTCCGAGATAGTCTTCAGCGGTTTTCTTCATTTTCTGAAGGATCATGGCTGAGATTTCCTGAGGAGTATATTCACGACCGTCGATATCGACGCGAGGAGTGTCATTTGCACCGCATACTACTTTGTAGGGTACGCGGTCGATCTCTTTTGCTACCTGCTGGCAGCTTTCACCCATGAAGCGTTTGATTGAATTGATTGTGCGCTTAGGGTTGGTTATTGCCTGACGCTTGGCAGGATCTCCGACTTTGCGTTCACCTCCGTCAACAAATGCTACGATTGATGGAGTGGTGTTGCGTCCTTCGCTATTAGGTATTACTACAGGGTCATTGCCTTCAAGTACAGACACGCAGGAGTTTGTGGTGCCGAGGTCAATACCGATAATTTTTCCCATAATTGATAATATTTATTTGTTTATTGATTACTATTTGTTTTGCCATTGGCGATTCTATTGTTCGCTCTCGGCATTCAATAATCAAACAAATTTTATGCCAAAAAGGTTGCTGCTATACTTAAAATATTATAAACTAACCATATATCTGAAATGCGAATTCGGTCATATCGTGACAATATGACCGAATTATGCTGACAAAAAAGGTAAGTGAGAGTATAAATGTTCTTTCTATAGAAGTTCGATTCCTGCCGCAGCACATTCCATTATATGTTCTTCAGGCCATATGGATGCCTGTACTTCTCCTACATGGGCTTTGTGAAGGAGTAGCATGCATAGTCGGCTCTGTCCGATTCCGCCACCGATGGTGTAAGGGAGCTCTCCCTCCAGTAGCATCCGGTGGAATGTGAGTTGGGCTTTTTCGGGGCAGCCTCTCATTTCAAGTTGCCGTGTCAGAGATTCCGGACTGACACGTATGCCCATGGAGGATAGTTCAACCGGAATATCAAGGACGTGGTTCCATACGATAATGTCACCATTTAGTCCGGCATATCCGGCTTCATTAATAGTGCTCCAGTCGTCATAATCCGGGGCGCGTCCGTCATGTGGTTTTCCGTCACACAGGTCGCCACCTATACCTATAATGAATATTGCACCATATTTTTTTGCCATAACTGTTTCTCGTTCCTTGGGTGACAATTCAGAGTAGTCGCGGGCAAGCTCGTCGGCATACAGGAATGTGATTTCCTCGGGTAGAGTAGGGGTGATATGGGGGAAGCGTTCGTACACAAGATGCTCCACCTTGCGTATCGCTGCATAGATTTTATTTACAGTATCTTTGAGGTATTTTATATTTCTGTCCTCCTGACGGATTGTTTTCTCCCAGTCCCACTGGTCTACATATAAGGAATGGAGATTGTCAAGATCCTCGAAAGTGCGTATTGCGTTCATGTCGGTGTACAGTCCGTATCCTGCCGGTATTCCGTATGCTCCAAGCTTATATCTTTTCCATTTTGCCAAAGAATGTACGACTTCTGCCTTTTGGGAATTCATAGCGTCTATTGTGAATGTCACAGCATGTTCTACTCCATTGAGATCATCATTAAGACCTGTTCCTGAAAGAAGAAACAGCGGGGCTGTGACACGACGAAGATTGAGTTCCTGGGCGAGTGTGGATTGGAATGCATCTTTGATCATTTTGATGGCAACTTCGGTAGTCTCTGGAAGAAGTTTGCGGCGATATTTTTTCGGGATTATCAGTGGCATATTTTATGAGTCTTTGGTTGATGATGGGATTTACAATAAGATGCTATTTTTTTGATGATGTTGCAAAGTTACTTTGCAGGAATTAAATATGCAAGCAAAATGATAAAAATATTTTGTATTTATTGTCAATATGTTTGCATAGCATTGCTGGCAGATTTCAATTTGCTTGAAGTTACGCAGGCTTAAAAATACTGTGATTGATAATTTATATCTTCACAGATAGTTAAAAAGTCGATAAAAAGACCTAAATTTGCATTATAATGAACCATCATTCCGAATATAATAACGATATAGAGGCTGCCGTCGAAGTGATGCGCCGTGGAGGAGTCATAGCCTATCCTACTGATACAGTCTGGGGTATAGGGTGTGATGCTGCATGTGCTGTTGCTGTACATCGCATATATGAGATTAAACATAGAGCTGACAGCAAGGCTCTGATAACTCTTGTGGCGGATGAGGATATGCTTGCCGGATGTATTGAAGGAGAGATTCCTCAGGCATGCCTTGATTATCTGAGAGAGTCCGACCGTCCGACAACAATTGTATATCCAAAGGGACGAAATGTGGCGAGCGAACTTCTTGCCGAGGATGGAAGTATAGGTATACGTATTACACGTGATAACTATTCAAATGACCTGTGTCGCATGCTCGGAGGTGCTGTGGTGTCTACATCTGCAAATATCAGCGGAGAGCCGGCAGCAAAAGTTTATGGAGATATTTCCAAGGAAATACTCGATAGTGTGGATTATGTCGCATTTTCAGGCAGAGATTCCGTTGAGGCTTTGCGTCCGTCCAGGGTTGTGAAGTTGACGGAGGACGGCGAGATAATTGTTCTTCGTGACTGATATGACACGAGAGGGTAGACTGCGCATCGGTTATGTCCTCGTGGACTATCTCTGCACTTTAATAGGTGTGGTGATGTTCAGTGTATTGCGTCTTCATATCCAGCATGATGCAAGTGCCGTTTCTGGTGACGTATGGCATTTTATGATTTTGCATCATGTAGTGGCATTCGTATTGATTTTCCCTCTTTTCATGCTGTTGATATACTCTTTGACAGGGTTTTATGTATATGTGACTGACAAATCTCGTATAAAAGAGTTGGCTAAGACGTTTGAAGGGGTGATTCTCGGAGCGATATTTTTCTCTCTTGCCTTATTTTTCATGAAGGATGCATCATATGTTTATCGCTTCAATTATGGGCTGATACTTCTTTTCAGCGGGATACTTTTTGTAAGTGTGTTCATTGGTCGTGTATGTCTGACTACTTGCCTTCTTAAGAGAAGAGGGAAGGATGGAACGTATCGGTGCGGTGTTCTGGTAATCGGTAATACTAATACTCCTGAAGAGATTTCAGACTATTCTTCAATAGCATTAAGGCATGGGATATATCTTAGGAGAGTTGTAAGCCTTAGTGAAATAAATGATGTGGTCAGGATGGTTTCTCAAAGGGTGGTTGATTGCGTTATGATGAGTAACACAGCTATGAATTCACAGGATATTTTAAGTTCGCTTAACCGCCTCTATTCATTGGATGTGTCGATATTTGTTTCACCTGACGACCGTGCGTTGATCATGGGGCTTGTCAGGTATGATAATGTCATAGCCGAGCCTCTTGTGGACTTGGCATGTCTTGAACTTCCTGACAAAGTGGTTGCTCTTAAGCGGTTCATGGACATTATCGCATCATTCATAGGTCTGGTAATATGTCTTCCTGTTATGGCTGTGCTTTCATGTGCAATCAAGATTCAGAGTTCCGGACCGGTAATATACTCTCAGGAGCGTATCGGATTCAGGAAACGACCGTTCAGGCTTTTCAAGCTGCGGTCCATGCGTATGGATGCCGAATCTGCCGGACCGTCTTTGACAGTGACAAATGATGAACGCGTCACTCCGGTGGGGAGGTTCATGAGAAAATATCGTCTTGACGAGATTCCTAATCTATGGAATGTCATGAAGGGGGAGATGTCAATCGTGGGACCACGTCCGGAACGTCAATATTATATAGATCAGATTATAAAACAGGCTCCTCATTATACTCTTATTCATCAGGTCCGTCCGGGATTAACTTCGTGGGGAATGGTGAAATACGGCTATGCCTGCAATGTGAGCGGTATGGTCGAGAGATTGAAATATGACATTCTGTATCTAAGGAACATGTCATTGTCACTTGATTTGAGAATCATATATCATACGTTGTTCACGGTGATCCGTGGTGAAGGTAAATAAAAATTATGTCAATGATTTTACTGCATATAGAGAAGTTGAGGGCTTCGTTGGAGGCATCTTTTATGAAACTCCTTGTGTGGCGAGAACGCCATGTGAAAGAAAAGACTTTTGTGATTATCCTGGCTCTTGCTGTCGGGATACTCGGAGGCATTGCCGCATTGGTGCTTAAATGGCTCATTCATGCCATATCTGGCTTTTTGACAGCTCATATGTCAATCTCGCAGGGCAACTATCTGTACCTGTTGTTGCCATTGGTGGGTATTCTCATCACAAGCCTGTATGTCAAGTATGTGGTCAGGGATAATATATCCCATGGTGTCACAAGAGTGCTGTATGCTTTGTCTCAGAACAAATCACGCTTAAAGAAACATAACACTTATACATCGGTGTTGGCATCTTCGATCACCATCGGGTTTGGCGGTTCGGTTGGAGCCGAGGGGCCGATTGTGTATACAGGGGCAGCTATCGGAAGCAATCTCGGCAGAGTGTTCAGGATGTCGCCACGTATTCTGATGATCCTTGTCGGCTGTGGTGCTGCGGCAGGTATAGCCGGTATATTCAAGGCTCCTATTGCAGGCATGCTTTTCACTATCGAGGTGCTTATGATTGATCTGACAACAGTGTCGGTGATGCCTCTTCTTATCGCTTCAATCACGGCTGCGACTGTGGCATATGTATTTACAGGATATGATGTGGAATTTTTCTTTGTGCAGAGTGAGCCGTTCCAGACCTGGAAAATTCCATATGTCATAATCATGGGTGTGTTCCTTGGGTTCGTGTCGCTGTACTTCACTCGTTCAATGAACATGATGGAGAACATCTTCCGCAAGCTTCACACTCCATGGAAGAAGATTATGGTCGGCGGTGTCATTCTGGCTCTTCTCGTATTCCTTTTCCCTCCACTATACGGAGAAGGTTACACTGCGATCACACATCTCCTTAATGATAATGCGTCAACGATTGTAAACAACTCTATATTCTATGACGATCGCACCAATGTGTGGTGGATACTTGGATTCATTGGTGCGCTGGTGTTTCTTAAGGCGTTTGCTACATCTGCTACTAATGGTGGCGGTGGCGTGGGAGGAACGTTTGCCCCATCGCTTTTTGTAGGGTGTATGGCGGGCTATTTTTTCGCATTCGGACTTAACACACTCTTTGACCTTGACCTGCCGTGCCGAAATTTTGCCCTCATGGGGATGGCTGGCGTGATGTCGGGAGTTATGCATGCTCCATTAATGGGCATATTCCTCACTGCTGAGCTGACAGGCGGTTACGACCTGTTTCTGCCTTTGCTTATGGCATCGACCATATCCTATGGCACTATCAAGATGTTTGAGCCTTACAGCATCTATACTATGCGACTTGCTCGGGAAGGTAAGCTCCTGACTCATCACAAGGACCGTGCTGTGCTGACATTGCTGAAGATGGGGAATGTCATAGAGACAGACTTTGTGTCAGTTCGTCCGGATATGAATCTTAAGGAGATGGTTGGAGCCATATCTCGTTCGACACGTAATCTTTTCCCGGTAGTAAGCGGAGAGGGTCGATTGCTCGGAGTGGTATTGCTTGATGAGATACGTAATATCATGTTCCGTCCTGACCTTTATAAACGGATGCATGTCAATCAGTTCATGTCAATACCTCCTGCATGTGTAAAAGTAGGTCAGAGCATGGAGGAGGTTATGAAGGCTTTTGATGACACGGCAGCCTGGAATCTGCCGGTGATCGATGCCGACGGATGCTATGTGGGCTTTGTATCAAAGTCCAAGATATTTAATTCCTATCGGCGTGTGTTACGCCATTATTCGGAGGACTAAAAAATGCTAACGATGGCTTCACGAGCCTGGTGTAATAGTGGCTGTAATGGATCGAGAAGCACTACTGACGGATCTTTTGACAGCCAGAGCAACTGTTTTTTTGCGTATACACGAGTATTTTTTGCTATGCGAGGTATGGCTGTCTCGCGAGGCATTGTGCCATCAAACATGGCAAACAGCTCTTTGTAGCCAACAGTGTTAAGCGAATTAAGGTGTCGTAGCGGATATACTCTTCTTGCTTCTTCCTCTAATCCAGCGTCAATCATGGCGTCAACTCTTCGGTTTATACGGTCAAAAAGAGCTTCGCGAGGATGGTTTATGGCAATTTTTATTATATGGAATGGTCTCTCTTTGGGTTTTCCGTTGCGCAGTGAGGAATAAGGCACTCCGGACTGAAAGCATATCTCTATGGCATGGACAAGGCGTCTGTGGTTATATCGGTCGCATTGTTCCAGATATTCGGGGTCGAGAGAATGAAGAGTGTCGTGTAATGCATCCAGACCTCCGTCGGAATATATTTTAAGGGCTTTTTCTCTGATTTCAGGAGATATGGTGGGTAACTGGTCTATTCCGTTGGTGACGGCATCGATATACATCATGGACCCTCCGCACATCACGGCAAAGTCACGTGTAGACCATATCTCGTCAAGCGTTCTTAATGCATCCTCTTCATAGCATGCCGCACTGTAGTATTGTTCAAGATTGAGGCATCCTATGAAGTGGTGTTTTACACGTGCCATCTGATCGGCAGTCGGGGCAGCAGTACCTATCGGTATGTCACGAAAAATTTGCCGAGAGTCGGCCGACACGATTTCTGTGTCGAGGCTCTCGGCAAGTTCTATAGCTAAGTCGGTCTTTCCGCTTCCGGTAGGACCGGTGACTATTACAAGGGTTTTCACTTATAGTATTCAGGATTTTTCAGCGACCAGACGAGCTATCTCCACAATAACCTTTGTGGCTTTCTCCATGGAAGGTATGGGGATGAACTCATATCGTCCGTGGAAGTTCAATCCGCCTGCAAATATATTGGGACAGGGTAGACCTTTAAAAGAGAGTTGAGCTCCGTCAGTGCCACCTCTGATTGGCTGCACCTTAGGAGTGACATCTGCCTCCTTCATGGCTTCCGTAGCGATATCGATGATGTGCATTACAGGTTCGATCTTCTCACGCATATTGAAATACTGGTCTTTTATTTCAATGGATGCACATCCTGGGAATTCATTATTGATCTTGCGGGTAAGATGCTCCAGCTCTTTTTTGCGGCGTTCAAAGCGGTCACGGTCGTGGTCGCGGATTATATAGGTGAGAACTGTCTGTTCCACAGAGCCATCGAATGACACAAGATGATAGAATCCTTCATATCCTTCAGTGTGCTCGGGGGTCTCCCAGCGTGGCAGCATTATTACGAACTGGTTGGCTACACGTATCGAGTTGAGCATCTTGTGTTTTGCATATCCTGGATGTACGTTGCATCCTTTGAATGTCACTTTGGCTACTGCGGCGTTGAAGTTCTCATATTCGAGCTCGCCGATAGCTCCGCCATCCATGGTGTATGCCCAGTCGGCACCAAAGAGCTTAACATCAAATTTATGTGCTCCAAGTCCGATTTCTTCGTCAGGATTGAACGCTATACGGATGTCTCCGTGCTTGATTTCCGGATGGGATTTCAGGTAGTCTACAGCAGTAATGATCTCTGCAATGCCTGCCTTGTCGTCAGCACCGAGAAGGGTGTTTCCATCGGTTACGATCAGATCTTCACCTTTGTAGTCGAGCAATTCAGGGAATTGTCTGGGCGAGAGGACAATATTTTCGGTCGGATTAAGTGTTATGTCACCACCGTCGTAGTTCTGGACTATTCTTGGAGTGACGTGGCGACCGCTCATGTCAGGAGAGGTATCCAGATGTGCGATAAAGCCTACTGTCGGTACTTCTTTGTCAATATTTCCGGGTAGGGTTGCCATAAGGTAACCGTTTTCGTCAAGCGATATGTCCTTGAGCTCCATTGTGCGGAGTTCGTTCTCAAGATGCTGTGCGAAAATCATCTGCCCTGGTGTTGACGGGGTCATGTTGGTTTCCTCATCGCTCTGAGTGTCAAACTTGACATATTGCAGAAATCTATCTACGACTGTCATGATAAGAGATTTGTTGTTTTATGTGTGATATTTTTTGCAAAAATAAGCAATTCTCAGCAAATAGCAAACTGCTTTTAAGTCGATTTTTTAATTGTGATTCTATTTCTGTTCAGGGAGTATGCCTGTGAAATACCCCTTAAGGACATCTGCCGATAATTTGGGTGGTGTGTGAATGGCAAGAAGAGCCGGACGCTCTGATTCGGATACGAACTGACTGAATGAATGTGATAGCGATTCGCATGAGTCAGCCTCGAAATAAGATATCCCATAGCCTTTGCATAGGTCCGAGAGTGGCAGATTGGTCCCCACTGCAAGGTATTTTTCTGTTTCCGGGAACTCGGATGTGGCTTTTATGAAACGGAATATGCCTCCGCCTCCATTGCATATCACTATCATCTTGAATCGCGGCGATAATATTTCGGATGAAAGCGCAGATATGTCATATTGAAAACTCATATCTCCGGATATGAGAAGAGTGACACCTTTGAATACTGCTGATGATCCAAGAGCAGTAGATGTGCAGCCGTCTATTCCGCTTACTCCACGGTTGCATTCCGAACGATGGATGTTCATGTTGTCCATTAACTGGGCATAACGCACAGGGGTTCCGTTGGATAGATGTACATTCCATGAGCGAGGGATGTTTGAGAATATGTGAGCCATTGCCTTTATATCACTCCATGGGGCTTTTTCTATATAACTGTCATGAAGATCCGAAGCACGCATTGAAGCATCATGCCATAGCTGTGAGTAGGCGGATACTACTTTTTGTCGGGACATTGCTGATGCGAGTTGCGACAGGAATGGGGCGGCATCCATATTGATACGCATTGTAAGATGCTTGAAACAATCTATGGTGGTATGGCTTATCCCGATATGCCAATGGCTTAGTTTTGGTATGTTTCTAAGCCAGTCCTTTATGTGCCGCGACACTATGGCTCCTCCCAGAGTTATTACCGTGTCAGGTCGAAGGGAATCTTTCTCTGTTTCCGAAAGTCGGCATAGGGTGGAGTCGATGCGGTTTATGAAAAGAGGTGAGTGAAGATTGGATATGCTCTCTGTCATAACCACTACGTTAGGTAGCGATGCAAGGCGCATCATAGAGCGGTTAAGCTTATAGTCGGGTTCATGAAATCCGGCCACTATCATTACTCTGTGAGGAGCAGCGATGGTGTTGGCAAGATTCCTGACATCAGCTACAGGTAAAAGTTGAGGAGGGGTCACCATAGATATCACTCTGGATGACCTCGTTTCGTAATCGGTCTGTGTATTCAATGGTGCGTCAAGGCGCACATTGATATGCACCGGACCTGGACGGCTGTTGACAGCTTCGAGCAGCACATCATTGATCATGCGTTCGGTCCACCATTTGCCGTTGGGGAAATCTATGCGGGCACATATGTCGCAGCTGCGTTTTACATATGGCGCGAGTGCATCCTGCTGCCATAATGTCTGTGAATCGTCTTGGTCAATCCACTCTTCAGGTCGGTCAGCCGAAATGACTACAAGTGGAATGTGGCGGTAATATGCTTCGGCTACAGCCGGAGCATAATTCAAGAGTGCTGTGCCGCTTGTGCAGACTATCGCCACAGGGGAGCCTGACTGAATGCTCATTCCGAGAGCGATGAATGCGGCTGAACGCTCATCGATCACCACATGGCATTTCAGGTCTTCTCTGCGTGAAATCGCTATGATGAGAGGTGCGTTCCTGCTTCCGGGCGAGAGCACAACATGCTTTACCCCATGAGCTATCAGAAGGTCGGCAAGAATATTACAGGACAGATGGGACGTGGATAACATTTCGGCATAATATATTTAGTAATACAAAATTAACCAAATCCGTCAGATTTTTGTTAATTTTGTGATACTAATTGAGATTAAATAATGATTATAGCATCTCGGAAACATAAGGAAAATATAGCGGAATATCTGTTGTACATGTGGCAGATAGAGGATATCATACGTGCCAACGGACTTGATATAGACCGTATTAAGAGCTGTGTAATAGACAAGTTTGAGCTTACTGATGCGCAGCGAAAGGAGATGGAGGAATGGTACGAGTCTCTGATTGATATGATGCGTCGTGAGGGTGTTGAGAAATCGGGTCATCTCCAGCTCAACAAGAATGTGATAATTCAGCTCACGGATCTTCATTTGGCATTGCTTAAGGACCCGCGTTTCCCGGAATATACTGCTGAATTCTATAAGACACTTCCATATATAGTTGAGCTCAGAGCAAAGGCGGGTGAGAATCCTGCTGGAGAGATTGAGACATGTTTCAACGCATTGTATGGAATGCTCATGCTCCGGCTGCAAGGTAAAGAGATCTCTGTGCAGACCATGGAGGCTGTTGCTCAGATATCAAAGTTCCTTGCGATTCTTGCAAATGATTTCAATCTTGACCGGGAAGAAAAGCTTTTTCCTCCGGAAGAGGACTTGAATTAGTGTAAAGCTGCATCGTATAGTTTGCAGAGGAAATAAATTATTTATAAATTTGCAGGTGCAGACCGCCCTGAAGCCCGGTCGTGGGATAGAGGGTTGGGATGCATGACATTATAGACAGCGTTTATCAGACGCTTGATTCTTGACCCATCGAAATTCTCGCAAAGTTTCAGCCATCGTCAGGAATGAAGCAACGATAGATGCCCGTAGGTATGTAATCTTATGAGTGTTCGGCTTGTAATCAAGCCGGATACACGTGGTTCATATACTGGCGTGGGCTTCTGCGTTGCTCGTTCTACGATGGTGGGCAATGCGAGAAGCCTCGATGAGTGGGACGAGCAACAGATACAGACTCTCCACGCTTTTTCTATTTTGATCCCTGTCTTTGAGAGTCAGATGGGGTGTTAAATAATTCAGAATGAAATGGATTGCATTTCTTTGCATGATGGTCCTATCATGTGAGTCTTGTGTCAGGGATATATCGGACAACTCTGTGCCAGAAGCGGATAACATCATGATTATCGGTCCTTTTGACTCATCAGGATCATTATATTATAATTACAGTCAGCTTCCTAAAGAGTATCATGTTGCGTCCATGGAGGAAATGGAATGCATTATAAAGGAGCATCGGTGTGTAGACTTTCCGGTATATACCAGTGTGAATAGTTGTGTTATAGGTCTTCCTGTCATTTCAGGATTTGTGGTTATTGACGAAAACACGATTGTTCCTGTAATATTGGGGACTTCGGATGTTCAGATCATTCCAGGGTATCTTTATCTTATTAAAGACAAATTGTGAAGTATTGTGCCAGCTTTTTTGAATATTGTTAATATGTTATAAACATTTTTGTCGCAATAAAAGTGCTTAACGTAATTTTTACTCCTGACACAAATATTCTCTGAATGGTTTGAAATACAAAATACTAATTGCAAGAAAAAAATAAAAAATCCCAGTCGAGACATTTTTGTCTCGACTGGGATTTGTATGTTGATATAACTTTTATTCTGCTTTTGTATCGGAGGAGTCAGCTTGTGGCTTGAGCCAACGGTCGAACCAGCGGAAGAACAGTCGCTGCCACATTACTGCATTCTGAGGTTTCAGTATCCAGTGATTTTCATCGGGGAAGATCACCATTTCAGCAGGAATGCCACGGAGCTTAGCTGCGTTGAATGCCATTTCACCCTGAGATGAGAGGATGCGATAGTCGTATTCGCCATGAGAAATCATGATTGGGGTATCCCAATTGTCGACATATTTATGAGGCGAGCATGCGAAAGTGCGTTGTGCTACAGCATTGTCTTTTTCCCAGAATGCGCCACCCATATCCCAGTTGGCAAACCACATCTCTTCTGTTTCAAGATACTGGGCTTCCATATTGAAGATGCCTGCATGAGCAAGCAGGGCTGCAAATCGGTGGTTATGGTTGCCGGCAAGCCAATAGATGGAGAATCCGCCGTAGGATGCTCCGGTGGCTCCGATGCGCTTATCGTCTACATATGGATATTGCTTCATGTAATCAACAGCCGCGAGATAGTCGCGCATGTTCTGTCCGGGATAATCACCGGAGATCTGAGCATTCCATTCTGTGCCGAAACCAGGGAGCCCTCGGCGATTGGGTGCTATCACTATGTATCCTTTGGATGCCATGAGGGCAAGGTTCCAGCGTGTGCTCCAGAACTGGCTCACAGCCTGCTGAGGACCCCCCTGGCAGTAAAGAATTGCGGGATAAGTCTTGGTGGAATCGAAGTCTGCCGGATAAAGTGTCCATACCAGCATCTCTTTGCCATCGGTGGTCGGTACCATCTCTTTCTTTACAGTCGGCATCTTGAGGGAGGCAAGAAGCTCGGTATTGACATTTGTGAGACGTTTTACCTCTCCGTTGGCAATGCGCACTATCTCGTTGGGATAGGTCATTGCATGCTGACGTGAATATACGGTGCCGTCCTTAGCCACCATGAGACCGGCATAGTCACATATGCCTGAAGCAATCTCCTTTACTTCATGAGACGCAACATCGATTGTGAATACCGGAGTCACACCACCCTTATGGGCAATGAAATTGATGGTCTTGCCGTCGGGAGCCCAGGCGATCTCATTGACTGAGAAGTCCCAATTGTCTGTAAGATCGGTCTTTTCTCCAGAAGCCATGTCGAGTGTGAAGATTCGGTTCTTGTCGCTCTCATATCCGTCATGCTCCATAGAGAGCCAGGCAAGTTTGGTGCCATCTGGCGAGAATGTAGGATTGGTGTCATATCCCATCATACCCTCGGTGAGATTGCGGGTGGAAGAATCCGCAAGATTGTAGAGATACAAGTCGGAATTGGTGGAGATGGCATATTCTTTGCCTTCCTTCTTGCGGGAAGTATAGACTATGCTCTTTGAGTCAGGTGCCCAAGCAAATGATTCTGCACCGCCGAATGGGAGCATGGGAGCTTCGTAGCGTGGTTCGTCTGCCATAATGTCGACAGGATTGGAGGCTTTGGCTCCATCGAAATCCGCGATAAAGGGGTGGGGGATCTCCTTTACCCACTGGTCCCAATGCTTGTACATCATGTCGTCAATGACACGTCCTGTGGCTTTTGGGAGGTCGGGATATATATCCTTGGCATCGCGTGAATATTTGATGTTGGATATAAGGAGCACCTTGCTTTCATCAGGAGAGAATAGGAATCCGTTGACACCTTTCTCCATGTCGGTGATCTGTTTGCGGTTGGAGCCGTCGGCATTCATTACCCATACCTGTGCTACATTGTCGGGGGCGTATATGAATGCTATCTTATTGCCGCCGTCAATCCAGCAGTAAGAGCTCTCGCTCTTAGAGGTCTTTGTGATGCGCTTGATGTCGGACCCATCAGTGTTCATCACATAGAGATCCATATTGCTGCGGTTCTCTTCCAGGCTTTCGTAAGAGATACCGAAGAGCACTTTGGAGCCATCAGGTGATACTACCGGAGCTCCGACAGTGCCGAGAGCTTCGATGGCATCAATGTCGAATACACCTGTTGCGGATGTGAAATTCGGCTTATCGATGATCTTCTCATTGCTATCTGACGAAGCCGAACATCCGGCAAGAAGTGTCGCGATAGCAGTTGATGTCATAATTGATTTGAGATTCATGGATTATTATTTGATAAGGTATTGCGAGGAGATTGATTCGTGGGTGTGCACACGACGGATAGTGTCGGCAAAGAGCCTTGCTACCGAAAGGATTGTCACCTTATGACATGACTTTGTGAATGGTATGGAATTGGTGAACATAATCTCGACAAGAGCGGAGTTGTCCACACGCTCGGATGCCGGATCACTCATGATGGCGTGGGAGCATAATGCCCTCACACTGCGGGCTCCTGACTGCATCATGAGGTCGGCAGCTTTCGTGATAGTGCCTGCTGTGTCCACCATGTCGTCTACAAGAATCACATCCTTGTCCTTGACATCGCCGATGACGGTCATTGTGGCTACCACATTGGCTTTAGCGCGCTGCTTATGGCAAAGTACAAGGGGTACATTGAGGTACTTTGCGTAACTGTTGGCGCGTTTTGCTCCGCCCACATCCGGTGATGCGATGACTAGGTCCTTAAGATTAAGCGATTGTATATAGGGGATGAATACTGACGATGCGTAGAGGTGATCCACCGGGATATCAAAGAATCCCTGAATCTGGTCGGCGTGAAGATCCATTGCGATGACGCGGTCCACTCCGGCTGTGGTGAGAAGATTGGCTACAAGCTTTGCGGCTATGGATACGCGCGGCTTATCCTTGCGGTCCTGACGCGCCCAGCCGAAATAGGGCATTACAGCGATGATGGATGCTGCCGATGCTCGCTTTGCTGCGTCAATCATAAGCAGAAGCTCCATGAGGTTGTCGGAATTCGGGAATGTGGATTGCACGAGGTATACCTCGCATCCACGAATGGATTCCTCAAAGGATACTTCAAACTCGCCGTCGGCAAAGTACTGGATGTTCATCTTGCCAAGCTCGCAACCGAGCTCACGGCAGATCTCTTTAGCCATATACTGTGATTTCGTACCGGCAAATACTTTGATTGGTGGAAGATTGTCAATCATAATGTGTGATAATGAAGAGTTTTTGGCTTTCCTTAAGCTTTGATAGTGCAAAATTACGAAAAAACAACTTATAAGAGTGCTTTATTTGTGAAAAAATATTACGCTCTTAATGTGATGCCGTATAATTGCGCCATTTCTCTAAAAGTGCGGTCATGTCGGCAGGAATAGGTGCTGTGAAAAACATTTCCTGTCCTGTGACCGGATGCACAAATCCGAGGGTGCGGGCATGAAGAGCCTGGCGGGGACAGATCTCGAAGCAGTTGGATATGAACTTTTGATATGTACCTGTGCGTTCGCCTCTGAGTATCTTGTCTCCTCCGTATCGAGCATCGCTGAATAGAGGATGTCCTATGTGAGTCATATGAACACGTATCTGATGTGTGCGTCCGGTTTCAAGAACGCACTTAACCAGTGCTGTGTGCCCGAAATTCTCAAGTGTCTCATAGTGGGTGACTGCGTGTTTGCCTGTAGGATCGTCGGGTGGAAGGACTGTCATTTGCAGGCGGTCCTTGGGATGGCGTCCGATATTCCCCTCGATCCTGCCGTTTGCAGGGTCAGGCACCCCCCATACGAGTGCATTGTATTCTCGTTTTGTAGTCTTGTTGAAAAACTGTTTGCCGAGATGAGTCTTTGCATCCGGAGTTTTTGCTATCACAAGAAGTCCGGACGTGTCTTTGTCTATTCTGTGCACCAGACCCAGGCGCGGGTCGGACACATCATATTCAGGATTGTCGCGGAAATGCCATGCAAGAGCATTCACAAGTGTGCCTGAGTAGTTACCGTGGCCCGGATGCACAACAAGTCCGGCAGGTTTGTTGACCACAAGTACGGCTTCGTCCTCATATACAATATCCAATGGAATGTCCTGGGCTATGATCTCAATTTCATAGCGTGGACGGTCCATTACTATCTGTATGACATCCAATGGTTTGACACGGTAGTTTGACTTTACTGCCTTACCGTTGACAAGTATGCAGCCTGCATCGGCAGCCTGTTGCACACGGTTGCGGGATGAGTGTTCAAGCCGTGCGACAAGAAACTTGTCGACACGCAGCAACTGCTGACCTTTGTCGGCAACGAATCTGAAATGCTCGTATATTTCTCCAGACTCAGTGGTGCCCTCTTGGGTCTCAACGAGGCTGTCAAGCAAGTCGAGCTCTTCTGCATCGAAATCCTGTGCCATTGCAGAAGTTATTTAAAATAGATCCGAATTGATTTCAACAGCATCGGTGTCAGCCGATACGGAGTCAGGTATCAGTTCCTGTACGCCTTCTCCAACTTCAAGCTCGATACGTGCTCCGGCAGGTACGCGTGCTCCTGCCTGTAGTCGTGCTCCTTTATATCTCACTGCGAGAACAAGATCCTTAAATTCGCTTGGCACACGGCGTTCGACGATATTTTTGATGTCAAGCCCCTCAAGGATAGAACGTGCCTGCCTTAGTGATATGTCGGTCAGTGACGGTAGAGTGACCATCTTGGGGGAGAAGGCATGTATGGTGAGGAATACCTCGCGTCCTTCTTTCACAATAGTCCCTGCCTTTGGGTTCTGTTCAATCACAGTGCCTGGTGCAGTGTGATTGTCATATACGGAGTCTGCAACGATCCCTTTCAGTCCTTCCGCATTAAGGATATCCATTGCCTTGTTGTAGGCAAGGGTACGTACTGCCGGAACCGAAATAGTGTCACCATGCCGGGTCCAGGAGTCGAGCCATAGCATCGATAGCCATCCGATAACCAATGCGGCGACTATCATGAGCCCGATGTTTATGAATATTGTTCTCATTTTATTTCGTTATGGCTATATCAAATACATCCTCAATGTTTTTAACATAGTGGAATGTCAAACCTTCGAGATATATCGGACGAATATCCTCGATGTCCTTACGGTTGTCGGCACACAATATTATGTCAGTTATGCCGGCACGTTTGGCAGCGAGTATTTTCTCCTTTATGCCGCCTACAGGCAATACTTTCCCACGTAGAGTTATCTCTCCTGTCATTGCCAGCCGGTTGCGTACAGGACGACCTGTAAGGGCGGAAAGTATAGAAGTACATAGTGTGATGCCGGCTGACGGACCGTCCTTGGGTATGGCTCCTTCCGGGACATGGATGTGCAGTGCATGGGTGTCAAACCAATCACTGTCGATGCCGTACTTATCACTGTATGAACGCACTATCTGTGATGCGATGATGGCCGACTCCTTCATTACGTCGCCAAGATTGCCGGTGAGCGTGAGTTTCTCATTCTTGGCTTGGGAGAAAGATGACTCAATAAATAGAATCTCTCCGCCAACGGCTGTCCAGGCAAGTCCTACTGCTACGCCGGGATGATCACTCGCCTCGTATCGTTCTGGTGTGAAACGTTCTACTCCGAGATATTCGCGCAGTGTTTCAGGTGTTACATTCAAGGAGTATTCCTCTCCGCGCATTTTACGTAGCACTATGCGACGCACCACTTTGGCTATCTGCTTTTCGAGTTGACGCACACCGCTCTCGCTGGTGTAACCTTCCACCATCTTGGTTATTGCCTCGGGTGTGAAGTCTATTTCGTCTTCACCGAAGCCGTTCTCTTTGCTGACACGAGGTATTAGATGACGGCGTGCGATCTCGATTTTCTCTTCCATGAGATATCCTGATATGTCGATTATCTCCATGCGGTCAAGCAAAGGCTGCGGTATGGTGGAAAGAGTATTGGCTGTAGCTATGAACAGCACATGTGACAGGTCGTAGTCCACATCCACATAATTGTCATGGAAGTGGCTGTTCTGTTCCGGATCAAGCACTTCAAGAAGAGCGGCTGAAGGGTCCCCCTTGAAGTCGTTGCCTGTCTTGTCGATCTCGTCAAGCAACAGCACCGGATTGGAACTTCCAGCTCTGCGTACGGCATCGATGATTCTGCCTGGCATAGCTCCGATGTAAGTTCGGCGGTGACCGCGTATTTCGGATTCATCATGCAGACCTCCGAGTGACACCCTCTGATATTTGCGGTTGAGAGCACGTGCTATTGACTGACCGAGAGAAGTCTTGCCTACACCGGGTGCACCTACTAGACATATTATGGGGGAACGTCCGTGAGGGGTATTCATCATTACAGCCAATTGCTCCAGGATACGTTCTTTAACCTTTTCCAACCCATAATGGTCACGGTCAAGGGTGCGCTCTGCCTCTGAAAAATCGGCGTTTATCGCGTCTTCGACATTCCATGGCAGATCAGTGAGTACCTGAAGGTAGCTGTATTGAACGGAGTAGTCGGGGCTTTGAGGGTTGAGTCGGCGTAGCTTTTCAAGTTCTTTATTGAATGCAGCCCTTACCTTTTCAGGCATATTGAGTGCTGCAGCTTTTTTCTCGAATGCTATGCTGTCGTCATCGTTGCCGTAGAGCTGTTCTCGTAATGCTTCAAATTCATGCTGAAGGAAATGATTGCGTTGCTGCTCATCAATGTTCTTCATCGCTTTCCGGCGTATTTCGGAGCGAATTTCAAAGAACTGCTCCTGACGTGCTATAAGTGCCATCAGCTGCATGGCTCTGTCCTTCAGGCGGGAATGACGCAGGAGGTCCATCTTCTCCGATAGATCGAATCCGGCATGAGTAGAGATCATGTTGACCATAAGCCCTGGGGCTTTAAGGTCTTTGATGTTTACAATCAGTTCATTGGAGTTGTCTCCATTCTGGCCGAGTATGCGAAGGGTTGTCGAGCGTATATCCTCGATAAGTACTGCAAATTCCTTATCGGTTGGGCGTGGTGTGGTCTCTCTGCATTCTTTGGCTCTTACTGATAGGGCACCGGGGATAGTTTCTCCAGGTCCTTCTCCTAATATCTTTACTTTCCCTCTTGCGCTGAGTATGGCTGTGGTTGTGCCGTCAGGAAGTTCGAGCACCTTTACGACATCAGCTATGACACCATAAGTGTTAAGATCGCTTACAGATGGAGTCTCTATGCCAGGATCGGTCTGACAGAAAACTCCTACAGGGATTTTCTTTTCAACGGCAGCGTTGACGGTCCTGACTGTGAGGTCTCTGCCCATCATAATGGGCACTGTGATAAATGGGAACAGCACCATGTCACGCAATGGTATGACTGGGAGATCATCGAGCGTTGGTGATGCCTGTTTGCCGTCGGGAGAGATGTCAATCTGTCCGATTGATATTATCTTTGGTTCATCTTTCATGTGCAGTCGAATAGTGTGCCTGAATTTGCGACCCCAAAGTTACGAAAAATACGGATTGTGACAAAATGAAGTGAACCCTAAAAGTTTTGTGTGCTGCTTTTAGGGTTCACTTTGTTCAAGAAGGTTCCTTAGTCAAAGACTTTGTCCCAGTCTTTCCATACGGCTTCGTAACCGAGGCGTCTGATCTCGTCGGTTACGGCTTTTGGAGACCTGGGGTCTGATACCTCAAACTGTTCCAAGGCATCGGGAGTCGAGCGGTAGCCTCCAGGTTCGGTTTTGCTTCCGGCACTCATTGATGTGACACCGAGTTTCATCATATTTGCGCGGAATGTAGGGTTCTCTCGTGTTGAATATGATATGTCGATATCATGGTCAAATATGCGGAATGCGAATGTCACCTGTGCGAGTTCACGGTCGCTCATCACCACTTTCGGCTGGTAACCGCCTTCGGCTGGGCACATGCGCGGGAAGTTTACACTGTACTTGGTCTGCCAGTAGTTCTTGCGCAGATACCTGAGGTGGCGTGCAAGCATGGTGAGATCGGTGCGCCAGTCCTCCAGTCCGATCAGTACACCCATGCCTATTTTGTGCACTCCTGCCTGACCCATACGGTCGAATCCGTTTACACGCCAGTCGAAAATTGATTTCATCCCTTTCGGATGATATTTTCGGTAGTTTTCTTTATGGTATGTTTCCTGGAAACATACCACTCCGTTGAGTCCGCTGTGGGTGAGACGCTTGTAATCTTCAGCACTCATTGGACCTACCTCAATGGTGAGGTTGTTGAAGTACGGTCGTGCAGTCCGAATTACCTGCTCGATATAGTCGGCTCCATTGATTTTGGGGTGCTCACCTGACACGATGAGAAGATTCTCGAAAGGTCCGAGTTCACGGATAGCTTCGCACTCCGCTTTGACCTGATCCATGGTCAGGGTGACACGTGTGAGAGGGTTGTTGTGGTTGAAACCGCAATATACGCAACAGTTGGCACAAGCATTTGACACATAAAGCGGAATGTACATTGAGATGGTCTTGCCGAAACGCTCCAATGTGTATCGGTGGCTCAGTTGAGCCATCTCCTCAAGGAATGGTTCAGCGGCAGGTGAGATGAGGGCCATGAAGTCCTCTACAGTAAGATGCTCCTTTCGTAAGGCTGCACGGACATCGGAGGCTGTTCGGGAGGCAATGAACCGTCCGGTCTCATCCCAATCGTATTTTTCTAATTCGTCTGAAAACATTTTGTCAACTATTTAACACAGTCCTCTGCCATCTTTGCAGCTTCCTTATCGTCGACGAGCTGACGGGTGATGCGCATCGCACAGAAATTAGGACCGCACATTGTGCAGAAGTGGTCATCATCCTTGTGGCTCTCTACATAGTATTGCTTTGCTCTGGCAGGATCAAGCGAGAGATTGAACTGGTCTTTCCAACGGAATTCAAAGCGGGCTTTGCTCATGGCGTCGTCACGTACCTGGGCTCCTGGGTGCCCCTTGGCTATGTCGGCTGCATGGGCTGCGATCTTATATGTTATCACGCCGTTGCGGACATCCTCAAGATTGGGCAGGGCAAGGTGTTCTTTAGGGGTGACATAGCATATCATGGCTGTTCCCATCCATGCGATCTGGGCAGCACCGATAGCCGATGTGATGTGGTCATATCCGGGTGCGATGTCAGTGGTGAGTGGTCCGAGTGTATAGAATGGAGCCTCATGGCATTTCTCGACCTGGCGATCCATATTTTCGCGTATCTTGTGCATGGGGACATGTCCCGGTCCCTCGATGAGAACCTGCACATTATGCTTCCATGCTATTTCGGTGAGCTCTCCGAGCACATCAAGCTCCAGGAACTGTGAACGGTCGTTGGCATCATGTATCGACCCTGGGCGCAGACCGTCACCGAGCGATACTGCTACGTCATATGCAGCGAGAATCTCGCAGATCTCATCAAAATGGGTGTAGAGGAAGTTCTCTTCGTTATGGATCACCGCCCAACGTGTCATTATAGAACCGCCTCGGGATACGATTCCTGTCAGACGTTCCTGCACCATATCGGCGTGAGCTTTAAGTGCTCCTGCATGTATTGTGAAATAATCCACACCCTGTTCAGCCTGTTCGATGAGCGTGTCACGGTATATCTCCCATGTGAGATCCTCCACTTTTCCATTGACCTTTTCAAGAGCCTGATATACAGGAACAGTCCCGACCGGGACAGGGCAATTACGGATGATCCATTCGCGTGTCTCGTGTATATTGTCACCTGTCGAAAGGTCCATGAGAGTGTCTCCTCCCCAGTAGCAGCTCCACACTGCTTTGCTCACCTCCTCTTCGATGCCTGAAGAGAGGGCTGAATTTCCAATATTGGTGTTGAGCTTCACAAGGAAATTCTTGCCTATGATCATTGGTTCCGCCTCGGGATGATTTATGTTGGCGGGGAGTACCGCACGTCCGGCAGCTATTTCATCACGTACAAATTCAGGAGTGATGTGGCTGTCAATCCCCATAGCCTTGGCATTGTTGTTTTCACGGATGGCGACATATTCCATTTCTGGGGTGATGACCCCTTGCCTTGCAAGAGCCATCTGGGTGATTTCTTTGCCCTCTTTTGCTCGTCGCGGTGCATATCGATGAGCAAAACGTATGTTGTCGAGCGACTTATCTGTCTCGCGCATACGACCGTATTCTGACGTTATGCCAGGGAGCTGTTCAAGATCTTCGCGAGAGGCGGTAAGTTTCTCGCGTATGCGGGGAAGACCTTCATTTATATTTATTGTGACTGCCGGATCAGTGTACACGCCGCTTGTGTCATATATATACACCGGGGCATTCTCTGTCATTACCTTCTTCCCGTTATCGATTTTAACGGTCGGTGTAAGGTTGACGCGGCGCATTGCCACTTTGATAGGGAATATTTCTCCGTCGATATATATTTTCTCGGAACCGGGATATGAATTGAGGTCTATATTTTCTATGGTCATAATTGTAGAGTTTGCTTAAGATTTTAGAGATCAAGGAATGCAGTGAGAGGGCTGGTTGCACTTGCTGAGTCGGATACTGAGCCAAGCCCGGCAAGATATGCTTTGCGTCCGGCTTCTACTGCGAGCCTGAATGCCACTGCCATTTCCACAGGGTCTCCTGCCACAGCGATAGCTGTATTTACGAGTACTGCATCTGCTCCGATTTCCATAGCATCGGCGGCATGCGAGGGTGCGCCAAGTCCGGCATCAATGACTACAGGCACACGGCTTTCAGCAATAATTATTTCAAGAAGGTCGCGAGTCTTGAGGCCTTTGTTGGTGCCTATGGGTGCTCCGAGCGGCATGACGGCTGCTGTCCCGACTTCCTCAAGGCGTTTGCACAGCACAGGGTCTGCCTGAATGTAGGGTAGTACCTTGAAACCTTGTTTTGCAAGTATCTCAGTTGCCTTGAGAGTTTCGATGGGGTCGGGGAGAAGATATTTTGGATCAGGATGGATCTCAAGCTTGATGAAATCGGTCCCGAAACAGTCTCTGGCAAGGTTGGCGGCGAGGACAGCCTCATCGGCGTTGCGCACGCCTGAAGTATTGGGGAGGAACTGTACATTTTCGCGATTGATATGTGCGAGCATGTCATCCTCTTCCTCGTGCTGCATATCAATGCGCTTCATTGCCACTGTTATCATCTGAGAGCCGGAAGCGAGGATGGATTCAAGCATCAGACGGTTGGATGCGAATTTTCCTGTGCCCACAAACAGGCGTGAGGTGAATTCTTTTCCGCCGATAGTTAGAATGTCTTTCATTATCTTATATGGGGTTTGTTACTGTTTCTTGGTTGAGTTCAATGTTTCAATCAACTGGCGTGTATACTTTACAGGCTCAGGAGCGTTTATGATGGAACCGCTTACAGCCACACCGTTTACACCTGTAGCCATTATCTCCGGGATATCTTCAAGAGTGATGCCGCCGATCGCCACTATCGGCAGGGGGATGTCTGCCTCACGGACTTTATTGACCACTTCACGGTAGCCGTCGGGTCCGAGTAATGGTGACAGATTTTTCTTTGTTGTAGTGTAGCGGAAAGGACCGAGACCCACATAGTCGACATCCCATCCTTTCAATCGGAGTATATCGTCAGCAGTATTGGCTGTCACTCCTATTATCGCTTCTGCTCCCATTGTCTCGCGAGCCTGTAAAGGATTCATGTCATTTTTGCCTAAATGCACTCCATGAACTCCCATTTCCATGGCAAGCTCTACACGGTCGTCAAACACGAGAAATGCCTCGTTTTCTTTACATAGAGGAATAATCTCAAGGGCTGTCTGTCGGAATTCCTCATCCGATATATCTTTGATTCTCAGTTGTATCCATTTGCATCCTCCTTCGAGGACCATTTGCACTTCCTCAGCGATGCTGTATCGGTCGCTGGGATGAGTAATAAACATTAACATATTGAAAGAGCCTGTTTTGCGAATTTATTTACATCTTCCACTGTGCCGTGCCACGGTATGGCTCCGAGCATGGCGAAACCTGCAAAGTTGTATTGCCGTATTTCTGCTATATTGTCGGGCGAGATGCCTCCGAGTGCTATCAGCGGAACAGATGCATGACTTAGTTTGGTCAGATCTTCGTGATTGAATGCTGAACGGTATCCCTGTTTGGATATGCTGTCGAATATTGGGCTGAGTGTCACATATTCCAGACCCTCGGCATCATGGATCTCCTGTAGAGAATGGCATGAGCTAGACAGAGGTCCGTGGTACAAGGACGGAGCTGAAGGGCAACGGTGATTCAGTTGCAGTCCGCCGAGATTGAAATCATTTATGAGATCGAAATGTCCGTGGAGCACGATCCTGTTGTGGTATTTCTGATCGATACGTTCTATGATCCGTCGCATATCGGCCAGGGTCGAATCAGGGTGACGAAGATGCACGCGGTGCCACCCTGATTGCAGCAATGCCTCAACCTTGTGCCACTCGTTATCGACCGGGTCATGGGGAGTGACGGCTATCAATAGCATTGGATCAGCCCCCATAGAAAGCCTTTATTATTACAATTTTGTCACCGTCTTTAAGAGTGGTGCTCTCTCGCTTTGAAGCAGGTATTACGGTACCGTTTAGGGCGGTTGCAATCCCTTGCGGTTTGATGCCCTTTACTTCCAATGCATGGAGCAGAGTGGCTCCTGAGGGGAGAGCGAGATTTATGTCATTGATTGTAACGTTCATGATTGGTGTTATTTTGGTCGGTTGGGATTGAAATTTTTCAGGCGTCTTGGGGCATAGAAATGGTTGACAGGACCATGCCCTCTTCCGGTGGTCACGAATGCTCCTGCTTCAAGGGCTCTGGATATATAGAATTTTGCGGCCCTTACTGCCTGCTCCGAGTCATATCCAAGCGCAAGATAAGAGGCGATGGCTGATGAGAGTGTACACCCTGTTCCATGGGTGTTGACCGTATTCACAGCATCGGCACGAAGTTCTATCCCTGTATGCTTGTTTTCAAGGTAAAGGTAGTCGATCTTAAAATCTTTTCGGTCGGAGTCTCCGCCTTTAAGCAGTACATTTCTGCACCCCATTCCCATAAGTATTTTGGCTTGGCGGTCAGGGTCTGTCTCTCCTGTCAGCACTCTAGCCTCACTCTTGTTGGGGGTTATGATTGTTGACAGAGGAAATATTCTTTTGACAATAAGGTCGATGGCTTCATCATCAAGGAGCTTTGAACCTGAAGTGGATATCATAACAGGATCTACAACAATGTTGTCAGGACGATATTGCTCTAATTTGTCGGCTACAGTTGATGCAACATTGAGATTGCACAGCATACCTGTCTTTATCGCCATAGGAGGTATGTCCTCCATGATCATGTCGATCTGGTCGGCTACTATGGCTCCTGTAGATGGCATTATTGAACGGACGCCGGTAGTGTTCTGGGCAGTAAGAGATGTTATTGCGGTCATTGCATAGCAGCCCAGGGCGGAGATGGTCTTTATGTCGGCCTGGATGCCGGCTCCTCCGGATGGGTCGCTGCCTGCTATGGAAAGCACTGGGATATATTTTCTCATCGCTTGGATAGAATTTGTTATGTTTTGACAAAGCGATGATCCGTATATCTTACGGTCGTATTGGAATATGAGCCAATCCCTTCGGCGGTACTAACCGCATCAGGTTCAGAGGGTATTATCTCAGCCGTTCCACGATAGAATCCGGCACCCCTTTGTCGCTGCAAAGTTAACTCTTTATCCTAATTATTCCAAAAAAATATCACGGCTTGCTCTTTTGCTTGCGAGATGGAGTATTATGCCGCGCGAAAGCAGGTAACTTAGGAAGGCTATCCATAGACCGTCATTACCCATGTGGGGGAACAGGACGAAATAAAGGATGAAGTATATGGCTGTGGCTATAGCCATTGAAAGCAGCATCTCTCGTGTCCGTGTGATGCCGATGTACACACCATCCCATGTGAAGGCTGCGAATCCGACTATCGGAATAAGTATCACCCAATGGAAATATTCTTTGGATGCTTCTATCACTTCTGTGTCTCCGCTAAGAAGTGTCATGATCCGTTCTCCACATGTGAAGTATAGAACAGTGAATATCACAGAGACTCCGGTTCCCCACCATAGCAACGCTCTGATACTGTTGTCAAGGCGTTTTTTGTCTCGGGCTCCGAGACAATTGCCGCACAGGGATTCTCCTGCAAATGCAAAACCGTCCATGAAATAGGAGAAAAGTATGAAGAACTGCATTAGCAGGGTGTTAACTGCAAGAACTACAGTACCCTGTTGTGAGCCTACCCTTGTGAACCATACTGTAACAGCAATAAGGCAACAGGTGCGCAGGAATATGTCAGCATTCACCGAGAAGAATCTCTTTAGGGCTCCTTTCTGGATAATTCTGCCGAATGACGGCATTGCAGGATGATATTTCCTGTGAATGATGAGTATGAACGACAGTGCTCCGAGCCATTGTGCGGAAAGGGTCCCGAATGCTACACCCTCTATTTTTAGTCGGAATACGAATACAAGTATCAGGCTGACCAATATATTGGCTATATTTATTATAAATGAGACCCACATCGGGGCATTGGGGTTCTTTCTTCCTAATGCCCATCCTGAAAAAGTGTAGGTGCATAGCACTGCCGGGGCTCCCCATACCAATATGCGGAAATATCGCTCAGCCATATCCTTCACATTGCTGTCCACATCCATGACTGCAAACGATAATTCTGCAAGGAGAGGGGAGAGCAATATTATGATTGCTGATGCGGAAAGAGCTACAAGTATTCCACGTGAAAGCACAAGATTGAGCTCATGCTCATCCTGTGCTCCGTGGGCCTGTGCCGAAAGCCCGCTTGTGCCCATGCGAAGGAATGCGAAGAGCCAATAGACCATATTGAATATTGTGCCACCTACAGCGATTGCTGCTATATAGGAGGCATCTCCCATATGCCCTACAATAGCCACGTCCATCAACGCCAACAATGGAGTAGTGATGTTGGTGATGATGGACGGAATGGCTAATGAAAGGATCTCTCTGTTGATACCTTTCATATTCAGATTAATCCTTCAGTGCTTTGGCACGCATGGAATCCCATATCAGATAGATTATGAGAAGCGCGTAAACAGCAAGACCGGTCCACTGTGTGGCGATGGCTGTCATAGGATTGGTGTATTCGAATCCAAGGAAGCGTGTCAGAGCTGCGAACACTCCGAAGAGGGCTCCGCCGGCTATAAGTCCGGAGGCGATTAGCGTGCCACGTTCGTTACGTGCTGCATTGACAGCCTTGTCCTTGGATCGGCTGCTAATGAACCATGCTACGGCTCCGCCTACAAGAAGGGGAGTGTTGAGTTGCAGGGGGATGAACATTCCGAGGCAGAAAGCAAGGGCAGGCACACCAAGCCAGTTTAGGATGAGGGCAAGGATAGCTCCCACCATATATAGTATCCATGGTGTATCACCACCCATCATGAGTGGTTCGATCACTTTTGCCATTGCATTTGCCTGCGGTGCAACGAGTGCGTTCTCGCCGGTGAATCCGTACACTTGGTTGAGGAGAAGTATTACCCCCCCCACTGTGGCAGCCGATACAAGAGTGCCGAGGAATTTCCAGGATTCCTGTTTCTTTGGTGTGGAACCTAGCCAATATCCTACTTTGAGGTCGGTGACAAAGCCGCCAGCCATAGAGAGAGCTGTACATACTACACCGCCTATCACCATGGATGCTGCGATGCCCGATGTACCGTTGAGTCCTACAGCTACAAAGATGGCTGATGCAATGATAAGGGTCATGAGGGTCATGCCTGATACAGGGTTGGAGCCTACGATTGCAATTGCGTTGGCTGCAACTGTGGTGAACAGGAATGCTATCAATGTGACTACAACCCATGCCACAAGAGCCTGCCAGAATGTGTTGATGACACCTGCCCAAAAGAACACAAACACAGCGATGAGCGCGATGGCGATGAAGAATACTATATGCTTCATGGATATGTCGGTCTGCCAGCGGATAGTTTTCTTTCCATCTGTGCCGCCTTTGAATTCACGGGAGGCGAGTCCTACAGCTTCGCGTATGATGCCCCATGATTTTACAATTCCGATGATTCCTGCCATTGCGATACCGCCGATGCCTATGAGGCGGGCATAGTCACTGAATATTTCAACAGGGCTAAGCGAGGCGATGTCTGTTGCTCCGTAGGTGCCTATCAATGGTATGATGACCCACCATACGAAGATCGAGCCTGCAAAAATTATGAAGGAGTATTTGAGGCCAATTATGTATCCGAGTCCGAGTACAGCGGCAGTGGTGTTGCAGCTTACCACGAGTTTGGTTTTCTCAGCGAGAGTCTGTCCCCACGATGTCACCATTGTGTTCAGGGTATTTGCCCAGAATCCGAATGTCTCCACCACATAGTCGTATATACCACCTATGAGTGATGCGAATATCAGGGTCTTAGCCTGTCCGGCATTGGCTGAGTCCTTCCCAAGTCCGCTTGCAAGCACTTGAGTTGTTGCTGTAGCTTCAGGGAAAGGATATTTGCCATGCATATCCTTTACGAAATATTTGCGGAAAGGAATGAAAAAGAGAATGCCGAGGATGCCTCCCAGCAGTGAACTGAGAAATATCTGGAAGAAGTTGACTGAAATGTCGGGATACTTTGCCTGAAGAATGTACAGTGCCGGAAGAGTGAAGATGGCTCCGGCGACAATCACACCGGAACAGGCTCCGATGGATTGGATGATGACATTCTGTCCTAAAGGGTTCTTCTTTTTGAGCGCACCGGAGAATCCTACTGCTATGATGGCAATGGGGATCGCGGCTTCAAACACTTGGCCCACTTTCAGCCCGAGGTATGCGGCTGCGGCACTGAAGATGATGGCAAGGATTAGTCCCATGCTGACCGAATAGGGGGTCACCTCGGGATAGTCATGAGCAGGGTGCATTATCGGGCGATAATGCTCTCCTTCGCCAAGTTCACGAAATGCATTTTCCGGCATTTCTACGGGGTCGGCATCCTGATACACGACCTCGTCAATCTGATTTTTCGACATGATATTAAGGTTAAGGTTATTTCTCGTAGAAATAGGATGAGGGGAGAGAGCGGCAGTTATATTGTGATGCCATTATCTCTCCGTAGGCTCCTGCTGAACGAAGTGCGAGGAAGTCGCCGCGACGTATGGCGGGGAGCATTTCATCCTTGCCGAAACAGTCGGAAGATTCGCAGATAGGGCCTACCACATCATAGTGATGCTTCACATCGTTTGGTGATGATATATTTTCGATGCGGTGGTGTGCATTATATAGGGCAGGTCGTATGAGATCAGTCATGCCTGCATCCACAATCGCAAATCTTTTGGTGGTGCCTTCCTTGACATACAGTACTCTGGTGATGAGGCTGCCACATTGGGCGACTACCGAACGGCCAAGCTCGAAGTGGAGCTCTTGTTCCGGGCGAAGCCTGAGATGGTTGCGGAAAGCCTTGAAGTAGCCTTCGAAGTCGGGTATTGGATGTCGGTCGGGATCGGCATAGTCGATGCCAAGGCCTCCTCCTACATTTATAGTCTTGAACTCGATCCCTCTTTCAGTCCATTCATCCTGGATGCGGTTGATGGTCTCGCAAAGCATCACGAACGGTTCGGTCTCGGTGATCTGTGAGCCTATGTGGAAATGCAGTCCTGAAAGGTTGATATGATCAAGCCTGAGAGCTTTTTCTATAATGTCGGGGAGCTGGTCAAGATTTATGCCAAACTTGTTTTCGGCAAGTCCGGTGGTGATATATTCATGAGTGTGGGCATCTATATTGGGATTGATGCGGAGAGCTATGTTGGCTTTCAATCCTAATGAAGATGCTATCTCATCGATTATATCCAACTCCGGCTCGGATTCGACATTGAAGCATCCTACACCATTGTTGAGAGCAAGCCTTATCTCTGCATCAGTTTTGCCTACTCCTGCATACACAATCTGTTCGCCATGGAATCCGGCATCAATGGCGGCGAGTATTTCACCGCCGCTCACGGCATCCACTCCGAGTCCGGAAGCCTGAATCCGCCTCAGTATGCCCGGATTGGCGTTTGCCTTGATGGCATAGTGGACTCTGAAACGTTCGTCGCGCGATGTGCGTTTTATTTCAGCAAGAGTCCTGTCAAGCAATGTCAGGTCGTAGAAATAAAACGGTGTGGCAAGCTCTTTGAATTCATCGATTGGGAATCGTGCCATATACTTCGGTGCTGTTAATCGTTAAATAGCCGTTCGCTCAAGCGGTTTAGGGCTTTGATTTTGTCCTCCTTACGTATAAGGAACGAGATATTATAATTGGAGCCTCCGTAGGATATCATACGTACAGGAATATCAGCGAGTGCTTCTACTGCTCGGGCTTCGTATCCTGTGTTGGTCCATTCCATATTACCTACCACACATACGATCACCATATCTTTGTCGATGGTGACGGTACCGAATTTCTGGAGTTCGTCGGCTATTTCAGGAAGGAAGCGTTCGGAGTCGATTGTAAGAGATACGCCAACTTCGCTTGTGGCTATCATGTCGATAGGAGTCTTGTATTTTTCGAATGTCTCGAACACTTTCGTAAGGAATCCGTATGCGAGGAGCATGCGAGAGCTTTTGATCTTGATGGCTACCACATTATCCTTGGCTGCTACAGCCTTGATGCTCGGGTCGGATATATTATTGTAGATGAGGGTTCCGTGAGCATCCGGGTCCATGGTATTGAGGAGGCGTACAGGTATGTTGTTGACCTTTGCGGGAAGTACGCAGGTGGGATGAAGTATCTTTGCTCCGAAATAAGCAAGTTCGGCAGCTTCCTCGTAATGTAGCTCGCTTACAGGATCGGTCTTTTCGACAAAACGTGGGTCGTTGTTGTGCATGCCATCAATGTCGGTCCATATTTCGATCTCGTCAGCTTCGATGGCGGCACCGATGAGCGATGCGGTGTAGTCGCTTCCTCCACGCTGTAGATTGTCGATCTCACCGGTTGAATTACGACATATGAATCCCTGTGTGACGAAGATGTCGGCATCCATATATTTGTCGAGCAACGGCTGGAGATGCAGTTGTATATGCTGCATATCGGGCTCGGAGTTCGCTCCTGTTTTCATGAAATCAAGAGCCGGGAGTGATTCGGCATAGAGGCCGCGTTCGTTGAGCAGGATGGTCATCATAGCTACGCTCATGATTTCTCCTTGAGCGAGGATGATCTTTTCTTCGATTTCGCTGAATGACTCTCTTTGGGTGAATGAACGGATATAATTGAAGCAAGCCTTTATCTCCTTTAGGGCTCGTTCGCGGCTTTCATGTTTGTCGTACAGAGATGAGAGTGTCTTAAGATATTTTGACTCAAGGAGATTGATTGTCTCCTTGGCTCCATTGATATTACGTTTATAAAGGTATCCGGCTATCTCTACGAGTGTGTTTGTCGTTCCTGCCATAGCTGACAGTACTATGATGTTTTTGCCTCGGGTGCTCACGAGGTCAGCGACGTGGCGAATTCTCTCGGCAGAGCCAACTGATGTGCCACCAAATTTTAAAACTTTCATCCTTTGTACAATCTTATATCGTGATAAATATTGGAAATTTGCTCCAAAGTTAATATAAAATGTTGAATTTTGTTGTTTTTTGTCAATTTATTTTGATGACATACGTTTCAGAAGATTGTAAGACGGTACAATGCCAAGACCTCCTGCGCGGCTCAGGTCGGCAAATGCCGCATCTTTGTTGCCAAGTGACAGGAACACATAGCCTCGATTGTAATATGCCTCACCGAAATCCGGCTTTAGTTCAATAGCTTTGTTGAAACATTGTAGAGCTGACGTGTGGTCACCTTCTCCAGCCAGCATCACACCTTTGTTATAATAGGCGATCGGCATTGAAGGGGAAAGTCTTATCACAGAATCGATGTCGGCAATAGCTGCACGCAGTTGTCCGGCATGGGGAAGTGCTATGCCTTGTATCTTCGGAGCGTGTTGCTCTCCGATATTGTTCGACAGCTTAGTGTTTAGGTAGCGTGCATTGGCTCGTATGAGGTACGCGAGCGTGAAATCTGGAGTTAGTGAAATGGCTTTGTCAAGATCCGCGATTGCATGTTCGTAATCGCGTAGGGTCATGTAATCCATGGCTCTGCCAAGATAATCAATGGCTCTCGGTTCGTGACCGGCGATATATGAATTGTAGTATTTTATAGAATTGAAATGATTCTGAGCGGTCTCCTCATCAGTCATTGATGGTTCATGGTTGGTGACCTGGAGCACGAAGCGTAACATGCGTGTGGAATTTATGTCATCCACCTCACGTATATAGTCGCCGCTCATTTTTAGCTCTGTTGGGGATGTATAGTAGGATATGGCGAATATAGGTTCCATTTCTATGGCTATATTGCGATCCTGTACTTTTCCTTTTATGCTTTTGTTGTTGAATATCTGTTCCGGAGATGAATTGTCCTGGATGGTTGTCAGAGTGGTGAAACGGCGTTTCACTTGTTCCTGGCTATAAGAGTTGTTGTCAGCAAGTTCTTCTTTGCTATTTGAGTCAGGATTATTTTCGATGGAATCGGCTGAGATATCTGCATTGGGAATTAGTGGAGATATCTGTACCCTGGTCTTTGCAAGGGCGAGCGACTTGTCATAATCAACCTTTGCGGATGTCATGTCACCTTTCCTTCTGTTGATGTCATATCTCATAAAGTAAGCGGCTGCAAAATCAGGGAATGCGTCGATCACCTGATTTAGATCCTTGAGCGCAGAGTCGAAGTCCCCGATTTCGGCGAGCAGCATTGAACGGTTGTAGAGTGTTTTGTAGTCTTTGTCATTCAGGGCAAGCACTGACGAGAAGTCGGCTATCGCTTTGTTGGTGTCATGGACTTCGGCTCGTAGAAGTCCACGGTTGAATAATGCTGTTGTATTGTGTGGCTCAAGCTGAAGAGCATAGTCGTAATCGGCAAATGCACCCTGAAAATCATCAGTCATGTATTTCAGGTAGGCTCTGTTTATGAAATATCCGGCATACTTTGGTTGCAGTTTTATGGCATGGTTCATATCTTCGAGTGCCGAGGCGTAATTTTTATCGGAATTGATGGCTATATCAGCCCTCATAAGATAGCCGTTGATCGAGTTGCTGTTGATCTCCAGTGCTTTCTCGATATCAGAAAGGGCGGCTATGGTGTCCTTCTGTTCAAGCCGCAGGCGAGCACGACCTATGTATCCTCCGTCAAAATTGGGGAATCTTTTCAGCAATGTCAGATAAGTCTCGGCTGCCCCATCAAGATCCTTGATGTCCTGTTGTGCCATTGCTTTGTTATAGAGAAGCCCACGGTTGTCGGGCAGCAGTGATAGGGCCTGGTCATAATCCTGGATTGCCTCCCGGTTTTTTCCCATGTTCTGACGAGCCACGCCTCGTACTTCCCATGCATCCACTATGAAAGGGTTACGTTCTATGGCGAGTGTGGCATCCTTCTCTGCTCCCAGATAGTCATCAAGATTAAGTTTTGCTATCGATCTGAGAAAATAAGGCTTCGCAAGATAAGGCTTCACATCGATCACCTGATTGAAGTACTGGATGGATAGCACATAATCTTCAAAATAGAGATTATTGGCTCCTATGCGCATCACTTGATCAGTGTTGATCTGTGCTGAGGATAATAATGCGATGGCTTGAAATATTATAAACGGAACTGTCCGGAGTATTCTTTGCATTTTGATTGGTATCTTTATGTAGTGCGAACGTGTCGCGACTACAAAAATACAATTTTCACATGACACATCTATTTGTTTTAAGGTTTTTTCATAATTTTGCGGCATGAAAATTAGACACATAATAACTTTGGGTATGCTTTTCCTCTCATCATTAGCTATCTGCGCCCAGGATATTGAGATGAAATTCCGGGAACTTGGTTTCATTGACATTTCAGAACTCAACCCTGATGTGAGGGTGGAATTGATGTATGCCGGAGACGATAATTTCACTGGTCAAGTTCTTTATGGAGGGCTCACGAGGGCATGGCTGCATCCCGATGCCGCGCGGGCTGTTGATAAAGCTCAGAAAAAATTGTCGGAGATCATGCCTGGATATCGTCTGCTTGTCAAGGATGCCGCGCGTCCGATGAGTGTGCAGAGGAGGATGTTCAATGCCGTTAAGGGAACATCTAAAGCTAACTATGTGGCTAATCCGGCAAAAGGTGGCGGGCTTCATAACTATGGGTTGGCTGTGGATGTGACTATTGAGGATGCCCAAGGCAATGAACTTGACATGGGTACCCCTGTGGACCATTTGGGTCCTGAAGCTAACATTGACCGTGAGCCTCTGTTGGTCAAGAAGGGCGTAATGAGTGAATATGCCAGGCAGAACCGATTGTTGTTGCGTAAAGTCATGAAGGATGCAGGATTCAAGCCGTTACGCACCGAATGGTGGCACTTCAATCTTGTCAGCAAGGCTATCGCTCGTGAAAAGTATAAGCGTCTGGACTTTTGAACCGTATGATCTGAATGGTTGTTATTTAGGTAGTCCTGATTGTGTCAGGCGAACTTAAATAGCGAAATATGTCATATAAGATTTCACAGATTGAGGGTATAGGCGAGGCTTATGCCCGACAACTTGAGGCTGTCGGTGTGAACACCGTTGAGCAACTCCTTGAAAAGTGTTCAAGCAAGAAGGGGAGAACTCTTCTGGCTGATGAGACCGGTATAAGCGAGAAGCTTATTCTCAAATGGACTAACCATGCCGACTTGTTTCGTATTAAAGGTGTGGCAGGTCAGTTTGCCGAACTTCTTGAGGCTGCCGGTGTGGACACTGTGAAAGAATTCCGTCATCGCGTGGCATCCAATCTTCATATAAAGCTTGTTGAGATCAATGATGCAAGGAATATATGCAATCGTGTCCCTTCTGTATTTGAGCTTGAAAGGATGATAGTGCAGGCAAAAGAACTTCCACCGGTCTTGACGTATTGATCATCCATGATAAATCCGATGAAAAAACTCTGTTAGGAAAATTCTCCTATTTTTTGTAATTTTGCGGCTGAAAAATTTTTCAGTCGCATTTTTATTATGAGCCTAAACGAAGAAATAGCGCGCAGACGCACCTTTGCAATCATATCTCATCCTGACGCCGGCAAGACTACCCTAACAGAGAAGCTGCTGCTTTTTGGTGGTGCGATCCATGTGGCAGGAGCTGTTAAGTCGAATAAAATAAAAAAGACCGCAACATCCGACTGGATGGAGATTGAGAAGCAGCGCGGTATCTCTGTGGCTACCTCCGTCATGGGGTTCAATTATGGTGACTACAAGATCAATATTCTTGATACACCGGGACACCAGGATTTTGCCGAGGACACTTACCGCACTCTGACAGCAGTCGACAGTGTTATCATTGTTGTGGATGTCGCAAAAGGTGTGGAACGTCAGACCCGTAAACTTATGGAGGTGTGCCGTATGCGCAACACTCCGGTGATAATTTTTGTCAACAAACTTGATAGAGAGGGTCGGGATCCGTTTGACATTCTTGACGAGCTTGAAAGCGAATTGAAGATCAGGGTGCGGCCATTGTCCTGGCCTATAAACATTGGTGAGAAATTCAAGGGGGTATATAACATTTTCGAGCAGTCTCTCGACCTTTTTACTCCTGATAAGCAGCGAGTGAGCGAGCGTGTCGAGATTGATTCGGTTGATGATCCCCGAATTGATGAGGCTGTAGGAGAGGCGGATGCATCCAAGTTGCGTGAGGATCTGGAGCTGATCGAAGGGGTATATCCTGAATTTAATGTTGCTGAGTATCTTGACGGAAAGGTTGCACCGGTGTTCTTCGGTTCTGCGCTCAACACATTCGGGGTAAAGGAGCTTCTTGACTGCTTTGTTCAGATTGCTCCGGCACCACGTCCTACTCAGTCGGAGGAACGTGTCATAAATCCAGAAGAGGAAGGGTTCTCAGGGTTTGTGTTCAAGATTCATGCCAATATGGACCCCAATCATCGTTCCTGTATAGCTTTCGTAAAGATTTGCTCAGGCAAGTTTGAGCGAAATGCGCCATATAAGCATATCCGTTTAGCTAAGACTCTCAAGTTTGCAGCTCCTACAGCTTTTATGGCACAGAAGAAAAATGTGGTTGATGAGGCATATCCAGGAGATATTGTCGGAATCCCGGATACCGGCAACTTTAAGATAGGGGATACCATCACATCAGGAGAGAATCTGCATTTTAAAGGATTGCCGTCATTCTCTCCCGAGATGTTCAAGTATATTGAGAATGCCGACCCAATGAAGTCAAAACAGCTTGACAAGGGTGTGCAGCAACTTATGGATGAAGGCGTGGCTCAGCTTTTCACCAACCAGTTCAACGGACGCCGTATCATCGGTACTGTAGGTCAGCTTCAGTTTGAAGTGATACAATATCGACTTGAACACGAGTATGGTGCCCAGTGTCGTTGGGAACCGATATCCTTGTATAAGGCATGTTGGATAGAGAGTGATGATGCAGAGTCATTGGCTGCATTCAAGAAAAGGAAGTTCCAGTTCATGGCAACCGATAAAGAGGGTCGTGATGTATTCCTTGCCGACTCCAACTATGTCCTTCAGATGGCGCAATCTGATTTCCCTAAAATTCGCTTCCATTTTTCCAGCGAATTCTGATAGGTTATTAAGTTATATTAAAAAAGTATCCGGGGAGAGCCGTTTTTTACATCAACTCCCCGGATGCTTGCTATGTTACTTACATAATTCACATCGAATCAGTTTCACAAGATTCAAATTCAAAGAGTTTTTCGCATAAATTACTCCATCCAGTCAATTTATCAAAACGACACTCACGGTATCTGTCCATCATTATAGGGGACAGTAGTGTACTCATTCCATAAGTTCATAGTACGTATTGCAGCACGTTTCATAACTTCTTCAATATCATAATTGCCATTAAGGTCATTCACTAACGATGAATAGTCATAGGCAACATCCAGAATCGAAAAAGGGGATCCCATAAGATTGAACTGCACCCCAAAAGTTTTTTGTCTAACTTTTGGGGTGCAGTTCATTTTGACAAACCCGCTTATACTAAAGGTTATTGTGAATCTAAGAGAAATTTCGCTATTAAAGCCAGTTGTTATATAGTAAAATTCTTTGTGGCACTTATAATTTCTATTTAAATCTGTTTTTCGTTTCTTCTATTTAATAGCTGTACGAGTAGGAATCCGATCAGGAATATGAGCAGAGTGCTGATTACGATACTGAGATTGATGTGGACGAATTGGGGTATGTCCCACCAGTCGGTGAGCTTGGTCTGAAGTGCGATTAGAATGAGTGATGCCACACCTACAATAACTCCTGGCACCACGTGGTTTTTCTTTGCTTTCGGGCATAGATAGGCGAGAAGGAACATACCGAGAACACCACCGGAACATATACTGCTCAATGCCCACCATGCATCAAGTGCGTTATCCACGAGAAGGAAGCAGAGCGCAACTCCTATGCCGAGAATTCCTATTGCCACGCTTGCCACGCGCAGTACTGTCACTTTGCGTTCATCGCTCGAATTGGGGAACATATGGGAATAGAAATCTGTGAGAATTATTGTTCCAGAAGATGTGACACTTGTTGCTACAGTACTCATGCCCGCACAGAAAATTGAGGCTATAAGCAATCCCACAAGACCGACAGGCATCTCATGGATAATGAAGTAGGGGAATACAAAATCACTCTTTATTCCCTCGGGAAGATCTCCTGGGTTTATATAGTAAAATGCAAAGAGTCCTGATCCGATGAGAAAGAGTATAAAGTTGACAGGAAGGGTGAGCAGAGACCCCCAGAACGCGCTCTTACGTGCTTCTTTGAGCGATGGAGCAGCACAGTATCTCTGGGTGTAGCTTTGGTCAATGGCAAAATTGTTGAGATTGGTGAACATTCCGTATATCAGACATACCCAGAATGTGCTTTCCACGAGACTTCCATCAAAGCTCCCAAGAGAGAACTTATTGTGTTCAAGGCATATCTTTATGGCTTGTTCGGGACCTTCCGGCATACCCCAGTACAGGACAATAAGACATATCAACGCACCACCTACAAGTATAGCTCCCTGCAAGGCTTCAGTCCATATCACTGACTTGAGCCCACCTTTTTGGCTATATAACACGATACCGAGTCCGGTTATTGTGACTACTATAGGTATGTTCCAGCCCATAAGTACATTCATTGGCACCGCAAGCAGAAACAGGATTGCTCCGGACCGGCATATCTGTGTGAAAAGATAGAACACCGAGGCGTAAAGCCGTGCCCATCTTCCGAACCGTTTTTCAAAATAGCTGTAGGCACTGATGCTTCCGAGCGAACGGTAAAATGGCACAAAATACCACATTGCCAACAATCCGGCTGGAAGGATGGAGAGTGTGAATACGAATGCATTCCAATTACCCATAAAGGCTGATGAGCAGTATCCAAGAAATGATATGGAACTACAGAACGAAGCAAAGATGGAGAGTCCGACAATCCAGCCAGGCACTTTCCCGCCTCCACGAGTAAACTCGTCGCTGCTCTGTTTTTTGCGTCCGAACAGATATCCGAACACAATTGTGCCGACAGTAAAAATTAAAAAGACAATAATGTCGATGATATTCATGGTACTTAAATATAGAAATAGGGGAGAGGAGAATGGGTAATAGATCGAGAAAATTAGAAAATGAGTTTGCCGTTTTCAATCGGAAGTCTTCCGAGTGCTTCCTGGATTTTGTTGCGTTCCGGAGCATTGAACTTGTGGAATGGTGCTGCTACGAAGTCATCTTTGATTACTCCGAGCAGAGAGCATGCACACTTCAACCCCTTGAGGTAGCTTGATCCGTGCTGACCTACGCTGTAGATTGTAGTGCTGATCTGCATTATGAGCTGTTGGAGACGCCACACCTCCTTGGTGTCGCATGCCTTGGCGGCATTGTACATTGCAACATACAGTTCAGGGAACATATTTGCTCCTCCGTTTATACCACCGTTGGCACCGAGCATCACGCACTCTCCGGTCACCTCTTCCGGTCCCATAAGCATTGAGAAGTCAGGACGATCCTTCATTGTATACATTACGGATTGGAAGTATGGAAGATTGGCGGAGCTATCCTTGAAGCCGATTACTTTCTCGTTTTCAGCAATTCTGTGTATTGTGGCTGGCGAGAAGTTTACCTTCACGTGGCTTGGCATGTTGTATAGGAAGAGGGGAAGCGGAAGATGAGGCAACATGTCCTCATAGAATTCAGCGAGCTCGGGCTGGCCTGTCGCAAAGTAGTATGGTGCGGCACTCACCACTGCTGAGGCTCCGCAGTCAGCAGCTACCTTAGCAAGATTGATGCTCTCTACAATTGAGGTGTCAGTGATGCAGGCAAGCAGCGGGAGACGGCCATTGTTGATACGGCACGCCTCATGTATCATCTCTTTGCGCAGACGGTAGCTGAGGCTCTGCTCTTCACCAGTGGTGCCGAGGATGAAGAGTCCGTGCACACCTCCGGCTATGAGATGTTCTATAAGGTTTTCGAGACTTGCCACATCGAGAGTGTCGTTGTCAAGAAGGGGAGTTACGAGAGGAGGGATGATACCGCTTAAGGGTGATTTGAAACTGGTATTCATACGATTATTAGAATTACTAATGTGATTAATTTCCGTTAAAGAAGATGTAAAGCCCTATCATGACAGCTGCAAGAAGGGTCCAGGCTACTGTCACACTGACTGAAAGCCTGTTTCTGATTACTGTCATAGGTTCACGTTCCACAACTGCTTTGTCAAAATAGCTTACTGCTATCATGCTTATGATGAGCACGACAAATATGAGGAACGAGAGCATCATAAAGTGTACATGTTCTGTGGCTTGAGGTATTATCCAAAGGTAGAGGATGCCACAGCCGATACTGAATATGGTGCCGAATGTGAGAATGACATTTGCTGCAAGTGTGGTGCATCGTTTCCAGAACACACCCATTACAAATACAGCCGCCATGGGAGGAGCGATAAAGCTGAGCACCGACTGGAATACATTGAAGAGGTCCATCCCCTTTATATTGTCGACTGCAACTGTGATCATAATGGAGACGAGGGCTCCAAAAATGGTGACAATATGCCCTGTGCGGACTATTTCCTCCGATGAAGCCTGAGGATTGATGCTCTTTACGTAGATATCCATTGTAAATACAGTGCTTAGCGCATTAAGTGCCGAACCTATCGTGCTGACAAGTGCTGCCGTTAGCACGGCAATTACAAGTCCTACCATTCCTACAGGAAACAGGCTCGAAACGAGAGTCATGTAGGCATTGTCCGGCTCGATAAGGCGGTCACCGAAGAAACCTGTCTTCCACAATGCGAAACACACCACTCCGGGAATGATGTATATCGCTACATCAAGAATCTTAAGCCATCCGGTGAAGTTTGCTCCCTTCTGTCCTTCGTTCAGGTCCCGGGCAGCAAGAACTGGCTGTACCATCGATTGATCAGTACACCAGAACCATAGGCCTGATATCGGATAACCGAGCAGTATTGGAAGCCATGGAAACTCCTTATCGGAATTGGGCTGGAAAAGGTTCCAGTAGTCTGAAGGCACAATGTTAGGATCGGCAAGTGTATTGATGCCTCCGATCACCGATTCTCCACCTAAGTGCCATATGCCTACAATAGTAAGTGTGGCTGACACAAGAATGAGCAGGACCATCTGATATACATTTGTATATGCGATTGCCTTAAGCCCTCCGATGATGGTGAAGAACGCTGAAATGGCGAGCAATATAAATGCCGAAAGCCACATAGGAATGCCGAACACCTGCCGGATTATGATTCCGCCGGCAAATAATGTCAGAGCAAGCCAGGATATGAGCACGGTGACTATCGTGTACCAGGCAAGCATGTTGCGTGTGGATTCTCCGAAACGTTTTCCCATGAATTCCGGGAGTGTCGTTATCTTCTCACCAAGATATCTCGGAGCGAACACAAAAGCAAGAAGAGCGATGAACACGAAAGCATACCAGGCGTAGTTGCCTGACACAATTCCGGCAGTGAATCCTGCGCTGGCTGATGCTATAAGCATTGACGGTCCAACATTGGTGCCCCACATTGAGAACCCTATATGATGCCAGCGGAGAGAATTGCCAGCGAGGAACTTGCTGCTCCCTTTTTTGCTTTTGGAGCTCGCCCATAGCCCTATAGCCAGAAGGATGATGAAATAGGAGGCAAGTACCACCCAGTCCATCGTGTGCATTGATAGATCTTCCATTTGATGTCTCTGTTCGGTTTAGATTTAGGTCATTAAAGGTTTATTCTGCTCCTACGAGTTTCCGGGCTACTTTTACAGCCGAATTGGCATTGTCGCTGTAGCCGTCAGCTCCGATTTCCTCTGCGAAGTGCTGGCTCACCGGGGCTCCTCCCACCATCACTTTCACTTTATCTCGTATGCCTTCCTCTTCAAGAGCACTGATCACATCCTTCATGTATGTCATTGTAGTGGTGAGAAGGGCACTCATGCATAGGATGTCAGGCTCATTTTCGCGGATGGCATCGACAAAATCCGAGGCAGGGACATCTATTCCTATATTTATCACTTCAAAGCCACAACCTTCAAGCATTGAGGCAACAAGGTTCTTGCCTATGTCGTGCAGATCACCCTTTACAGTGCCTATAACTACCTTTCCGACTGTTGCCGATTTTGTCCCGGCAAGCATAGGCTTGAGCAATTCAAGAGCCGATTTCATCGCTCTGCCTGCCATGAGCAGTTGAGGCACATAAGCTTTGCCGTCCTGGAATCTTTGCCCCACTTCGCTCATTGCACTTATCATCTGTCCGTTGATAATGTCCTGAGGCTTGTGTCCGTCATCCAATGCTTTACGAGTCGCAGCAGTTGCAGCATCACCGTTGCCGGCTACTATGGCGTCGAACACACTCATCGTCACAGGTGTATCATCTTTTGCCTGAATAACTGATGGCTTGACAGGAACTCCGGGGATTCTTGATGTCTTAAGTCTTTGGGAAGATATGGGTCTGCGCTCCTCATCCCCTTCGATCTTACTGATAATACGGTTGATTTCGAGGTTTGCTTCAAATGGTCGGAGAGGAGCGGGGGTGTCAATCCTGATCACATCATCTGTGTATTCATGTGCAATCCCTGGACGTTCACGATACTCATCAACTATTTTCATAGCCTCTTCAACTTCAGCTTCGTTGTGGAAGTCCATCTCAAGATGCACGCCATCAGTCCCGATATTGTCAAGTAGCGGACGCAGTTCGTCGATAGTTACCCAGCATGCCATGATGCTCTTGCCTCCGTCTAATATACGTCGGTAAAGATCGTACCATTTGGGGGAGCCGCCCTGTGGCTCTCCTACGCCTGGTGTCCACTGTATGGCATTGAGTTCTTCTATTTCGAGTAGTGCCGGCAGGTGGCGCATAGCTCCCACGCCATCAAGATGATATAGGGTGTAATCTATCTTCTGGCATTGTTCACGGATAAAAGGCTGTACAAACCGTCGATAGTCCGCCTCGCTTATCATTGTTGATATGTCGCTCTGTAGTTTTGACATCCTTCCAGGAGCCCAGGAAGAGAAATAACAGAATGCCATTTCATCACCTTCACGTACTATGTCATACAGTTCATCGTACACTCTGAAATATATGTCGTTGATCTGTTGCATCTGATGCTCAAGGACATCAGGCTGAATCACAGTATCGAGAAGCACTTTGTCAGTCCCTTTTATTGCTGCAAGAACGTCAAGCCCTTCCATGAGGTCAGGCATTCCTACATAATAATTCCCATTTGCCTTTTCCTTTACTGTCCTTAGCAGCTCTTTGTGAAGCAGGAAGTTAGGATGCTGTGGATCAAATGTTATATTATCGGTGTAGGCGGGGTCGGGGTGTATCCATATGGTGTCCTCGCCACCCTCGAATACACCACCCAGTATTGCTGCAAGTGATCCGGGTCCAAGCTGAGTGTTTGCCACAGGAAGCATGTCTGCCATAAGCGAGCTATGTGCCACATACCAGTCAAGATAATCAGCTCTCCATTTTGGGTCGAACCACTTTTGATCAAGTGATTTCGGGGTGGGAGGTGCCTGCACTTCGGCATGAGGCTTCACACCTGTCTGAAAGTGTTCCCACATATTGAGGACAATTCCTTTGTGGTTCCACCAGTCTATATAATGACGCTTGGTCTCTTCAAGATTCAGTTTCCAGGTATTCATGATATTAGTTGAAAAGCTTTTCATTCCATATGCCACGGAATGAATCGTCGATGGTCAGATTTATAGTTTTGGAGAGATCCATATCATCAGTGCAGTCTACGGGTTCGGGATAGAATGGGATTATAGAGCCAGGACGTACATATACGGGCATATTTTCCATTGTTACCTCCTTATTTTTAAGCCATCTGCCTCCTGTGACTTTTTCAGCAGTGAAGAAGTCGACCCATTCACCTTCGGGGAGATATATGTCGCGACGGTTTTCCGAATTCATGACCGGTGCTACAAGGAAACTGTCACCGAAGTAGTATTGGTCGTCGATGTGGTAGCATGTGGGATCATCAGCATTGTGGAATATCATTGCCTGTACTATTGTTGACCCGCTTTCGGTAGCTTTACGGCTCTCTTGCAGGATATATGGAATTAGGGCATAGCGGAGTTTCCACCATTTTTTCACCGATTGAGCGATTGTCGGATAGTGCCAAGGCTCTCGCTTATTGGTGCCGTGATATCGCATATGGGAAGAGAATACGCCAAACTGGGTCCATCGTAGATATACATCGTCACTGACCACTGAGTTCATGAAGTTGGGAAGTGTATGGAAGCCCGGCACATCATGGCTCCAGAAAGCGAATCCGGAAAGACCGAAATGCAGTCCTCCCTTCAGAGAACCAGCCAGTCCGTCCCACGAACTGCAAGAGTCTCCTCCCCAGTGCAAAGGATAACGCTGACATCCTGCCCATGCTGCACGGGCCCATACAATACCGTCGCCTGTTACATCTTTGGTTATCTCATAGGCTGCTTTCTGATAGAGCAGGGCATACAGATTGTTAAGGAGTTCGGGACTCATCCCTTTGTACATGGCATCCATATGGATGTTCTCTCCGAAATCAGTCTTTATACATACCACTCCCATGTCAAGTAGATTCTTAAGCAGACCTTTATACCATTCTGTTGCAGCAGGATAGGTGAAATCAATTGTTCCGGCATAGTCCAGGGCGGAGAAATTGGAGCCTTCCGATTCCTGGATTTTGGTGATAGGGGCAATATAGTCGTTGGCTACGGCCTCGTCGATCTGCGCCGCATCCTTTGCAACATAAGGCAACTGCCAGAGCGAGACGCGGAATCCTCTGTCTTTAAGGCTATGTATAAATCCTTCAGGATCGTGAAAACGTTCTTCATTGAATTTCCATTCACACAGCCAGTCAGTGCGGAACCATCCTGTGTCCATGTGTATTACATCGCATGGGTAGTGCTCCTCACGCAGATGGTCGCATATGCCGTTAACCTCATCGGCACTGAAATATGTCATTCTGCTCATCCATATTCCGAAACTCCACAATGGCGGCATCGACGGATAGCCGGTAAGGTCACGATATCCGCGGATGATTTCCTCAAACGAATCACCTCCGATAAGGAATGCGTCAATAAGCGGCTGATAGCTCATGAATTGAACTGATCGTGTGGAGTGCCCCGCAAGTGACAACTTGCAGTGAGAGGTGGTATGGTAGAATGTTCCGTAAAGTCGGCTTGACACATAGAACGGTATGTTCTTGTATGTGCGGACATTGTTTACACCCTGTCCGTCCTGATTTTTGAGGAAGAAAGTTCTTCCGCTAAGGTCCATTTTGGCAAAACGCTCTCCGGTGCCTCCAAAACATTCGTCATGTGTGCATTCGAATGAGAGTGTTGCTCGTTCATTGCCGCCGTCCATCTTGCAATAAGCAATAGGAAGTGCGTCATAACGAGGAGGGGAGAAGTGATCGTAGGCTGCAAGCCTGATCTCTCTCTTGCCGTCGGGATACAGACGTAGATCAATGGTCTCCTGAGGGTCAGGCAGAAGGGTGCTCCAACGGTCGAGCAATGGCTCTCTCATATTTATTACCGCACGTGTTATGCCGTCTGCTGTTGAAATAATCCATTCTCCGTCTTTTAGGACGGATTTAAGAGGCATTTTCTCTACGCGTTCAGTAAGCATGAGCATTTCGGACTCGTCACTCATGTCCAGTTCCTCAAATCCCATGAATACACGCGTTATCTTCGGTCCATACTGTCGGAGTATCAGGGTATGGTTTTCGCGTGGAGCCGTGGTGTCAGCTGCCATATCATTTGAGAGAATCTGTTTTTGGAAAGGCACAGTGATGTGTATGTCTCCATCCTTCTCTTCTACAGATGATGGAGCACACGCTTTCCATAAAGATTCATTCTTGCTTAGGTCAAGATCGAAATCAAGAAAATCAAATAAATGATAATTGGTCGGTTTCATTTAATTTAGTTTTACGTGAGGTCCGTTATTCCTTATTATCATAGCCGGACCTGGACGGTTATAGCCGAATTCAGCGTCCGGACAATAATTGTTCTCTACTGTAAATCCGTCGGTTGCCTCATCAAAATAGATGTAGAAACCTCGGTCGTTAGTTGCATACGGTGCTTTGATCAGATGCTCTATGCGGTTGTCTCTGATTATAGATCCAGGCTGATTGGATAGTGTGTATATGCCTCCTGTGTCATATAACTGGCCGCCGAAATGATGCACATGATTGCCTGTGATGCGGTTGTTTCGCATACTGCTTACAAGCGGAGTCCATCCCCATCCGATGCATATGCCTGAATAGTTTACGTGCGCCACCTCATTGTCGGCTATGGTGATGTCGTGTACATATCCCGCTCCGATGCCTACACAACCCCAATCTTCGTTGGTAGCATTGGTTATCGTGTTGGATTTCACGAGGATGTCGTGGCATATGTCACGATCATTGTCAGGCAGATATGGGATATGGGTCTCAAATCCTCCGTCCGGGAATGTCCCTATCTGTATGGCTGTTCCGCCGATATCGGTGAATGAGCATTCTGTCACATTACAATCCGAATCTCCTGCCACATAATCAAGGCCTGTGGCTGCGAGATGTGTAAACAGGCAGTTGTGGAAATCTATTCCAGAGGAATTGCTGACTGTGATTGCAGCCTCAGGTCTGGCAATCCAAGCCTGGTTCTCAAGCTCGGCTTTTTCAGGCAGTCCCGGGACAGCGAGCTTATATGCATCAAGGAGCCTGAATCCGCCCTGAAGTGTGACATGTCCTTCCATGGACGGACGCAGCCATGAGGCATATTCGAATGAGATGTTTTCAAATTTGACATTGCACACTTTTCTTTCGGGGTTTCCGTCAATCCTAACGAGAGTCTCAAGAGCAGGTGCTATGATTTTGGATTTATTAGGGTCAGAGCCATCCTCAGGATAATAATATATTTTACCGGATGGATAGTCCTGGTACCATTCACCGGGAGTGTCGAGAAGTTGTAATGCATTAGTGAAATAATAAGATGAATTGCCCTTCTCTCCTCCGATCACAGGTTGGGGCCAAGGATGTTCAAATTCAAGGCGGCTTTCCGGATCATGGAAACTTACCACAAGATTCCCTTTGGAATCGTGCCTCATATCTTTGACACGGAGTATTGCTATTGCCCATCTTTGATGAACCACCATCTCAAGAGAGTTGGCTTCGGCAATGTCGAAGTCTGTGTTTGGGACTGTGATAGTTCGATCGGAAGTATTGAAGTCAATCATGCGATCCATTACGCCAGGTGCGAATTGGGATGCTCTTTGAGCTTTTTTACCATCGACATACAACTGTCTGGTCTCCACAATGCGATGTCCCTTTGTTGGAGCGTCCGCCACCCATATCTTTCCGATAAGTGCATTTGGTATTCTTGGATCATTCTTTGCGATTCCCCATCCTTTTATTTCCGTTCCTCCGCTTATTACAGCTTTGCTGTCATTTGCTGAACGGAATATGGTCGGTGAGGATGATGTGCCGCTATCCTCGGGTCTGATGAATAGAGATTCCGACAGAGTATAGTTGCCATCTGCAAGAATTATCTGTATTGTATCGGCAGCTTCAGGGCTATTAAGCCTGCGCCATTCGCGTGCTCGTCTTAATGCTTCGGACGGAGTTTTTATTGGGGCATTGATCGAGCCATCCGCTCTATCGTCACCTGCCGGTGATACATATATGTTGCCGGATGTCGCAGATAGTGCAGCCGCCGAAATGAAAATTGATAGTAATGAATGCTGTAATGGACGCATATCCGATATGAGTCTTTGATTTAAGGTGATGCAAATTTACATAAAATGTACGAAAAGTAAAAATGAATGTGATAAAATTGTACAAAAAGAGTTATATTTGCACGCCAAAACGACAATATCGTATCAGACCAGTACATCTCATACACATGAAAAAGAAAATCAATATGGCCGAATGGATGCGTGGCATCATATCTCGCAAAGATGTTGTGGCGATCCCTGTAATGACGCATCCGGGAATAGAAATAACCGGTAATAGTGTGCTCAACGCTGTTACTGACGGACATGTGCATCACAAATCGATTGAGGCTTTGGCTGCGAAGTATCCGACGGCTGCTGCAACAGTCATTATGGACCTGACCGTCGAGGCTGAGGCTTTCGGAGCGCAGATTGCATTCAGTGAGAATGAGGTGCCTGCGGTCATAGGGCATCTTCTTGATTCTGCTGCGGATATCGACCGATTGGTGGTCCCCTCACTTCATTCCGGTCGTGTGCCACAATATCTCAAAGCCAACCTTCTTGCTGCACGTACAATAACTGACCGTCCTGTGATAGGCGGATGTATCGGTCCGTTCTCTCTTGCCGGACGTCTTTATGACATGTCGGAGATAATGATGCTCATATATCAGGACCCGGCTGCCGCACACCGCTTGCTTGCCAAGTGCAGTGAATTCATATTGAAATTATGCATGGCACTCAAGGAGACAGGTGTGAATGGTGTGATGATGGCTGAACCGGCGGCAGGACTGATGTCTGATGATGACTGCAAGCGTTTCTCGTCCGACTATGTAAAAGATATCGTCGATCAGGTGCAGGACGACTATTTCACTGTCATATTACATAATTGCGGCAACACCGGTCATTGCACAAAGGCTATGGTGGCGACAGGTGCCGGAGCGTATCATTTCGGCAACAAATGCGACATGGCGGAAGTGACAGCCGAGGTTCCTGAAGGAGCTCTGTCAATGGGTAATCTTGATCCGGTGTCGGTATTCAAGGACGCTACTCCGGAGGATGTGAGGCGTGACACTCTCGATCTTCTTGAAAAGATGCGCCAATACCCCAATTTTGTGTTGTCAAGCGGTTGCGATACTCCTCCTCATACATCATTGGAAAATATCGATGCATTTTTTGATGCTCTTGCCGAGTTTAACCGATGATTTCCGGCACGCTATCTTATTCCGATTTAAAGATTACCCCATCTGACCTGTATGTTCAGATGGGGTATGGTGATTCTATCCCTGATGAAATGACTCTCAGAGAGGCTGAATCTGTTCTCAACGAGATAAAATTTTGGCTTAATGCTCAATATTGTTTCTTTATTTCAGATGGAGAGTTGGACGAAGGCAGCTCCGTTATCATCTCTATGGGCAGAGAGCACAGAATAGGTAGGGTCATAGCCAGGCAACTAAGGGGGGCAAAGCGTTACGCATATTTCGTGGCGACTGCGGGAGATGAATTCGAGGAATATCAACATCGGCTCATGGCTACAGGGGATATGGTAAAAGTTTTCATCGCTGATTCCATAGGGAGTGTGATTGCCGAAAAGGCTGCCGACCGAATGGAAGAGGCTCTTGAAGCACTGCTTTTGCCATCAGGATGGAAGCATACCAATCGTTTCAGTCCGGGGTATTGCGGCTGGGATGTGAGCGGACAGCAGCAATTGTTCCCGATGTTTCCTGACGGGAAGCCATGTGGCGTGACGCTGTCATCATCAAGCCTCATGACTCCCATCAAGTCGGTAAGCGGTGTAATCGGTCTCGGTCCCGATGTACGGAAACTCGATTATTCCTGTGGCCTGTGCGGACTTTCCCAATGTTATAAGAGACGACGGACTTAAATCTTTTTCAACGCATCGTTCTCTCTGTCGCAATCCTTTTGGAGCTCGGGTTGAAGTGTATTAGCCCGTTCAGGTGCAATCATATTGAGGTCTATGTATCTGTCCTCCTCATGTATATATTGCGCCACATAATTTAAAGGTTCAGAGGAAGAGTATCCGGCAGAAGTTGTTTCGGTGTCCGAGCCGTTTGTCCCGCTGTTGTCAGGACCTGGGATTGCATGGTCGATGGTCAGAGGTTCTTCTCCTCTTTCATATGCCTCAGGATTAAATCGGTACAGAGGCCAGTAGCCGCTCTCGACAGCTCTCCTTTCCTCGATTATGGAGTGACCGAGCCCCGGACGTATCCCATGATTTATACATGGACAATAGGCTATTACAATTGCAGGTCCGTGGTATCGTTCAGCCTCTACAAGCGCGTCGATTGCTTGCTGATAGTTAGCACCGAGCGATATGGATGCCACATAAACATTGCCGTATGTCATCATCATTCTTCCGAGGTTTTTCTTTGGGGTGGATTTGCCTGTCGGAGAGTATTTTGCCACACAGGCTCTCGGGGTGGCTTTTGATGTCTGTCCTCCGGTGTTGGAATAGCATTCGGTATCCATTATTAGCATCTTTATTGGTTCTCCTGAGGCAAGCACATGATCAAGACCTCCGAATCCGATGTCATAGGCCCATCCGTCACCACCGATGGCCCATACTGATTTCTTTGCGAGCATATCAGCCGCCTCAAGCAGTTCTGCATATTTAGGCGATGCATCTCTGACTGGCGACAACATGGTTATGAGTTGTGAGGCTGTAGAAGCGGAGAGCTCAGGGTCGTCTTTAGATGTCAGCCATGCTTGAAGTGGTTCTTTGAGGTAGGGCATTGTGGATGGTGATTCGATAAGATCTTTTACCATGTCAGCTACTCGGGCTCTACGTTGCTGGATTGACACAAGCATTCCGAAGCCATATTCCGCATTATCTTCAAAAAGAGAATTCCCCCAAGCAGGACCATGTCCGTTTCGGTCTGTGCAATAAGCGTTGGAAGGGAAGTTTGCGCCCCAAATGGAGCTGCAACCTGTGGCATTGGCAATCAGCAGCCTCTTGCCGAAAAGCTGGGTGAGAAGCTTTACATACGGAGTCTCCCCGCAACCTGCGCATGCACCTGAGAATTCCAGATATGGGGTGCGCAGCTGTGAGCCGTTGATGCTTTCTGCCGGAATAAGATTCTCTTTGGGTGACACATTCGTTTTCAGCCACTCAAGCTTTGGCAATTCTGAGTCGATCACATTTTCGATGGGTGTCATGGTCAATGCATGTCCAGGACATATCAGTGAACATGATGAGCACCCGAGGCAATCCTCTGTAAAATTCTGTATTCTGAATCTGTATCCGATTAAAGATGGAGAGCCTACAGCTTCTTTTGTCACGATATCTTTTGGTGCGGCATTCGCTTCTTCGGTATTAAGCATAAATGGGCGTATCGCAGCATGCGGACACACAAGGCTACATTCGGTACACTCCACACACTTGTCGGCATCCCATACAGGTACCCTTGTGGCGATGCGCCGATGTTCATAGGCAGTTGTCCCCATCGGCATGGTCCCGTCAGGGGTGAATGCCGATACAGGTATATTGTCCCCATAACCTTTTATGCATGGTGTATGGACTTTCTCTATAAAATTCTTTATTGTGGAGTCCTTGAAGATAGGGGAGTGCTGTGGTGATGTATCCGGTATGGTGTCCCATCCTTTTATCGAGTTATAATTTATCTCTTTCAGGGCATCAATGGTCATAGACACGGCCTGGATGTTTCTATTCACCACCTCTCCGCCTTCGTGGATGTATGTTTCCTTGATTTTCTGTTGGAGTTCTGCCAGGCTTGTCTCGAAAGGTATAATTCTGCTGAGGTATAGGAATACAGTCTCCATGGGCATGTTGATTCTTGGTGACAGTCCTACTTTGGCAGCTATGGCATCGGCATTGATGTTGTAAAAGCGCAGTTTTTTGTCTGAAATAGTCTTGCGCATTGAAAGAGGCAGTTTGGTCACCATCTGTTCTGGTGTCCAAGGTGAATTCAGCACAAAGATGCCTCCGGGCTTTATGTTATGTAGCATGGAGAACCGATGTACATATGATGCTTTGTGACACCCTACATAGTCAGCGGATTCAATACCGTAAGCCGATGTCACAGGTTTATGTCCGATGCGCAACTGGGATATGGTGTAGCCTCCGGATTTCTTGGCAGAATAACTGAAATAAGCCTGGGCATAGAGTCCTGGTGTATTTCCAAGTATGGATGCGACCTGTTTGGTGCCGCCTACTGTGCCGTCATTGCCTATGGCATATAGTATCGTCTGGTAGGTGTCGGATGCCACTGTGGTGTCAACGCATTCGGTCACATCGAGTGACAGGTGAGTCACATCGTCATTGATACCTACTGTGAACGAGTCGCGTGGATTTTCTTTTCCCATTTCATCGAATATGGCTTTGACCATTGACGGATTGAACTCTTTGCTTGACAATCCGTATCTTCCGCCTATGATCTTAAGGTCAGGTTTGAAAACAGAGCCGCTATACAGAGCTGAAATCACGTCTTGGCATAACGGCTCATGCTGTGCGCCTGACTCCTTGGTCCGGTCCATTGCTGCTATAATCCTTACACTTTTGGGAAGTACTGTGCGTAATGCTTCAACAGGGAAGGGGCGGTATAGGCGTACTTTTACCACTCCGGTCCTATAACCCTTTTCACGGTTAAGATAGTCGACAGTCTCGCTCACCACATCTCCGCCCGAGCCCATTATTACGATCACCCGGTCAGCATCAGGTGCTCCATAGTAGTCGACAAGATGGTATTGTCTGCCGGTGGCCTGTGCCACACGGTCCATTGCTGCCTGCACGATGCCAGGGAATGCATTGTAATAACGGTTACGAGCCTCTGCATTTTGAAAATAGACATCAGGGTTCTGTGCGGAGCCTCTCAAGGAGGGATGCTCCGGATTCATTGACCTCCGGCGGAATTCAAGCACCTTGGACCAATCCACCAACGGACGGATGGTTTCATAGTCGATCATGTCAATAGTCCCCATTTCGGAAGATGTTCGCCATCCGTCGAAGAAGTGCATCACAGGTAGAGATCCGTCAATGGCAGCAAGATGGGCTACAAGTCCGAGATCCATTGTTTCTTGAACGGAAGCCGAGGCTATCATTGAGAGACCGGTGGCACGGCACCCCATCACATCCTGATGGTCGCCGAATATTGACAATGCATGAGTGGCTATGGACCGGCATCCTACATGAAACACCGCAGGCAGCATTTCTCCTGCAATCTTGTACATGTTTGGTATCATCAGCATCAGTCCTTGGGATGCTGTAAATGTGGTTGCAAGGGAACCTGCGGCAAGAGCTCCGTGCATAGCTCCTGCTGCCCCGAGCTCGCTTTCCATCTCGATCACTTCAAGAGGTTGCCCCATAAGGTTAAGGCGTCCGTTCATGCCCCACTTCTGTGCGGTCTGACCCATAGAAGCGACAGGAGTGATAGGGTAGATAGTGGCGACATCACTGAGCGCATATGCAACATGTGCAGCCGCAGTGCATCCATCGAGTATTTCTTTTTTCATATTCAGGTAAATTGATCGTTATGAATTTGTCAAAATGACAAAACCGACAGAAGAATCGGCAAATCCAATTTTTTTCGTCAATGCCATAGGATAACTTATCCTTATTCTTCTGCCGGTTTTGTCGGGTAGTTATTTTCTTATGGGAAAACTGTTCTTAGAATCCGTAAGAATGGGTACATAATTCTGTGATCCAAAGCCACAACGGACAGAATCCTATGAAGAGAATCACTGACAGAGTTAGAGAGGTGGTGCCGGTGGCTACATATTGGTCATATTCGTCAGCAATAATAATGCCGGAGAATGCCGGAGGAAGGGCAGCTGCTACGACAAGCATTTTCAGGTTTAGAACATCCATATGGAATATGAGTCCAAGAATGAGGATGACTGCCGGCATGAGCACCATCTTCATGATGGACCCGAGTATGGCCTGCCAGTTGATCTGAATTTTGATAGCTGAAAGAGTTATGCCGGCTGAGAATACTGCCATAGAGGCATTGGCTCCTTTGATAAGGTCAAAGGATGGGCTCAGCCATGCCGGCCAGGGGATGCCGACCAATACCCATATCACAGCAAGGATAGGAGCCCATGCGACAGGCTGTTCAAGCGCGTGAATTACAGGTGCCCAAGCACTCTCCTTTTTGGATGATCCCGGATTCTGTTTTTCAAGTGATGCATTCATGAGAGAAAGTCCTACAGGGATTCCTACGGCATTCACCACAATGCCAACGATGGCTACTACAAGAGCCACTGCCGGTGTGGTCCCGAATATCGGTTCAAGAACCGCAAACCCGAGGAAACCTATAGTCGGCGAGCCACTGATAAGAGCGGAGACTGCGGCATCGGCTCCTGTATTCTTTTTGAACATTAGGAATACAAAGTAGACTATCATGAAACACCCCATGATACCGAAAAGAGCGATGAGCGATAGCTTCAAATCGGCAGCAAGCATCTCACGAGACGCCTGCACAATGGAGACGAACAGGGCTGCCGGTAATGCGTAGTCAAGGACGACCTTGTTGAATTTCTTGGCATCATCACCTGTGAATATGCCTTTCTTTCCGGATATGAATCCTGCAAGCATCACCACAATAATCGGGACAATTGCGTATAAAATAACGTGTAACATAGAAATCGGAAGTGAAGTTGATGAAAAAAAGTTTTATTGACACATGAGTCTGTGCGTCTCCATTATCTTTCAGACAGTTATATTCTGAAGAGGTGCCGGGTTGAGATAGCCTATATGTCCCGACTCTTTTCCGGAGTCGGCTGCAAGCTGCACATCGATCAGGCAAGGCTTCTTACTTGCAATACTTTCTGTGAGTGCTTTTTTCAGCTCTTCAGGAGTCTGTACATAGTAGGTCTGTGCGCCGAACGCCTCACCGAGTTTGTCATACCTGGCATTGATGTCAAGAGTAGTTGGTGCCGGATCGGATGTCTTATCCATAGGCACTCCTATGCCGTTGTATATGCCTCCGTTATTGAGAATCACTACGGTTACAGGCAGATTGAATCTACATATGGTGGAAAAGTCCATACCTGAGAATCCGAATGCAGAATCCCCCTCGATAGCAACCACCTGTTTACCGGACGCTACGGCGGCACCGACAACAGATCCCATACCCATGCCCATTATGGCCCAGGTGGCACAGTCAATACGGTGTCGTGGTAGTGACATGTCGATTGCGACTCGGGTGTCGTCGAGAGTGTTGGCTCCCTCGTTTACAAGGATTATGTCAGGATTCGACTCAAGTATTGGTTTGATTATGCCGATTGCGGTCCAATGGTCCATAGGCATGGTCCCTTTATTGGCTGCAAGATGAGCCTGAAATTTGGCATTCTTTTCTTTTGTCTCAGCCTGTAGGGCAGTGAGCCATGCCGGATCGGAGCTCATACCGGTGACCGAAAGTTTGGCAAGAATTGCATCAAGGGCGAGTCCCATGTCTCCCACCACAGGAGCCGCGATGGGAACATTCACATCCATCTCCTGAGGCTCGACATCAAGTTGGATGAACTTCATGTCGGGATTCCATTTCCCTTTACCGAATGATAGCATCCAGTTGAGACGAGCACCGATGATCATTACGACATCGGCTTTCTGCATTATAGTGGATCGACATGACAATGCGCTTAACGGTCCGGCATCCGGCATAAGACCTTTTGCCATTGACATGGGAAGATATGGTATGTTGTATTTTTCAATAAGTGTTTTGATCTTGTCATCGATCTGTGCATATGCTGCGCCTTTTCCAAGAAGGATGGCAGGACGTTTTGCAGAAGCAAGGAGCTTCACCGCACGGTCTACCGACTCCTGATTGGGGGCAACCGGAGAATAGATGTCCACTGGTTGATACAGCAGCTTTTCAGCATCCTCGCGATTCATTACCTGACCTAATGCCGGGGTGGTCATATCAATGTATACACCACCTGGTCGACCTGACACGGCGGCGCGGTAAGCTCTGGCAACAGCAGAAGGTATGTCCTCTGCCTTGCTGCATCTGAATGCAGCTTTCACTACCGGCTTGGCTGTATTGAATTGGTCGAGTTGCTCATATGTCCCCATGTTCATATCCACCATGGCAGGATCAGAAGCTCCGGAAATCTGGATCATAGGGTAGCAATTGACTGTGGCATTGGCTGTGGCAGTAAGTCCGTTCATGAATCCAAGTGAGGATACAGTCATAAGGACCCCCGGATTCTTGGTTAGAAAACCGTCGGTCGCTGCTGCCATACCGGCCTGTTGTTCATGCCGGAATCCGACAAAGCGTATTCCCTGCCCCTGTATCATATAAGCAGCTTCGGTTATAGGTATGCCGACGAGACCGTACACAGTCTCGATTCCTACATTTTTAAGGGCTCGTGCCAGAATATACATCCCGGTCACCTGTTCAGGATAGTGAGGGGTATTCGTAGGTTGTGAATTTGTTGTCATTGTGATGTTCGTTTATAGTTAAGAAAAAAGAGGGGACAACCGTCTACTGTTGCTCGAATTGCGAGACAATTTGACTGATTGTCCCCTCTTTTCTCTTATCCTGGTTTAGTTGAATTTTAACGTAGGCTGTTATGCCTTCTTATCAGGGGCTGAAGTCTCTTTTGGCATTGGTGAGGTTGTCCCGTTTTTTGCAAATTCAGCAATCTGCTGGTCGGTATAGCCGTATGATTTGAGCACTTCCGCAGTGTTGCCACCAAGGTCTGGACACGGTCCATATACAGGCTGATAGTTGGACATAGTGAACGGAACTCCTACAGTTACAAATTCCCCGATCTTTCCACCCTGATCGATCTTTACGAGGGTGTTGCCGTCATAATTGTGCGGATCAGTCATTATCTCCTTTGTGTTTAGTACAGGACCTACAGGAACACCTGCTTTGGAGAGTAATTCTGTGACCTCAAATTTTGTCTTGGTGATACAGAATTCCTGAATACGCGCCCACACTTCATTTTTATGTTTATCGCGTGCGTCGGCTGTGTTGAAGTCGGGATTTGTGAGCCAGTCATCAAATCCAAGAGCATGACATGCAAGCTCAAAATCTTTGGCTCCGCGCTGGAGGATCACGTATACATAATCGTTCGGGTCATTAGCCCAGTTCTTGCACTTATATGTCCATCCGAGCACTCCCGATCCTTCAGTATTTCCGGAGCGTGGAACACAATCTCCGAATTTTCCGTCAGGATACTGTGGGAACTGGGTCAGATAACCGATGCGGTCAAGTGTGAGCTGGTCGCGGGTCTTGATGCGGCATAGATTGAGGCATGCATTGTGCATGGACTGATACACATAGCAGCCTTCGCCGGTCTTTTCTCTCTGAGCAAGAGCAGCGAGGACACCTATCGTCAAATGCATACCGGTATTTGAATCGCCAAGTGCAGCTCCCGACTGGGTAGGTATATTGTAATCGCCTTCGTACCATCCTGTGGTAGATGCAGCTCCGGCAGTGACTTGTGCCACAGGCTCATAAGCCTTCAGGTTGCTGTACTGAGAGGCGACAGGGAATCCTTTGATTGTTCCGTATATGCATTTTGGGTTGAGTTTGTGAACGACATCCCATCCGAACCCGAGTTTGTCGATTGCTCCGGGATGAAGGTTCTCGATGAATATGTCACAGGATTGAATAAGTTTCGTGAGAATTTCTTTCCCATCAGGTGTCTTGGCATCAAGTGTTAGGGATTTCTTGTTGGAGTTGAGTTGAAGGAAGTAGTAGCTCGGACAATCGGGATCAAACTGTAGTTCATTACGAGTGGCGTCACCAACGCCTGGGCGTTCGATTTTGATTACTTCCGCGCCAAGCCATGCGAGAAGTTGAGTGCAGGATGGGCCAGACTGGACTTCGGTGAAGTCAATCACCTTGATTCCTTGAAGGGGTGCTGTATTCATAATAGTAAATATGTATTTTGATAAACTTCTATTGTTAGAACAACATCCATTCAAAAAAGTTGGGTAAAAAGGCGGTATTATTTTAAAGTGGGCTATCATTTGTAACTATTCAGCGGACGCGCCGATGTAGTCGCCGTTTAGAAAAGGGCGAGG
>ERZ777011.533-NODE-533-length-57550-cov-96.724724_pt1 | contig 57550 bp, 51 predicted proteins | sample MGYA00374964_ERZ777011 | MGnify/ENA primary metagenome ERZ777011 (study PRJEB29310, sample SAMD00008975) | mouse gut metagenome | study: EMG produced TPA metagenomics assembly of the Metagenome analysis of fecal microbiota from mouse which was promoted...
AGTCCTAATTTTGTTTCGCTTCAAAAAGTTTTATCGGACAGCAATAATTATATTTATTGTTTATCATTAAATAAACCTTATATTTGCAGAAGTAACATTTAAAACTTATGCAAATATGGCAGAATGGTGGACCTCACTTGACCTGTTCATGAAGATACTATGGTGCATCGCCATAGCTACATCTTTGATTTTCATTATTGAGACTGCCCTTACCTTCATAGGAATTGACAGCGACGTTGACACCGACTTCGAAATATCAGACGGTTCTTTCGAGACGGAAGCGTCAATGAATCTCTACACCTTCCGCAATCTTGTAAATTTCCTTCTCGGAATGAGCTGGACTGCTATTCTTCTCAAAGAGAACATTGCTTCAAAAGCGCTCCTGATGGTTATTGCATTCGCAGTAGGGGCATTGCTAGTTGCTGCTGTGATGTACATGTTCAAATGGCTGGCCAAGATGCAGCAGAGCGGCAACATAGACATTTACAAAAGTGCCCCCGGATGCCAGGGGAAAGTATATCTGACGATTCCTTCGGAAAGGAAAGGCACCGGCAAAGTACAGATAACGATAAACGGCTCGGTAAGAGAATACGATGCCGTGACCGATTCGGACGTCGACCTTAAGACAGGAGCATCCATAAAAGTTTCTGAAGTGCTGGATGCCTCAACCCTGCTCGTAGAAGAAATAAACTCATTTATAATCTAACAGGCTTATGCAACCACTTTACATCATCGTCATTGCCGTATTCGTGCTTATAGTCACACTGGCGGCAATCCTCAGGCGCTACAAGCGCTGTCCTTCAGACAAAATACTGGTAATCTACGGAAAGACCGGAAAGAACAAGCAGGGAGGAGTATCTTCCGCAAGGTGCATCCATGGAGGCGCAGCATTCATATGGCCTGTATTCCAGAGCTATGCGTTCCTTGACCTCAAGCCGATATCAATCGAATGCAACCTGACAAATGCCCTCAGCAAGCAGAACATACGTGTAGATGTGCCTTGCCGGTTCACTGTCGGAATATCCACGGAACCGGACAATATGACAAACGCGGCGGAACGTCTCCTCGGGTTGACGATTGAAAACATACAGAACATCGCCACAGATATCCTCTTCGGACAGCTCAGGCTCGTAATCGCGACAATGGACATCGAGGAAATCAATTCCGACAGGGATAAGTTCCTCGCAAACGTGAGCATGAATGTCGAGGCAGAACTGCGCAAGATAGGCCTAAAGCTTATCAACGTCAATGTGACGGACATCAGGGACGAGTCCGGATATATCGAGGCTCTCGGAAAGGAAGCGGCAGCCAAGGCCATAAACGACGCAAAGAAGAGCGTTGCTGAACAGAACCGTTTCGGTGAGATAGGAAAGGCTGAAGCAGACAGGGACAAGGATATCCGTATAGCCGAGACCCTCCGTGACACCCGTATCAGCACGGCAGACGCCAATGCAAAGGCCGTAGAAGGCGAGAACAACTCCAAGATAGCCATTGCCGCGTCCGATGCGAAAAGACGCGAAAAAGAGGCCGAATCCGCAAGAGTAGCCATTGCTGCCGAGAAAGTCCAGGCTGCCAAGGCTCTCGAAGAGGCCTACAAGTCCGAGCGTGACGCTGAAATTGCACGTGCGGAACGTGAAAAGGCGACCCAACAGGCAAATGTCGTGGTACCTGCACAGATAGAAAAAGAGAAAGCCATCATAGATGCCGAGGCAGAAGCGGAGAGAGTGCGCAGGCTCGCACAGGGAGAAGCAGATGCCATATTCGCCAAGATGGACGCACAGGCCAAAGGTATCCTTGAAATCCTGTCCAAGCAGGCGGAAGGCTTCAACAAGCTCGTGGATGCCGCAGCCGGTGATCCTCAGAAAGCCGTACTTATGCTCATCGCGGACAAGCTCCCGGAACTTGTCAAGACACAGGTTGAAGCTGTGAAAGGAATAAAGATAGACAAGGTGACAGTCTGGGACGGGAATACCCAGGCAGACGGAAAGACCGCAACATCCAATTTCATTTCCGGAATGATGAAATCGGTTCCTCCTCTCGAAGAGCTTTTCAATATGGCAGGAATGAGCCTTCCAGGCTATCTGAAAGGAAAAGACGTCAAGCCGGATGACCAGACTGCAAGTGAAACCGAAAAACAGGACTGATGGCAATCATCGTAAATGTTGACGTAATGCTTGCCCGCAGAAAAATGTCTCTGGGGGAACTGGCGGAAAAAGTCGGTATTTCAGCTGTGAATCTCTCGATACTGAAAACCGGCAAGGCCCGGGCAGTGCGCTTTTCCACCTTGGATGCCCTGTGCAGAGCTTTGGAATGCCAGCCGGGGGACATACTTGAATATTCACCGGACATTGTCTCCGAAGACTGAAACAGGCATTGACTCATTGAGATCCCAAAAAGCACCATATCCGGAAACAGATACGGTGCTTTTTTGATTTCGGCCGAACAGCCCAAGGCAGGACAACCTATTTCTTGAACATGTTCAGGATTCCGCTCACAGAGCTTGCAATCTCTGAAGCATTCTTTATCTCACCTGCTCCATTGCCCTGGTCACCTGAAATGGCGCCTTGGATACCGGAAAGGTCAACATTGTTCACAAGACCGGCAAGTCCGCCCATTACTGCCCCTGAATTAGAGTCGTTCACCAGATTGCCTGAACCTGTGACAAGACCTGAGGCAAAATCCTTATAGAATGCAGACTTGTCGCTCTGGCCCTTAAGCCCTTTGAGGTTATTGGCAAGTGTCGCAAGGTTGACAATGTTGCCGACATTCTGCATATTGAGCTTGCCGTCAGCCTTATACTGGGTATAAAGAGACTTCAATGCCACACCGGCAGCCTTACCGTTGCTTGTGGCAGTTGAGGTCTTCTTAGAGAAAATTCCCTGTGCAGGGACTTCGGCCATAGCCACACTTGGCGACAGCAGTGATGCAGCCATCATTGAAGCTGCGATGATTGACATTAGTCTCATAATTCTAAATTTTACTTGAGTTTCTTGAGTATATTGCTGAGATTCACCTCCCTGCCTATGATAGCATGCAAATCCTCTATCTTGACACGCTCCTGCTGCATCGAATCACGATGACGCACAGTCACGCAATGGTCATTGAGAGAATCATGGTCAACAGTAACGCAGAAAGGGGTTCCTATGGCATCCTGACGGCGGTATCTCTTTCCTATTGAATCCTTCTCGTCATACTGGCAGTTATAGTCATACTTGAGGTCATCCATAATCTGCTGGGCAAGCTCTGGAAGACCGTCTTTCTTTATAAGAGGAAGCACGGCAACCTTCACAGGAGCAAGCGGTGCCGGAATTCCAAGCACAACGCGTGTCTCGCCGTTCTCCAGATGCTCCTCCCTGTAAGAGTGCGACAATACGGCAAGCACCATACGGTCAACTCCGATGGAAGTCTCCACAACATAAGGAGTATAGTTCTCACCGCATTCAGGGTCAAAATACTGTATCTTCTTTCCGGAGAACTTCTGATGGTTACCAAGATCGAAGTCTGTACGCGAATGTATTCCCTCAAGCTCCTTGAATCCGAACGGGAACCTGAACTCGATGTCAGTCGCAGCATTCGCATAGTGTGCAAGCTTGTCATGGTCATGGAACCTGTAATTCTCGTCTCCCATTCCGAGGGCCTTGTGCCATGCCATACGGTTCTCTTTCCATTTCGCAAACCAGTCAAGCTCAGTACCAGGCTTGATGAAGAACTGCATCTCCATCTGCTCGAATTCCCTCATGCGGAAAATGAACTGGCGTGCAACAATCTCGTTCCTGAACGCCTTGCCTATCTGCGCTATTCCGAAAGGAATCTTCATGCGTCCTGTCTTCTGCACATTGAGATAATTCACAAATATACCCTGTGCTGTCTCAGGGCGCAGATAAATCAGATTGGCTCCCTCAGAAGTGCTTCCGAGCTGAGTTGAGAACATGAGGTTGAACTGACGTACATCAGTCCAGTTCTTGGTGCCTGATATAGGACATGCAATCTCGCAGTCGATTATAATCTGGCGAAGTTCAGCAAGGTCATTGGCATTCAGAGCGTCAGCCATTCTCTTCTTGACCTCCTCAATCTTCTCATTGTTCCTGATGCAGTTCGGATTGGTCTCGATGAACTTTGCCTCATCAAAAGACTCACCGAACTTCTTGCGGCCTTTCTCGACATCCTTACGGATTTTGTCCTCAAGCTTTCCGATATAGTCCTCAATGAGCACGTCAGCCCTGTATCTCTTCTTTGAATCCTTATTGTCAATCAGAGGGTCATTGAACGCTCCCACATGGCCTGAAGCCTCCCATATCCTCGGATGCATGAATATCGCCGAATCAATTCCGACTATATTCTCATGAAGCCTCGTCATGGCCTCCCACCAATACCTCTTGATGTTGTTCTTCAACTCAGAACCAAGCTGCCCGTAATCATATACGGCCGCAAGCCCGTCATAAATCTCGCTTGACGGGAAAATGAATCCGTACTCCTTGCAATGGGCAACCAGAATCTTGAAAAGTTCTTCCTGTGTCATAATATCATAAATTAAAATATATCTCCAAATTCATTTCTTATCTCTTCGGACGCTATCTCCCTCAGCGGAACCATGACAAACTCCCTCTGTGCCATCAGCTTATGCGGAACCGTCAGCTCCGGGCAATCTATCCTGCTGCCGCCAAGGAAAAGAATATCAATGTCAATAGGTCTCGAAGAATATATCCTCTCCCCTTTTCCGTCATATTCGGGCTTCCCAGCGCGTCCAAGCATGGACTCTATTTCCTTGCATGTCTCCAATATCATCAGCCCCTCAGCCTGCGCATTATATCCGTCCCTCAGTTCAAGTTCATAAAGCACAACCGCATTGAGAAACCTGCATTCGGCCTCAAATCCCCACGGTTCTGTCTCAATTACGGAAGACATGGCCTTGAAAGGTCTTCCAAGCTTGATGTCAAGGCAGCTTATCGCATCCGATATATTCTTCGCCCTGTCCCCAATATTGGAACCAAGGCCCAGATAAAGCTCGACCTTCACCTTGCTTTCCGCTCTTCAATCATCAAGTCCAAGCTCAACGAGAGCCTCCTCAGACATCCTGCTCTTGTCCCATACCGGCTCAAAAACAAGGTCTATCCTCGCGCTCACGACACCGGGAACATCCTCCACGGCAGTCTTGACCTGCTCAACCACATAATCCGCCATAGGGCAATTAGGGGCAGTCAGGGTCATCTGGATATAGACATTATGGTCCTCGTCCACGCGAATCTCATAAATAAGCCCCAAGTCATATACATTGACCGGAATCTCAGGGTCATACACCTGCCTGAGGGCCATTATAACATCTCTTTCAAGTCTCATCAAATTCTCCTTCTCTTCTTCTGTCAATACGACAGGCTTCTTTTTGAACAGATTTCTAAATCCCATAGCTCCGTCAGATATTTTCTGAAGCTATCTCCCTTATCTTGGCTATCATGGAAACAAGTCCGTTGGCCCTTGTAGGAGAAAGATTCTCTTTCAGTCCTATTTTCTCAACCACTGAGAAATCCGAAGAAAGAATCTCCTGAGGAGTCCTGCCGGAATAAAGTCCTACCAGAAGCGAGATTATCCCCTTTGTTATTATGGCATCACTGTCAGCATTTAGGAACACTTTGCCATCTTCTACCTTATAATCAAGCCAAACTCTTGACTGACAACCTTTTATAAGATTATTATCAGTCTTTTCGGACTCCGGGTAATCCGTAAGGGACTTTCCGAGTTCAATCAGGTACTCATATTTGTCAAGCCACTCTTCATACATCGAGAACTCCTCGACTATGGCATTTTCAGCTTCTTTCAATGTTTTCATAACATAAGCATTCTTATAGCCTTGCTAAGGCTCTTTATAAAATATTCAGCCTCCTGCATCGTATTATATGGAGCAATGGAAGCCCTCAGCGCGCCTGTAATACCAAGCCTTTCCATAAGCGGCTCGGCACACATCTGTCCGGACCTCACGGCAATGCCCATCTTGTCCAATATAAGAGCCAGGTCCTCATGATGAACTCCGTCCACAGAGAAAGAAAAAACAGGTATCTTCTCGTCCTCTGTTCCCCGTGGAACACCATAAAGCCTTATCTTAGGGTTGTTGTACAAAGAGTCATAAAGATAATCCCTCACAAGGTCACTATACTTCCCTGCCCTATTTTCGCTAAGCAGATTCACAAAATCTATAGCCGGCTTCAATGTGGCCACAGAAGCAAAATTCTGTGTTCCGGCCTCAAACTTCAGGGGAAGAGGAGCATATGTAGTCTCCGCAAAAGAAACGGTCCCGACCATTTCCCCGCCCCCCATATAAGGCGGCATTGCATCAAGCCATTTTTTCTTTCCATAAAGCACCCCCGTGCCCGTAGCGGCATATAGCTTGTGCCCCGAAAAAGCGTAAAAGTCGCAGTCCAGTTCCTGAACATCCACATCACAATGGACAATACCCTGTGCCCCGTCCACAAGAACAGGCACTCCAGCCTCATGACACATGGAAATTATCTTCTTCACAGGATTGACTATTCCAAGCACATTGGACACATGCGTCACTGCCATTATCTTTGTTTTCGGAGAAAGCATGGACTCAAGCCTGCCTATCATAAGATGACCGTCATCATCAATCGGAAGCACCTTAAGAACAGCCTTCCTGCGCTTGCACATCATCTGCCATGGAACTATGTCCGAATGATGCTCAGCTTCAGTTATGATGACCTCATCCCCCTCACCGACGAAAGCCTCGCCGAAACTGAATGCGACCAGATTTATAGCAGCCGTCGTTCCTGAAGTGAACACAATCTCCTCCCTATGCCCTGCATTTATAAAATTGCATACGGCATCCCTGGCATCCTCATAAGCCTGCGTCGCCTCATCCGCCAGACGATGTACGGCACGATGTATATTGGCGTTAGAAAAAGAACTAATCTCATTCCATTTATCCAATACGGTCCTTACTCTCTGGGTAGTCGCAGCATTGTCGAAATACACGAGATTCTTGCCGTACACCTTTCTGGATAATGCCGGAAACATATCTCTTATTTCTTCAACAACCATTTTAGAATCTGTTTTTATATTCTTCAATTTCCACTATACTGTCGCCGGCCGTTTCACAACTTGATGACGACAAAACATCTTGCAAATTTAGCAAAAACAATCTTTCTTTTACAGGATTTTATCATATTTTTGCAAGGCATACAAAAACATAACAACAATGATTGATTACATAAAAGGAGACATCATCGAACTCACTCCCACCGAGACCACTTTGGAGAATCACGGGATAGGCTACAGAATCCTCATCTCATTGCAGACATACGAAAAGCTGAACGGCAACCGGACTGCAACGATATATATACACCATTACCTGAGGGATGACGAAGAACTTTATTACGGATTCGCCACTAAGGACGAGCGTGAATTGTTCCGTCTTCTGATTAGTGTATCAGGAATAGGAGCATCTACAGCCCGCATGATGCTCTCTTCCCTCACCTCAGACGAGATAAGAAATGCCATTGTGGCAGAAGACATCAACAAAATAAAAAGCATAAAAGGAATCGGAACCAAAAGTGCGCAAAGACTGATTCTCGAGCTTAAGGACAAGGTTGTAAAAGGAGAAGGAGCAGAAAGCAACATTCTTTTGGCGTCCGCTTCAGACAGTTCAGTTGAAGAGGCCGTAACAGCACTTGTAATGCTGGGCTTCACCAAAGCGAACGTAAACAAGGCTGTCAGCGCTGTCCTCAAAGAAAAACCATCATCCTCACTTGAAGAAATAATCAAGCTTTCTCTTAAAAGATTGTAATCAGATTTCCTGAATATAAAAACAAAAGGTGTTCCACGTGGAACACCTTTTATCATCTACCGAAGTAAACAAGCAGAACAGATACGTCCGCAGGAGATACTCCTGATATTCTGGATGCCTGCGCTATAGTACGCGGAGAATATTTCTTAAGTTTCTGACGGCACTCGATGGACAGGCTCTCCACCCTATCGAAATCAAAACCCTCAGGTATCGAAAGATTCTCAAGCCTCATTATCTTATCAGCCATCTGCTGCTCTCGCTCTATATATCCCTTATACTTTATGGAAATTTCAGAAGAACTCAATATGTCACGCCTGTAATTATATTCCAGCATAACATCCATCTTATCGGAATTGAGTTTGCTTAACGGATACTCAGTGTTGCTCTTCAGAATATGAACAGCATCCTGATAGCTTGAATTTCCATCAGCAAACACATCAGAAAGCGAATCTGCATTCAGCAATACATCGGAATACCTGCGCTCCTCCTTAAACAGAGAATCAAGCGGAGAAGAAAAATCTTTTTCCAAATCAATATTTGATTTTCCTATTGTTCCACGTGGAACTAAATCAAATACTCTATCTGCTGAAACCTGAGGACGTGAAATCAAATCAGAGATTCTCCTTCGTGAGTCAATATTGGCAGAACCTACAGAATCGAGATATTCATTCACATCGTCAGGTCGCACTGAAGTGGAATAGAAAAACTCATTCAATCTATCAACACAATCATACTTGCGCATAGTATAGTCATAGCGGAACTTGTCAGCAAGACCAACATTATATGAAAGCCCGGTAAGACGCAAATCGGCATTATCCTGCCTGAGCAATATCCTGTACTCCGCCCTCGAAGTAAACATGCGGTACGGTTCATCGACTCCTTTAGTAATAAGGTCATCAATCAGAACACCTATATATGCCTGATCACGCTTAAGGATGAATGGTTCCTTCCCCACTGTCTTAAGATGTGCATTGATACCCGCAATCAATCCCTGCGCTGCCGCCTCCTCATAACCGGTAGTTCCATTAACCTGCCCGGCAAAAAACAGATTCTCTATAGACTTCAATTCAAGCGATGCCTTCAACTGTGTAGGATCAAAATAATCATATTCCACCGCATAAGCCGGCCGATAAACCTTAGCATTCTCAAGTCCCTTGATGGCATGCAAGGCTTCCATCTGAATATCCAACGGCAAAGAAGAAGAAAAGCCCTGCAGATAATACTCATTTGTATGCCTTCCCTCAGGCTCGAGGAAAAGCTGATGCTCCGTCTTGTCCGCGAATGTCCTGAGCTTGTCCTCAATGCTCGGACAATAGCGCGGACCGATTCCTTTTATCATGCCTGAGAAAAGAGGAGAATCCGCAAAACCGCTCCTTAATATGTCATGCACCTTCTGATTGGTGTGCACAATAAAGCATGGCATCTGCGGAGTTCCGTTCTGGGCAGAAGAAAGGTAAGGCAAATAAGAAAATTTTTCAGGCTCCGTATCACCTACCTGCGAAACCAGACATGAAGTATCAACAGAAGATATGTCAATTCGCGGAGGAGTGCCGGTTTTCATTCTTGCCGTCCTGACTCCCATCTCAACAAGCTGCTCAGTCAAGCCATAAGAAGAAAGCTCACCTATCCTTCCGCCCTCAAAAGCATTCCTGCCGATGAACATGCGTCCTCCAAGGAAGGTTCCCGCTGTTATGATAACCGTCTGAGAATTGAATATTGCCCCAGTAGTCGTACATACTCCCGTGATTTTCGTTCCACAGAAGAGCAAACGGGTCACAGTATCTTGGTAAATATCTAATTTACAGGCACTTTCGAGAATTTTTCGCCAATAAGACGAATAACTGTTTTTGTCACACTGGGCACGCGGACTCCACATTGCCGGGCCCTTTGAGCGGTTAAGCATACGGAACTGCAATGTAGAAGCATCAGTGACAATTCCGGTATAGCCTCCGAGAGCATCAATCTCACGGACAATCTGTCCCTTTGCAATTCCTCCGATTGCAGGGTTGCATGACATCTGTCCGAACTTGTTCATGTCCATGGAAATCAGAAGAACCGAAGAACCCATCCTCGATGCCGCCATGGCCGCCTCGCAGCCGGCATGTCCCCCGCCGACTACGATAACATCATATCTGCCCATCATATCAGACAAGCTCCCTCAATGAAAGATAATAATTCTCCTTTGCCCTCATCTGCGCGATATCCTCGTCACAATGGTCATCATACCCTATAAGATGAAGAATCCCGTGCACCATGACACGGTTCAACTCATCATTGAACTCAGTCCCGTACTCCGCCGCATTCTCACGCACACTGTCAACACTGATGAACAAATCTCCTGAAAGCCTGTCACCCTCGCAATAGTCAAAAGTTATTATATCGGTGAAATAGTCATGCTGGAGATACCTCTGATTGACATCAAGAATATAATTGTCCGAACAGAATATTATGGAAATCTGTCCTATCCTGCGTATTTCACTCTCAGCCACAAGCTTGAGCCAGCGGTTGTTAAGCGTCTTCACCTTGAAAACAAAAGAGGTGTCTTCAAAATAATAAGAAATCATTACTTCAAATTTTCTGCAAATCTACAAAATGTAAAGAAACTATCGGCGCAATTCCTTGATATTATCAAAACTGACTGCAAAAAATTTGAAATGAAAAATATAATTTCTAACTTTACCGGGCGAAAGCGGAGAAAAGTGAATCATGCTTTTCTAAGTGACGAAAGTGAATATAAAAACTAACGATCAATATGGAAATCAAAAAGTCAGAAAGAGCAAGCTTGGAAAACAAGAAGCTCCTTTTCGTAGAATTGGGACTTGTAATTGCTTTGGGAATTACTCTCTTTTGCTTTGAATGGACAAGCAGCGAAACAGAAACTGCAGTCCTTGAAGACACAACAGAAATCCTTGTGGAAGAGGAAATCATATCCACTACCATGGATACACCTCCACCGCCACCTTCGGCACCACAGATTCCTGTCCTTTCAGACCAGATTGACATCGTTGACGATGATATCCAGGTTGACGACGACATGTTCATGAATCTTGAGGACAATGAGAATCTCGGAGTTGAAATCATTGACTACGTGGAAGTTGAAGAGGAAGTAGTTGAAGAGGAGGCCATTCCGTTCCAGCTCGTGGAGGAGAAGCCATCATTCCAGGGCGGAGATGCAAACCAGTTCTCAAAATGGGTGAACTCAAGGCTCGAGTATCCTGAAATCGCAAAGGAGAACGGAGTTCAGGGCCGTGTGACACTCCAGTTCACCGTGGAGAAAGACGGAACAGTAACCAAAGTGAAAGTGCTCCGCGGAGTAGACCCTTCACTTGACAAGGAAGCTGTCAGGGTAGTTTCTATGTCACCAAAATGGAAACCGGGAAAACAGAGAGACCGTGCAGTCCCTGTTACATATACCTTCCCTGTTATCTTCCAGTTGAGATAATTTGATGACCTATATCAATGCGAGAGTGTGACTATAATGCATGTAGTCACACTCTTTTTGTAAAATTGCAAAACATATCTATGGCAGAAAATAAAGAAATATACAGAGAAAGAGCGGTATTCGTAGGAGTCATAAAGCAGGGAGACGACGAAAGGCAGATTAACGAATACCTTGACGAACTGGAGTTCCTGGCAGAGACAGCCGGAGCTATCGGTGTAAAGAGATTCATACAGAAAGTTGACAGGCCCGATTCAAGGACATACATAAGGAGCGGAAAGCTGCAGGAAATCAAAGACTTCATAGCTGAAAACGAGATTGATGCAGTAATCTTCGACGACGAGCTGTCCCCTACCCAGCTCAGGAACATAGAAAGGGAACTCAACATAAGGATTCTCGACAGGACGAACCTTATACTTGACATATTCGCCCAGCGCGCAAAGACTGCATACGCAAAGACACAGGTAGAGCTTGCACAGTACCAGTATCTTCTGCCGCGCCTGACCCGAATGTGGACTCACCTTGAAAGACAGAAGGGAGGCATCGGAATGAGAGGTCCGGGAGAGAGCCAGATTGAAACTGACAGGCGCATAATCCAGGACAAAATAGCAAAACTTAAGGAACAGCTGAAAAAGGTTGACAGGCAGATGGCCTCACAGCGCGGAAACAGGGGTTCTTTGGTACGTATTTCCCTCGTAGGATACACCAACGTAGGTAAGAGTACCCTGATGAACCTTTTGGCCAAAAGCGATGTATTTGCGGAGAACAAGCTGTTCGCCACACTTGACACTACAGTCAGGAAAGTAGTCATAGAAAACGTGCCTTTTCTCCTTAGCGACACCGTAGGATTCATAAGAAAACTCCCTACACAGCTGGTGGAAGCATTCAAGAGCACGCTCGATGAAGTGCGCGAGGCGGACATCCTCATGCACGTGGTTGACATATCCCATCCGAACTTCGAAGACCATATAAGGGTTGTCGAGGAGACACTCCGTGACATAAAGGCCATTGATAAGCCTATATTCGTGATATTCAACAAGATTGACGCATACAGATACGAAGAATATGACGAATTTTCCCTTGAGCCGAAAAGACAGGAGAACTACTCCCTCGAGGAGTTCAAGAACAGCTGGATTGCCAAGGAGAACACTCCATGCATATTCATATCAGCCAAGAACAAAATCGGAATAGACAAGCTCCGCGGAGACCTCTACAAGATGGTGGCAGAGATACATGCCGGAAGATATCCGTTCGACAATTTCCTCTGGTAAGGGAAAACAGGCATAAAATATGGAAGTAAGTCTCAAAAAACAAATGTTATGATAAGCTTTATTATTTGGATTATCGGTGTAGTGCTCACAATCAAGGCAGCAATGGACATATGGCAGCTCAGCGGCGACAAGGTAAAGAAAATACTTTTCATTGCCGTAATCGTGCTTACAAGCTGGCTCGGACTGATTTTCTACTACCTGATAGGAAAAGACAAGATGCCTCAGTGGGTCAAATAAACCCGCCACAAGGCAAAAAAAACAAGAGGGTGACCGTCATGGCCACCCTCTTTCAGTATCAGCAGTATTACCTTAGTCCTGGAATTTGGCGCAAAGGAACTCCCTGTTAAGACGTGCGATATGTGAAACAGTGATGTGCTTAGGGCACTCCATCTCACATGCACGGGTATTTGTACAAGCACCGAATCCGAGCTCGTCCATTTTTGCAACCATAGCCTTGGCACGCTTGGCAGCCTCTACCTTACCCTGAGGAAGAAGCGCAAGTGAACTTACGCGGGCAGAAACGAAGAGCATTGCAGAACCGTTCTTGCAAGTTGCCACACAGGCACCGCAACCGATGCATGCCGCACCGTCCATGCTTTCCTCTGCCTTCTCATAAGGAATCGGAATAGCATTTCCGTCCGGAACTCCACCAGTTCCTACAGACACATATCCTCCGGCCTGGAGAATCTTGTCAAACGCCTGACGGTCAACAACCAAGTCCTTGATTACAGGGAAACCCTTGCTTCTCCAAGGCTCGATAGTGATTGTGTCGCCATCCTTGAATTTGCGCATGTGGAGCTGGCATGTAGTAACCTCATCGTCCGGACCGTGTGCACGGCCGTTGATATAAAGTGAACATGCTCCGCAGATACCCTCACGGCAATCATGGTCAAAGGAAACAGGGCCTGAGCTCTTGCATCCCTTCTCCACAGCTACCGGATCAGCACCTTCGGCGATGAGCTGCTCATTGAGGATGTCGAGCATCTCAAGGAAAGAGCTGTCAGGAGAGATGTTCTTCACCTGATATGTCTCAAATTTTCCTTCTGCCTTGGCGTTTTTCTGACGCCATACTTTCAATGTCAAATCCATTTCAATTAGTCTTTATAGTTTCTGGTGGCAATCTTGATGTTCTCATAGTTGAGCGGCTCCTTGTGAAGCTCCGGCTCAACGCTATCACCCTTATACTCCCATGCAGCGACATACATGTAGTTCTCATCGTCACGCTTGGTCTCACCGTCCTCAGTCTGCATCTCCTCACGGAAATGTCCTCCGCAGGACTCGTTCCTGTTCAGGGCGTCACGGGCCATAAGCTCACCTATCTCAAGGAAATCAGCAAGCCTGAGAGCCTTCTCAAGCTCCTGGTTGAACTCACCGTTCTCACCTGCCACATAGACATTTGACCAGAACTCCTTGCGAAGCTCCTGAATCATCTCTATAGCCTTCTTAAGGCCTTCCGAGTTACGTGCCATTCCGACATGCTCCCACATGATGTGTCCGAGTCTCTTGTGGATGGTGTCAACGCTCTCCTTGCCCTTTATTGAGAGGAGTTTCTCGATCTTCGCCTTGACATCCTTCTCAGCCTGAACGAACTCAGGTGCGTTGATGTCTGTCTTAGGCTCCTTGAACTTGGATGCAAGGTAGTCTCCGATTGTATAAGGAAGGATGAAATATCCGTCTGCAAGACCCTGCATGAGGGCAGATGCTCCGAGACGGTTTCCGCCATGGTCAGAGAAGTTTGCCTCACCGATTGCATAAAGGCCAGGTACGGTAGTCATGAGGTTGTAGTCAACCCAGATACCTCCCATAGTATAGTGGATAGCCGGATAAATCATCATAGGCTCCTCGTAAGGATTGGTGTCGGTAATCTTCTCGTACATCTGGAAGAGGTTACCGTAGCGCGCCCTGATTACATCCTGTCCGAGACGCTCGATAGCGGTCTTGAAATCGAGGAATACTGCAAGTCCCGTCTCATTGACTCCGAAACCTGCGTCGCAACGCTCCTTGGCTGCACGTGAAGCCACATCACGAGGCACAAGGTTACCGAAAGCAGGATAACGGCGCTCGAGATAATAGTCACGATCCTCTTCAGCTATCTGTGAAGGCTTGATCTGATGTTTGCGGAGCTTCTCGACATCCTCCATCTTCTTCGGAACCCAGATACGTCCGTCGTTACGCAAAGACTCAGACATGAGCGTAAGCTTTGACTGCTGCTCACCATGTACAGGAATACATGTAGGGTGAATCTGCGCGAAGCAAGGGTTTGCGAAGAACGCTCCCTTCTTGTAGCACTGCCAAGCGGCTGAACCGTTGCTGTTCATGGCATTGGTAGAAAGGAAATATGCATTTCCGTATCCGCCGGAAGCCACGACCACTGCATGTGCTCCGAATCTCTCAATTTCTCCGGTCACGAGGTTCCTTGCGATGATACCTTTAGCCTCACCGTTGATGAGCACAAGGTCAAGCATCTCGTAGCGCAGATAGCTCTTCACTGTTCCGGCCTTTATCTGGCGGTTCAGGGCCGCATACGCGCCAAGAAGAAGCTGCTGTCCGGTTTGTCCGCGGGCATAGAAGGTACGGCTAACCTGCGCACCTCCAAAAGAACGGTTGGCGAGAAGTCCGCCATATTCCCTTGCAAAAGGAACTCCCTGTGCCACGCACTGGTCAATGATGCTGTTGCTGACCTCAGCAAGACGGTAAACGTTAGCCTCACGGCTGCGGTAGTCACCACCTTTGATTGTATCGTAGAAAAGTCGATAGATGGAGTCATTGTCGTTCTGGTAGTTCTTTGCGGCATTGATACCTCCCTGTGCCGCAATTGAGTGGGCACGACGTGGAGAATCGCTGATGCAGAACACCTTTACATTATAACCGAGCTCGCCGAGAGAAGCAGCTGCAGACGCACCTCCCAGACCGGTTCCGATGACAATAACCTCGAGTTTTCTTTTGTTGCCAGGACTGACAACTTTGATCTGAGATTTGTGCTTTGTCCACTTCTCAGATAAAGGTCCCTCAGGAATCTTTGAAATAAGTTTTTCGGCCATTTTAAAGTGTTTATTGAAATTTCGGCACAATTTTACGGATTTTTATGCAAATCAGCAAAATTACTTTGAGACATCAAGCCGCTGCGGAACTTCACCGGCATTTTCAATATATCCTCCATAAGAACGCAAGACGATGTCCATAAGACTCTCAGCAAGCCTGTCATACTCCTTCAGATACTTCCTGTAAGCAAGCCTGCCCTCATAAAGTCCGGACTGAAGCTTAAAAAAAGCATCTCCGACAACCTTTTCTGCATATGAAGAGCATGACAGCAAAGACGGCATCCCGCCATCCCCTGCCAGAACCGGACGCATATCCATATAGCATCCGAGATTGCTTGCACTTCCTAAAGAGAATATCCATTTTTCCTTAATCCCAAGCGACAAGCTGCACAAAGCGCTATGCTCCCCTTTCATGCATGAGGGCACATGGTCCTCACTGGAGACAGGCACAGGCAGCATTACGGCACAAGAAGGATAACCAAGGGCCGCCCACAGCACAGTACGGCACGCATCCTCGCCATTACGCACTCCCTGGACCACAACAGATGCGGAAGTGCTCCTGCGAGGTATGAAATCCTGGTCAACTGCAACACCCCGGGATGAAGAAAGGAAAGCGGCAGAATCACGCACAAGGTCAATTCCAAGCACCTGATGCCCATATGAACGGGACAGGGAATCCATTATGATATGCGGACTCATGCGTCTGAATGAACGTGACTCCCCTTTCATCCTGCCTAATATATTGTCGGCTGTGAGATACCGCTCATATCCTTTCCAGTCCTCCTTTCTTCCTGACAGAGAGAAATTGGTCACCACGCAATAGCCGGTCTCCATAGCAGCTACATCCCTCTTCACATAGCCATAATTCCCGGTCTCATAGTAAGCTGCTCCCCCGTATGCATCTATGCAGCCGAAATTGGCCTCCACTCCCATCGGACGAGACAGGGTGTCCAGGAAATGCTCAAAATCCTTCAAAGTCGCGCATATTTCAAGCGCCCTGTACATCAGGACACCTTCCCTGTCCATGCAGGCGGCTGGAACATCATCATCCTTCAGGCAATATGAGGCTGTATTCATTATGGAGAAACCGGCAGTGTTGCTGCCTATCCATACCTCTCCTCCGGGTGAGTCCGAATTGACAAGACCGACAAAAGAATATATCTCACCCTTGAAATGCCCTATGCTGTTTTCAAGAGTGCCCGTATCACGGTGCTTCCAAAGAAGCGGCCTCCCGTCAGGAGTCGCCCATCCGGGAATAATAGCCGATGTACATGCCTGACTGACAATAGAGTGCAACACTCCGATGCAGACAGCGGCAAGCAAAAACATTCTGCCCATACTCAGAAAAGCGAAGGGTCATTCATGTCAATGCAGCCTTTCTCAAGCCCCAGATGCCTGTACGCAAGCTCAGTCGCCTCACGTCCGCGCGGAGTCCTTATAATAAAGCCCTCCTTTATAAGGAAAGGCTCATAGACCTCTTCCAGCGTTCCCTGGTCCTCCCCTACAGCCGTAGCTATGGTATTGGCCCCGACCGGACCTCCCTTGAATTTGGCTATTATTGTCTTGAGAATCTTGTTGTCAACCGAATCCAGTCCCCTCTTGTCTATGTTTAGGGCGTCAAGGGCATACCTGGCTATCCCAAGGTCTATGCTTCCGTTTCCCATCACCTGCGCGAAATCACGCACCCTTCTAAGAAGCGCATTGGCTATACGAGGCGTTCCGCGGCTTCTCAGGGCAATCTCGTATGCCGCATCCTGTTCCATGCCGACATTCAATATCGATGCGCTCCTCTTCACTATCTTCACCAAGGTAGCCGTGTCATAATATTCAAGGGCGCATTTGATTCCGAATCTCGCCCTCAGAGGAGAGGTCAGCAGGCCGCTTCTTGTAGTCGCGCCTACGAGAGTAAAAGGATTCAGGGATATGCGGACCGAACGTGCTCCCGGCCCCTTGTCAATCATGATGTCTATCACAAAGTCCTCCATCGCGGAATACAGGTATTCCTCGACCACAGGTGAAAGGCGGTGTATCTCATCAATGAAAAGCACGTCCCCCTCCTCGAGAGACGTGAGAAGTCCCGCCAAATCGCCTGGCTTGTCCAATATGGGTCCGGAAGTGACCTTCATGTTCACTCCCAGCTCATTTGATATAATATGTGCAAGCGTAGTCTTTCCAAGTCCAGGAGGCCCGTGGAACAGCACATGGTCAAGCGACTCCCCTCTCATCTTGGCCGCCGCCACGAAAATCTTGAGATTGGATACTATCTTGTCCTGTCCTGTAAAGTCCTGCAAATCCTGCGGACGGATAATTCCGTCCAATTCCTTATCTTTGCCCTCATTGATATTGCGGGGATCGAAATCAGTCGCCATGTCCAACAACAAAATAATTATATACAAATATAGATATATATTTTAAAATCTGATGATGATTATTTCATTGTTGATATGTTGATAACTGTTTTATCTGATTGATTATCAGAGTACGCCCGTCGTCATGTAGTGTTGAAAACCCTGATGTGAAGTTCTTGGGAAAAATATCATTGAAAACTTTGATTCGCGGATTCTTCTGTGGTATATACGGAAAAAGATGATTCGCCAATTTAGTTTTTACTTGTTTTAAACATGGTTTTACACAGGTTATGAACAGAAAATTTGCAAAAATGTTGATAAGTTCGAAATCTGTCGGAACAATTGCCGCATTACTCGGAAAACCATCCGATGTGTTCTGCAGCGGGCTCTTCCTGTCTGCCCGATGGTTCGTCGTATCCCAGCTTTCTTATGAGGGCATTCAGGTCATCGTGCTTCCTGACAGGGAGTCTGCTGAATATTGTGCGGTTGACCTGTATAATCTGATTGAGGGAGACTGCGTGTTCTTCATGCCTGATTCGGGAAAGACTCTTGAAAAGAGCAATTACAAGGCTTCGCTCGGAGTCCAGAGGACATCTGCCATAGGAAAAATCATGGAATATGGCGGCGGATCTCTTGTAATTGTGACATATCCTGCCGCTCTGGAGGAGGCTGTGCCTGTGCCGGATGAAATAAGGAAAGCGGTAATGAGACTTTCCGTCGGGGATGAGATAAGCCATGACTCTCTTGCAGAAACTTTGGTGGAGAACGGTTTTGAGAGGGTTGATTTCGTGGCCGAGCCGGGACAGTTTGCCATAAGGGGGGCTGTGGCCGACATTTTCTCCTATTCGTACAATGACCCTTTCAGGATATCTTTCTTCGGTGACGAAATAGAGACCATAAATATATTCGACTGCAATTCCCAGCTGTCCAAGGAAAAGGTGAAAGTGGCTGAGATAAGTCCTGATATAGTCGTGTCGGATGCCGTGCAGGCGTGTGCATGCATTACGGACATTCTGCCTCCCGATACTCTGGTATGGCTGGACTCCTCAGACATGTATAAGGACAAGGAGTTCTTCGCACGTCTTGGACAGTTCCGAAAGGTATGGCTGGAAGTGCCTCTTTCAATGCAGGACGTGGAACCGGTAAAATTCAATATTTCTCCGCAGCCCGTCTTCAACAAGAATTTCGAACTGCTTGCGGAAGACATACGGAAGCGTCTTGAAGAAGGCTATAAGGTCAGAATATACGGGGAAAAGCAGTCCCAGCTTGAAAGGCTGCGTTCCATACTTTCCGCAAATGCCGGTGTCATGCCGGAGTTCGTTCCAGGCTGCAATATACACAACGGATTCATAGACCGTGACGACAAGGTCTGCTGCTACAGTGACCATGAGATTTTCGACCGTTTCCACAGGGTGAGCATAAGGCGTTCGGTGGAAAAGAGCGAGCAGCTTACCATAAATGACCTGACAGCATTCTCCATAGGTGACTATATTGTGCATATAGATTATGGAGTCGGCATTTTCGGGGGACTTGTGCGCATGAAGGATGACAAGGGAAGGATGCATGAGGTCGTGAAGCTTACATACAAGGACAATGATGTCGTGTTCGTGTCCGTGCATGCCCTGCACAAGATTTCAAGATATAAGTCAAAGGATTCTGAGCCTCCCAAGATACACAAGCTTGGCTCGAAGGTGTGGCAGAATCTCAAGGCAAGCACCAAATCCAAGGTCAAGGACATTGCGAAGGACCTTATACAGCTGTATGCCAAGCGGAAGAGTGCCAAGGGATTTGCATTTTCAGCGGACACATATATGCAGCAGGAGCTTGAGTCTTCGTTCATGTATGAGGATACTCCGGATCAGGAGAAGGCCATTCAGGCCGTGAAGATGGACATGGAGGACGAATGCCCTATGGACAGGCTCGTTTGCGGGGATGTCGGATTCGGAAAGACCGAGGTTGCCGTCAGGGCTGCATTCAAGGCCGTTGCGGACAGCAAGCAAGTAGCTGTGCTTGTGCCTACTACAATTCTTGCGCTTCAGCATTTCAATACGTTCCGAGGGCGTCTGAAGGACTTTCCTTGCAATATTGATTATGTGAGCCGCCTTAGGACCGCCAAGGAGATAGCAGACGTAAAGAAGCGTCTGAAAGCCGGTACCTTGGATATTGTAATCGGCACTCATAAGCTTGTGGGAAAGGACTTTGAATTCAAGGACTTGGGGCTTCTCATTATTGACGAGGAGCAGAAGTTCGGGGTCAGCACGAAAGAGAAGCTGCGCCAGATTAAGGCTTCAGTGGATACGCTCACCCTTACTGCCACTCCGATTCCGAGGACGCTTCAGTTTTCTCTGCTCGGTGCAAGGGACCTTTCAATCATAAGCACTCCCCCTCCGAACAGGATACCTGTGCAGACCGAGATAATGCTTTTCGACCCGGACGAGATGCGCCGTATAATCAGTTATGAGCTTAACCGTGGCGGGCAGCTGTTTTTCGTTCATAACAGGGCCGAGGAACTTCCTGCCATCTGTGACATTTTGCAGAGGCTAATGCCGGACATGAAGATTTGTGTGGCTCATGGACAGATGGAAGCCAAGGTACTGGAAAACAAGATATTGGATTTCATGGCAGGAGATTATGACATGCTGCTTTGCACGACCATCATAGAGAACGGTCTTGATGTGCCGAATGCCAACACTATAATAATAAACCAGGCGCAGAACATCGGTCTGAGCGGACTTCATCAGCTCCGCGGACGTGTGGGCCGTTCGAACAGGCGTGCATTCTGTTATCTCATAGTGCCGCCGCTTGTATCCCTGACGGATGAGGCCAGAAGGCGTCTGAAGGCCATAGAGTCATTCTCAGACTTGGGAAGCGGGTTCAATATCGCAATGCAGGATCTTGACATAAGGGGTGCAGGAAACCTGCTTGGTGCGGAGCAGAGCGGATTCATAACCGACATGGGATTCGAGACATATCAGAAGATTCTTGCGGAGGCAATGGAGGAGCTCGGGGTTGAGACTGGCATAACCGTGAAGAATACGGTGGACAGCTATGTTGCGGACTGTACCGTTGAGACTGACCAGCTTGCGCTTATACCTGACGGTTACATTGATTTGACGGCAGAGAAGATAAGGATATATAAGGAACTGGATTCGTTGTCTTCGGACAAGGAGCTGGCCGGAATGAAAGCCAGGCTTGAAGACCGCTTCGGCAAGATGCCCGCTGAGCTTGAACGCCTGTTCGGCATTGTCAAGATAAGGAGGATGGGCGAAAAGCTCGGCTTCGAGAAAATAATAATAAAGAACGGGGTGATGATAGCCTTTTTCATATCCAACCCTATGGCTTCATATTACAGGAGCGACCGGTTCACCAAGGTGCTGGAAAACATAACTGCCAATCCGAAGATGTTTGAGCTGAAGCAGAACGAAAACAGGCTCAGGATTCTTGTGAGAAATGTGAACGGCATATCAGCAGCTTGTGATATTTTGAAGAAGTTATAGAGTTTTTGTAATTTTGCATTTCCCAAACAGAAACGATTGTGGCCAATCTTATAATAGACATAGGAAATACTGCCCTCAAGGCGGCTTGGGCCGACGGCATGACGCTCGGCAAGACATTCAGATACCAGGGGGAGAAGATGCTTGACTTCATTCTCTCTCTTACTTCAAGGACAAGGCCTGATACCATGGTACTGAGCAGCGTAAGGCATTTTTCCCAGCAGGGCATATCGGTTCTTCGCGCTGAGTGCGAGAGGCTTATTGTAATTTCTGATGACATGCTTTCGCAATATGGGCTTCCATCCTGCATAACTCCGGACAGGGCAGCTTCCATTATTGCGGCGAGGTATCTTTTCAAAGGGCGTGGATGTACCATATTTGATTTCGGCACCACACTTACCATAGATTTCATAGGGGCGGACGGCAATTTCGGGGGAGGTTGCATATCTCCGGGATGCAGGACAAGATTCAAGGCCCTGCACCGTTATTCAAGGTCCCTGCCTCTGCTTGATATTCCTGAATCCCATTCTGGTGCAGGTACTGATGTGGCTTCTTCCATTTCCTCCGGTGTCATATCGGGCATAATATTTGAAATAGAAGGGCACATTTGCCGTCACGGTGACAATGTCAATGTTTTTACCGGCGGTGATGCGATTTATTTTGCAAAACAGATGAAAAACTCCATCTTTGTAGTTTGTAACCTCGTTCTCATGGGGTTGGCTTTAATAGCTGTTGAATATGATAGGAAAGATTGAAAGAATATTTCTTGTGTCAGTGTTTCTCATCATGGGTGTCTGCTCGTATGCGCAGCAGGGTACTTATGGTGCGTATTCTCCGTATTCCATCTTCGGAATAGGAGACATTTCAAAGGAGGGCACTGCGTACAACAAGAGCATGGGAGGCACAGGAATAGCCACAAGGAACAGGAGATTCATCAATTACCTGAACCCTGCGGCCGTTACCGCCAGGGATTCCCTTGCTTTCATGGCGGACTTCGGCCTTGTACAGAAGAATACCCTCTACCGTCAGGGGGACATCAAGTCAGGAAACAATACATTCAACGTATATGATTTCGTATTGAGCTTCCCTATCTACAGGTCATCTGCATTTATGGTGGGAATAACGCCATACAGTGATGTAGGATATGATTTTTCTTCAGTCGAGACTGACCCGGACATAATCGGACAGACAGGTAACATCTCATATGACTCATACGGTACCGGAAGCGTATATCAGGTGTTCGGAGGAGCCGGAGTCACTCTTTGGAAAAGATTTTCCGTTGGTGCCGAGATAATATATTATTTCGGAAATCTCGACAAGGTCACCAGGATGGACTATGCCAATTCTTCCTACAGGTCTGTCAACAGCGGAAGTGAGCTGATGGTCAGGGGTGTAACAGGTAAATTCGGACTCCAGTATGAGCAGAAGCTCGGAGGTGACGTGTCTATGATAATAGGTGCCACATATAAGCTCGGTACTGGAATGAGGGGATATGCCACCAATTACAGGTACGCCAATCAGTCAAGCGTGACCGATACTCTAAAGCATAAGGTTGACACTCTTGCCAAGACGGGAGTAAGGTTTGCCGATGAGCTTGGAATAGGTATCAGCTTCAAAGGCGGCGAGAGATGGAGCGCGGAGTTCAATTATCTCAGGTCAGACTGGAGAAAGTCGGGCATGGACAAGGCGCAGGGATTTTCTGCCGTGGGTGATTCGAGATTCAGCTCCACTGTGTCGCAGTCATTCAGGGCTGGCTTTGAGATTGTTCCGAACCGTAACGATATCAGGTACTATCTGAGGAGATGCGCCTATCGTGCCGGTGTATATTATGACCAGGCCTATTATAAGCTGGACGGGAACAATGTCAACTCTGTGGGACTTACCCTTGGCGTTACTCTTCCTGTGTACAGGTGGTACAACGGAATATCACTCGGTGTGGATGTTGGACAGAGGGCAAGCACGAGGAACAATATGATAAGGGAAAGGTACGCGATGTTCGTGATAGGCTTCAATATACACGACATCTGGTTCCAGAAACCAAGATATAATTAATGAAAAAAAACACAAATAACGCTATGAAACGAATTGTACTGTTGATTTCTTTTGCCGTTTTGGCATCATTCGGCGGCAGGACTGTTTCCGCTCAGGGAAAGTATGGTCCGGACAGCACCGAGTGCATCAAGTATCTGTCTTATTACACTGAATATTATAAGCAGAAGAATTATGAGGCGGCTTTGCCTAACTGGCGGCTTGCGTACAAATACTGTCCTCCTACTGCCAGGTATTCAATGCTTTCTGACGGAACTACACTTATCCGCAACCTGATAAACAAGAATGCTTCCAATGCAGTATATAAGGAGCAGCTCATTGATTCTCTCATGACCATCTATGACCAGAGAGTTGAGTATTGGCCTAAATATAAGGTGGCTTCTCTAAACAACAAGGCTCTTGACATGTACAATTACATGAAAGATGAGCCTGTAAAGCTTCTTGAGGGCCTGACTGATGTAGTTAGCAAGACCGGAGTGAAGACCAAGCCCAACATCTTCCTTCTTCAGCTCAATACTGCTGTTGAGCTTTACAAGATGGGAATGCTTGAGCCTGAGAAAGTAATCGATATCTATGAGACCGGTGTTGAGACTCTTGCGAAGATTACTCCCAAGAATGACGTGGAGAGAAGGAGCATCGAGAAGAACGTGACTGATTTTGAGAGCATTTTCATCGGAAGCCAGGTTGCGAGCTGCGACAATCTCATCTCACTTTTCACTCCGAGGTACGAGGCTGACCCTCAGAATCTTGACCTTGCGAAGAATATAGTAAGGATGATGGGACTGACTGACGGATGTACCGACAATGACCTCTTCCTCAAGGCTGTTACGACAATGTACACAATGGAGCCTTCATATACTTCCGCTTATTATCTATATAAGCTTTATGCAGGAAGAAATGATATGGAGAATGCCATAAAGTATATGGACGAGGCTATCGCATATCCTGAGTCTGACAATGTGACTGACGCCGGATATTGGTTTGAGCTCGCGGCTTTCTGCTACAAGAACGGAAACAGCGCAAAGGCATATTCAGCAGCACAGGAGGCAGCAAAGCTTGATGAGGCTATTGCAGGAAAGGCTTATATGCTTATCGGAACCATCTGGGGTTCAATGGTATGCAGCGGAAATGAAATAGAGAGAAGGGCACCTTACTGGGTTGCTGTCGATTATATGACAAAGGCCAAGAATGCAGATCCATCCCTTGCAAGCGATGCCGCCAATTTGATAAGGCAGTATAGCGCATATTATCCTCAGACAGCGGAGGCGTTCATGTATGACCTTACAGATGGACAGTCATATACAGTCTCATGCGGCGGAATGAGGGCCGTTACTACCGTAAGGACACAGAAATAACGGAAGCTTGAAAAGCATCATTCATAATATATCGGTGACGGCAACCGCTTTGGCGGTTGCTTTCATCGTTTATTCCTGTAAAGGAAAATTGGGCGAGGCCGACAGCATCGTACTTGCGGAGACTCCTGTCCAGACGGTTGATGACATGTTCATTGTGCAGTCTGAGAACGGGATGATAAAGATGAGGGCCGAGGCTCCCCTCATGCAGAAATACGAAAGGGATACGCTTTGGTATGAGCTTTTTCCTGAGGGTTTCTATGTCTATGGCTACACTGACGAGGGGATGCTTGAGACTGAGATTGTCGCTGACAACGCGAGACATCTTAAATATACTGACGGGCGTGAGAGCTGGGAGGCTTTCGGCAATGTTGTGGTCAAGAATCTGATGAATCATCAGGTGATGGAAACCGATACCCTGTATTGGGACCAGAAGAACGAGAGAATCCATACGGACTGCTATGTGAAACTGTATTCTCCGAAAGGGTTCATGCAGGGATATGGGATGGAATCAGACCAGAGGGCCAGAAACTCCTCAATATTGAATCCTTTCTCAAGTTACGGTATTGTTGTCCAGGACAGTACGAAAGTTTTGGTTGATTCGGCCAATTTTATAGGACCATTACAAAAAAAATAGCTGCGTATTGGCAGAAAATAGTTATATTCGCACCCCAATATTGATTATAAATCAAAAAAAAACAGATAAAATGGCAGTTCTTGAAACAATCCGCGTAAAATTCGGGATTCTGATAACAGTGCTCATTGCTGTGGCACTGCTGTCTTTCATAATTGACCCGAGCACGCTGCAGTCTGTCTCGGCTTCCATGTCATCAAAATATGACGTAGGCGAGATAGCGGGCAAATCAATTTCCTATGAAAATTTCCAGGAAGAGGTTGACAAGCTCACTTCCATCAGCGAGATGAACGGTATGCCCGTTCATGGCGAGGAAGCTATGGCAGCGGTCAGAAACCAGGCTTGGAACCAGTTCGTTGATGAATATCTCTTCATTCCTCAGGCACGCAAGGCGGGCTTTGAAGTCGGAAATGAGGAAATGTACAAGATGATGTCCGGTGAGATAATGTCTCCGGTCCTCATGCAGATTTTCGGCGGAAACATGTCTAAGGAGCTTCTCGTGCAGCTGGAGAGCCAGGTGAACTCAGACGAGAGCGGACGCATGAGGATGTTCTGGGACAATCTTCTTGAGAATGTCAAGACGGCCCAGTATTACTCAAAGTATGAGTCTGTGCTCATGAAGAGCAACTTCACCAACTCCCTGATGCTCACAGAGCAGATTAAGGACAACAACAGCACTTTTGATGTCGAGTTCGTGATGGTTCCTTTCGGTTTTGCACAGGACACTACTATCGTGGTGAGCGACAAGGAGATAAAGAAATACTATGACTCCCATAAGAAGTATTACAGGCAGAATGCAAGCCGTGACATTGATTATGTAGTGTTCGAAATCACTCCTTCGGCTGAGGATATAGAGGCTGCAAACAATGCCATTGCAAATGTATATGAGTCATTTGCCTCTACTGAGAACATGAAGAGCTTCCTGCTTGCAAACTCAGACAGGCCATATGACGCAAGCTGGTATAAGGCAGGCGAGCTGAACAGGATATCAAGGAAAGTCAACGATTATGCTTTCAGTGAGAATGCGTCTGTTTCTGAGGTCATTTCAGAAGGCAATACTTTCTATGGCGTCAGGGTAATGGAGAGCGCTATGGTTCCTGATTCTGTGTTCGTAAGCCAGATTTATCTTGAGGGTGATTCCGCTTTGAAGGCTGACTCTCTTGCAGGTGCCGTAAATGCAAAGAATTTCAATTCATTGGCTTCCAAGTATTCTGCAGTTTATCAGGAAGGTTCCGACAAGCAGGGCATGTGGCTTCTTCTGAACAATGCCATGACTCTCCCTGGCTTTGATATGAACGAGCCTTTCGTCATGAATGACCAGAACGGAAAATGGGTGCTCCTTGTAACAGGCAAGACTTCTCCTGTCGCCAAGAAGAGAGTGGCAGTTCTTGAAAAGACAGCCCAGGCAAGCAACAAGACAAGGAATGAGTTTTATGCCAAGGCCAATACTCTTGCTACCAAGTCTGCAGGAAAATATGAGAATTTCCAGAATGCGGTCAAAGAGGACGGTCTGTATGCTTACCCTGTAAGCAAGATGGCTGAGGGAGCGAACAGCCTCAATTCCATCGACAACACCAAGGAAGTAAGCAGATGGGCTTTCGAGGCCAAGGTAGGAGATGTTTCCAACATCATATCAATCGACAACAAGTATTATATCGTGGCTGCCCTCAAGGGAATACATGAGGAAGGATATACTGACATCAAGGAGGTTTCTCCTGTAATCCGCAACATCCTTCACCATCAGAAACTTGCTGACAAGAAGACAGCTGAGGTTGCAGGCAAGATTGAAGGACTTGGTGATCTTCAGTCAATCGCTGATGCTCTCGGAACTGCTGTAAGCAAAAAGGACGGAATGACTTTCGCTTCTTTCACTTCATATGGTCTTGACAATGTGTTCATCGGTGCTGCTTCGGTTGCTGAGGAAGGCAAGGTCTGCGGTCCTCTCAAGGGTCTCAACGGAGTCTATGTCTATAAGGTTACAGGACGTGACAACGGAGCATTCTTCACTGAGGATGATGCAAATAACCGCAACATGCAGTTGGCTTACTATGCGATGAGGATGTACCGTCCGGTTATGGAAGAGGCTGCTGATGTGAAGAACAATATAGCCCGTTTCTATTAATAGAAAATTTCCTTATGAAATATGAAAGGACGCGACCGGCCGGTTGCGTCCTTTTTGTTTGTTTTTTGAATGATTGCAGTATATTTGCCTGTATGAAAAAGGAAGGTTTCATATTGGTGATTCGCGGCGTAGTATCTGCTGCTATTTTCATGCTTTTTCTTTGCGGCTGCGTACGTGACCGCGAGGAAGGGGCATTTCTGCGGGAAGGGGACATGCTGCCTGAATTTGAGGCCGTAATGAGCGACGGCAGCTGTGTTTCGGGTGAAATGCTGCGCAAACAGGTTTCATGTATAGTGTTCTTTAATACCTCGTGCCCTGATTGCAGGAAAGAATTGCCGTCAATACAGCGCCTTTATGACGGATATGCCTCAAAAGGGGTGTCATTTGCCGTGATGAGCCGCTCTGAGGGATATTCCTCTGTAATGGATTATTGGAGAGAGAACGGGCTGGAAATGCCCTTTTCTGCCCAAGATACGAGACATGTATATTCCCTTTTCGCAAATTCTGGAATACCGAGGGTGTATATGTCAGGAAAGGACGGAATCATCAGGCATGTTTTTGCCGACAATCCCGTCCCTTCTTATGATGAGCTGGAGTCTGCCCTGTCCGGGCTTCTTCAGTAGTTTCCTGTGCCTATACGTTGAACAGGAAGTGCATTATGTCGCCGTCCTGGACTACATAATCCTTTCCTTCTATGCCTAATTTGCCGGCTGCCCTGCATGCTGACTCAGATTTGAGGCTCACGAAGTCCTCATATTTGATTACTTCGGCCCGGATGAATCCTTTTTCAAAGTCAGTGTGGATTACTCCTGCCGCCTTAGCTGCCTTGTCACCTTTGTTGATTGTCCATGCGCGGCACTCGTCTGCACCAGCTGTGAAATATGTCCTGAGATTCAGAAGCGAATATGCGCTCTGTATAAGACGCACCACGCCTGATTCTTCGAGTCCCATTTCTTCGAGGAACATCTGCCTTTCTTCATAGCTTTCCAATTCAGCTATGTCTGATTCGATTTTGGCCGCAATTACAAGTATCTCGGCATTCTCATCCTTTACTGCCTCACGGACCATCTCCACATATCCGTTTCCTGTCTTTGCCGATGATTCGTCAACATTGCAGACATACATTACCGGCTTGTTTGTCAGAAGGAAAAGTTCTTTTGCAAGCTGCTGGTCCTCAGGGTTGTCCAGCTGTACTGTACGGCATGACTTGCCCTGCTCAAGAACGTCCTTGTACCTGGTAAGCAGCTCGAACAGTCTCTTTGCACTCTTGTCGCCTCCTGCCTGGGCTTGCTTCTGTACTTTGGCGAGCCTGTTCTCCACTGTCTCAAGGTCTTTCAGCTGAAGCTCAAGGTCTATCACTTCCTTGTCGCGCACAGGGTCAACGCTTCCGTCAACATGCACGATGTTAGGGTCGTCAAAGCACCTGAGGACATGCAGTATGGCGTCTGTTTCCCTGATGTTGGCAAGGAACTGGTTTCCGAGTCCTTCTCCGCGGCTTGCTCCTTTTACAAGTCCGGCGATGTCAACTATCTCAACTGTAGCAGGTACCACTCTTTTGGGATTGCACAGGCTTTCGAGAACTTCAAGCCTTTTGTCGGGCACTATTGTGGAGCCTATGTTAGGTTCAATCGTGCAGAAAGGAAAGTTTGCGCTCTGTGCCTTTCCTGAGCTTACGCAGTTGAACAAGGTTGATTTGCCGACATTCGGAAGTCCTACTATACCGCATTTGAGTGCCATATTCTATAGATTTAAAAATAAATATTTCTCTTTTTTATAAACTGGGTCGCAAATTTACGGAAAGTTTTTCTTTTTCTTATAATCGGCTATGGTGCAAATTGCCACATTTGTGCTTTATACATTTGAATCTTTTAAATCCTGTTATGATGGAAGCGTACATGAAAATATCCGATTGCGTGAAAAGAGGTTTCGTGGTCTTTGTGCTTGTCCTTTGGCCATTTGTTTATTCTGACGGAAGAGATACGCTTAGGGTGGTGTTTTGGAATCTTGAGAATTTCTTTGATTACTTTGACGGCGGAGGAGGGGAGTCTGACAGCGGGTTCTCCTCATTAGGAGAAAGAAAGTGGACACGTCGCAGGTTCTATGCGAAGTGTGATGCGGTTGCAAAGGGCCTGCTGTGGATTGCTGACAGGTATGGTGGAATGCCTGATGCCGTGGGGCTTGCGGAAATTGAGAACGCCTTTGTCCTGAGAAAGCTTCTTGAGTCCACTCCGCTCAGAAAGTTCGGGTATCGGATTGTGCATAGTGATTCCCCGGACAGGAGAGGCATAGATGTAGCCCTGCTTTACAGGAAATCGTCGTTTGAATTGCAGTCTGCTGCTTTCATTGTGCCGGAATATATGGGTGAAAAGATGGCCACAAGGCATATACTTCACGCGAGAGTTAAATCTGCCGGAGGAAGGGTTTTCGATATGGCTGTAAATCATCATCCCTCCAAATTCGGGGGTGAAGCGGCTTCCCGTGGCAGGAGGGAGGCGGCCATGCATGCTTTGGGTGCATTGTGCGATTCTTTGATTTCAGCGGGAGGTTCTGACGGGGTGATTGCAATGGGGGATTTCAATGATACGCCTGACGGGGAGCAGTTCGGCATTATTGAAGGATTGTTGTGCAATAAGTCTTCCGGACTGCATGCGGCGGGTGAGGGAACTATAAGATATGAGGGGAAATGGGATTTGATAGACATGTTCATGGTCAGCCCATGGCTCGATGAATATTCCGTGATGGAGATATGTCGGATACCTTTTCTTATGGTGCGTGACAGGAAGCATCCCGGAGAGAAGCCTCTGAGGACTTATTCAGGACCAAGGTATATCGGCGGTGTGAGTGACCATTGTCCTATAGTGCTTGAAATAAGATGATGGCAATATGTGGAAAAATCATTTTAAGGTCTTGAATCCGTTACGGATTTTATTTATCTTTGGACTTTTGTGGGATGGCTTGCATAATGTGCCGGACATGCTTTTCTTGGCGCCATGGATGGTGGCTGAAAGGAGACTTGTAAAGGTAGCATTAGTAGTCATTATAAATGGATATTGAAAAACAATTAAATACACTAAGACATGAAAGAGAGAATTGCAGAAAAATTCCGCACTTTGTTTTCTGAGGAGGGTGAATTCTTTGCCTCAGCAGGACGTATCAACCTGATAGGTGAGCATACCGACTATAACGGGGGCTTTGTTTTCCCTGGTGCAATCGACAAGGGAATGATAGCTGAGATAAGGCTTAACGGGACCGGTACAGTGCGTGCATTTGCGCTTGACCTTGATGAATATTGCGAGTTCGGGCTGAATGAGGAGGATGCTCCTGTGCAGAGCTGGGCACGCTATATTTTCGGAGTTTGCCGTGAGATTATAAAGAGAGGAGGAGAGATTTCCGGTTTTGACACTGTGTTTGCCGGTGATGTGCCTCTCGGAGCCGGAATGTCGTCTTCTGCAGCGCTTGAAAGCACTTTCGCGTTTGCTCTTGACAATCTTTTCAATCTTGGAATCGACAAGTTCGAGCTTGCGAGGATAGGGCAGAGTACCGAGCATAACTATTGCGGCGTCAATTGTGGAATCATGGACCAGTTCGCTTCCGTATTCGGAAAGAAGGGACATCTTATGCGTCTTGACTGCCGTTCAATGGAGTTTGAGTATTTCCCTTTTGACCCGGGTCAGCATGGGTACAGGCTTGTCCTTCTCAATTCACTTGTAAAGCATGAGCTTGTAGGGTCTCCATATAATGACCGCCGTGCGTCGTGTGAGCGTGTTGCTGCCGTCTTGGGACAGGAGTTCCTCAGAGGCGCGACTATGGAGCAGCTTGAGGCTGTGCGTGACAAGGTGTCAGATGAGGACTATATGAGGGCGCGTTATGTCATAGGTGAGGAGAAGCGTGTGCTTGATGTGTGTGCGGCTCTCGAAAAAGGTGACTATGAGACAGTCGGAGCACGTATGTATGCTACTCACTGGGGCATGTCCAAGGATTATGAGGTGTCGTGTGAAGAGCTTGATTTCCTCGCTACTGTAGCCAAGGAGTGTGGCGTGACAGGTTCCCGCATCATGGGAGGCGGTTTCGGCGGATGCACAATCAACCTTGTAAAAGGGGAACTTTATGACGGTTTCATAGCAAAGGCCAAGTCTGCTTTCGCCGAGAAATACGGACATGAGCCTGTAGTGATTGATGTTGTAATCAGTGACGGTGCAAGGAAATTGTAATCCTGCCGGTTCAGGTGATTCATAGATAATATTTGGGGGACTGAATCAATCCAGTTCCCCTTTTTTATGTTTTCCTGTGAAGTTCACTCTTACTCTTTTGGTTTGTGTGCTTTTGAGTAAAGTGGTGATTGATTGTTGAATGTTAATTGAATATGATTTTGCAGATCAATTTTCTTCCTTGTGTTTCTTCGTCCAGACTATAATGCAGAATATCAGGTGACATAGGACGGCAGCTATTGAAAGTGATGTAATGATGATGTTTTCAATGCTTGCATTTAATAGTGCTGTCAAGAAGAGAATCAACGTGACTGTAGGGACATCTATCGGAAAAGAATATGGTTTTGGAGTATATTTGTTCAGTTTCGACAGAAAATTTAATGCTATTGCCGAGAGAACAGGCAGTATTCCGAAAATAATAATGGCTTCGGAAAACCACCCTTCAGACAAAATTGACGACATGGTGATGATGAACGAGATTTCAATAAGCAGGAGTGAAAGTTTGTCCCGCCTTGTTGCACGCATCCGGCAATAAATCTCTATATCTTTTTCTGTCATCTTTCTCATACACATTGAATGTTTTAAAGAACTTTTTCACACCATAAATCTGTGGAATATGTCGCACTGACACTTTTAAATAAGGTGTAGATTGATAGTTATATACATAATAACGGGTGTGTGGGTTTGTATACCTGTTATTATGTATATAGCTGAATGTTAATTAGTTGTATTTTGGTTATCTTATTATGGAGTCAATCCAGGAACTGTCCACGCGGATGAAGCCTTCGCCGGGACGGGCCTGGGGATTGCGCTCGAGGATGCCGCTGCAGTCCTGATAGACGTTCCAGCCGATATTCACTCCCATCATCTGTCCTTTATGGGGATATGAGAAAGTAATCAGTCTTGAGTCGCCTTCTCCCTCGATACGGTAGAAATGAAAGGCAGATGACATGAAATCCGCATCCTGTTCGGGCATTTTTGCAGCCATTTCCAGTTTTGTCACGTATTTGCACATCTCTATCACAGCATCGTCAAGACCGGCGTCGTGTATGAGCACCTTTTCCATGAGAGAGCCGGTGTCATTCACCCTGCGAAGCACATAGCCACCCATAGCCTTTGTGTGCATGGTTATTGACTGCATCTGGCTTTCCGGAAGGTCACCCTCAGGGAGCAGCCATACCATCAGCTTGCCGGCCGGGTCGTGATAAAGAGTCTCATATCTGGCGAGATTTACCTGTCCGCAGTGTGGGCATTCCCAAAGGAATATCGACCCGTCCTTTGTCCGTTCCTTGAATTCTGGATTTTCCGATATGTTTATGCTTCTGTAAATCACTACCTTGTGCTGTTGTCCGCATTTGCTGCAAGGGGCTGATGTTTCGTTGATGATTGACATTGTGTTATGTTCTTTTTAAGATTACATGAATCCTTCACCCAAGGATTCTGCAAAGATACGGAGAATTTGCTGACTTAGAACGAAACGTTGAACACCGGCCCGAAGAAACTTTTGCACTTGAGTTGCATTCCGCTTTCATCCAATACTTTTCCGAGTGCCGGTCCGGCTGCATAAGACCATGTCATACCTATGGACAGAGGCCATTCCAAAGTCAGGATGCTGTGCATGTCCAATACCGCGTCCGCTCCGAAAGACATGAGACAGTCTTTTCCTGCAAAAGTGAAGTCGGCATGAGGACTTACTGTAAGCCTCTTTATTGAAAAGAAACTGCCTCCGATGGACAGCTCGCCGATATATATCGGTATCGCATAGTCAACGGTAAGTTTCGTCATGGAAGGATGGCGCATCGTCAGGTAGCTGAGCAGCTGCGGAGTCTCTGATATGGCTCCGCGGGGAAGAGTGTTCACTGTAGGCTGGCTGAAAATCGCCCTCTTGTCAAGCTGCTGCTGATGCATTACGCTCAACCGGAAGCCCTGTGTCCTGGTGAATCCAGGGATGTACCCATAAACATATGCATATCCCATAGGCGAATTGAATTCCCTGCTTTCCAGCCTGCATGAGGTTCCAAACTCGACACCGGCACCCCATCTTGGATATACCGCCGAATTTGATGTCCCGAGTATGGTGTAGGCCCGCAAAGACCCTGAAATGGTGTTGCTTATGCGGTTCTTTCCTTCCGTGGCTCCGATGAATACCGGTCCGAACGGATATTGCTCAAGTCCGCTTCCTGCCGAACTGAGTACAGTTACTGAGGTGTTGAACCTGTCGTTGCTTATTGAATATGACACTTTCGGTATAACTCCGCTATGCCATCCTCCTGAAGAGAATCTGAAAGGGATATAAGCGGAGAATTTGGCTTCAAAATATGGAATGCCCATTGGAGATGAATACATACCTGCGACCGTACCCTTGTCTGTAAGGAACATTTTCACATTGCTCTGTCTTGCCGCCCTGTCGTTGAAGTCTATTTTAGCCTCCAGCACAGGATAAAGGCCCGAGTAAGTCAGACGTGCATGTGCAGAGTGTCTCCACTTGGCCGTTTCGTAAGGGTCTTTGTGTGCCGAATAGCCGAACTCTCCTACTGCTGTGGCGAGCCTGTTCTGCATTATGCCTGCCGCGCCGAGCGAAATTGCCTGGTAAATGCGGTCGAAAGACATGTTCATTATGTTGTCCACATTCACATAGAACGGTGTCCATGAATGCAGGTTGAACATGTGTGCGGCTTTCCTGTATCTCTCAGGTTTGGAAATGGTTATCCCCTCCGGCTCAGGAACTGCCTCCGTGCCGTATTTTTCCTGCGCTATCTGCCTTTCCTGCCTTGTTACGGCTTCAGCTATCGGATACTTGTGAAGCTCGGTGAAGTCAGCCGGCCGGCATACGAGTGAATCTGACGGAGTGCGGAATATTCTCATTCCTTTCATTGTCGGAGATGAATAATACAGATAGCTTCCGTCCGCATTGTAATGGAAGTCCGATGCTCCGTATCTTGTGACGGTCTTCTGGACGGCTTTTCCCGAACGCGGGTCGAGATGATAAAGCTCATTGACTCCTGTCCGGTCGCTTGTGAACATCAGTTCGTTTCCAGCTGTACCGAAATTCTTTATCATCACAGGGGCAGGCGGGAGCACAGTCTCAAATTCCCCTGAGCCGCTGACCCTGTATATTCCGTATCCTCCCTCTGAGATTGCCGTCACATAAAGCGTATCCCCGGCAAGGGCAGGCTCGACCGTTTGGAGGCTGTCCGGAGCGAAATGCTCTTCAAGAACTATCCCTCCCTCGCCGAGTATCGTGACTGAAGTCCTGCCGTCCGGCATATAGCATATCGCTGCCATAGTGCAGTCATTGTCAGATGGATAAGGATTGTGATATATCCCGTCTTTCCTTGACGTCAGGCTTGTCTTGTGGCCGGCTGCACGTCCTTTGGCATTGATGTATCTGATTTTCGAACCTGTATCCATAGTCCACCTTTCGTCCGGTGCGGCCTCACTCCATAAGATTCTGCCGCTGATTTCCGAATATTGCATCCTGCCTGAAGATGATGAAAGCCTCGTAACTGTTTTTTCACGTCCGGAATTGTCAATCATGACAAGCTCAGGCACATTCAGATGACCGCTCTTGACTGCATACAGCGTGTCTCCGGCTATCATATTGCTTGAATAATCGGTATAAAGCCGCGGTTCCATGCTTACAGGCTCAGACGGAATGAACGGCGCCCTTTCCTCGGCATCTGCGGTCCATATCCTGTGCAATGTGTCGCATACCTCCATGAAAGCCTTGTTGAAACGCTTTCCTGTCAGTTTCTTCGTGGTCGTATATAATGCTCCGAGATTATACGGACGGCGTGCAGCGAGATGATACATTTCACTCATGAACTCAGGACAGTCATAAAGCATGCGGAATCCTCCGAGCGTCATGTATCCGAGGGAATAGTAGCTTGGAGCATAATATTTCTGGGAAACGAATCTCCACTGGTCCCATGTCCTGAAATCGCCGTTGTCGAAAGCTATCCTGTAGTAGTTGAGGAAATCCGCGTTACGTCCGCGCCCTGACTTTGTGAATGCCGTCTCCGCTATTACGGCGTCTCCTTCCATGAGAGATATGCCTGGATAAAGCAGTGAGGCGAGTATGTTGAACATTTCTCCGAAAAACCAGTTGAAAGGCTTCAATGCGCCGGTCATGCCGAACTGCATCTGTGTCACATGGCGCGATTCGTGGACTGACAGCATCGTTGACCAAGGAATAGGTACGGGAGCAGCAGCGGAAGGTATCGTGAAGAGGTCCATGCGCTTGGGTGCCCATGCCACAGAACCGTTGGATGTGTTGAATGTGTGCATTACAACGGGCATGAGGTTTGTTCCATGGCCTTCGCTGCAATAGCCTGTGGTGCGTGATACGGGTATGCGGAAAGTCTCAAGCTTGAGCGCATAGACTTTTGCGAGCGAGTCGCATCCCTGCGGATATATGACACGGTAGTTGCCTGTGCTTATGCTGTTCCATCTGAGTCTGCCGGGGTCGTCGCCTGTGACATAGAACTGGGCGTATACCGGCATCTGAGACAGAAATGCTATGATTGATATTATTATATGAATATGTTTTCTCATGAATAGGCGATTTCTCTTTTTAAAAGGTCGCAAATCTAATTATTTTTTATATTTTTGCGCCTTATTCGCTTAAATTAATTTAAAAACGAATATATGACAACTGTTCTACATGTACTGTCGCTTTTCGGTGCCCTATGCATGTTCCTCTTCGGAATGGCGCTCATGAGCGAAGGTTTGCAGAAATCGGCCGGAGACCGTCTCAGGTCTTTCATGGCCTCTATGACCTCAAATGCTTTCAAGCGTGTTCTTACCGGTACGGTCCTGACCGCCCTTGTCCAATCCTCATCAGCGACAACAATCATGGTCGTGAGCTTCGTGAACGCAGGCTTGCTGTCCTTGGGCAATGCTGTCGGAGTCATCATGGGAGCCAATATCGGAACAACGCTCACGGCATGGGTCACTTCACTCGGATTCTCTGTCAATATCGCATTGTTCGCCGTGCCGATGATGGCTTTCGGCTTCCTGATGTTCTCGTCCAAGAAGGATATGATGAAGAATCTCGGGCAGTTCCTGATAGGTTTCTCCATCATGTATGTCGGACTGACTTTCATGAAGGATTTCTCGAATGAGCTTCTCGGGGCATACCAGCCTCAGATGCTGACTTTCTTCGGGCTTATCAACCATTACGGATTCGGTTCGGTTCTGCTTTTCCTTTTGGCAGGTGCCGTCCTTACGGTGGTTCTCCAGGCTTCGAGCGCGACAATGGCCATAACGATGCTTCTTGCCACTTCCGGTCTTATTGATTTTCCTCTTGCCATTGCGATGGTGCTCGGAGAGAACATCGGAACTACGATTACGGCCAACATAGCTGCCATGGTTGCCAATGTATCGGCAAAGAGAGCCGCACGCGCGCATCTTATATTCAATGTTTTCGGTGTGCTTTGGGTACTTGCCCTGTTCTATCCTATCGTAAGGTTCATAGGATATATAATGATGACTCTTGGAGGTGTTGACCCGATGTCTGTTGATATGGTAGGGGCAAACGAGGCTTCAATGAGGGCGCAGGAAGCCCTTGTAAGTGCCCAGGAGGCCATGAAAGTGGCGACGATTTCCGGAACTGGAATGTCTGAGGCACAGGCTGCGCTTTCTGCCGCACAGGCTGACCTGTCGTCCGCCCAGCATGCTTTCCAGGTGTCGAAGAATGCCATACTTTACGGAATCGCAGCTCTGCATACGCTTTTCAATGTGACCAATACTCTGATACTGATATGGTTTGTGCCTCTTATCGTGAAGGTCGTGACATGGATGGTCAAGGAGCCTAAGGGTGAGGAAGAAGTGTTCAGGCTGAAGTATATCGCCGGAGGTCCTCTGAGCACTGCTGAGCTTTCTCTCAATGAAGCACAGCAGGAAGTGGTGCATTTCGCAGAGATATGCAACAAGGGATTCGGATATATCAAGGCTGCCGTGAATGAGCAGGACCAGGAGAAATTCAATGCTGTCAATGACAAGCTCGTGAAATACGAGGAGATTACCGACAGGATAGAATTTGAGATAGCTTCATATCTGAACGAGGTTTCAAAGAATGACATCAGCGACGAGGCGTCTGAAAGGGTTAAGGCCATGTACAAGATAATCGGGGAGATGGAGTCCCTCGGAGATTCAGGAGAGGCTATAGGCCGTATCCTCAAAAGGAAGAATGCTCACGGAAAAGTGTTCGACAAGCCTCTTCTTGACCGTCTGAACAGGATGCTGGATGTTGTGCAGCGCGGATATGACGTCATGATTGAGAATCTCAGGAATGAGGAGCTGAAGGAGATTTCCAATGCGGTCAATTGTGAATATAACATTAATGAATGCAGGAATCATCTCAGGGAAGAGCATATAACTAATATCGAGAACGGCAGCTACCATTACCTTACGGGAGTCTATTATATGGATGTGGTTGCCGAGCTTGAGAAGATAGGTGACTTCCTCATCAACATTTCTGAAGCGGCAATCGGAAAAAATGAAAAATAGACTGTATTTATTTATAGTGGCTTCGGCTTTGGCCGTATGCTGCTCAGAGAGGAAGGCAGAGCAATTCAAGGCTCTGCCTTTTCCTGATGTACGCGTGCCTTCGATGATAGGGGATGGTGCTCAGATGGCCGGGTATCTTGCCATGAATTATTGGAACGGCATCACTGACACTTCACGGCATTTTCCCTGCGATTCTGCCCTTGTAAGCGGTGTTAGGAAGGATGAAGTCGAGCAGAAGTTCGCAGACTGGACAATGCTGCTTGATGCTGTCGGCATTCAGGAGGCAAGAAAGGCGGTGGCAAGGCTTTATGACAGGGCCGTGGCGTGTGAGCGCAATGACACGTCGTCAAATGTATTTGAGACTTTCGTTGAACTTTCTCAAAAATATTTCTATGACCCGAACTCACCTATGCGGAATGAGGACCTTTATCTTCCGTTTGTGAGCCGTCTTGCTTCATATGAGGGGCTTGACCCTCTGATGAGGGGGAAATATGAACGTGAGGCAAGGCTTTGCTCCATGAACCGCGTGGGGTCCCGTGCGGCTGATTTCCGGTTTTCGGACAAATCCGGGCGTATTGGCACTTTGTATGGCGTGGATGCTGAATATACTCTGCTTTTTTTCAGCAATCCGGGCTGCGAGGCTTGTAAAAATATCATTGACATGCTCGGGAACAGCCCTGTGATAGCATCTCAGGTCTGTGACGGTGTCCTTGCCGTGGTCAACATATACATAGATGAGGATATCCAGGCATGGCTCTCATATATGCCGGCCTATCCTGCCGATTGGCATAACGGCTTTGACCCTGACCTCGTCATAAGGGGAGACGGGATTTATGATGTCCGCGCCATACCTTCGCTGTATCTTCTTGACAAGGAGAAAAGGGTGCTCATGAAAGATGCTCCCGAGCAGAAAGTCATTTCTTTTCTTGAAAACCTCGCGGATTAGACATAACTTTGAGAGATTTTGGAAAGAAATACGACTGAGATATGGAAATAAAAAAAGAATTGTGGGGCAAGTCCCCATGCGGTAAGGACATTTTCCTTTATACTGTTCAGAACGGCAGCGGAGCATATGTGCAGCTTTCCGATGTGGGGGCTGGCATTGTGTCTGTTGTTGTTCCTGACAAGGATGGCAAACTTTCGGATGTTGTTTTGGGGTATCCCGAAGCTTCGGGCTATTTCGGGGATGGACCTTGTGCGGGAAAGATTCCTGGAAGATATGCCAACAGGATTGCCGGGGGACGTTTTGTCCTTGACGGAAAAGAGTATGAGCTTCCTGTCAACAATGGTCCTAACCATCTGCATGGCGGTCCGGATGGGTTTCAGAACAAGGTTTGGGAAAGCAGGGAACATGAATCCGGCGTGGAGTTCATGTATTATTCCGAGGATGGTGAGCAGGGGTATCCAGGAGCTGTGAAAGTGATAGCGCGCTATGACTGGAGCGAGGAAAATGAGCTTCGCCTGACTCTTACTGCCGAGTCTGATGCACCGACTGTAATCAATCTTACCAATCATGCATATTTCAATCTGAACGGCGAGGGAAGCGGGTCTGTATTGGGGCATGTCCTGAGTCTCAATGCTTCGGAGTATCTTCCTACGGACGAGACTCTAATTCCTTTGGGAGAGAGTGAGCCAGTGGCCGGTACTCCTATGGATTTTGTCAATGAGAAGCCTCTCGGGCAGGATATCGGTGCTGATTTTCCTGCGCTGAAATACGGAAAGGGATATGACAACTGCTGGGTTATCGACGGTGCTGAGCAGGGGCAGCTGCAGAGCGCGGCCTTGCTGTATTCTCCGGAAAGCGGCAGAGTGCTTGAGGTCCTTACGACCCAGCCTGGCGTGCAGGTATATACCGGAAACTGGCTTGCAGGGTGTCCGGAGGGAAAGAACGGCCATGTGTATGAGGATTATTCAGGTGTTGCCATAGAGTGCCAGAATTTCCCTGATGCGCCTAACAAGGAGGATTATCCGTCACCGGTGCTCAGGCCAGGTGAGGTTTACGGGCAGGCCATAATATTTGCTTTCGGAGTCAGGAACTGACATTCAGTGCGGATTTAAACGGATATCAAATGAAACAATATCTTGAGCTTCTTCGGCATATACGCGAAAACGGAGTCATGAAGGAAGACCGTACCGGTGTGGGTACGCAGAGCATATTCGGCCACCAGATGCGTTTTGACTTGAGTGAGGGGTTTCCGCTGCTCACCACAAAGAAAGTGCATCTGAAGTCTATAATATATGAGCTTCTGTGGTTCATTTCAGGCGATACGAACATAAAGTATCTGAAAGACCACGGAGTTTCAATCTGGGATGAGTGGGCTGATGAAAACGGTGATTTGGGCCCTGTCTATGGGCATCAGTGGCGCAGCTGGCCTTGTCCTGACGGAAGCACTATAGACCAGCTTTCCAATGTGGTTGAAACCATAAGGAACAATCCGGACTCGCGCCGTATGATAGTGTCGGCCTGGAATGTGGCTGAGGTTGACAGGATGGCTCTGCCTCCTTGCCATTCGCTGTTCCAGTTCTATGTGGCTGACGGCAGGCTCTCATGCCAGCTTTATCAGCGCAGCGCCGATGTCTTTCTCGGTGTTCCTTTCAATATAGCCTCATATGCTCTTCTGACGATGATGATTGCCCAGGTATGCGGCCTTAAGCCGGGAGATTTCATTCATACCACAGGTGACACTCACATTTACCGCAATCATTTTGAGCAGGTTGCCTTGCAGCTTTCGCGTGAGCCTCGCCAGCTTCCTGTCATGAAACTGAATCCGGATGTGAAGAGCATATTCGATTTCAAATATGAGGATTTCACGCTTGAGGGCTATGACCCGTGGCCCGGAATCAAGGCTCGTGTGGCGGTATAGCTTATCTGTACGATGAAAATGAAGAAAAACATTATAGTGGCGGTGGCGGAGAACGGTGCCATAGGGAAGGACAACAGGCTTCTTTGGCATATTTCCGAAGATCTTAAATATTTCAAGAGCATAACTGTCGGCAGTCCTGTAATCATGGGACGCAAGACATTCGGGTCAATCGGACGCCCGCTTCCGAAAAGGACCAATATTGTCGTTACCCGTAGAGGTATGATGACCGGTGCAGACGGTTCGGCTGTCCCTTTTCCGGACGGGGTGCTTGTGGCGCATTCGTTGGAGGAGGCCTTCGTCATGTCGTCAATGCCTGCGGTAAGGAGCTTGTCGGGCCAGGGCATTCCTTTGGCTGATAGCCAGGAGGCTGAGATCGGTGAGACTGGTGAGATGTCCTGCTTTGTGATAGGAGGAGGAGAGATTTACCGCCAGGCAATGGAGCTTGCTGACAGGCTGTACATCACTCATGTACACACTGTAATCAATGATGCCGACACATTCTTTCCGGAGATAAATCCTGCCATCTGGACTGTTGAGGAGCGTTCCGGTACCAGGCAGGACCCTCAATCCGGACTTGCTTTTGAATTTGTCACATATGTAAGACGGTAAAATATTGTAAATTGGATGTTTATATAAACAAGGGTATGCGTATTTGCGTACCCTTGTTTGTGTATTATTTTGGTTATTAATAGTTTATGTGATGATTGTTTTTTTAGCCGGCTCTTGATGTGTTGAAATTAGTTTTATCAATGATAAAGTTGAATTATTGATTGTTTTATATGAAAAATGCTATATTTGCATGAAAATTGAGATTGTATGGCAACCAAGGATGAGGTCGAGAAATTCCTGAATACTTTCCAAGCTAAACTGAAAATATTTAAGATTATTTTCAGAGATGACCGTGGAAAAAATACTCAGGCATTGGCTGAACTTGAAATTACGCCAGCATATCGTGAGAATGTAATCAGAAATATTACTGTTTCCGACTATTCAGAAGGGCCTGTTAAAGATACATTGAACAAATACGGTGAGATGTGGGTTTTCGGAAAAGATGTAAAGAAAAAAGAGGTATATATCAAGATTGCGCTTGGACATCCGGACAGTGCTACAATATGTATTTCTTTCCACAAGGCAGAACATCCGGTCGTATATCCTTTTAAGAACCAAGAATTATGAAAAGTCCATTTACAGGAGGAGAAGTAAAATTGATGCATGAAAAACGTGAACTCGTTTACCGCAAAGAAAAGTTCATGTATTTGGCACATTACTATGTCTGTCTTGATACACAGGAACAGTTCACTACTACTGAGCTTGATATGTTGAATATAAATCAGGTTTATAATCAGTATAGAGTGAAATATGGAATACCGTTTCCGGACGAAATAAGTTCGGTCCGTACATTTTATGGCTTGTCTGCCTCCAAGATGTCCGAGATACTGGGACTTGGAGCAAATCAATATAGGCTCTATGAAAATGGTGAAATGCCGAGTGAGGCAATAGGCAAGCTGTTGAAAAGCATTTTGAATCCGAATACTTTTGTCGAGTTTGTGAAGAATGCTGAAAATCAGTTCATTACATCTGATTATGCCAAAATCATAGAGAAGACTGAACGGTCTGTAAAAAGGATGGAGGAAGATAAAAACCATTCTATGATATTCGGGACCGCGGTCAGGGCAGTGACGAACGGTTATGCTCCCCAATCATACGGCAGGCTTAGGAATATCATTTTGTTTTTTCTCGATAAATGCGGAGGAGTGTTCAATACAAAGATGAATAAGCTTTTGTTTTATACGGACTTCCTCAGCTATAAGATTAGGGGCATAGGAATGAGCGGACTGTCGTATAAGGCAATCCAATATGGTCCTGTACCTCAGCAATGGGATATTGTGTATGGCGCAGTTGATGGTGTATATTCCGAAATAGTGGCATTTCCATCAGGATATTCAGGAATCAAATTATGTTCTGAAATCCAGCCTGATATGAGCGGATTTACTGAGGAGGAACTTGAGATATTGGATTCTGTGCTTAAAAGATTCAAGAATGCAACTTCCAATGACTTATCTGAAGTAAGTCATATGGAAGATGCATGGATAAAATATAATGGTACAAATAAGCTGATTGATTATTCCGAGGCATTCTCATTGAGGGCGTTGCCTTAATCTTCCGGAGCCGGAAAGCTCCCATCCTGCGGAAGCGAGCAGAAGCAGGATTAGCAGGATGGAGCTGGCTCTTGATATGTTTTCTCCGATTTGGTAGGATTCCGGTTCAAATCGCATTACGAGGCGGCCTTCTCCTTCCGGAAGTATTGTTCCGCGAAGAATCCAGTCTGCCCTGAAAATCTCGGCCGGAACTGCGGATTTTGTAGGCACATATCTTCCGTTCTTGACCTCACCATATGCTCCTTTCGGCTCAATCCATGCCTTCCAGCCTTTCGGATAGTATATCTCGCTGAAAATCACGGCTGCGGGGTAATCGGTGCAGAACTCATACTGCAATTCATTAGGTGCATAGCTTTCAAGGAGGATTGACTGGCAAACCGGTTTTGCGTCACTTTCTGAAAGCACGTTTTCATTCTCATCTGATGGAACTTTCTTGCATGTCTCAGAATCGAGTATAGCTTCGCGTGCCCATGCGAAATCATCTCCTATGACGGCTGTAGTCCTCAGGTCGGTGCTTCCGAGCAGTGCGATTTCATCATCCGGAGTCTCTGCCCGTACAGCTCCAGACACGAACCAGCAATTGCCGAATGCTTCATGATTCCTTACCGGCGGAAGGTCTGCTCCGAGGATTATATATTTTCCGTTGAGCATGGACACTGCTTTCAGTTCAGGAAGTCCGTCTTCTATCTCCTGAATCGTCGAAGCCTTGCCCGCTATGGTGTAAATGCTTCCTATTTCCTTGGACAGATACCTGTCAATGAGGTCCTGGTATCTCTGCAGCTTGACAGGGCTGTAGCCTCCTATGCATTTGTGATGGTAGCTTTGGATTGCATCGTTGAAAGTGTTGACGCTGATGTCAAGCACCCTGTATTCCGGGTCGTTGTCCTCATGGATGAGCCTGTCCACAGGACGTGGAGCATATGCTGCGCTGAAATCCTTGGGAGTGACGAAATGGTCTTTGTTAAGGTATCTTTTGCCGGCTGATGTCATGTCGAACAATACTATGGCGCATATTGCCAAAGGCATAATGTACATCCTGCCTTTTGGTGACATCGTTTTTTTTGTCTGAAAGGTCCAGAATATAAGGGCAAAAGCTATTGTTATCAAGGTGAAAGACCTCATGGCATCCTTGAACAGAAGTGTTTGCCTGTCGGCAATCAGAGCATCAACCAGGATTTCCGGCTGTCCGGAATCCACGGCTCCTGTAAATGTGCCCGCAATGCCCGGGAACACCATGCATATCAGGCAGAATCCTGCTGTCACAGCCCATGCGATGCCTCCTGCACGTAGAAATTCCCGCTTGGTGTATTCTTGTCTTGTGATTCTGTCAAGCACAAGGAAGCCGAGCATTGGTACAGTGACCTGAAGCACAGTAAGGGCCATTGATACCGTCCTGAACTTGTTGTACAGCGGGGCATAATTGAACCACAATTTGGTGAACCACATGAAATGGTTGCCCCATGCAAGCAGCACCGCTATGACTGTCGCCGTGAGAATCCACCATTTTTCCCTTCCTTTGCACAAGATAAGCCCGAGGACGAACAGGAAAATTGAGATTGCTCCAAGATACATCGGCCCGGCAGTGAACGGCTGCGGACCCCAATAAAGAGGAAGGCCTTTCATGACCTGCTTCAGATTCGGCTGTCCGGCCCTTTTCAGCAAGGCATAGACCTCGGAATCCTTCGGGTCCATTGCACCGGATGATGAACCTCCGTTGAAATTGGGAATCAGGAGATTAGGCATTTCCTCTATGCCATAGGACCATGCCGTCGCATATTCTATGTCAAGTCCTTTCTTGCTGCCTTCTGCAGATGCCAGCTCCGAACCGCCTCTCATTGTGTATGGAGTGTATTCATACATCGGAATGAGCTTGTTCGCATTGGTTGCTATTCCGACGCATCCGATTACGGCAAGGAATGCAGATGCTGCAAAAAATCTCGCTGTCAGATGGCGTTTCTCTTTCCTTATGCAAAGGCTGATGAGAAGCCCAGCCGCGTAAATGACTATTACTATTGCAAGATAGTATGTAATCTGGATATGGTTCGCCTTTATCTGCATGCTGAGGGCAAGGGCGAAAAGCGTCGCGCCGAGCAGCGTCTTGGGGAGCCATTCTTTCCATGTTCGCCCTCCGGAAAGTGCTGAGCGATAAGTGAATATTATTCCTGCAAGAACCCATGGGAAATACGCTATAGCCTGCATCTTGGTATTGTGGCCAACCTGTATTATCTGCATGTTGTATGAGCAGAATGCCATGGCTATTGCTCCTGCGACTGCCACTACCTTACTTGTGCCAAGTGACAGCATAAGAAGGAAACCTCCTATTAGGGCTATCAGAATATAGCTTGCCGGACGCCTTCCGGTCAGCATGAACTTGTATATTGCGTTTGTCCAGTCTCCCTTGAAGTCGTCTATGGTAGCGGTCGTAGGCATTCCTCCGAACATTGAGTTTGTCCATTCCGTAGGATCATCAGGATGGGCAGCGTTGTATGTCACGGCTTCATTCGCCATGCCTTTCCAAGAGGCTATGTCGCTCTGGTTCACTATCTTCCCTCCGAGCACCTGAGGGGTGAATCCGTATGCCAGCACAGCGAAGAACAACACTATCAGGGTGTATGTGGCAATTTTTCTTATGAGTTCCTTATTCATTGTATCTCAGTGTTTTAGTATGTAAATAATGCGTCTATTCTGCTATGAGTGAGTCCATCAGCTGAGCCATCCTGCGGGTAAGGGCACGGCGGGAATACTGTCCGATGTCCTTTGTCTCAGCCTTGAGTTCCCCTTTGCGGAACTGCTCCCAGCATATGTCGATGTATTTGCGAATTGATGTCTTGTCGTCCCATTCAAACACAAAACCGGCCTTTGTCTGTGATATTATCCGTGCCATTGCACCGCCCGTTTGTCCGATTCCCATGACAGGACGTTCCGCTGCCAGGTATTCGAACAGCTTGCCCGGAAGAGTTGCCTTGTATTCCGGCTCTTTCCTCAGCGGAAGAATCAGCAGGGAGGCACTTTTCTGTTCGGTCACGGCAGCGTTATGGCTTTGATAGCCAAGGTCAACGAGATTTTTTTCAAGTCCCGCTTTCTGAATTGCATCCGTTATTTCCTTGTCAGTCTTTCCGGCAAGGCGTATGCGCATTGTCTTTGCAAAATCCGCGTCTTCCGAGCATTTCTCCGCAAGAGCCTCCCAAAGCATGTCCGGGTTGCCATCTGAAGCGAAAAGTCCTGTGTGAGTAATGTTGAAATGACCGTCCGTCTTCGGAGCTGCCTTGAAGTCATTTTCGTCATACCCGTTGGTAATAAGCTCAACCCTTGTGGATGTCATTGTCTCGAACTCTTCTTTTACAAGCGGAGACACGGCCACAACCACAGTTGCATCATCAAGCACCTTCTTTTCAAGTTTTTCATGCTTCCTTCTTGCCGTCTTGCCAAGATGCAGATGCTTGAAATAGAACATCTTTGTCCACGGGTCACGGAAATCTGCAATCCATGGTGTTCCGGTGGCAAGCGAAAGCTGTCTTGCTATCAGGTGCATGGAATGCGGAGGTCCGGTGCTTATTATTATGTCCACCGGATGTTCCTTGAGATATTTTTTGAGGAATCTGACCGAAGGGCCAATCCACATGCATCTCGGGTCAGGTATGAAGCAGTTGCCCCTTATCCATAGCGATATCCTTTTCCCGAGACTTTTTTTCTGCGAATTGATAGGGTTTACCTCATCTTGTCCGCCTTTTCCCGTTTCCGCTTTGGAGGTCTTTTTGCGTGAACGGCCTCCTGTAAGCATGCGATAGACTTCGTATGGCTCGAAGATTTTCCTTTTTATGATTTCGGCCTCTGCCGGGATTTCCGCTTCAAGTGAAGTGTCTGTTGTTATTGCTTCCGGGTTTTCCGGAGTATATATTACAGGCTGCCAACCCTCCTGGGGCAGATATTTGGCGAATTTCACCCAGCGCTGGACTCCAGAGCCTCCGGTAGGCGGCCAGTAATATGATATTATAAGTGCTCTTTTCATTCTAATCCGTATTTCATGCTTCTTCCGATTTTCCGTTGCAGCATGGGCGGATATCCGCCTGAGGTTTTCCGCAAAATTACGAAAATAATTCGGCTCAATGTAAAATCCCGCTTGTTTTTCGGTCTATGGCTTGATGCTGATGGATTCTCTTCCATTTGCATTCCGCTTACTGATGAAATCCGGTTTAAAAATCCGGCCAGTTTTAAACCGAATTTCTTTTTGGGAGCATTCCGTAAAAAAATGTGGCGCTTTCTTAAACCGTTTTTGTCATTTGCCTTAATATCAGTATTTTTGCCCTCTGTAATAATTGAAGTTCAACTGCGGCTATGATTGGAAAGATTATGAGAAACCATATAATATTTCTATTGCTTGCATTGTGCCTTTTCGTCGGCTGCCAGGGCCATTGGGAGAGCATTCGGACTCTTGAGAGCGTAGAACGCTACATTGAGTCCCGTCCTGACAGTGCACTTGCTGTCTTGGAGGGGATGGATGGCGGACATTTTAAGACACGCCGGAGCCGGGCCTTGTTTTCTGTCCTGTATGCCCAGGCTCTTGACAAAAATGACATAAATACGTCAGATGTTTCTGTGGTGATGCCAGCTGTGGAATATTATGGCAAGCGCGGTCCTGCTGACAAGGCGATGAAGGCATGGTTTTACCTCGGACGTGAGCAGGAGAACGGCAAGGAATATACTGCCGCAGTGATTTCATATACCAAGGCAAATGAGTGGGCTGCAAAGACTGATGATTTGAGCTTCAGGGGACTGATTGCGTCTGCTATGGCTGAGCTATATGAAAAGAACTACAATGGCGAGAAATTTTTTGAAAAAATGACGGATGCAAAAGTGCTTTTCAATGAGGCTGGAGATTCATTGCGGAGTTGGATTGCTACAGCTGTACTTGCATCTGCATGTACTGATTACGGAAAGTGGAAAACTGCTGATTCGCTTTATAAGGAATTTTTTGACCATGAAGTATGGGATTCGTCGTGTGTATCATATTATCTTCGTGATTATGCCAGATATCATATATTGAAGCCTGAGCCTAATCCGGAAAAGATTATAGAGCTTCTGGACAAATGCATCAATGAATATGGCTATGAATTGTCTGAGTACAATTGTGGCCTTTATGCTCTCGCGTGTGCAAAATTGGGCAATTTTGAAAAATGCGATGAATTGTTTCGGGAGAACGGATATTGTATGGAGGACTGTCCATTCGCATATAATATTTATAAAGAGAAAGGTGAGTATATTTCTGCCCTTGAAAAACTTGAGGAAAATTTTGACATTGACAGAGATTTGATTTCTCAGAATATGAATCAATCCGTTTCAGAGGCGCAAGTCGAATATTTTCAGGCAAAGTCGGAGCTGCTGGACAAAAACAGGAAAAATGAGCGGGTTATCTATGTGCTTGTTTCGCTCATACTTTTGCTGTTTCTTGTGATTTCAGTGTTTGCTGCATATTCAATGCGTAACCGTATGTTTCAGGCTAAGGAGCGTATCGCCGATTTGCGTGAGATATCCAGGCTTAATCTTAATAAGATAGATTCTGTACGGAGAGATTTGGATGCCAAGGAACAGGAACTGGATGCTCTTCGTCGGTCATACCTTACAGGTTCAAAATCGAGATTTGAACTGATTGTCGGCCTGACCTCTGAATATATGTCCCCGTCGCATTCTGAAACAAAGGACCGTATATATGACAAGGTGCAGGAACTTGTTGCTGAAATCAATGGCAAGAGCGAAAACAACCGCGTGTTTGAGCAACGCATAAACTCGGTCTTCGAAGATGTGATGACTAAGCTTCGTGATGACTTTCCTGATTTTTCGGATTTGGATTTCCGTTTCCTGTCTTATGTGATTGTCGGCTTCGATGCAAAGACTATATCTTTGATGACAGGCTTGTCCACCTCTAATATTTATACGAAGAAAAAGAGGATGACAGACAAAATCTTGTCTTCAGGTAGTCCCAATATACAGATTTACTCTGCTTGCTTTAATAAAAATGTCTGATATTCTGTTTGTTAGCTATTAGTTTGATTTGTTGCTGATATTTAACACGTTGATTGTTAATCGTTTACATAATAATGTAAGATTTGTATGTTTTGCTGTTATGTAATTGATTGAAATTCAATAATATTAAATTCCCTTGTGTAAGATTTTTCATCTTCGGAAATTTGCTCGGAACACTTATTTAGCCCTACCTTTGCAGAAAATTTTTCGTTTATGATAAAATCAAAATTGTTGTTGCTGCTTGCAGTAAGTGTACTTTCATTAAGCATGAAAGCGCAAGAGAAAAACGTATTTTATAAGAAAGGTTATGCTCCGAGTATTGAAATAGGAGGGACTTTTGTTGACAGTTTCGGTTTCCGTCCTGAGGTGCTGACTTCACACGGGTATTGTTTCGGAAATGGCCTTTATGTTGGAGGCGGCTTAGGTCTTGGTTTTGAGCATTGGACGATAAGGGAGCGTGAGAACCGGTTTTTTGTTCCTGTTTTCGTTGATTTGAAGTATAGTTTCTTGAATCGGCTTGCGAGTCCTTTTGTCGGCATTAAGGCAGGAGCGATGCTTGATTGTACCGGACTTGGAATAGGTTATATGGTGTTGCCCTCCATTGGCGTTGACATTTGGAGATTTTCTTTATCATTGGGATTTCAGAACTATTCTTGCACTTATAATGTACCGACTTATAATATCAATGGAAGTGGTCCTGGCGATATTGATGCGACAATTTCCGGTATAGGTAAGGGCGGATTTGGCGGAGCTGGTGTTAAGATAGGCCTGTCATATAATTTTTAAATGCTGTATCCGCTCATAAAAAGAACGACACGTATGTCAGTGCGTTTGAGTTTTAGGTCTGCGTCTTTTGCTCATTTGCCGGCATTGCTAAAAATATATATTTGTAAAATATTAAAGAATCTGAGAACTCAGTTACGACAAACAAATTGAAATATCACCAAATTTTTCGTTTATGAATAAGTCAATATTACATTTTATTTTCATCGGGCTTGTCTGCATGATGTGCTTGTATTCTTGCACTGAAAAGGAAAACAACGGAGTCCGGTTGTCATCTTATTGTGGGCATTATACAGTTGAAAGTATTTTTTGGGCAGGTGAGTTTGTTGATGTCAATGGCGACGGAATAGCTTCACGTGATCTGTTGATCGAACTTGATGGCCAGCCTGGGTTTGTTCCGGGATGGATAGAAGCAGATGTGACGCTTTGTCAGGACGGCATTTCGCTTTCTTATGATTGTGCTATTCCTGCTGTCGTCATAAGAGAATATCCGGAGAGTAGTATATATTCACAGACAATAATGTACTATGGAGTGCAGATTATTTCTACCTGGCATCCTGATTGGGGCACTCCGTCTTTCACTTCCGGGGTATATAATTCGCGACTTGATGCATATACATATGGCATTAACCGGGCATATTTGAATAATGTTTCAGACAGTTCTTTTGAATTGTGTGCAGATTGTGTTCTTCTTAATGTTAAGGATAACAGGATTGTGGAAGGTGTTGTAAGATTTACATTTAAGAAGCAGTGATGTAGCTTCTGTACGTGAATGATGATTTGATTATGAAGAAGATAGTTATTTTGTCATTTCTTATTGCCGCTTTCTGTGCTCCGGCTTTGCATGCCCGCCAATCTCTTGGCTTTAAGAAAGGGTACACTTCCAGTGTTGAGTTGCGGGCAATGGCTGTTGCGGATTCTGACAGAAAGGGACATTTTATGTTTGTAGAAACGGTGCATGGATATGCCTTTGGTGACGGTTTGTTTTTGGGAGGAGGCACGGGACTTGGCTATTCTTTTACGACTTCTGATTTTCTTCTCCCGCTCTATGCCAAAGGGAAATATAATTTTTCAGATAGACCTGTATCTCCTTTTGTGGGCGTTGAGCTTGGTATGGGAATAGGTCTGAGCCAGAAAGACCTTTCTTTTATGGTTTCTCCTTCATTCGGCCTTGATATCCGCCGCTTTTCTGTTGAATTTTCATACATGTTTCATGAAGGCAAAAATTGGGGGCCTGCCGGCAAGCCGGGTTCCAACTGGGCTTCATATTATAAATTGAACAGTTTGAATATCAGCGTAGGTTATTGGTTTTAAATGTCTTAAATAACTTTTGCTGAAAATATGAAGACAATAAAGTACCTCCTGTTTTTTGTATGTGCAGTATTATATGGTAATGCTGCATTCGCTCAGAAAAAGAACGACACGAATGTCAGGGCGTTTGAGTTTGAGGTCGGAGTTGGTTTCGCTGTGGGTTCGAAAGACGGCCTTGTCGGTATGGTTCCCGGGCCCCATTTTCTTATTGAGGCCAGGACTAATCTTAAGGACACTCCTTGGGACTTGGGGTTTCAGTTGGCTTATGGCGGAATCTACAGAAAAGACGGTTATCATGACTATGTGACAACGAACCGTTTCAGTATGGTCGCGTTCACAGACTACAATTTCCGCTATTGGGACAAGGTTTGCCCGTTCGCCGGCATCGGCTTGGGACGCACTACAATCCGTGCAGAGTTTCCTGATTCCGTGTCTGGCGGCACAGAACGCCCGGTCCTGTCTAGCACTTATCCTGCCGTGATATTGAATCCCCGTATAGGCGTTGAGTTTTTCAATCATTTGCGTCTTACGGCCGAATACAAATGCACCTTTGACCGGCGCAGCAGCTATTTTGCGCTGAACCTTGGCTTTGCATTCGGCGGTGGTCTTAAGAAATGACAGATGCTTGCGAAACGGTATTTTTCCGGACAAATGAAAATAGTGTAAGTCGGCAGCGACCGCTGCCGACTTACAAGATATAACGGAGTTATGTCGAGGGATATGCTGGAGGAATTGTATGGCCAGCCTGGGTTTGTTCCGGTTTATGGCTTTTCTTTATATTCGCCTTTTCGCTTGGGATTCATCGGGAACCAGCCTTTCTCAACTCTTTTTTTCTGTTCGAATATTTCGAGTATGCTCCAAAGGCAAGAACAGCCAGTAACTCCCAGTGCAGTGCTTACTATGTTGTCTTGAACCGACAGGCTTGCCAATATGAATGCGATGCCTGCAATTGCGAACATAGGCCAGCAGCGTGTGCCGAAATGATATTCACTCTTGATGACGATGGGATGAAAGACGCCTATTAACAGAAAAGTGATGACAGCGATAATTAAACCTGAGAAATGCATTTTTGAGTATTGTTTATTTCCTGGATTATCTGACCAGGATGATTTCTAAAATATTGTAAATATAATGCTTTATTCTTGTAAAAGCTAAGGTATGGTGTGTCGAATAACAATTGTTTAAATTCTTGTATCTTTGCGCTATGAAAAACTGACTATGGATGTTATGAAGAAAAGTTACATCATTCTTCTCCCGCTTCTTATGCTGCTGTCCTGTACGGACAAGGAGTCCCTTATGCTTTTTGATGAGGTTGAATCATATATCCATGTTGAGCCGGAACGAGCTCTTGAAGTTCTGGAAGACATGGACAGTTCCGGACTCAGGAGACGCAAAGGGCGTGCACGTTATTCGCTGCTTTATACAATGGCCCTTGACAAGAACTGGAAGACTCCTACTGATGAATCTTTCATAATGCCAGCGGTGGAGTATTACCGTCGTCACGGCAACGTTGATGACAGGATCAAGTCACTGTACTACCTCGGCCGGATTCAATATGAAGGCAAGTTCTACAGCAAGGCGATAGTATCCTTTACCCAGGCATATTCCCTTTTGGACAAGTCCGATGACTATCGATATTGCGGGCTTGTAAACCAGGCCATCGCGGATACGTATATGGCAACATACAATGACAGCGAGGTGCTTCCTTATCTTGAATCTGCATACGGGTGGTTTGTGAAATATGGTGACACGTCATTGTCGGATTTGACCCTGTATTCAATGGCCGGACAATACAGTATACTCGATCGGCACGAAGAAGCCGATTCCCTGTTCCGCAGGGTAATTGAAGCCGGAAACATTCCTGACAGGGATTTTCCGGAGGTATTGAGTAATTACGCACTTTGTCTGATAAATTCTTCTTCCGATGATTCACAAAAGATAGAAGAACTGTTTTCCCGTGCCATCTCCCTGTCCGGAGGAGTATTGGATAATTTCAATTTATGGGGAGCCTACGCCTATATTCTTGCCCGCAACGGCAAGAATGAAGAGTCTGCGGCCGTCTTCCGTCAGCTGGAGGGTCATTATTGTGATGATGTTTCTGTCGACTTCTGGCAGAGCCTCGCCTATGCCGCAGAGGGTGAGTACGAACCCGCCTACCGTGCCCTAAAGCGCAGCCTGTTTGTTCAGGATTCCATAATAGATTTAAAACTTCAGCAGTCTGCGGCACGTGCCCAGCGCGATTATTTTGCCCTACAGGATGTGGAAAATCAGACTCGGCTCAGGAACCGGAGCCTGTTGCTTGCATTAATGATTTTATTGTTTGTCATCGTCTTATTTTTGGTTTACCTTGTTTTCAGGAGAAGGCATGAGGCATCCCAGCGTGAAAGGTCAGAATTGGTCGCGGCTTCTGATCTTGTCCGTAGAGAGCTTGACGCAGCGCAAAAGTACAACATGCTCGAAAAATTGCGTTTTGACAATGAACTTCATGAGAGGGAGGAAATGCTTGCCCGCCTGAAATCCGAATATGTCCGTATTTACCGCACGCAGTTCCGGCAGCTCGGCACTCTTTGCGAGACTTTCCTGACTTCAGACGGGTATCGTGACTCGCATAAAGTGGTCTATGAGAAGGTGCGTGAGATGATTGGTGACATAACTGGAGACTCTGCCGGCCAAAAGCGCTTCGAGGATATTCTGAACTCCAGCCTTGGAGATGTGATGAAGCACTTCCGTGATGACTTTCCTTCTTTGGACGCTGATGACTACCGTTTTTTCTGTTATATCATAGTGGGCTTCGATGCCACGATGATAAGTGTTATTCTCCGTATGCCGTCCCAGGCCGCCGTATATGCTAAGAAATCGCGTATGAAGAAGCAGATTTCCTCCTTATCATCACCATATCGTGAACAATATCTTGAATTCTTTATGTAATTATTTGATAACTAATATATTATAAATATCTAACGCGGATTGTAAATATTAAAGATGTAATATCTTGATAATTAATTACTTATGAATGAGCGTCAGATTGCCAATCTGACGCTATGCTATGAAATCGGTCTCTCAGATATCTGGAAGGCCGATTTTTTATTGTCTCCATGTTAGACTTTTTCCGGCTCTTTTGCCATATTGTTATCTTATGCTCGCGTAACTTTGCAGCGTTAAACCGATAAATAAAATCAATGGTTATGAAAAGAGCAATTACATTTTTTGCAGCCGTTCTCATGGCATTTGTTTCAGTCTGTCCTTCCTTTGCTTACACTCTGAATGACGCTGACAAAAAAGAGGATAAGGATATACCTATCCGTATAGGTAATGTAAGAATAGGGGATAAGCATCGTGCTCCTGCGCGTATTCCGATAAAAGTCTCTTACATTTCCTTTATTTCTGCCTTGAGTATTACCTTTATGAATAGTCTTGGCGAGGTTGAGGTGAATGTAATCAACCATTCTACAGGTGATTATCTTAGCGGAACATTGGACGCAAATGCCGGTACAGCCATTCTTCCGATTTCCGGAGATGAAGGTTTCTATACTGTAACATTTGTCCGCTCCGACGGAACTGAGTATTACGGAGAATTTGAACTTTAGTCATGCATATAGTTTTAACAGCGAAATCAGATGAACTGGCATCAGGGCTCAGATCAAAGATAATTAATCGCTTTAGTTCTGATGCCAAGTGGAAGTACCGGACATTTTCCGCAAGCGAAGAGTATATTTATTCTGATACGGCGGACAATTTTATATCGTCGGACAGACCGAGTCTCCTTTTTATTTTGGAGCAGGAAAAAGATACTGTGACGTTTTTTTCTGCCGGTTTCCGCGATGCCCGGAAAGCGGATTTTGTATTGTGTTGCACACATATAGGAAGTCTGACAGAGATGCTTCTGTCCAATTTCTATGATGACTTTATACGTTTTGAAATAATTAAATGAGTCACATTAAACCATTAAAATTATTTTTAAATAAATGAATATCGATTTGAACTTTAACTATTAAATGAGAGTACAATTTTTATTTTTCGGCTTGATTTCAAGTCTACTTATTTTGTCTTGTACAAAGGACATCTCCACGTTGGATACATGTCATTCTGATGTTGATGTAATTGAATCAGATGTGCTTAAGTTCAGTAATGCTGTCGAATTGCAAAATTACATTGACAATAGAGTCGGTAATTCTGTCAAGACTAAACAAACTGATACATTTGTTTCGCTATGGGACTATGAATATAATTTGTTTATGGATTCTTTGGATGAGCCGGTTCGCCGGCAGATTCTTGATGAAGGTTTAATATATGAACCGGAAGATGAACTTATTGTCGACCCTTCTTTTGCGAAGGTTTTAAATCCTAAAAGAGAAATTCAGGTTGGTAATAAAATTTATAGATACGTACATGAAGGTGTTATCATTTATGACAGCAGCCTTTCAGGCGACATAATTGATAATATTGATATTAATGCAGATAACGTAAATAGTGTTCAAGAATTAATGTCAGGTGTGTATTTCAAAAAAATAGATTATAGGCATCTGGTTGAAAAAGAAGTTGAAACACGTGTTACAGTCCCGAATGAAACTACTATAAATGATCAAGGACTTGTTTTAGGCGGTGGAATCAATATTCCGGTTTCACATGTAAGGAGAGTTGTATATAATCAAAACGAGAGTGATGCCAATGGCTTTTCCAAATGGGTGTCAGGTTTGTTCGGAACGAATGTGGTGGCAATACAAGATTTTGATTCTAAACATCGTATCAGATTGAGAACTTTCTCCCAGGATTATGGAATATATCGTTCAGTCGGAATGGCAGTGAGATTTCAGCAGAAAGTTTTAGGAGCATGGTTTCGTTATAAAGCTCCTGAAATGAGGTATGGTTGGACTGCTGTAGAATGTGTATATCGTTATAGAGATCCTTTCCGTGATGATTTAAAGGCTAACATGTATGCTATCGAAAAGTCAATTGAAGGGTATGGCAAGCCTGTAATCTTATTCAATGTTCCTATTTCGAATGTAAAAAATACTGAAATAACTAAGGTTGTAGCTTCGGCTTTGAATATCAATAAAACTCGTGTTACAAATTGGGTCAATGCCAATCCGTCTTGTAAAGATAATCCTCGTGGTATCGCGTCTTTTGACGGAACAAATTCATTGCGGTTGATATATCCTCAAATGGAGGAGATTGAATATGATGATCGCCGTGAAAAAATAAGCTGGGATTTCAATTGGTTTTCAGGCATGATGGATTTTTCAACTATCAATGCTTCTGATAAGTACGAACGTAGAAGCTATAATTTATCTCCTATTCATGAGATTACAGTTAATCGTGGAGAATTTTACGCTGCCGTAAAATATAAAAACACATGGATGGCTTGTGTAATATATAATAATTAGTTTTACAATATGAAGCAGGTAAGGTATCTTTTAGTATTGCTGAGCATAACATTATGCTGTAATGCTGCATTCGCTCAGAAAAAGAACGACACGAATGTCAGGGCGTTTGAGTTTGAGGTCGGAGTTGGTTTCGCTGTGGGTTCGAAAGACGGCCTTGTCGGTATGGTTCCCGGGCCCCATTTTCTTATTGAGGCCAGGACTAATCTTAAGGACACTCCTTGGGACTTGGGGTTTCAGTTGGCTTATGGCGGAATCTACAGAAAAGACGGTTATCATGACTATGTGACAACGAACCGTTTCAGTATGGTCGCGTTCACAGACTACAATTTCCGCTATTGGGACAAGGTTTGCCCGTTCGCCGGCATCGGCTTGGGACGCACTACAATCCGTGCAGAGTTTCCTGATTCCGTGTCTGGCGGCACAGAACGCCCGGTCCTGTCGAGCACTTATCCTGCCGTGATATTGAATCCCCGTATCGGTGTTGAGTTTTTCAACCATTTGCGGCTTACTGCCGAATACAAATGCACCTTTGACAGGCGCAGCAGCTATTTTGCGCTGAACCTCGGCTTTGCTTTCGGCGGCGGTCGGAAAAAGTGATCTGGTATTCCTGCATGGTGATAATAATTTGTGCGCATTGTCGCAAACCTTGCCTCAATGCGCACAAGTTTTATTGAATATCGTTTAAACAATTGATATTATTATTGTGTTTGCATTAGTGTCCGGTAAAAAATCATAAAAGTTCTTTGAAAATATTGAAAGTTAGGT